>Ga0114918_10004628_pt1 | contig 11911 bp, 10 predicted proteins | sample LantaG_FD_87015 | JGI IMG/M metagenome (GOLD analysis project Ga0114918, IMG submission 87015) | Deep subsurface microbial communities from Baltic Sea to uncover new lineages of life (NeLLi) - Landsort_02402 metaG | ecosystem: Environmental > Aquatic > Marine > Oceanic > Sediment | place... | reverse complement strand
TCAACACGCGCGTTTTACCCAAAGCTCAAGTCAATTTTCGTTTAATTCCGCAAGCGGTGACCACCTTGATGGAACAGCAACAGATGCAAAGGGGATAGCGATTGCCTTCAATTCAGGGGCTGGGGGTACTGACTCAGGAACAGCCGATGGAGCCCCTGTTACGTTTTCCACAGGGGACTCAGGTGGTGCTGGGGGGCAGTCTGGGGACATTATTTTTACAACGGGTGCCGCTAATGGCGGAGCATTAGGTCAAATTGTGTTTAACCAGGATTCGACTCAAAGGTTGCAGATAGGGGCTTCTGGGGACACGATGATATCTGTTCCAGACAACCAGGCTTCTGCTTTTTATGTAATTCAAAACGCAGATAAATATATTGAAGTTGACACCTCTAACGGAGCCGAGGTGGTAACGTTTGGGAATACAGCTACTAATCCAGCGTTTACGTTTGCTGGGTCAGGATCGATAACTCCTGGCGGTAGGGTCTTGGGACTTCAGGGGGCAGATGTTGCCAGCGGGGCGACAATAACTTTAATTAACGGTAATTATTTCGACGTCACAGGGACAACTCAAATAGACAATATCTCTGGTGCTGGGTGGACAGCGGGGTCATTGGTGACTTTACAGTTCGACGCTTCAGTAACGGTTAAGCACAACACGGCAGGGGCGGGCGCCCCACTACAACTGGCAGGAGCTGTTGATTTTTCTGCAACAGCTGGGGACACGTTAATGGTCGTGTATGACGGAACATATTTTAGAGAGGTTTCTCGATCAGTAATTTAATAATTTAATAATACAAAAGTATGCACTTACAAAAATACGCCAATCAGGTTAGGTGGGGTAACGAGGACGAAGTGACTTTTCTTAAGGAGAAAGACAAGTTCTTTATGGTTTGTAAAAAGGAAGTAACTGAAGAGTATTGCGCGTTCGTGAAGTCAGCCTTAGAAAAACGCAAGTCTTGTCTTCAAGAGACAGATTATCAGGCAGAGCGTTCTAAGCAGATAGGCAGACTAGATTCTGACATATCTGGACTTCCAATATAAAATCTAAAGCGACAACAGTAGAAGCTTAATAAAGTAAAATGACAACAACAAGAAGTTCAAATTATAGAAACAAGCTAGCGATAGCCTCAGACGAGGACAACTGTCTTCAGATACTTCAAACAGATGGGACTGAGATATTAGCTATTGATTCTTCTGATGATCCTACTACACTAGCTGATTTTCAGGCTAACGGATATAATGAAATTACTGGCTCAGGAACAAACAGAACCGTTGTAAGAGCAAGAGAAAAGATCGGGACTGGCACACAGTCTGGTAGATTAAGAGGTTTTGATGTGGTTCTGGTAGGGTCAGGAGACGCAGTTCAGTCTGGGACATCTGGTGCAGCCTTTAGAGGTCTAAACGCCTCAGTGGCATGGCAATCAACAGGAACAGCTGCAGAGTTGGTTGGGCTGAATGACACAGTACTGGTTGGTGCAGGCGCTATCGCGGCAGGAACAGTAACTGTAGCAGCTTGTAATAAAGTTAGGTTCGGATTCCAGTCAGTAAACTCTGGGGCAATCACTGATGCTTACGGGTATTGGGTTGTAGCGCCAAAGGAAACAGACGGAACACATACAATCACAAATGCTTACGGGCTTTTCATAGAAGATATGGCGCTGTCTGGTATCACAGTTCCTTACGCAATTAAGACTGGTTCAGGAGTTGTAGAGTTTGGCGGAAGAGTTCAGGGTGCTAAAGGTGCAGATGTGGCAAGTGCCACTGATATCACTCTGGGAATTGACGGAAACTATTTTGACATTACGGGAACAACACAAATAGATACTATCGTGGCAACAGGTTGGACAGCAGGATCAACAGCGATTCTTCAGTTTGACGCAAGCGTGACGGTTAAACATAACACAGCAGGATCGGGAGCAAGTATTTTATTAGCAGGCGCAGTGGATTTCTCTGCTACGGCTGACGATACTCTCCAGTTAGCTTATGACGGAGTGACTTGGAGAGAGATATCAAGAACGGTAATCTAAAACTATAGCAGTAACACTCACATCACAGTTAGCGAATAAACGCCTGATGACACAGGACGGAAACGCAGATACCGTAGAAGGAGCTGCACAGCGTGCTGGTGGGCGACACCTTGATAGCACTGTAACCTTGGACGCTAACAATACTTCTGCTAATGTGAATGCATTTCAGATCACAGGATCTATACATGTAATTTCTCTTCATGCGGAAATACTAACTGCTGGAACTTTAACAAACTGTACTGCAGTATCTTTTGATCTTTGGGACGGAGCCTTATCAACTGCTCTTACTAAGGCTTCTCCAGGTGCAGTATTGAGTGGAGAGGCTATTGGAACCTTTATGACAAAGACAGACATAGCTAGTGTAAACATGACGGTTTTAAGCAATGCCACAGGGGCGGTTCAAGAAACCTCTGGAAACAAGGTCTCTCAGGATTTCGATATCATTCAGAAAAGCGGACAAGACACATTTATAAGATTTAACTATACTACTACTGACACTCCTATAGATGCTACTGTTGAAGTTCACATGGAATACTTTATTAGGGATGGCGGTACAGTTACCGTGGTTTAATATATTATTTAATTAAAAAAACATTATGCACAAAACAATCAAAGAAGTACTAGATGCTAAAACCCTAGAATACTTCCAAAAACCAAGTGTGGCTCCTAAGAAGGCACCTAGCATAACAAAAGCTAAGGTAGTACAAGTAGTAGACCTTTTGCTAGATGTGGAGGCCAACAACGGATATGTGGCAATCGCACAAGAAGCAGGGCTTACAACAGCTCAAGTTAAAGAGATTCACGCAGCGATGAAAGAGAAAGAGGCGGAACTAACACCAGTAGAGGAAGCTGAGGTGGCGTAAAAAATAAATTAACTAAACTATGCAAGATCCAAGAATAAAAGCAGAAGAGATAGACGAAAGGATTATTTTTGATTCTACCGCTAAAGCTATAACTTGTGGCTGGGAGATTGCTGCTGGTTCTTCTATTGATCCTAATACAGGGTTGAATCTTTCTGCTGAAAAACAAGACACACTCGATTGGTTCTGGGAGAACGGTGGTTCTATTAGATTAAGAATTAGGCCAAACGATACAGATTCAACATTTAGAAGATTCTTCTTTATGGGGATTGACACCAATTTCAAGATACAGCTGGGGTTGAAGGGTGACACAGGAGGATCAATTTTGGAGATCAGAGACGGCTCAGGAAACAATTACTATACAGCTAACCAAACCTTAACAATTGGCGACTTTAACGAGCTTTTGTTTGTTTGGGACCCTAGTACTCCAAGTTGGACTAGTTATTTAAACGGAGCAGGAGCTGTTACAGATACTGTTGCAGGTGCCGCTGGTTGGGGTGCTTATGATACCGACTACGGAAAGATAAAGATCGGGCAGATCACAGGTGGAAGCACAGTTACAGACATGAACACTTATCAAATAGATTTAAGCAGAAGAATGTACACAGCAGAGGAAGCGACAGATTTATTTAGAAATACTACCTTTGATGTTTTAGATGATTCTAAAGCCCTGGTGAGTTTACCTTTAGTGAGCAACTACAACGATGGAGCAGATCAAGTTACAGAGAATATCGGAAGCACAGGTGGAACTTTTAATCTTGGAGACGGAACTACTTCTTCAACATTCCCTACACAGCTTGCTCCTCACGGAATGAGCTTTGATGGGACTACTGACTACATTGACTTAGGCACTTCAGCTTCATATAAACCTGGCACTGGCGACTTTAGTTGTCTTGCTTGGGTTAGAGTGGACAAGACAGCTGTGTGGAACTCCTTTATTGGAGACAGGAATGGTGGCAATGTTGGTTCGCAACCAGGGTGGGTCATGGCTGTCGAAAGCAACTCTCCTGGAAAGTTTTCTGTTATTTTAGAGGCGAGCGACAACGATGCTAAATACTATGTTAGCCCTCAAAGGCACGACACAGGGCAGTTTGTCTGTCTTGCTTTTACGTGGAGCAACTCAGGCGACAGGCTAGAGATGTATGCAGATGGAGTGAAGCTAAACACCACAAAAACCAGTAACGATGTGCTGACAGGTAAAGACATCAGTGTAGCGAATAATGCAAACATAGGAAGACAACCAAGCGCACAGAACTACACTAATGGAGACATTGGAAAAGTAAGGATATTTGATTCAGAACTCACAGAAACTCAAGTCAAATGGCTCTGCGAAAAAGATTTAAGATTAATTAACGTATAAAAATGGCAACACCAATAAAAGAACAGCTAGTAGATAATATAATCGGACATTGGGATTTCCGTACGGGAAGTATCAACGATCAAAGTAGCGTTGGCAACGATTGCACATTTAACGGAACTCCTTACTGGTCTAACAGTTCTAGTGGTAGGGCGTTGCGCTTTACTTCTAGTGCGCAAGACCAATATGTTACGCCAGGTGTGCCGATTGTTCCTGCAACTGGGGCCTTCACTGTATATTGCCATTTCAAGCTGGGGCAAGATTTTGGAGCAAACGCTGGGGGTATATTTGCTCAATACTTTGACGTAAACAATGATCGATTTACTACTTTTATAACAAGCACAACTCTTTCTTTGCAGATCGGAGCAGCTTTAAACTATGCTGGATCTTTTGGTCCAGGAGAGGAGTACAGAGTTGCTTTTGTAAGGGACGGGTCAAACAATGTTTATATCTACGTTAACGGACAACGGGTAGCTTCTGGAACGAATGCTACTAACGTAGATCAACAAGCAACGACAATAGGAGCGTATGACCAAGGTGCAGCACAAAGATATTTTGATGGGGATTTTTACGAATGCCTTGTTTTTGATGCTGGCCTTACCGCACAACAAGTTTCACAGCTTTACTCAGAATCTTTACAAGAAGCTCATTTAGAGTTCATACCTAATAAAACAGTATTACCAGAGGCAAGCGCAGAAGACATAACAGGAGGAAGTATGTTTGCCATGTTTGACGGAAGAGCATCAGAAGGGGTAGCTTATGACCTTTCGGGTAACGGAGTTGACGGAACGCCTTCGGGTGAATATGTCCAGGTGGAAGGCATAAACGGCACAGCCATAGAGCTGGGGGATCCTGGAAGCATTAACTATGGAGCAGCTGCATGGGGACCATTAGCTGACGGGGCAAGTGCAGTTTCTTTTGAAACAATGCTTAAAGTGAACGGAAGTTCTGGCGACCCTTTTGAAATGGTTATTGCTGAGTTTAACTCAACGGGGAACGGGTGGAATTTAAGAGTAGACACAAGTGGCGCTGGATATAAGTTGCGAGTGGGGGGAAGGTCAGAAGCAGCAGACTCTTACCAGTCACACGTTAGTACAGACGTTTATTCTTTTGGTGCGTGGCTACACGTAGTGGGAATACTAGACTTTGCAAACGACAACGTTGAGCTTTACGTAAGTGCCGCCAAGGAAGGTGAGACGGCTGTAACTTTCGGCTCTTCAACCTTTGACCATTCAGCTTCAGCTTCAGCCGACCAGATAGGCTCAGGTGGCGGATCAGAGGCTTTGTGTACTGTTGATTATGTTAGACAATACAGCGCAGCACTTACACCAGCCCAAATAACTACTCTTTATAAGAGAAGTAAAGGGAAGGTCGGATCATACGATACAGGTCAAGACTGGAACGAAAGTGTAGCAAACGTTTCTAGTGGGTTTATTGAGAATAGCGGCTTTCAGAGGCTTACAGGTAACTGGCAAGTAATAAGACACGGTGGCAATAATAAGGCCCTTGAGTCTCAGACATCTTTTAGTAGGGCATACGCTTTTAGTTCTTATGCTTTTGGAACATGGAACTTTAAGCTAACTCGCGGCGGGGCAGCTGCGGCTATATTCACATTGTTTATAGCAAGTGCTTTAGAAAACAGAACGGGAGCTAATCAGTTTGGATACACTTTGGACATAAACTCTAATGGCGCCATTACACTACAAGAGATGGCGGGTGGTTCGGTTTCAACCAAGGCTAAGACCTCTGATGGGTTTGTTTCAACAGAAACCGACGTTGAGGTCGTTGTCACCAGGAGCGCTTCTGGTGAATTTAATATGTACCATTCATTTGATGGAGGACTCACGTTCGCATTGACTCCTGTTTCGACAGGAAGTAATCCCTTTACCGACACAACAGTTACTGAGTCAACTTACCTAGTCCTGGATGCGTCATCTGGATGCTCTTTGAATGGTTCCAGATACTCACCTATAATTATTGATCCTACTGCTTAACCAATGAAAGACGTTATGACTGAAATACTCCTACAATACTGGCCGATTGTATTTACAGGCGGCGGAACCGTTATCTGGTTAATCAGGCTAGAAGGAAAAGTTGAACACAATCGAGAATTAATGGGCATGAACAAAGAAAATGTGAGCAGCGTTTCTGTTGACACCAAGGGAGTACTAGACAGGATGGCAAGGATAGAAACTAAAATAGACCTGTTAATCACCACATTAGATAATAACAACTAACAACCATGGCTACAGCACAGCAAATTATAGACGATTCAAGAACAGACATCGCAATTGATCCAGGCAAAGAGGTTTGGTCAGACGCACAGCTGTTACGTTACCTGAACGAGGGAATATCTTTCGTCTACGCTAAGAACAACTACAAGTTCGAGTGGAAAGATGGAACAGTTACTCCTTTAGTTGACGGAACTGCTGGGTATGCTTACGCTGCGGACTTCAGAAGACTTCTCTGGGCTAAGTTGGTAGATGGGGATGCTACGAGTACCGAGAACGATGAATACAATCTCACACAGGTGACAGACACCCTGGGAGACTTTCAACAAGGAAGAGACATGGACAAACAAGGAGACACTCCTGAGTATATTTATGAAGAAGACGGGCAGTTTAAGCTTTGGCCTATTCCTAATGCTACAGCCGCTGCTAGGTGGACAATTAAGTATAAGTACAGCGAAACACCAGACGTTTTAACAGGTGTGGACACTCCAGCATTTCCTAGCGAATGGCACTTTGTACTTAACCACTATGTTAGGTATCGAGCTTTCGCTAGCAAGCCAGGTGCTGCAAACAAGGATTTTGCTTCAGACGCGCTAGGCGAATGGGAGCTATGGAGTGCTAAGGCGATTGCAGATATGGCTCACAGGGAAGGAGAGAGGATGACTTATGTACCACAAGCTTTACCAAGTAAAAACCGTAAATAATGGCAGACAAAATATCCATAGCAGACTTCACTGGAGGTTTGAACACAGCAGAGCCAACAGCCATTGCTGATAATCAGCTATCTGTTGCGAGGAATGTTTCTTATGACAACCAGGGAATACTGGGGGTTAGAAGAGGTGTTAAGAACTTTGGGACCGAGATGGTGGCTGCAGATGGCATTAGCAGCATCTATTTCACAAAGTTCACAGATGGAACACGGATACTTTTATGTGCAGAGGGAACTCAAATGTACAAATACAACGAGGGAACTAGTAACTGGGACTCAATTAAGGCTGGTCTAACAAATGGCTTGGACTATTCTTTTGTAACTTATAAGAACGTGATTTATGCGGCTAATGGGACCGACAACGTGGTTGGTTATGCCAACTTTGCAAAGCTAACGGGGGGAAGCGGTGCAACATCAATCATCGCTGGGTGGACAGCTATAGCCGATGGTTCGTTCAACGTCACTGTCAACGGGGCAACCCAGTCTGCTACAGCCTTGGATTTCACTAGCGCAACAACAATGATAGAGGTGGCCGAGATTATAGAAGGTGGCCTTACAGGAGTTTCTGTTGCGTGGATCACTGATCACTTTGAGCTTACCGTTAACACAGGGGCATTAACAGACACCATAACTGTGTTGTCTGCCCAGGGTGGGGGTACGGACATTTCTGGAGCTGGCGGAACGCCTTTTATGGATGCAGAGACAGGAAGAGGAACTGTTAGCTCAGGAGCACTGGTTGCCGCAGAATTGCCAAACATACCAAAAGGAAAGTACTTGGCACTAGAGAACGACGTAGCATATATTGCTGGCGTATCAACAGATCCTTCAACAGTTTTTTATACGAACGCGAACCCAGGCTCTTTGACGACAGACGGGTTTCAAAATGATGAGCCAGTTAACCAGGATGAAGGGATAATCACAGGGTTAGCAATGTTCGGCCCTTTGCTGGTAGTGGGCAAAGATAGAGGGGTTTATCTGGTCAACGTATTTGCTAGCCCTGTAAGTATCGATCCTTTAGATTTTGATGGAGACGTACAATCACACAGAAGTATGGTGAACGTAGAAAACGATCTGCTCTTCATGTCTAGTCGTGGAGTGTACAGTCTCGCACAGAGGCAAGGCACTACAGCTTCATACAGGGCGTTTGCGTGGTCCCAATCTATTGATAGGGAGATTAAGCGAATTGGAGATTTAACAAGCACATCGGCCTTCTATTTCCCTAAGACCAACAATGTTTATTTTGCGGTAGATTCAGGAGAAGTTAACAGAAATGACAAGATGTTTGTCTACTCATCCTTGGTTAGTCAACCTGGTGCGAGGAAGTTTGTTTGGACTGAATACGTGAACATTAACGCTAACGACTTTACACATTACGAAGATTCAGATGGTGAAATCCATTTATTAGTAGCAAACGCATTTGGTGGACAAGTTCTAGAGATGGAAGAACCGAACCAGCACACAGATGCTGGGCAAGAGATTAGCGCGATTATGCGAACAAAGACTTTCGACTTTGGACTACCAGAGGCGTATAAAAATTTCCAACAGATTAACTTAAGTGGCTTCATTACTGACCAAGAGGAAGTGACCTTTAAGTTATTCACTGATGGAGTAGAAACAAGTAAAACCTTTACTGGGGAGAACTTTGCAGTAGGGGATGATGCTGACGATTTCCCATTAGGGGAAGAAGATCTAGGTTTAGACCCAGTCGGAAGTGGGCCTATTTCTATAGATGGACTAGACTATTACCCATTCACACAAAGGCGTTCATACTACAAGTATGGGCTTCGTCTAACTGTACAAATCGAGACAAATAGTGTAAACTCTGCCTTGAAGATTACGAAGTTAACGATTCCCGTAGAAGCTCTAGACGACTCTGTCTTTCCGAATGATTTCATAACAACGTAACCAACTAAAATGACAAATACTGTAGTTGTTCCATTACAGAACGCGTACAAGACAACGCTAACATCGTCTATTGATAATTCGACTACTACTATTGTGGTTGATGCAGCTCCAGGATTCAGTGTCCCTGCTGGGAAGAAGATCCCTGCGGTGATTGATCCAAAGAACAGTTTTAGAGAAGTTGTTCTTATTACAGCTATTGCTGGCTCTAGTTTAACTGTAGAGCGTGGCGAAGCTGATTATGATGGTGGCCCAAGCACGGCTAACACGCACAGTGCTGGTGCTTCTTTTGTAATCACAAACCATTTTGGCATATTTGATGATTTCGCAGACGCGATTGATTCTAAATTGGATAATGACGGCGGAAACGCTGACGCTACTGCCTTTGATTTACAGGTTGGAAACTTTAGGGTTAGAAAAGACGCTAACGATATGAAGTTCACAGACGACAATCAGTCAGAGATTACTCTTTCTACGCTAGCCGCTGGTGGAGGAGCAGACGAAAAAGTAAAGGGAAGCTCAGACGACACAACCGCTCAGTATTTAGAAGACAAGCTTACCGTTACAAGTGGAGCAGGTGCGACAGTAACCAAAACAACAACAAGTCCAGGAGGAAACGAGAAGGTGAACATTGACGTAGCGCTAAACACGTCCACTATCGGGACGACCATTCATGAGACTTATACTCCAGCATTCTTAACTGGTGGTAACGCTCCTGAAACAACAATAGCGATTTGGGATTCAGTAGCAGATGGTGCCTTCCAAATAACAATAGACGGAGTAGCTAGAAGTATTGGAAGTTTAGACTTTAATAGTCCTGCGGTAACTTCAATGGCTGAAGTGGCTGCTGTAATTCAAGCAGGGATTAGAGTAGTAACTGGTTCGCTAGAGACTTGTACTTGGAGTGGAACAGAGTTTGTTATTAGCTCAGTTAACACTACTGCTAGTTCAGCAATAACGGTACTAACAGCAGGTGCAGGTGGAACAGACATATCAGGTGTGGCTGGAGGTTCTCAATACATGGATAGTGATGCAGCTTCAACTGCTGCTGTGACAAACTCAGTATTAGACCCAACAGCCGATGTAGGGCTAGCACCATTATTAAATGCAGCAGGAAACGTAGATACTGACCTTCTAAGAGAAGTTATAGATAAAGATGGATATGCGGCCAAGGGAGACATTATTGCTGCTACAGCGGTAAATACGCCAGGGATTTTGACAGTAGGTTCAGATGATCAGGTTTTAACAGCTGATAGTGGTGAAACTACGGGGTTGAAGTGGGCTACTTCAGGGACTGGCAAGGTTTATTGTGACGGAGCTACGGTTAACGTAACTAATACGTCAACTGAAACAACCATTTATTCTTTTACTCTTCCTGGTAATTCTCTTTCTACCAACAATGCTTTAGCGGGGCGTATATACTTAACAGACATTGGAAACAGCAGCGGTAGCACCAGAACCTTAACTTATAGGTTAAAGTATGGAGCAACTACACTGGCAACTATTACCCACGATGCCCCTAATGGCACTGACAAGGATGGATACCTTGATTTCGAGATATTTGCCAATGCAGCAACAAACGCGCAGCGTGCCCACTTGATATATAGAGCAAGTGATAACAGTGTCGTTACCCTCATTGATACCTTTGGGCTCCAGGGAACTGGAACTGGGGCTGAAGACAGCACAGGAGATTTAACTGTTAACATTACTTGTCAACCCGAAGTTGCTCATTCGGGACTAGAAATTCAAGCTGAGGGAATTAGGGCTCAACTAATAAAATAAACTTAACTTAATTAAAAATGGCGATAATAAAAGACAAGCGGGTGAAGAGGCCACAGAGCTCCTTGCCAGAGCTCCCTACACTTGGAGCTAGTGAGGTTGGTGAAGATATATTTAAGAATGCGCAAAGTGCAATCGGAGCGGAAAGGACTTCTATTGGAGGGCTTTTGCCTGGGCTGAGTTCACTTATTGGGTCTAAGCCTGACGCGCCTAAAGCACCTAAAGCGCCAGCGGTATCTCCAGGTCCTTTGGCAGACCCGTTTGTGGCCAACCTATTGTCTCAGCTAGATGTTCTATCTGGGTTAGAGGGGCAATCGCAATCAGAGTTGGATGCCAAGAAGTTGTCTGTTGAAGAACAACTACAGGCTGACTTAAAGAAATTATCAGATACACTTAACTTAGCATTTGCTCCACAGATCTCAGCCGTAAAAGAGGCAGGAGAAGCGACTGGTGAGGCTGCTGCGTTTACTGCTGCAGGAGCTGGTTCAGTTCGTGGTTCAAGACAAACAGAGATGCAGATAGACATAGAGAGACAAACAGGAGAGGCTGTGGCTGCCGTAGAGGCGGAGAAAGCTGCTCAGTTGATGTTGGGCGAGGCTCAATTAAGAGGAGCTTCTGATGAGGTGCTAGAATCTTTAAATCAGAGAGTTATAGACTTGGGTGACTCAAGAAGGCAGATTGAAGCTGATTTAGAGCTGGCTAAAGCTGGTATATTGGATGAGCAGGTTGCTGCGGCTAATAAGCTACAAGAAGACCAGCTCGCTGCTACTCAGGCGTTTTATGAAGCGCAAGGGCAGGCATACAATCCATTTACAGGAGAAGTTGTCACTACACTAGAGGGGCAGAAGTTGATGGCTGACATCGCAAACCAAGATGCCAAGACTGCTGATATATACAACAAACTACAACAGCCAAACATTGACATTCAGTATTTCACTGATGAGTTAGGCAATGTGACAGCTCAAGCCTTTAATAAGGACACTGGAGAATTTGAGGCTGTCGAGTTAGGTAAGCTGGGGTCTGCAGAGAAGTGGGCGATTGGCGCG
>Ga0114918_10004627_pt1 | contig 11913 bp, 11 predicted proteins | sample LantaG_FD_87015 | JGI IMG/M metagenome (GOLD analysis project Ga0114918, IMG submission 87015) | Deep subsurface microbial communities from Baltic Sea to uncover new lineages of life (NeLLi) - Landsort_02402 metaG | ecosystem: Environmental > Aquatic > Marine > Oceanic > Sediment | place... | reverse complement strand
TTAAAGCCGTTAAAGTTAATGCTCCTGATGAATTAATATACACAAATGAAAGTTGAACATTCTCTGAACCACTTGCACCAATAGGATCGCCATCAACTGCTGTGCTTACACATTGCATTAAAGCGTGAACTTCAAATCCACCTGCTTCAATAATAGATTCATGAGTAATAGCATCTCTAATTGCTACTAAATTCATGATATTTCCAAAAGAATCAGAGAAGGAATTTGTAGAACCTGCGCCAACAGCACCTGCTAATGCTTCAACAATTAATCCTGCATTTTCAGTGGAAGTTAATCCAAGTGCAATATCTCCTGATACCATTGAACTATCAATCAAGGCATAGTTGGCACCTGATACTGTTACTACTGCCACTTCGTCCCATGCCATGGGTTTTCCAGTTCTTTTATCCCAGAAATCCTTTGCAGTGGCAAAATTGCCACCAGATCTTAAACTAATTTGTCTTTCATTTATTTTTGACATTTCTATTCTCCTATGAATAAATTGTTATAATATCACCAATATCTAAATCATAATTAATAATTATACTATTTGAAGATGACCATACTGCATCAATATTTTTTTCTAATTCAACTCCATTTAATTTGACTACAATATAATTGTTATCAATAAATAAAATAGAGGAAATTTCTAAAAAACCATTATCACCACTTTTAATGTAATTTAAACCTGAACCAACTACACTAAAATTAGATCCTGAAACTATAGTTCCCGTAACAGATAGAGTGGTTAACAAAGTTAATCCATTAGGAGGCGAATCAATAAAACCTGACGATCCCAGAATAGAACCTGATAGTCTATCCCCTGATACATCCAAGGAATCGATACTACCTAAATATACACTATGATCGTAATATTCAAGTGAACCTCCACCTCCACCTGATCCTAAGATTTTCCATACTGCAAGCGTTGGAGTATTATCAACACACACAAAAACATTTTCTGTAGCCTTATTTACCCACAAAGCACCTATCAAAACTACTGTTCCAACATGGGAAGAACTTGAACCATCGTCTATTAGTGAAGGATCTCTTGTCATTTCAAATCTTTGAACCATACCTAAGTGGCCACCAGTACCTAGTTCTCCACCATCCTTGTTTAATAATCTAGTATGATCTTTGTTATTAGGTTTTGCAAAATAATCTAAATCACTAGATCTAATAATACTCATAATAATCCTTAATTTAGCATGACCTTTGCGATCCTAACTTGAACCATGTAGAACCTTTGCGATCTTAACCTGAACAAAGTAAGACCTTTGCGACCATGACTTGAACAATCTATTAATCTGTAGTAACCAAAAAATCAATTGCTGTTTTTTTATTATAATTCAAATGAGCCTTAATATAAGTTTTACTTACTTCACTCACAAAATCACTATTTAATTTTCTAAGATAAAATTTTACTGTCCACCCCATATCTTTATTCTTACTGCCACGGTATTGATTCCTACTTTTTGATCCCTTCATTAAATTAGATCTAAGTAATCTTTGAGTATAAGTAGAAGTTCCATCATCAGGAGAATCGCCAACTTCTATAAATCTAAATCTTTTCCTGTGACCCCCAATAGGAGAAGAATAAATAGCTTCAAGCCTATATAAATTAATATCAAATCTCGAAACACAAAAATTATCTATTCCTCCTGCTGGTTTTACATAAATAGCTCTACGATCTCCACTTTGTACCCCATAAAAAATAGCAAAACTAGTATCATTGATACTACACATATCTTTAAAAGAATCATTCCAATTTATTCCACCCCCAATACCAAATTCTTGATTAATACTGGCTACTTTTCCACTTGTTATTCTAAATAAATCTAATTGATCAGGAGTTTCCAACACAGAGGTATTTATATTAAAACATCCTCTAGTTATGCCTGTAGTGCCTTCATTACATCCTACTTCAATAGTAATATTTTCATTAACTGGTGGTAATGCAAATTGATTTCTTCGTTTATTTCCCTGAAACCAAATAGTCGATTCATAATAAGCCTGATTGGCATAAAAATCTACATCCGAAATAGTGATACCCCACACGCTAAGCCATGCTTCTTGTACTAAAAGTTTAGAAGAATCAACACCCAAACGGCTATCATTTGTATCTAAAAACGTATTACGTCCCAACATATGCCCGCCAATAATAGAATTATAAAATTGATTAATTCCAATTAATCTATCTAATGTAGGAACTATATTACTAACATAATTATATATTTTTATCTTTACTATTTGTGTAAAATACCCAGGTGAATGATTTACCTTTTCGTTTAATGTATCAATAAATTCATTTTCACTATATCTTCTACCAGCAATAATCCTATGCGTTTTAGCATTAGTAGTCATATTGCCATCATCCATAATTGTTATTTCTATCAAACAATATTGTAAAAAATCATCCCAATGATAGGAAAAAGTAGAAATTCCACTATCTGATTGATACAAATCATTTTGATATTTAGAAAAACTCTGCTGTAATCCACTTGCTGTAAAGGGATAATTGTACGTTGGTGAAATAATAGAAAATTCACTATATATCACTTCTCTTAAGTCTGTTTTATTATACTGACCCATATTTATATCTCCAAGCAACTTATAAGTGACAGCCTAATCGAGTATCATCTTAGTCTGTGACACTCTTTGCAGTAAACCATCTTAGTCTGTGGTTACCTGTACGGCTAATCATCTTAGTCACTCTTAATTAAAAAATCTAATCCACTTCCACTGGATTTTTCACTGCTATGAAGTACTTTTATGTAAGACCGCCCAACTGGTGTAACATAATCAGTGCCTATTTCTCTTAAATATAGTCTAACATCCCTGCCTATGTCCTTACTAGCAGATTTCTTCCATTTGCCAATAGGAATACTATTACCTAAAAATAAACTATCCCTATGAACTCTTGACGAATAAGTAAAACTCTGACTATTATTATTTCCCTCTGGTATTATTCTGAATATATCATGATGTTGTAATCCAGAAAAAATACCTTCTAATCTATATTTATCAGTATCAAACTTTGGTACACAAAAAGTATCAATGCCACCTAAAGGTTTAATGTATATTGATTTTTCATTTCCGTGAGTCAATCCGTAAACCATAATTGAAGAATAATTACCACGTTGTTGACTAACCGTATAAGGATTATTATCCCAAATAATAGTCTGAGTATCTTGATTAATATAACAAGCAATTTTTCTATTAATATAGAAGTAATCATTGTTATCAGGTTGGCTTAAAGTATTACCTGTTTCTGGTACTAAACATCTTCTGGCACCATCATGACTACCTGCTTGTATAGCCATATTTCTATTAATTGCAGGTAAATTATAAAGATTAATTGCTTTTCTACTTTGAACCCATATTGTACCTAACCAATCAAGTTCATTTGCAATATATTCAACAGGTGTAACAGTTACATCAAATAATCTACTCCAAGCATTAATCACAAAATCTTGATAATAATCAAAATGGTCAGTTCTTCTTCCAGCCAACGAAGTATTACGTTGTAATCTTGCAGTACCATTTAAGGCTGAATAAAAACTATTTTGCGCACTTATTTTAGTTATCGAAGTAGAATCTTTTTTTATTTTATTAAATATTTTTATCTGACAATCTGCTAAAAAATTAACACCATCATTAGGAACAACAGAATTGACATACTCCAAAAAAAGTTCACATGTAGCATATCTGGCAGGAATACCTCTGAATAATTCAGTACCACTATTTATGATAGTAACTTTTAATTCTATTAAACAATTAACTAAAAATTCACTCCATTCATATCCACCATTATAAGTACTTGTTCCATCCCAGAATAAATCACGATGATAAATAAAAAATGAATTATTAAGTTGAGAACAAGTAAGAGGATAACTTCTACCACTAAAAGTTATACCTAATTCTCCATAAACAAATTCTTCATTAGATCTTGAATCATAACTCATGATAAATCCTTTTAAAAAGTTAATGGCTTACAAAATAGACCTAGTATGAACCAACTTTGGCTAATATGGTATCTTGTAATTAACCAACTTTGGCTAATATGGTATCTTATAATTAACCAACTTTGGTTCATATGGTGTCTATCTGTAAGCCATTAAAACCTATGTATCTTATAATCAATTGCTGAATAACCTAACATTTTACCATAATTTGCAATTATTCCTATATCACTCATTGGTGAAACATCACCTGTGTTTAAATCCCTAAGATAAAATCTAATATTCCAACCAATATCTTTTTGTTTATTTTTATTAGGTACAGTAACCAAACTAGAACCACCAATCCAAAATTGATCTCTTCTAAGTCGTTCTGTATATTTATCATTACCACCACTACCTACAACAAGTGGAATTTCCATTATTCTAAATCTTCGCCTATTACCATCTCTGGAAAATTCTGCTTCCAATCTATATTGATTATTATCAAATTTAGGAAAACAGAATGTATCAATACCTCCAAATGGTTTTAAATAAATCGCTTTATGACTTGTTCCAGATAAACCCCTCAACATGACGCTTGTAATCGGTAGTTGAGTTTGGGTAGCTCTTGCTTCGTTTACTTCCTCAAAAGATCCATAATTGCCAGTTTTAGCATTAAATTGAAAAATAGCTTTATTAGCAGTAAAATTAAAAGTACTATTCTGAGGAACTAAAGAGTTGGCACCTGCTAGATACTCCATACCTCTTCTATTAGAATGATTACCACTATCCATGTAGAAATCTCCACTTGGTAAATGATAAAGATTTTTTCTTTTATTTGTTTGTACCCAAATAGTATCTATCCAATCAATTGGAGATAAATCATAAGCAGTTGTTATGTCGGTATGATAAACAGCATCCCACGCTTCAATCACAAATTTTCTTATATTAGCATCAGACCATCTTATACCCATTCCACTTATGGTGTACATTTTAGTATTTCTGTTTCCACCAATTAAGGATTGATAAAAAGCATTGTATCCAGATATTTTTGAAACAACTGGAATCCTATTATCAATATCACTATAAACAACCAGTGAAACATCTTTAGTAAATGAAGAACCATTAGATCTACCTAATATTTTAACTTTATTTAATAAATTTGCTAATTCAATGTTTTTTAAATTATCTATTCGTTCTAAAACCTTTTGACTATTTGGTTCAAAGGATATAATTTCAAAAGAAAGATATTTTCCCATCTGATCCCAAGTATATCTAAAATCACCAAGATTTTGTTGAATTTCATCCCAGTACAATTCAGATTGATATTTTTGAAATGAAGAACTAAAATTTTCTGCTGTATATGGATAAGCAGTATTATAGTGAATTAAAGGTATTACTCCCAAAACCATCCTACTATTATGTCTTAGTGTCATAATAAATACCAACCAATTCCATCTGCTTGAATAGTTAACGAATCGCCATTTGATGAAATATATCGATAACCTTCCATTTCATCTATTTTTTCAGTTCCACTAGGCAATACAGCGATAGGATTAATTATAACCCTTCCAGTTCCATTATTTTTAATTCTAAATATTTGACCTTTACCATCATTAAAAACATCTGCTGAAGTTGGTAAAGAGATAATTAAATCTGTATTAAGTGTAGTATCGCAAATTATTGTACTATGACTATTATCAACAATGAGATTAATAGCAGTATGAATTATGGATAAACTTGAACTATCTGATCCAGTGCCACAATTACCCACGTAATTATAAATTATTGCTTTGGGAATGCCATAACCTAAATCATTAGGCGTTTGACCATTCTGGAATAAAACAATACCAGCATAATAATCTATATTCCACACTCCAACCGCAGGAGGTATTATTGTAACTCCATCACTTTGATACAAACGCAATTGAAAGCCAAAACTAGGAGACTTTGTTACTAAATTGGGCACATCAGTTGGAGCAATCCATTTATCAATAAATGTACCTCCATCATTCAAATACCATGCTTGGCCATTAGAACCTGCTATTTCAGTTAAATCAACTAAATTATACTTATGACCTATAGATGGATTAGCAATCACCCAATTATCTGATGTTAAAAAATCAATACTATATGGAATCTCATCAGTCCAAATATCTTTGCCACGAACTGTATGAGCTGATTTATATGATGATTCATAAACATATTGAGATATTTCAGTGTTCACTTTACTCAAAGCGTGAAAAAAAGATTTTGCTTCTCTATATGCTTCACTAGGCTGTGCCATTAATCAAGATCCTTGTATAATTCCCTTAATTTAGAATATAAGGAATATCCCTGCATTTTATCTAAAACAACTACAGTTCCTATACCATTGGAAGAAATTATAGTTAACTTTACTTTATCAATATCTATTTGTTCTATTATTATTTCCATTTTATATCCAATTAATCATATTTAAAGAACCAATGTAAAAAATAGTATTGGAATAAGTTATCCTCATAAATAAACCCCAACCACCACCTGAACTAATACTAGTAAATCCTCCAGTTCCTAGAGTAAATTCTATAGAACCATCTGTATTTAAAGCATGAACAGAAGGATTTATTCTACAACCATCTCCATCACTTAATGATCCACCTAAATAATTATCATTCAAAATAAACCAATTAATATTATCTAAACTAACTTCAATTAATAACTCATGAGAAGTCAAATTTGTTTCGCTTACATTATAATCACCGAACTGCAATAATCCATTAGAATGACTTATTCCATCATGCCACCATCTCCGTCTATATGCTCTATCTCCTACTAATCCTGAATAATCAGGCTGTGACAATGGATTAGGGTTAGATAATTTAAAGTCTAATTGTGGATAAATCAACCTTGAACACTGATATTGTAATCCATCATTTCCATCATAAGAAGTTAAATCTCTGGTATTATCCCATGGTGTTATAAAATCTGATTCAAGCCTATTTACTTCTAATTTAAAATCTTCATAAATTCTAGTTGAATTATCTGTGTAAGTGTTAACACATATAGGACTATCTACCGAATCTACATAAGCATTAGAAATCCAATCCTCAGTTCTTGACCTTATTATTGCATTTTCATTAACACTACAAAATTGTACTGCATTTACTGTCCAATCTGTTTTGTTATAACTTGCATTAACATTATCCCATGCACTCGTCCAGCCATTTAGATCACTACCTTCGAGTAATAAACTAGGCAGTCCGTAATTAGAACCTATAACAGATATTTGATTTGTAGGATAACTCGAATCATTTATATGATCTATATTTGCAATATCAATAGTAAAGTTACTTCCTAAAGTATAATATTCTACTCCAGAAATTTTAGTAGTTACTACTGAGCCTGAAGTTTCCTGAATTGAAACTCCACTAAGTATGGCAACATTATCTTCTTGATCCATAAACATGGCAGATTGATAAAAACTATAATCAATCCCATCATTATGGTGGACTAATAATACGCTATATCTTCCGCCATTAGGCAAAATAGACAGAATATTTATCTTAACATCAATATCTGCTTTAAACTTGGTATTTTCAACAATCCAATTACTCACTGTAACCGTAATATTAGAACCAGTAAATACTCCATTTCCAGTTATAATTGGTGTTTCAAAATTAGATATTGGAGTAATATCATCTGAACCCAAAATAGTTACTTCAAATGTAGTATTTGTATCATTTTCAAAACTACAAGGAACAGGTGTATTATAATTTATATCTGTAGATAATTGGTGACAAGGATGAACCGAATTTCCAATCCAATCACCTATATCATATGGTGAATTAGGCAATGTGGGATTAGCAACATGTCTATTAATAGTTGAAATACCAGACACAGCACAACCTCCTGTATTATACCAAGGAGCAAAACTAGCAGGAGGAATATATAAATATCCATCCGTTCCAACTACAGCTGCACTGACTCCAACTCCAACCGCTCTTAGTGTAGTTATTTGTCCAAGTATAGTAGACTCATCGTAAAGAATGACGCTTCCACCACTTCCACTACCCATTTCAACCCAAACTGCTGAACCAGTAGTATTATCTGAACAAAAAAATATTTTTTTAGTATTTTTATTTATCCATAAAGATCCTAATAGAATCCTAATGCCTATTGCTGTACTATCTGAACCATCATCAATTGGTAGGGGATCTCTACCTGCTTCAATCCTTTGAACCATTCCAGTATGACCACCTGTGCCATAGACTCCACCATCTTTATTTAAAATAAGATTATGATTTCTATATCCAGTTTCTAATCCAAAAAATTCTACATTTTTACTATTGGTCATTTCCTACCTCAAAAATACATTAGCATTTTTATAGTTATATTTCAAGATTTTTTATCTATTTCTTTGAGTTCTTCCAGAATTGTTAGCAGATTGACGTCTACGCTCTAATTCATCTTTTTTGATTACATATCTTTTGCGTCTTGAATACGGAATCTTCATTATTTCTTCAGGAGATATATGCCATAATTCAGATAAATAAAAACATTCATCTTCTAACGTTTCTATATCACCTGCTGGACTTAAGAAATTGATTCTCCCGTGGGAAAGAAAAAATCCGCAGAAATTTCCATCTCAACCTTCATTTCATTATCACATTCGGGACAAGATACCTCTATTTCAGTATCAATACGACCTTCTCTTTTCTTGAAAAAATCTCTTATTTCTCGCCTTGTTTTAGAAGAAAGACTTTTAAGATTTCTTATCATTGGCTTAATGTTACTTGCATCTCGATCAAACGTTATTCCATCTACTTCATCAATTCTAGCCAACATTGAAAGAGTAACATCTGCTTCTCCAGATAATTTTTTCTTACGTGCTATCAACCAAGCCTCATCAGTAGCATTCATTAAATGCCATTTTACTGAAACATTAGTTGAAGTTTTATCATTGAAATTTCTGATACTAGGTTCTTCCATATCAATAATTTCCAACTGGTCTAAATTTATTATCTGATTAAACTGTTTTCCACATTGATCATTATCACATTGTATGGAAAATCTATATTTGTTACCAATACTAACACGTCTAATTGCAACCAACGCAGTCATTCTGTCTGATGCAGATAAATACCATACAGCTCTTTGTATTATGTTAGGTTCAGTAATGGTGCCTATTGAACGAAGACAATTAGCAATTACACGGTTAAGCCTCTTAAGAGGATCACCTTTTGATGCTAAAATATCTTCTTCATCCCCTGACAATTCTCTAACTATAAATGATTTATGCAGATCTCCATTATCGTCAATATAACCACATGGAAATTCTGCCTCTAATACACTGGACTGACTATCATATTTTTCTTGTTCCATCAAAAAACTCCTATCTATAATTGTTATCATCAAAAAGCGAAATCAATTTCGTGTTTTATACTTTTTTATGCTTTAGTTTTTTTCCCATACTTACCTTATCTTTAGGCCTAAATCCTTGAGAAACTAAATTGCCACTCCACATATTCAAAAAGGACATTAGACTTTTTGAACCAGCCATATTAATCTTCATAGTATCAGGATAAAAATAACGTTTATACATACCCATCTGCATAATGCCCATAGGTATTAAATCTCCAGTTTTTTTGTGAACTGCAAATTCTATGTCAGGATCTGCAACAAGATCCCCATTTTGCTCATAATAATGAGCCATTGCAAAAAACCTATATTTTTCATCCTCTCCAATGGATTCAAAAGTAAACCTCATATAAGGTTCATTTATTAATTTTAAATGGAAATTGCCCTCAATTTCTTTTATATTCTTACCAAGAACTACTTCCATTTTTTTATAAAACATTTTTTCTCCACGCATGACTTATTCTCCTAAATTGTAAACTATTATTCCATTAACTAATTCAATGTTTTTATACAACATCAATTTTGCTGTCACATTATTCTCACATATTTTGTTCATTGTTACAAGAATTTTATGAACAAACGGAGAACCATCTACATCAAAATAGCTCATTGTGCTATATTTTGCAACTATTGGATTCTGAAAATTAACTTTTCCTTTCGGTTTCCAATCTGCATACCCCATGGCGTAATATTCTGCAATTCTAGCTTTAATTATATTTGTTTCGATGGAATTCAATTGCCATCGTTTATTCATTAGTCTCAACCAATAACGACACTCCCTATTGTATCGTTTATTAGTTTTAACTTTTTCCATTATTTTATCAAGATCTTTAAATTTTTTCATAAATGTATGTGAACTCCAATTGTAGAAGAGTTTGGAACCAATGTACCCCATACTCTTCCATTCTGGCTCAAATATTGTTCTGTATATTTAAATACAGACGTTGCAACAAATAAATTATCTTTTTTAATCACATGGCATGGACAATCTGGCTCAATAAATTCCACATCTTTTTCGATATAAACAAAACTAGAATCTGAAAAATTTTTCCATATCATAGAATCATCTTCAAATGATAAATAAGATACTTGATAATCACTATCAATGATAGTTTCATCAGAATTAGATAAAATATTATTATCTAAATCATATCCCTCTTCCGCTAATGTACTATATACACTGCATCCCTTTGAATTACTTAAAACATGAAAATCATCAAAATAATACCTACTTTGATGATCATCTTTTTCTAACCTATTACACTCTTTTTTTAGAATATCTGTAATTTCGTCATATTCGTCTTCAATTAATTTTTCAATATCTGTTCTAGTCATCTTCCACCTCCCTATAAATACTATTTAACTCATTTTTATGTTTTTGTCAACAAAGATTTTTATTATTTTATTTTTAACTACAACCAGTTGTTTCATTGCAATTATAACAATAAAAACAACCTCCTTTTTTGACCATTAAACTACCACAAATAGAACATGGAATTCCATTTTGTGATGTTAATATTTTTGAATCATTTTTTACATGAGGTATTTCCATTAAATCAATATTTTTTCCTTCATAAATTGGTTTAAATATACCTCCAAATTTATTTTTAGATACCTTCTTTAAATACCTGAAAATATAATCTAATAATGAGGATGCACTTGGGATGTCCATATTAGTGGTAATTCCAGAAGGTTCAAAATTAGTATATTCAAATTTAGTAATAAACACATCTAATGGTATACCATATTGTAATCCAATACTTACTGATTGAGATATACTATCCATAAATCCAGACAATGTTGAACCCTCTTTTGACATAGTAATAAAAAACTCTCCTATTTCACCATTATCAGGATAAAAACCTATATCAATAAATCCCCTATGACCTCCCACCTCAAATTTATGATTCATTGCAGGTCTTTCATCTGGTAATCTTTTTCTCTTTAACTCATTATTTATTATAATTTTCTCAACATCTTCATTTATTTTAGATGCAGTTAATGGAGCAAAGCTCTTACTCCCTGCTCTATAGATAGTAATTCCCTTTAATTTTTGATTCCATGCAGTCATAAAAATATCTTCAATATCTTCAATTGTTGCAGATTGATCTAAATTAACAGTTTTTGAAATAGCTCCTGTGATCCATTGTTGTGCTGACGCCATCATTTTTACATGATCCAATGGTTTAATATCATTGGCGTCATAAAATACAGGTAAATGTTCTAATGCTAACGTTCCTTTTAATGTTCCATGTTTTTCAAGATAATCTAAACACTTATCTGCATCATAACCTAAGCACTCCAAACCAGCTCTGATACATCTTGGAGTCCATGTCATAGTTCCTCCACCAACCATATTTTTAGTCATAGTCAAAAAAGTTATTGGTTCAATACCAGTAGTAGAACAATCGGATTGAAATGAAGTTGTTCCATTTGGAGCAAATAAAGTAACTTGTGCATTTCGTATTCCTTTAAATCGCCAACCAAATTTATTTTCAATTAATTTAATTAACGCTTTTTGTTCTTTCTTATTCATTTTCGAGCCTTTTTCGAGGAATAATCGTTCAGACTC
>Ga0114918_10004626_pt1 | contig 11916 bp, 14 predicted proteins | sample LantaG_FD_87015 | JGI IMG/M metagenome (GOLD analysis project Ga0114918, IMG submission 87015) | Deep subsurface microbial communities from Baltic Sea to uncover new lineages of life (NeLLi) - Landsort_02402 metaG | ecosystem: Environmental > Aquatic > Marine > Oceanic > Sediment | place... | reverse complement strand
TTACCATTTTTTTACTTTTGTACTTTCCTGCTTTTAAAATTTGTTCAAATTTTTTCATTTTTTCCTCACGCTTGACTCTAAAACTTCTTTAATTTTATTTTGTGAATATTTATTGTTTTTGCCTATTTAAAATATAACTACTTTCCTTTCCAACACTCTCTGCAAGTTTAGCCATTTTATCTAATTTTTTTCTTTTCTCAATGCTTGTTTTAAGTTGTTTGTGTCTGTTATTCATATATTCAAGTGCTTGCTTTACTTCTGTTTTAATTGCATCAGAAAGATTGTTATTTTTTATTGCTTTTTTATAGGTAGTTTCTAGGTTTTTTTTCGCTTCAAAATATTTTTTCTTATCATCTGAATTACTATTTAAGTTGCTATAATTAAAAGACAATTTTTTAAAAGTTTCTAATTGAGATAATATTTGTTTTGACTTTAATTCTGGAAATTGGATCGGTTGTGATAAGTCTATTTCTTTATTTGATTCTCCTTTGTTATTTGCTTTTTCTCTTAAATTCTTTAATTTTTGTTTAATTTGTTCTTTTATTTTATCTTCTAAAATTAAACGAAGTCCACCATCTTTAAAATCAGTCCATGCATATTTACCATCTGATAAAGGATTTTCATATTCAATTCTTGCTATATATTCAATATCATCTTTTTTAACTTTTTTGCCTTCCTCTTTCCATTCTTTTACAATATCTTTATCCTTAGTTTCAACAAGCCCTCCTTTTCCTTTCTTTTTATAAGACCAAGTTTGAGGCTGTTTTTTATAGCTTATTTTAATAGGAAGATTTTCTGAATAATCAATAGAAGAATATTCAATTTTTTGTTCAATAATATCTGGTTTATCCGTATTTACTTGAATTTCTTTTCCTGTTAATGCCGTTGGTTTATCGTGTATAAAACTCAGTTGAATTTTATTTTTTTCTTTTTTATCTTTCCCTTTTTTATTCCCATAATCATAAATCCATTCACCATTTACCATTTTTTTTGATTTATATTTTCCGGCTTTTAATAATTCTTCAAATTTTTTCATTTGATTCTCCCGTTAAATTATATTGCAAATCTGACAATAATTTTTGCCAGCTTTCTCTTTCTTTTAATAATATTATTTTAGATTTTTCATTTGTTGAATCTTTTAATAAATTATTTATTTTTGTTATTTCCTTGTTTATTTTATTTGTTTCTGATTTTATTTCTGCTGTATTCTGAATCATTATTTTTTTTAACATTTAAACTCCCTCATATAATTCCCCAAAAATACTTTTGATTTTATTTGGATAATATTTCATATCAAAATATATTTTGCCTGTATCTCTATCCTTTTGTATCAAACCAGAAGTGTCTCTCTCAATAACAACTTTTCCATTATCAAGTTTTGTTTTATGAATAGCTCTGGCATTTATTAATTCTTGAGACAGGGGCGATGATATTGCATTGTTCCATCTTTATTTTTGAATACTTGAAATTTTTGTCATTGGGAATTTATATATTTGTCCTTTTTTATTTTTACCCAACAATGGAAATAGTTTTGCCCTTGGGTTTATTCCAATGAAAGTGAATTCTTCGCCTGCAGTGATAAATGTATTTCCTAAATCATCTTCTTTTAAACCATATAGAGAATACATTTTTTGGAAATCAATTCCGGCTTTTATTTCTACCGATGATTTGCCAGAATCTTTTTTTTCTTTAGTATCTGCATAATAAATTTCTACATTATCATTTTCAAAATATGGTTTTCCTTTATTTCTCCCCTTTTTATCTCCATAATCGTAAACCCATTTTCCGTTTACCATTTTTCTTGATTTATATTTAGCTTTTAAAATTTGTTCAAATTTTTTCATTTGATTCTCCTGTTCTAAAATATTCTGATTCCCATATATTGTTTAGGTTATATGGCTTAACTATTTTTGTAATATCTGATATAGGAACTAAAATTGCCCCACCGTCTTTTGTTAAAATATCAACCCATACTTCATCTTTGGTTGAAGTTTTTAATTTTGGAGATTGAATATCAAACCAATGATTCCCTTCGCCTGTATCTTCAAATGAACTATGTTTTCCATAAATTCTTCCTTGATGCTCATGCCTTTTTGTTTCAACAAAATCCCCTAAATAAACTTTTAATTTTTCCATTTTATACCTCTTTAATTTTAATTATAATATATATACTTACAACTAAAATCTAGTTTAAAAATAAATGAATTTTATTCTCTTCCTATTTGTTTTGAGACATCCATAAATTCTTCAAATTGAGGTCTATTTTCCCTATCTTGTTTTGTTTGTAATTTTTCGTATTTTTGTTTAATTATTTCTTCCGCTCTTTTTTCTTTACTTTTATCTAAGGAAGAAATATTTTCAATCCACTGCTCATGTTTACTATTTAAGAATTCGTCATCCGCGGAATCAAAACTATAATTTATTACTTCGGCATCACCAGTTCTAGGATCTCTAAAAATTCTTCCCTCTAATTGTTCTCTGTCCATTCCATATTCTACATTCCCAACTATATGAAGTTTGTCACCTTTTTGTAAATTCAGCATTGCCTCGTCGCCTTTGCTAATAAATAAAACACCACTTTTGCTATTTTCCCACTCTTTGATTTTGGCTGAACTGTTATCGCCATCAAGTTTTATTTTATCAAATAAATCTTTTTCTTTTATTCCGTTTTTTAGAAGATGCTTTTTTAAATGTTCAAAGTGTTTTTTATCATCAACATATACTACTTGTTTGTCTTTATATTTTGAAACATTTTTAACCAGTTCTTCAGTTTTTGAATTTGGCTTTCCACTTGGCAATTCCCAAGTATTTGCATATTTCATTTTTTCATTTGTAACTTTATTGATATACTTTTCGCTTCTTTCTGCAACTTCTTTCATAACTTTTGGATTTTTCCAGATTGACGCTTTTTTATCTTTTAGGGCATTATTTGAAATATTAATTCCTAATTCTTCTTGCCTACCTTTTGGAATATTATAAACAAATTTATTATATCCCTTCATTGATTTATTTCCAGAAGTTCCTTTATTTAAATCGCCTAAAAATTTTTCTATGTCTTTACTCATCTCTGGCGAAATTTTTACTTTAGATTCTGTTCTTTCCCTTTTTGTCCCGGCTTTTATTTCAGTGTCATAAGTAACAAATTTGTCTAATACATCGCCATAAGTTTTTTTAATTAAATCATTTTTATGAAAATTCATATCTGTTATACTATGGTGGCCTTCAACTTTTTTTCCCTCAACATCATAAGTTATTCTATCACCAAACATTGATTTAAAATTTATTTTATCCGGGATAACATCTGGCTTAACTATTTTTAATGAGTTGTAAATATCACCGGGATTATCTTTAAATAAAGTCGCGGTAGTAAGAATTTTATTTGAATTTTTTATTCCGGCTAATATTTCTTTTGCTTTGTTTTTAACATCGCCTTTGTCATTTAAAATTATTTTATGAAATTCATCACCCGCAAAAGTATCTGCAATTGAGCCATATTGGTGAGGAGCTTTTGCCATTTCGTCGTGACTAATAACTACTAATTTTCCTTTAGATTCCCTGAGGAACTTTTTTAATTTATTTGGTGTTTTGTGTAACCCTTCTGGCACCATAACTGTTGGTAAATTTGTCAAATTAGTATACTCTTCAAATTGTTGTTTTGTGCCTGACTTTGGAAAAGCAATAACCATTGTATGATTTGGATTTTTCATTAATTGTTTTCCTTGAATAACTGCTAATGTTAATGTTTTACCACCACCAGTTCCTCTACTAATAATTCCCGAACCACCCGAGGCCATAATAAATTCAGAATCATTTCTTTGATTAGTTCTAGGTTTTATTCCTGCCTTAAAAATATTTTTTGATTTTCCATCTAATGTTTTGAATCGTGGCTTAAAGTTTTCTGTACTTTCAGAATTAAATTTTATTTTATTTAACTCTTCTATTTTATTTTTATCTATTTCATTCTTACTAATATATTTTTCTAATAATTCGGAATCCAGTTTAATTGTATTTTTATTTTTCGAGCTTTTTATTTTTAATTTTTGCCTATCTTCATATTTTAATAATCCCTTTAATTGTAGTTCTGCCAAATCTTTATTTTTGTTCAATTCAATTTCAATTGGCTTTACTTCCTTAGTTTTCTTCATTATGTTTAAAATTTCTGAAGTTGAATTTAGCATTCCATAAGCAGTTCCAATTGTATTCCTTTGGTTGATTAAATTTTCAACTCTGTATTTTGCCAATTGTTGGGTGTAAGTTGTTTTATCACTTCCCTTACTACTTAAATCCTCTCTTAATGTTTTTAACCTATTTAATGCATTTTCCTCTATATCACTTTGCGTTTCTTCAAAATAATTTTCTATTTTGTCTATAACTTTATTATATTCCTCATCAGTAAATTTATTTTTCAAATATGAAACTATTAAGTTTATTGATTTCTTTGAGCCGATAGCATCAACTAGTTTTTTAGTGTCAATTGTAAACCCTGCAAATTGCCCTAATATTCCATTGAGGTGCATTACTCTGGTTCTGTCTGCAATCATATTTATTTCTTGGCCTAAATTCTCGGTCCAAAATTCTCCCATTATTGTATATATAGATTCAGTTGCAGTATTTGAAGAACTTCTTTGAATATCTTTTTCAGCTTCAATTAAATCAATTTCTTTTATATCAAAAGAATCAGCACCAATCTTTAATACTTCTTCAACTTTTTTGGCTAATAATTCTTTTTTAAATTTATTTTTTTCTGCCAATGCTCTTTTGTAATTTTCATATTGTTCTTTTATATTTTTTTTATCGGTTTTCTTAGGTTCATTTATTTCTAATTTTTGGCCATCTTTTTGGTTTATCTTTTCGTATAATTCTTTCCTAAATTCGTTTTCGTCTTTTTTGTTTTTTATTTCTGGTAGAATAATTTCAGGAACTATAGCATCTTTGTTTCCTGATAATTTATTTAAAATCATTTGCTCTTCTTTATTCTTTAATTGTTTTTCAATAACTTTTTTATATATTTCCTTTAAACTATTTTTTAATTTTAAATCTTTTGTTATGTCTTCAACTTTGTTATCAATATTATTATCAAGTTCAATATTAGACTTTAATTTTTTTAGTTCTTCTTTTTCTTTTTTATTTAATTCTTTTTTCTTTACTTTTACTAAAAATTTATATTTGTTTTTTTCAACCTTTTTCCAATATTGTTTTGAAGATAATTCTTTTAATTCTTTTTCCCTTTTTTCTTCTTGGGGTTTTTTCTTTTGTTTATTTTCAACACTATTTAAATCAAATTCTAAATGCGATAATTGTTTATTAAGTCCACTTGTTTTATATCCTGAATTTTCTGCACCCTTAAAATCCACTGAAAATTTATCGCCGTGTCGTGTGATTGGAACGTGGTTTCCATTTATCGTTATCCAACAACTCATCCCCTGGGGAATATTTTTATAATCAACTTTTCCAGTTTTTGAATCTGTTGGTGTTGGAATAAAATTTCCCGATTTCAATAAATCAAACTCTGTACTTTTACCAAAATCCATTTCCTCCGGACTTTTTAATAAAATCATTCCTGTTTCTTTGTCATAGTTTTGCATCGATGGATTTATTTTTGTCCACTGGTGCCAACAGTTTGGATGGGCGGGAAGCGCTAGCCACCAGTCTTTTTGACTTCTTCCAACATTATTTTTTCCAGGCCAAATTACAGTATCAGTATATTTATCTCCAGAAATTTTATCAAGTCCGTTTTCTGGTTCTTGGTCAATTAATTTAACTATTTTCCCTAATGATTTTTCGCAATACACAAGTGATTTGAACATATTTTTTTGAATTTGAACTTTTAGAATTATCTGGTTGTCCAGTTTTGCCGAATTTTATTCCACCACTAAAAACCATATAAGTATCTTGATTTAGTTTTTGTTCACTTAATACTGCATTTAAATAACCATTATTTATTGCGATATTTGTTTCTGTATTTACTATTCTAATCCAATCCCGGTTTAAAATATCTAAATCACTTTTTTTATATATCTTTCCAAATTTGCTTTCTGGATTTACCCAGAACATATTTTGAATTACTTTTCCCTTTGATTCTTTATTTTGTATTCCATTCAATATAGTTTTTTTATATAATGAAATCATTTTCTTTTTAATGCTTCCATCTTCAATTGAAAGGTGTTCTAATGCATTTTCTTTGACCCACTTGACAGCTTCTTTTTCGTCTGAATTAAACCAACTTCCAGCATCAGAATAATTATTTGGAATTTCGCCATACATTGAAGTTAAATCATCCCAACTCATATTTCTTTGGGTTACTTTTTTTATTTTGTCAACGTCAAGTTTATTTATCAGTTTTCCTATTAGTGAAGCTCTAATTGGAATTTCTTCTTCAATCATAGTATCATCTAAATATTCTGTTATTGCTTGATTTAAATTGTCCCACGCAGTTGGCTTTGGTATTTCTTTATTTGTATTATAAGAGAAGGGTTTTTTAATTTTCATTGGGTTCAATATACCTTTCTTGTTTTTGCCAAGTTTATATTTGGCCCAAGTTTTATTAAATTGTCCAATTTTCTTTTTAAAGGATTCTAACAAACCTTTAATTAAATCAAGCTTTTCTTCTTTTATATTTCCTTTAAAAAAATTATTAGAATCCTCTTCTGAAAGAGTAAAACTTTTTTTTAAATCTTTTGGGTCGACACCAATTTTTTCAGCAATTCCGTAAAGTATCATTTCAAAGACAATACTATAATAGGATTGAATAACATTAACATATTCTCTGACAAATTTATATTCAGAGATTTCGCTTTGTTTTTCAATCTTGTCCTTTGCTTTTATAAAAAATTCTAATGTTTCTTTATTTATCATAGTTTCCTTAGATTACACATTATGCATTATGCATTATATATTCAATTTGATCCCTGCTAATTTTATTTTTATTTTCTGATTGGAATTTTTTTGCTAATACTCGGAAATTAGCGATATCGGAATCTTCAAACATTTCTTCTCCATTTGATTGATAATAATCATTGCGGATTTCACTAATTTCATCAAAAAGATCATATTTGCTGTAATGTTTCTCTTTTTGGTTGCTGGTATCATCAAACATAGATTCACTGGTATGGTTTTTTATTTCATCAAAGGAAAGGTTACCAATTTTTTTATTTTTAACTTTGACTTTTGGCTTTTTGACCTTTTCGGAATCTAAGAAAGCCTCTTTTTTTGTACTTTTTTTCCCATAGTCATAAACCCACCTGCCATTTACCATCTTTTTACTTTTGTACTTTCCTGCTTTTAAAATTTGTTCAAATTTTTTCATTTTTTCCTCACGCTTGACTTATTATTTTCAAGCTTCCATTTTGATTTATTTTTCTAAATTATATTTTTTAATAGTTGCCATTTGTATCTTATGCCTTGGCGCCGTTAAACCAGTATCTTTCCCATCATAATAAAGCCTCCAGTTACCCATTGGAGTTTCAATTACACTGACTTTATTTATATCTTTATATTTACTATTAGAAATTCTCATATTATCTAACAATTTTTCAGCATTGTAATCTAATTCCATGAACATTTTTTCTTTTGTTTCTTCAGATTTTGCTTTATTTCTCCCCTTTTTATCTCCATAGTCATAAACCCACCTTCCATTAACCTTTTTTTTGCTTTTGTATTTTCCTGCTTTTAAAATTTGTTCTAATTTTTTCATAATTTCCTCACGCTTGACTTATTATTTTCAGGCTTCCATTTTGATTTATTTTTCTAATTAAAAATTGACGATAACTTATTTCCTCATCATCTCTGATTCTTGCTATCTCATCTTTGTTGTCTCTTATACCAATATTATCTTGATACATATTTACCTCTTCTTATTTACTTTGTTAAAACTTTTTTAGATTTTATTTGCAAAGATATTTGTTTAATCCTACCTAATAATTTTTTTTCGTTATCAAATGCTTCTTGAAGTTTTTCTCCATTGACAAATATTATTTCTATTACAGGAATAGTTATTTCTAATCCCGGCAAAACTTTTTCAACTCTTCTTATTAGCTTAATAAATTCATAAGAAACTATTGCGCCTTCAAAATGAATAAATGCGGATTTTTTATTTACTAATATTTTTTTTAAATCCAGAAGCCTTTTGTTTACTTCTGTATTTTTTTCAAAAACTTCTTGAATAGATTTTCCATCTTTAAATTTATATTCTAACGAATATAATTCTTTTTTGATATTGTTTTCGTAAATATCTTTTTTATTTTTTACTATATATAAAATATAGTCAATATTAATTATGTTATCTTTGAAGAATACGAAGTTCATAATCACTGTCAGACTAGCCCTTTGACCATTCGATTGCTTCTTTATCGTCACTATATGGGACTATCATATCGATTTTTCCCGCGTAGGCGCCGTATCCAGTTCTCTTCCGAAATGTTACTCCTTTAATGTTATGCTTTTTTAATTCCTTTTCAAAATTTGAAATCTTTTTTTCATCCCAATCACCTAAGTGAACTCTATACCCATGTGTCATTGGATCGATAAAATTATCTTTTGGCCAGCCCTGGATTGCAAATATCCTTTTTACATCATTGTTTCTTGCTGTTTTTGTGCGGCTTTTCTTTTGGGGTTCTTGTATTGTTTTTTTTGAACCTTTGCCGGCGGTGCCGTAATCATAAATCCACTTTCCGTTTTTGCCCTTTTTCTTAGATTTATACTTTCCCGCTTTTAAAATTTGTTCAAATTTTTTCATAATTTCCTCATTTAATTTATTTAATATATATACATATAATAAGATTCTAGTTTAAAAATATTAGAACTTTTTTTAATAATTCTTTATAATTTTCTTTCTGAAAGTGGTATACAAAACCATTAACTTTTGGTTCAATTATTTCATATTTATATAAATTTCCATATCTCTCATCAATATTTACTATTCCTATACAATTGACTTTTATTTCCTCTTTAAGTTTTTCATCAATGAAGGCTTTAATTGTTAGATTCTTCATTCTCTTTTTCTTTCAATTTTAGAAATTTTTCTAAGCCTTTGTTATTTGATTCTGCTGTTCTTGATTTTATAAATTTCTGGTAATTGTTTTCCATTTTGTTCTCCATATAAGTTTTCATTTATTCGGGTTCTACTATATTAATATATTTTGAATCTAAAAATAAACTATCTATATTATCAATTGTTATTTGGTCATCAATTATAGTTCCATTTTCAGTTGTATATGGAAACATTTTGTTAAGCGTACTAAGAGTAATTTGTAAGTCTCTATTTATTGATTTCATTAGTTTTGTTTTCTGCCAAGATTTGAATCCATTGAAAATCTTTTTAAGAGATATATTTGTAGTAACACTTTTCTTCATTTTCTTTTTTTGTTCTTTGATTTTCTTTTCGTATTCCTTAATGAATTCTTTTATTTTTTTCTGGCCGGTTTCATTGAGTTCCATATACCTTCCATAATTTTTATTAAGTTTTAAATAATCTACTACTAAATTATTTTTGTCTTCCCACTTGTTTGAAATTCCTGGAAATATACTTTTTATATCTTTATTCAATTCATTATTAGTTATGTATTCTGCTAAAAGTTTTGCTCTAATTTGTCCAATAGTATTTGTCCAACTTGAAGCATGCTTTACTTGTTTAATCGCAATTTTCTTTTTTATTTTATCTGCTGTCCAATTTTGTTCCTTACCATAATTCTTAATTCTCTTCATTATATATTTATTCATTTCTGCTTTTGCATTATTGAAGTTTAAAGCCTCACCTGTATTTCCGCCAATTGATTTTGATTTTTCTGACATAGATTCTGGATTTGATATTACAAAATCCATTATCAATGCACCTTGAGAAATTGGATCAGTAAAAAATGTTTTTACTTTATTCATTGACCTTGCATATATATCTAAGTCTTCTATGCTATCCACTCCCTCGGTCGAGTCCATTCTTGGGTCTGCAATTGTTTCATAAATTTTATTATTTGTTTCTTGATTTATTTGTTGGTCTAAAGAAATTGCATCATAATTTGCGCGCCTTTGTTTTGCCGTTTTACCACCAGACTCTTCATTTGAAAATTCTCTTAATTGAGTATCAAAAATAGTTCCTAGATAATTTTGAAACCAATCCGCGGTAAATGATTTTTTAGGCAAGTAAAAGGTTTTTCCATCAATTTCTTTTTTAAATACATTTTTATTTTCTTTAATAGTAGTATCTAAAACTAATGCAATTTTTGTTAATGCTTCAAAAACATACATTCTTTTATCAACATAGGGAGAAAGTTTTCTTTGATTCATTTTATTCTGGACAACTGATTCAAAGTATGGAGTGTTGACTTTTAAAAATGTTTCCTGGAATTCACTATCATTTAAAATATTAAATAAATCTTTACGGGTTTCGCCAAACAATAAAAATCTTTTATTTTTATCTATATCAATTGGCTCATATTCATTCATTGCATCTTTGAATAAGTATTCTATTCTTTTTTTATTCTGTAAGTATTTTTCATTTATTTCTTCTCTTTCTACTAATCTGTCTTTTAGAGAATTTAGTTTTTTAGTATCTTCTTTTTTAATTTTTTCTTTGTTCTTTATTTTATCTTTTATGCTTGATAAAAATTTTAAATCAGAATTTTTCATTTTGACTTTAACTTTTCTAAAATCATTTAGAATTTCTTTTTGTAGAGAATTATAAATTCTATAAGTATCTTTGTCAAAAGCAATTTTAGGTTTTGCTGATAATAATTTTAGTTGAGAGTGAAGTTGAGTATCACTTTTTATTTCTAAAGAAGTTCCTACTATATTTATTTTATTTTCAATTTCTTTTATAATATCTTTTGGAGATAATTGGTTTATTGGTTTTTCATTTTCTGGAACTTTTGATATTTTAATTGAAGATTGTTTTTTTGTTCTTCCGACACTTTGATGCCTTGTTACTGTTGATATTTTTCCTGATTTACTTTTTCTTTTAAAAGTAACTACTGCTCTTTTTTTTCCTATACCATAATCTGTTTTTTTAGCTTTAAAAAAATTTATCATATTATTTTTTGCCTTCTTTAATTTTGTATAGTCTATTTTTTTATCTTCTAATTCAAAAATAATATGCTTCCCCATTATGTTCGAACTTTTTATCTCAAATTTATTCTTCTTTAAAACTTTTTTTATTATATTTTCATATAAATTAACACGCCTCATGTCGTTTGAATACTCTTGTTTACTTTCTATTTCAATTAGTTTTATATTAAATTTTTTAAAGCCATCAAGTTTATAACTAAAATAAGCACTTGCACCGCGCAGAGCATCAACGGCATTCTTGACAACTCCTATTGGATTGCCAATATTTGTTACACTATCTCCTTGAGTAAGATTTCTAAAATCTATTCTAATACTATCTCTCTCTGCATTATATCTTATTTTATATATCGTTTTTGATTTAGTTGGATCTTTCTTTTTTAAAGTAGGATTATCAATTGTTATTTCTATTGATTCGTTTCCGTTGACCTCTCTAATTCTTACATCCCCTAAAGATAGGTCATTATTTAAAGTAACAGCACTCATTATTTTGTTTCTTACCTCTTCAGCTGTTTTATAATTCTTATAATCTTCAAAAGCCGGACGATATTTTACTTGCGGATATTTTTTAATAAATTTTAATTCTTTTTTTGCGTTTGAAATAACTTGTTCTTTATGAGCTTCAACATGGGCCAAATTAGATATTAAAAGTTCTACATTATAACTTTTGGGCTCTATATTTTTCGTTTTTTCATTTAATTCTTTTATATCAAAATAATTTTTATTGCTATCTTTTTGAATTCTATTTTGGTACTTTTCTTTTGTGTAATAATATTTAGCGTTTTTACCAATACCGATTTTTTTATGATATTTATATGCTTTAAATAAATTAATTAAGTTTTTCATTTATTCTAAGAGGCTCCC
>Ga0114918_10004625_pt1 | contig 11917 bp, 13 predicted proteins | sample LantaG_FD_87015 | JGI IMG/M metagenome (GOLD analysis project Ga0114918, IMG submission 87015) | Deep subsurface microbial communities from Baltic Sea to uncover new lineages of life (NeLLi) - Landsort_02402 metaG | ecosystem: Environmental > Aquatic > Marine > Oceanic > Sediment | place... | reverse complement strand
TGCGGTTTCAATGCCTCCCCGAGTAGAAGGCAGAGGAACCGCCGGAACCAGCCTAAAGACAATCAACCACCCCAGCACAACGAACACAAAAAAAAAAAAAAAAAAAAACTCCTCGTCGCCATCCAACTCCGGAACTAGGGTCTGTTTTGTTAGCGTCACGGTCCTCTGTTTGCTCAACAATTGCGCCCAGCTGCAGAGGAGATTGAGGCGACATCGATACCATAGAGAAGAGTGGCAGAGAAGCGCGCAATTGCGTTTCCAAGAGGAAGCAAAAGAGACCCAGCATTTGAAATTCTGAGAAGAAGAAGAAAAAAGAACGACGCTGGCCGCCGACCTCTCGCTTTTCCGCCCTCGCTCTTCTTTTCTCAAAACCCCGACCTTCTTCTCCTCGTTCTTCCTCCCAAAAAACCTCCACCACCACCAACCACCACCCACAATAACAGGCCTATTCCGCCCTCGACCGCGTCTCGGTCCTCTCCGAGGCCCTCCCTTACCTCCAGCGCTTCCGAGGCAAGACGATCGTCGTCAAGTACGGAGGGGCGGCGATGGTCGACGCTTCCCTGAAAGCCGGGGTCATCAACGACCTGGTCTTGTTATCTTGTGTCGGTATCAGGCCGGTGCTGGTCCACGGCGGTGGGCCCGAGATCAACGGGTGGCTGAAGAAGCTTTCGATCGAGGCGGAGTTTAAGAACGGGCTGCGGGTGACCGACGGTGAGGAGAGAGAGAGAGAGATGATTTCAGCCTTTTTCCCCCCGGGTTTTTCGGGGTTTTTCGAAGAAGAAGAAGAAGAAAAAAAACTCAACTCCCTCTCTTTCTCTCTTCCCCTCCTTCTCTCCTGCTCTTAATCCCCCCCCCCCCCCCAGGCCCCACAATGGACGTCGTTGAGATGGTCCTCTGTGGCAGGGTCAACAAGGGCCTCGTCACCCTCATCCAGCAGGCAGGCGGCACCGCCGTGGGGCTCTGCGGGAAGGACGCCGGCCTGATCGCGGCGAGGCAGATGGTGGAGAAGGACATCGGCTTCGTCGGGGACATCACGTCGGTCGCTCCCGCGCTGTTAAAGACCCTCGTGGAATCGGGATACATCCCCGTCGTGGCCTCTGTCGCGGCGGACTCGCAGGGCCAGGGGTTGAACGTCAACGCCGACATCGCCGCGGGCGAGATCGCCGCCGCGCTCTCTGCAGAAAAGCTGATCCTGATGACCGACGTCCCGGGCGTCCTGAGGGACAAGGACGACGTCGGCACCAAGTTCGCCGAGCTGTCGATCGCGGACACCAGGTCCCTGGTCGGGGACGGGGTGATCGCCGGAGGGATGATCCCCAAGGTCGAGTGCTGCGTGCGCTGCCTGGCGCAGGGCGTGCGGGCGACGCACATCATCGACGGGAGGGCCAAGCACTCGCTGCTGATGGAGCTGCTGACTGACGAGGGCGTTGGGACGATGATCACGGGGTGAAGAAAGGGGTGGTGGGGGGGCGGAAAGAGAGAGTTGGAGGTGGAGGAGGTGGAGTGGAGAGAGAAGAGAGAGAGCGCGAGAGAGGAGTCTCTTTTTAACTCTGGCTGTTTTTCCCTTTTCTTTTCCTTTTCCTTTCTTCTATCGAATCGTTTAGCCCTTCTTTTCCCGTTTCTTCTTCTTTTTTTTCATTTGTAAGCAAAAGACGGCTCAGCGCGAGCGCGTTGAAAAGAAAGAAGAAGAATGCGGACGAGAAAGGAGAGACAAAAGAGAGAGAGACGAGGGGGTTGCGAGTTCTTTTCTTCTTCTTTTTCCCCGTTCCTTTCGAGGTCGTGCGATCGAAAACACAAAAAACTCGAAAACAAAAAAAGAAGCAAGAGAGAGAGACTTTGAAAGCTACTTCTTCACTCGCTTTCCCCTTGAGAAGTCTCCCTCTTTCTCCTCGGATAGGAGCTTCAATTGACCGTATCGAGCCAAAGGGGACAGGGATCAGCCAATCGATTTGGGCCTCGAACCTCCACGACGCAGTGAATCAAAAAAGGGAAAAGCGTCGAAGACCAAGAACTTCCGATCGACGTCGAAGAAGAAAGAAGCGGGAGAGAGACAGAACAATGACTTCCTCGTCCTCTTTCTCGGCCGCCTGCTTCCGCCCGCCGCTCTCCGACTCCGGCAGTCAGGAGCAGGCGGGACCCAGCGAGAGGGGCCTGCGCGACCTGGATTTTTTCCTCGAGGACGTGCACATTGGTGGCGTGCAGCATCAGCAGCAGCAGCAGCAGCAGCAGCAGCAGCAGCAGCAGCAACGGCGGCGTCGAAATCAGCGGCGGCAAATCGTCGACGTCGAGAGCCTGCGAGGAGGAGGAGGAGGAGCAGGAGGGCGCGCCAAGGTGAGAGAGTTGGTTTTCCGTTTTTATTTGAATGCACAGAGGACGTCGATTCAATCCTTGTCTGCGCGTCGATTGGATTGAATCACGCGAAGAAAGCAGAGGGCGAGAGAGCGAGAGAGAGGTAGAGCAGAAAGATTACCTTCGAGAAAAAAAGCGACGGCTCTCTCTCGACGTCAAATCGGATCGAAAGAAGAAGAACCAAAAAAAAACCTTCCCCTCTTTTTTCTCCTTCAACCTCCACTTCTCCACCAGGCCAAACCACCTCCCCCCGCCGCCTCCGAGAAGACCATCACCGACGTCATCGCCGGGGCCCTCGCCCGCGCCCTCTCCCAGTCCACCATCCACCCCCTCGACACCCTGAAAGTGAGGATGCAGGCCCCGCCCGGCGCCCTGTCCAAGTTTGGGCAGCTCGTTCCCCCACCGGGTTCGGGCAGGCCCCGCTGGTCCAAGAGGGCCATGCTCCGCCACGGGGTCAAGTACCGCAACAAGAAGGCCGTCGCTCTCTCTCTGTCCAGGGCCGGAAAGGAGTTTGCCAGCCTCTACAGGGGCGTCTTCGGCGCCGCGAGCGGCGCCGGCGTCATCATCGGCACTTACTTTGCCTTTTACTCGACCGCGAAGCGCCACCTGACAAACAGGATCGACCCCAAGACTGGCTTGCCTGCCTTCTCCCCGGGGTCAGCGGCCTTTGCTGCAGGAGCGGCAGCCGCCGTGGGGAGCTCCGTGGTGAAAGTGCCCCTGGCGGTCTGCATCCGATCGGTCCAGGCCGGGGTTTACCCAAACGTCTTTGCCGCGGCCTCGCAGATCACCTGCGCCGCCGGAGCTCGAGGTTTGTTCACGGGCTTCGTGCCCACCGTCCTGGAAGACGTTCCGGACATGGGCGTCAAGTTCGCCGTCTACGAGTCGCTGAGGGCGGCGCACGCCAGGCTGACCGACAACAGGCCGCCGACGACCGCCGAGGACTTACTGATCGGCGGCACGGCCGGCGCGGCCGCCGCGGCGGCGACGACGCCGCTCGACGTCTTGAAGACCGGGATGATGGTCTCTGCCGCGAGAAGGCCGACGATGGCAGGCGCGCTGGCGTCGGCCCTCGAGCGAGGAGGGCCTCGCGCGCTGTTCGCCGGCGTGGGTCCCCGCGCGCTGTCCAATGGGCTCAACTCGGCGGTGTTCTTCTGCTTCTTCGAGGCGATCCGGGGCGGGCTCGTCGCCGCGGGCGAGAAGAAAACGCAGAAGAAGGAAGAGGCCGCCGTGGCGCAGAGGAGGGCGGCTAGGAGGTGGGGCGGTGGTGGTAATGGTGCTGCTGCTGCTAAAAAGGAGGATCAGTTCAAGCATGCTGGTATTCGAGGCATCTCGCTGCCCCGGCTGCAGCTCTTGGGAGGCTCGAGAGCGAAACCGGCGCAACTGCATTGATTTTCCTCTCTTCTTTCGGTTTTTTGTTCTTTCCTTTTTTGCTCTTTCCTTTTTTGCTCTTTTTCGAAAAACGTTGAGAAGAAAATTGGGACTTTCTCTCTTCTTCCCTTTATGATTCCGAAATTGTTTTCTTTATTTCTTCACCGCCACAGATTCAGTTGTCTTTTATTTATTATTATTCGAGAGAGAGAGAGAGAGAGAGAGAGAGAGAGAGAGAGAGAGAGAGAGAGAGAGAGAGAGGGAGAGAGAGAGGGAGAGTTCTGTTTTAAAATTCAGGTTGCAAAAACAACGACGAGAACGAAAACAACAAAACAAAAACCGGGGACAGTGTTTTTTTTTTCCTTTTTTTCAAAAAAAGAGCCTCTCGAGGACCTCCTGGTCTGTCGGGGAAGCCGGAGGAGCGGCGGGCGGCGGCGAACCTCCAGCCAAAGAAGAAGAAGAAGAAGGACGAGGCTTCTCTCCTGCCGCTGCCGCAGTCTTTGCCGCCGTCGTGGTCGTCTTTTCGCGGCCGCCGCCGGCCGAGAACCTCCTCCTCGAGACCAAAACCCCGCCCTCCCCCGCGGCGAAGCTGCGCCTCCTGAGCCTCTCGAGATGCGCCCATTCCACGTCGAGCTCTTCTCCTAGCAGCCGGGCTCGCGTGGGGCCCCTGGCGGCGACCAGAGCTTTCCTCGCGGCTTCCGCGGCGGCGGCGCGGCGACGAGCGGCAGCAGAGACCTTTCCCTCTTCCTTTTCTTCTCCTCCTTCTTGTCCTCCTTCGACCAACAGCTCGAGCCCGTTGAAGTCAAGAGCTGCCCACGGTGCGACGCCGCTCGCCCATGCCTCGGCGAGCTTGGCGTTCAGGAAGGCCTCGCGATAAGCCTGCTCCTCGGACTCGAGCTTGGCGGAAGTTCGGGGAGAGATCGGGCTCGGGAAGAGCAGAGAGGTAGGGAGAGCGTCGACATTGCTGTCGCTTCCGTTGGCTGCTCCGCTCCCGCTCCCGCTGCCGCTCCCGCCTTTCGAGGAGAAGGTGAGCCTCCTCGGCAAGTGCAGCGCCGCGGCGGTGGCCGCCTGCGTCTTGCGCGTCGTCGAGCGGCGGTTGCCTCCTCCTGCTCCTCCTCCTCCTTTCCTCTTCGCGGGGCTCTTCGAGGCCTCTTCCTCGACCAAAGAAGTTGTTCTCCTGGGCGCCAGGGGAGGCAACGGGGGCCTCGGCTGCTGCTGCTGCTGCTGCTGCTGCTGCGGCTGCCGCTGGTGTTGCTCTTCTCGTTTCTTCTGCTGCTGCTGTTCCGCTTCTTCTTCCTCTCCGCTCTCCCTTGGCCTCTTGGAGGACAGATTCCACCCCGAGAGGAGCCACGTCGGGGTCAAGGAAGAGAAAGAGGAGAAGGAGGCCCTTTTGCCCTTGTCGTCTTCGTCGAGAGCGAACGTGACTCGCCGCACGCCGCCGCCGCCAACGCCGCCGCCGTTCCTGCCGCTGGCGGTCTCGGAGCTGCTTCCCGGTCTCTTCAGGTACGATGAGGAAGAAGAAGGGCGAGAAGAAGAAGAGTTGAGGCGCTCGAACGAGAGCGAAGAGGGAGCATGTTTTTCTGCTGCTTTTCCTTTTCCTTTTGCTCTTGCTCTTGCTCTTGCTCTTGCTCTTGCTCTTGCTCTTGCTCTTGCTCTTGCTCTTGCCTCGGCCTCCGCGAGAGCAGCGGAGGAGAAAGCCGGGACGGTTCCGGGGGCCAGCCAGGTGAACGGAGCAGGCAGAGGAGGCACGAGAGCGGGAGCCGCCGCAGCGGCGGCAACGGAGGGGCTCGGAGCTTCCTCCCGGGAGAGCTGCCTCTGGGCGCTTCCGGGGCGGGCGAGAACAGGAGCGGCAGCAACGTTGAACCCCCCTCCTCCCCTGAGCGCCTCGGCTCGCGACACTCTGCCTCCTCCGGGAGTGGGCCAGCGCGGCCTCGGGAGCTGCTGAGAGACCTGCTGGAGGGCAGGACGCGGCGGCGGCGTCGGGAGCGGGAGAGGCCGGGGCTCCTCCACCGCAGTAGCGTCGGCCCTCGGCACAGCAGCGGCGGCGGCGGCGGCGGCGGCGGCGGCGGCGAAGGCCGGCGAAGCACGGGGCGCCGCCTCCGCGGTCGGCGAGGGAGTGCCGGGCGTCGCAATGGGAGGAGCAGCCTTCGCGGCGCAGTTCTTCGGGTTTGACAGGAGCAGCAGCAAGGCCCTACGGCTGCTGTTGCTGCTGCTGCTGCTGCGGAAAGCGAGAGGGGCAGAAGCAGCGGCGGAAGCGGAAGGAACGACAGCTGAAGTCAAAGGAGCAGCAGCAGCAGCAGCAGCAGCAGCAGCAGCAGCAGCAACTGCTTTCCGTTCTTCGGCCCCCTGCCCTTCCTGGTTGTCGTCGTTATCCCGATCTTCGCGCGTCAGGATCTCCTCTCCAGCGCCCAGGAGCAGGCGGGAGGAGAGGGCCTGGCGTGTTTGTTTGGTTGAGAGTGGAGTGAGGAAGAAGGAAGAGGAAGCAGAAGAGGTTGAGTTTTTTTGTTTTTTTTTCGACATCGCGACGGTGAATTGCCCTTGCTCCTCTCTCTCTCTCTCTCTTTCTCTCTCTTTTTCCTCGCATTCTCTCTACGCATCCCACCTTGCAGAGCACGGCCGCGCGCATCGCGAGGGCCGCTGGCCATCCACCGCGGCGGCGGCGTCGGGAGTGGTTGCCGAGAGCAGCATGAGCAGCATCGAGCGCGGTTTCAGTTTCATCGTCGCCGCCGTCGCCACCCGAGGTCCCGCGAGGCCTCTTGCGCCGCGGATGCCGCCTCTCAGCCGTCGAATTGGCCCCGGAGATCATTATCGTCGGGGTCCTGGTGAGGTGAGAGGGGTGAGTCTTCCTGGAACGAGGGAGGTGGCGAAGCTTTTGGGAAGGAAGCACAACGAAGAGTGACGAGGGAAAGAAAAAAAAAACTTCGACGACAGGCAAACTCGTCACTCTTCGAATCGATGACTTCGAGCACTAGCGCTCCGGTCCTCTTCTCGCGCTCCTTGATCCGGCTGATTTCAATGCAGCATGCTTCCGCGATGTCGCAGGCCCTTCTACCAAGGATGGTGAGCTATCGAAATGAACGATAGAGGTGGAAAGAGGGGCCCGCATTTTGATGCCGCATCTATCAGCGTTTTGATGTCTTTTTGACGGCTCTCTCTCTAGTCCTCAACCTCTCCTTCTTCCTTTCTCAACCCTCCCACCTTCAGCTCCCGCCGCCGATCGCGTCGACGCGAATGGCAGCAGCGGCGTCGTCTCGATGCTCTCTAAACGCCGGCAGCTTCTTTTGAGCTTCGATGAGATCGAGCGGGAGCTTCGCCGCCTCTGTCGCGGGTCGAGGCGGCTCGACCTCTTTCTCGACCTCCTTTTCTGCTGCGGCTTCCTCTTCTTCGGCGTCATCCTCGTCCTCCTTCTCCTCCTCGTCCGCATCCCCTCGCCCGCCACCCGAAGGGACGCTCATCACGTCCTCTTCCAACCCTTTCGGTAAGAAAAGGGGAAAGCAAACAAACCGCGCTCTCGCTCTCGCTCTGTTTTTTTACACTAAAAAAGGGAAAGGGTGACTAGCTTTTCTATTCCAACACTCAACCCTTATTTTCTTTGAATCCCATCTGTCACTTTAAAAACACACCTTTCATTTCCCCCCAGTCAAACACTGTGCCAAGCTCCGGACGTCGCCCTCGGCGCGCTCCGAGGCAGGGGCGACGCTCTTGGCCGGCTCCACGATCATTTCGGAGGTCTGCGGAGGAGGAGGAGGAAAAGGTAAAGGAAGGGGAGGAGAGAAAGAGAAAGGCTCTTTCGCTCCCCGGGTGCTTTTCCTGGCGCCCGAGGCGGAGGCCCCCGAAGGGGTTCCAAAGGCTGAATTGACCCTCCGAGCCCCCGCCGAGGTGCTGGCGAAGCTCGCCGGGCTCGCGACGACGAGCCAGGGGGCCACCTCGCTCTCTGCCGTGGCGGTGGTGGACTTGCCCGCCGAGGCAGAGTTTTCTTCTATTTCTATTTCTTCTTTTTCGTCGTCGTCTGCGCCGTCGAAAGAAGGGAAAGACAAAGCAGAAAAAATACCGCCTCTCCGCCGCCTCCTGGCCCTCGACGGCGTGCAGGACCCCGGCAACGTCGGCACGCTCATCCGCACCGCTCTGGCGCTGGGCTGGGACGGTCTCTACTGCCTGCCCGGCACGGCGGACCCGTGGGGAGACAAGTCCGTCCGAGCCGCCAGGGGCGCGGCGTGGAGGCTTCCCGTCAGAGGTAACAAAAGCGGAAGCAGCTGGGGCGAGCTGCTCGAGGTGGCGAAGGGTGCCGGACTCGATTTCTTGGTCGCTGAGCCGCGAGAAGAAGAGGAAGAAGAGGAGGAGGAGAGTGGCAGGGCGCCTTCTTCTCGCCGCGGGGTCTGTCTCGTGCTGGGCTCCGAAGGGAGCGGCCTCAGCGCCGAGGGGAGAGCGGCGCTCGCGAGTCTGAAAAATGACTCTTTTCTCGCCGGCGTCTCCGCCGTCTCGATCCCGATGGCCGGGGAGATGGAGTCCCTCAACGTGGCCACTGCGGGGGCCGTGCTGATGTTTGCACTGAGCGAAGGGGCCGAGGAGTTTGTGCGTGGGCTCGAAAGAAAATTGTAAAAAAAAGAAGAGAGAGAAAAAATGAAGTGAATTCTACAGAGCTGGGCGACAGACGAAAGAAGTTTTTTGTATCACTCCTCTCTCTCAGCTCTTCGCCACCCCTTCTTCTTCCCCCTCGGCCTCCCTCGCCATCGCCTCCCTCTCCCTCCTGTACCGAGGGTCCCTCGCCCAAAGCTCGTAGTCTTTACCTAATTTCCCAAGGAAGGAGGGCAAAAGAGCTCCCGTGAGCCCTCTCAGCAAGGCGTCACCCGCGGATGAGATGATCCCCCTGGGTACGAATTTGAACGGCCCCACGGGCTCGGCCCAGACCTCTGTTCGCACTTTGGCCGTGATGCTCCCCCCCGGGGTCCAGGTCAGGACGGCCTCGAAGCGCAGGGCGAAGACCTGGTTGATGCGGAGCCTCTCCACGGCAGGGGAGCCGCGGAGGTCGCAGGAGGTGGAGACGAGGCGGACGCGGTCAGACGGAGAAGAGGAAGAAGAAGAAGAGAAGGAGGAGGTTTCTTCTCCTTCTTCGTTCTCTGCCTTCCTCGTCCTCGTCGTCGTGGCAGCCCCTTCAACGCGCACGCTCACCACGGGCTCGAGCCAGATCCCGAGCATCGCGGCTCGGGGGGCGGCGAGCGTGAAGAGCGCGGTGGGGACCGACGGGGGGGGCGGCGGCTCGGCGGGCGAGGAGACGGCGACGCGGGAGCTGTTGTTGGTGCTGGTGCTCTCTCCGCCTCCGCCGCTGCCGCGCCGGATGAGCTCCGGGTCCAGCGCCGAGTAGGCCGAGGGCGGCAGCCGCATGTACGCTTCGAGGGACAGGTCCTCCTCTGCTTCTTTTCCTGAAGGTCCTCCTCCTTTCACTCCCTTGTCGGGCACGGCGAGGGTGCGCGTCGCCGAGGCAGCGATCGCAATCGGGTTGTCGAGTTGAGGCGGCGGAGGCGAAGGTCGGTCCTTCTCGGGCTGCTGCTTTTTCGGCGGCGAAGGAGAGAGCGGCGGCTTCGGAGCGCTCCCGGGGCCCGCCGGAGCTGTCGAAGGAGGGCGGGGCGGCCTCGGGGCGGTGCTCGTCGCTGGCGGCGCGGCCTTGCCCGAGGAGGCAGAGATGGGTCTGGGTCGAGGTCGCATCGACAACGGCGACGCCGCCGTCATCGTCATCGATCTTGCCTGGGCGCCTATCCGCGACCTGGAATGCAGCATCGTCTGTGCAGGTGCCTTGCTTGTTTCGTCGTGGTCACGCACAAGCGAGAGCGCAGGCGGAAATAAGCCTCGGAACTCGCCCTGGGCGAGAAGACAGCGAGATCGATTGAGAAAGAGAGACTCTCGGAAAGGAAAGAGTGAAGAAGAAAACAAAAATTCAAGCCATCACAATTCCGAACTTTCTTCGCTCTCTCTCTTCGCTTCTCAGTTACCCCCCAAAACATGGTGCTCTCCCTCACCGCCGACGAGCTGGTGCAGGCCCATTTCGACGCGCTCGTCGCGGCGGGAGAGAGGAAGCAGGTGAGGGAACAGAGAAAGAAAGAAGGAGAGAAAGAAAGAGAGGTTTGATCTCGATCACTCGCTTGTTTGCTCTGCTCGACCTCTTCCAACCTCTTCTCTTTCCCTTCCCCACTCGAACAGGTCGGCCTCCTCATCGGCCGGTGCTCCTCCATTTCTTCCTCGTCATCTTCTTCATCAAAGCGAGACCTCGTCGTCGCCGTGCTACCGACGCCGGCGATCGGGGTGAGTCGGAGTTTTTTGGAGAGAGAAAAAGAAGAGAGAAAGAAATTTCCAAGGGAAGAGGTTAAACTTTTTATTAGGGTTGAGGAACATAAGACCTCAACCTCATTTTTATGCTTTTCTTTTACTCTTTCTTTTTCAACATCGCAAAACGATTTCACCAACCTCTTTTCCCCCGCGCAGGGAACGGAGCCAGTGAGGCTGTCGAAGGCAGCAGCAGCAATAGCGGCCTCCTCGGCTTCTGCTTCGGTCTCCGCCGACGCCGTCGCCGAGCACGCGCGCCAGGTTTCTTCCTTGCTCCCCAGCGGGCTCTCCGTAGTCGGGCTCTACCTCTTCGCGCCTGGGGGGCTCGCAGCTGGCGAGAGCTCCCTGCTCTCCGCCTGGAAGGAAGCATTGCGGATCAGCAGCAGCAGCAGCAGCAGCGGCAGCAGTGGCGGCGCAGGAATCGCTTCGGGCGGGGGAGTCCTCTTGGGCGCGGACGCCGCCGCCCGCGTCGCCGTGAAGGAAGCAGTTATTTACTCCTCTTCCTCTTCTTCCTCCCTCCGCCACGCGGAGATCCGCTTCGCGCCCGTGCTTTCGAAGCTCGTCTCTCTGCGCGCAACCTACCCGGTCGCGGCCAAGGTGGAGGTCCCCAGGGACAAAAAGAAAACGAAGAAGAAGGAGAAGAAGGAGAAGAAGGAGAAGACGCTTTCCGACTACTTCTCTCGCGTCGCCGAGGCCGAGGCCGCTCGAGCGCGAAGGTGCGTGGCGTTGGGAGCGCAGACGCGCCTCCGACCCTTAGACCTCGACGCCTCCGTCTCAGACTCTCTGGAGGAGCTGAGCAAGCCTGACGCGGCGTCCGGGGGAGCGCGAGAGGTGGTGCTGCTCCCTCCGGCGGTTTCTTGCTCTCTGGTTGAGAGCGAAAGTGACGACGGCGATAATGAAGAAGCTCCATCTTCTTCTTCTTCCTTTTCTTCTTCTCCTTCTCCTTCTTCTTCGGGCTCCCTGCGCCTCGAGGGCTGGATCGAGGCCAGGGCCCTCATCCACGAAAGGGACAGCGTGCGCGAGGCCGTGGAGGCGCTGGCATCGGACGTCGGGGCGACGGTCAGGGCCCGCGTGGCCGCGGCGGTGGAGGAAGCGGAAGAGAAAAGAGAAGAAGAAGCAGAGGGAATGGAGGAAGAAGAAGACGAGAAATCCGTGCTTCTCTCCCCGCCACCGCTAAGCTCCCCCGTCGTTTTCCCTCTGGCCCGCCGAGTCATGTTCCCGCTCTTGCCCGGAGGCGGCGGAGGGAGCTCTTCCCCCGCCGCGTCGGTGCTTGCCGGCGACTTGGCTTTGCCTCCCAGGGGGCGCAACGACGGAGGCGGAAACGGAGGAGCAGCGGCAGCGGCAGACAGGGCCGACGGAGAGGGCGCGCTCGACGCCGCGGCGCAGCTCTGCGGAAGGGACGAATTGTGCGGCGAGGACCTGGTGTTTGCCGAGGGGAGGGCCGAGGGGGCGAGCGCTGCTGCTGTTGCTGCTGCGGCGGCGGCGGGCTGTGGGATGGAGGGGAGGCGACAACAGCAGCAGGAGAGGCGAGGAGAGGAGGCGGCACCAAGAACGACAACGGCGGCAGCAACAGCAACAACGGCAACAACAACTACAACAGCGACGACCGCCGTGCCTCTTGCAGCCGCGGCAGGCGCGGTGGCCGCGGCGACGCTGGCGCTGGCGCTGGGGCTTTACTTGGCGCTGGCATGAGAGGAAAAGAAGAGGAAAATTGAAAAAAAAACGATTTTTTTGACACTTTTTTTTCCCTCTCTCTCGTTTTCTCTCTTTCTCTTTTCTCTTTCTCTCTCCCTTCGCCCTCTCTCTCTCTCTCTCTCTCTCTCTCTCTCTCTCTCTCTCTCTCTCTCTCTCTCTCTCTCTCTCTCTCTTTCTCTCTCCCCCC
>Ga0114918_10004624_pt1 | contig 11917 bp, 15 predicted proteins | sample LantaG_FD_87015 | JGI IMG/M metagenome (GOLD analysis project Ga0114918, IMG submission 87015) | Deep subsurface microbial communities from Baltic Sea to uncover new lineages of life (NeLLi) - Landsort_02402 metaG | ecosystem: Environmental > Aquatic > Marine > Oceanic > Sediment | place... | reverse complement strand
CTCCGCGGGCGGGGGGGGGCGGGGGGGGGGGGGGGGGGTTTTTTTTTTTTTTTTTTTTTGGGAAAGAGAGAGAGGTGGAGCGCCGTCGTCAAGGAAAAAAAAACCGAGTGGCGCTGCCCATCTCTTCTCGCGCCAAAGATAAGGAGGTCTCTCAAAGCAGTAGTTGATCTTCTTTTTCGCGTGGCAAGGAAGATCACGACGTCTTCTTGCCTCCTTCGCATTGAATCGTTCATCAGAGTGGCAGGAAGAGGGAGGGGCGGCACGCGATTTTCGATGCACGGCCAGCGTCGTTCGACGGCGAAAACGGCGACGACGACGACGACGCTTCTCTGGCCGTCGCATCCAAAACCTCTTTCTTCTCACCTCGCAGCTCCCCGACGGTGGCCGCCGGGGCCTCGAGCGCGACGAGGAGGCGCGTCTCGAGGGACGTGATGATCTTCAGGCGCCATGGAGGCGGCGTGAGGGACGCCATGGCTGCGAATGAGCAGAGAAGAAAGAGAAGAGAGACGAACGAGAAAAAAAATGGTCGGTGACTCGGCATTTTTTTCACTTTTCGAGCGACGAAAAAGGAAGGCGAAAAGCTTTCCATCATCGACATCTCCTGCTTTCCCTCTCCTCTCTCTCTTTCGCACGCGCTCCACCTCTTCCTCTTTTCCACCTCCTACAACCCCCAGAACATCCGCGACATGGAGCTCGACAGGGAGGCGACGTTTTTCATCGACGTGAGTTTGGGGAAGAGGGAGGAAACGAAGGCGCTAAGAAGAGAGAAGCATCATCGATCGATCTCTCTCGTTTTGCTCACCGCCGGAAAAAAAAAAAACCTGCCACAGAACGCCGTGCTCTACCCTCCGCACGTCACCATCGCCGAGGGCGGCGTGCTGCACTGGATCTCGCCACGCACCAGCACGATGGGCCACCCTCTGGCGCTGGGGAGAAAGGTCCCTGTTGCTGCTGGGAGCCCTTCTTCTTCTTCTTCTTCGACGACGGCGACGGCGACGGCGACGGCGACGGCGACGGCGACGGCAGAGTTTTTGACGACGACTCAAGTCGTCGGGGGCGCCTTTCTGGGGCCCGGCACCACCATGACCTCGCATCCCTTACCCGAGGGGGAGTTCGAGATCTGGTCCGAGATCTACCCTTTCGCGAGGGCGAGCGTGAGCGTGGTGAGGCAGCAGAGGAACGGAAACGGAAGTTCTTCCTCTTCGTCGTCGAGGCGCGGCTTTTTCCAAAACAATAACAACCGCTACCAGCAACAACAACAACCGCAGCAGCAACCGCAGCTCCAGCCGTTCCCCTACCCCAGATTCGTGCCCGCTGCCCAGCAGCAGCAGCAGCAGCAGCAGCAGCAGCAGCAGCAACAACAACAGAAGCAGCAGCGTGAGAAGCAACAGCAGGAACAAGAGGAGCCTTTCTACCACCAGGGCAGCGCCGAGGAGAGAAGGGCCGCGGCGGCGGCCAACGCCGGGGCGAGGAGGAGCGGCGGCAGTTACCTGCCCCCGTTCCCGCTGCCTACTCCTCCTCCTCCGCAACAAGGCGCCTCCTCCTCTTCCGCCCCGGCCTCTCCTGCTCCTGCTCCTGCTGCCCCAGCGTCGTCGTCGCCGCTGAGAACGATCAACGCCGAAAACGCGGACAAGTGGCCTAGACCTGCCGCCGCCGCCGCTGCCGCTTCTGCTTTTTCAAAGGCTGCTGCTGCTGCGGCGGCGAAGAAACAGGCGGCTCTCGCCGGGCGCGAAAACGACGCTGCCGCTGGCACTGCTGCAGTTGCTGAAGACGCGACTCCCTCTCCTTCCGCTGCTGCTCTCCCGACGCCACCCCCTACTCAGCAGCAAAAGAAGCCTTCGTGGTCGTCCATCGCCGCCTCCACGCGTCCGGCGGCCAAGCACAAGGACAAGAACGCTGCCGCCGCCGCCGCCGCCGCAGAAACGCCGACGCCCTCGACGCCGGCAGCGGCAGCAGCGGCAGCAGCGGCTCCTCCGACGGCGACGCCGAAGACCGCGCTGAAACCGCGCTCTGTTGCCGGAGGAGCAGCCCGCTACTCATCGCTCTCACAGGGAGGCGGAGGCGGAGAAACCGGAAGCGGAGGCGGAGGCGGAGGCGGAGGAGGAGGCATCATCGAGAGCAGCGGCCCCGCTGCTCACTTCCCCCTGCCGGGGACGGCGACCGTCCTCACCGTCACGCGCTCGCGGCAGGGCGGTGGGGTCGTCTCGGGCTCTCCTGCTGTTGCTCCTGCTACTGCTGCCTCCTCCTCCTCTAAACCGCAGCTCATGGCCCCGTCGGGAGAGCGCGAGGAGAAGGCGCAAGCGCCAATGCCGACGCAAAAGCAGCAGCAGCAGCAGCAGCAGCAGACTGAAGCAGCAGCGACGACGACGACGGCCACCACCACCGCAACCACCACGAAAAAGGCAGGCAGAGCCCACAGGGGACAGCGCACGCCGGAGCATAGCCAGGAGAGGAGGAAGACGAAAGGCGGCGGCGGCGGAGGAGGAGGAGGAGCGGGAGCGACAAAGACGGAACCCGACGCGAAAAGGTCGAAAACGCCTCCTCTTCCTCCTTCTCAGGCGGCGACGTTCCTCGAAATGCTGGCCGCGGCCCTCGGGTACTCCTCCACGGCCGAAGCGTCCGCGGGGCTGCTCGCGCGCAGGCAGGAGGCCGCCGCGGCTGGGTGAGAAGAGAAGAGAAGAGGGCGAAAGAGAGAGAGAGAGAGAAGAGAGAAGAGAGAAGAGAGAAGAGAGAAGAGAGAGAGAAGAGAGAAGAGAGAAGAGAGAAGAGAGAAGAGGAGAGAGAAGAGAGAAGAGAGAGAGAGCTTTTTTTGTTTTGTTTTCGAGTTCGATTTTCCCAGCCGCTGAAATCCATCATTTTTCGTGTTTTCGTGTTCTCTCCTCCCTCGGGGAGCAGCGCCTTTTGCTTTTCTTTTCAACATCTCAAGTACAGTTCTCGAGTCTCTCTTGTCTATCCCCTCTTGTCTCCACCTCTAGACGCCGTCAGAAGGACCAGCAGCAGTGCCGGCGAGAGAGAAAAGGACGATACTCTCTTTTCGATTGATCTGAATCGATGGCGATCGACCATAATCACCACCGTTCCCTTCGCGCCCTCTTCCTTTTGCTCCTGGTCCTTTTCCTCGCGGTCTCGCACGCCAAGAAGCAAGAGACGACCACCGAAGATGACGCCGACGCGACCGGATCCGCTCTCATCGCCTGGATCCGCGCGTCGGGAGGGCACTCCGACGTCCGCGTCGGCCTCGTCGCCGACTCCCCGGCCGGCGCCGAACCGACCTCGACAAAGGAGACAAGAACAACAAAGAGCCAGAAGAAGCGACGAAGGCGGAGGGGACGAGGGGGCACGACGACGAGCGCCCTGCGAGGCACGATTGCGACCAGGGACATCGCGCAAGGGGAAGCAATTATCAGGCTCCCTTCGAATATCAGCGTGCCGCTGGGGGGCACCGGAGTGACGTCGCCGGTGAGTTTGAGTTTGAGAGAGAGAGAGAGACAGAGAGAGAGCCTGCCTTTCTCTTTTCTCTCTTCTTCTTTCCCCTTCTCGTCGCCGCCAATTTTGCTCATCTCCACGCGATGCGCATCGTCTCCCCCTTTTCCTCACCACCGTCATCCAAATTCAAATTCAAAATAAAACAACAAACAACAACAACAACAACAGGAAAATGTCGTCCTTCTTTACGCCAGCCGCGCCGCGGACCCGGCGTGGTTCCGCGAGCTCGCGCCCTACTGGGACTCGCTCCCGTCCTCGGTCTTCACCAAGGAGATGTACGACCCCGAGCACATGGAGCTCCTGCAGGACGAGGAGCTGGTGAGTTGTAGTGTTGTGGAGGTTGGGAGCGAAATGTTTTCCTTCTCTCTCTCCCTCTTTTGTTCGACGACGAAAAGGGAGAAAAAAAAAACTCAAAAACTCTCTCCTCTCCTCTCCACTCGTTCTCGTTCTCTCTTTCTCTCCAGGCCAAGCTCGCTCGCAACGAGGTCACGTGGGTCCGGCGCGTCTACTTCGGCGAGACGATTGAGGGACGCACGCCCACCCTGAGGGAAGCCTGCGCTGCTTCTACTGCTGCTTCCGGAGGGAAAGCAGCCGCCGTTCCCCTTCCAACTCTGGGACAGTTTCGGCACCTGACGGCCGTCGTCGCGTCGTATGCGTTCCACTTGCCCGACGACGAGGGCACCCACAGGACGATCATGCTGCCCCTGCTGGACCTCATCAACCACGCCAATGCCGGTCTAGCGAACGCCGTCGTGGCCAGGGAGGACGGGGAGTTTACGGCGCGCGCCCTGCGGGATATAAACAAAGGGGAAGAGGTGCGCGTTTTTTTTGAGGAGAAAAAGTCGAAAGAGGTGAAAAAAACCTCTTTTGAGACCCTTTTTCGAGGGTTTTGAACAGGTTGCGCGCCATTGTTTCTCCTTCTATTCTTTCAGACGACGCGTCACGCCGAGTTAATTGAACAGAGATAAAAAGGTTGCCCGGAGTCGACGCTCTTGCTGTCGAAAAGGGCCTCGAAAGTGTGCCAAAGAACGTTTTTCGTGGTCGAGCGCGCAGAGGTTGCTTCCCGGACCTCAGAAATTCGAATTTCAAGCACGCCGTTTCAGCCCCCTGTACTTGTACCTATCGACTCCTGAGACCAAATGAGGCGCATTGGTAACTCGGGCGAAGCGGATGGAGGAGCGGAAGAGGGATTTCGGCGTCGAGGTGGTTGTCGAGTGGCGACGACGACGACGAGGTGGCCGAGTGGCGACGACCAGAGGTCGACCAGGGACACCGTTTTTTTCGACTCACTCACTTCCACCCGAAATCTCGCTTCCGCGCACCTCTCCTGCTCGGAAACACCATCAACACGACAGGTCACGCACATGTACAGCCACGGAAACGCAAGGAACGACCACACGGTGCTCCACTATGGCTTCCTCGACAAGTCAAAGTGGGAGCACCCTCGACTCTGTTGCACCGACCAGGAGGGCGCAAATCTCTGGAACTGCGCCGCTGTCCAAAACGCCCTTTCGGATCTAGGTGCGGACGAGGGTGATGATACCGGTAGAGGGATGCGGAGAAGGAACGCGACGCAGGAAAGCGATGCGCCAAATTGGTGAAAAACGGGCAATGGAGACGATTCGCCGCATTCACTCTTCTGCTTGCCCTTTCGTTCCGCAACCTCGCTCACGGCCACTAAAAATACTCCAACTAACAGGTCTTGCGGAGCGCACGGCGCTGATAGAGCGCTATGCGGCGAAACTGGCGAGTTTCACCACTTCGGCTCAAGAGGATGAGTCGATTCTTTCAGGTAAGCGGAGCTTTTTTGGCGTCGCATTTTGCGAGTTCATCTCCGCAGAGACTGGCAGACAACGATGCGGCGCACCGTGCGACGAACGCGCAGCTCACAGCACTCTAAAAAATCACCGTATAGGTCTTCGAGACCAAACCGCTTGGAAGACGCGGCTTCTCGTCGAATTCCGCTTGCTCCGCAAGCGTGCGCTCCAGCAGGCTATCGATGAACTGCGTGCGACGCCCGAAGGATCGCGGGACGAGCTCTAAAAGGCGGCGAGGCGCGCTCTTCGCCGCAGGTGTTTCCGCGAGTTGTCTGTTTGAATCTCTTCTTCTCCGCATTTCGTTCCGGCGCGCACTGTGCCGCACTTGTAAACGAAACAATACTTCTTTGCGCTCAACGATGCGGAGATCGGGCATGCGGAACATGGAGTTGGGCACGCGACCAAGTTATGCATTTCCTCTTTTGGGACGTTCCGCCAGGTAAATGCGCTCTGCTGCTGCCCTCCGCCGCGCGCGCTAATAGTGAAGAAGCTGAATAAAGATACTGTGCTGATTAATAGGCGTAAAGAGCTCCGCGCGCTGAGATTCGACCAAATAGCTTGATCGACCTTCTCCGCGAAATGCGTCGCAAGCTACTAGGCCGTGTGTTTTGCTCCGCAATACTATTTAAAATATAAGATTTACATCGCAATGCGTCGTAATGCGGATTTTGAGTCCAAGTGCACCTGCTCCAGTGCCTGCGCGGAGGTTTTGTTTAACTTTGTTTTGTCTCGAACGTCGCGTCAAGGGTGAGTGACCTCGCTCAACCCACTCCAGAGCCACCTCCAGTCACGCTTCCCGCGCTCTCCCCTTCCTCATAGCGCCTCAGCACGTCCTCAGGACGCGTTCTGCATGGGTGTAGATGCGCGCGCGCGACTCGAATATTTGGTGTCGCTGGAGCAACCTCGCGCGTCGAGGGCAAGTCGGGGCCGCTGCCCCCAGCGACTTGACCCACTTCCCGCTCTTGCGAAATAGCATTAAACGACCCTTGCTGCTCTTTCTATCCCGACAGATCGCTTCGCGAGCGTCTCCTGATGCCTTGTATATTCATTGAAAGGCAAACGGAGCTCATCGAATACGCGGGGCGCTCGCACTTCTCCTTGTCGTGCGACCACCTGGGGGTCGAGAAGCCAACTCTTCACTCATCTCGAGCCCAACTCCACCACCACCAGTCCCCCTCCTTCTCTTAGCCTTCCACTCACTCACAGTTCATAAAAGCAGCACCAGTGTGCTCAGCTCTTCCATCTGCGTCGAGTGAGCCTCCTTTCGAGAGCAACAGAGGCCCTCGAAGTTTTGGGTGCTCGAAAGTAGTCTGCGCGCCGCTGGCCTCGAGCCGCCCCTTCTCTCTGCCCCCCCCGCGGGGGGCGACCAAAACTTGGTCCATTTTTTTTGCGAAAAACACCTAAATGGGCTCTATTAGACCCGCCGACACGCCCACGCGCAATTTCGAACATATGTCAACTTATTTCATGAAGCGAAAAGGCAAGAGAATGAGCGGAAGGCCCTCAAAAACGCGTTTGAAAAGTGCGTTTTCGAGGTACTTTTTCAGTTTTTGGCCGTTTTCGACGCCTATCACAGCTTTCTTTGACTTTGTTGGTTACTCAAACAATAAAAAAGGCAAAGATGCATCGACTGGTTGTTAAATCATGATCGAAGGAGTGGAACGGTGTCAAAAACGAAGAAAACTACAAAAACGTTTGTTTTGGGCAGTTTTATGCCTTTTTTTCCACTTCCGCCCGTGGAAACGCTTTGAAACCTAGTGAAAGAGACAGCATGAGTTACAAGAAACAGCTGGGTATAAAAATCGGAAACGGAGAGAGAGTGGAACGTTTTTGTTTTTCTTCTTACTTCTCGCTTTTGCTCTTTCGCTTCTCTCGACCTCTCGACCTCGACCCCTCTTCAACTCTTCAAATCTCTCTCTCTCCGCTCTCTCCCTCTCTCTTCCTTCTTTTTACTCTTGAGTTTAATAATTCGACACTTACACAGTAATGTGTTTTCAACTTAGAATGGAAAAAAGAACAACAACAATAGCAATGAAGCATCGGCGTGCTCGCGATAATGATGAATAACGAGAGGGAAAGCTTTTGATTTTTTTAAAAATTCTTCGACAAAAAAAATCCGAAGAAAGACTCGCAAGTCTTTTCCGGTTTTCTCTTTCTAATATAGAGGGAAAAAGGGGGCAGCAAAGAGCGCGAAAATCAGAGTATCGCGCTCTTTTGCCCCACCCTTCTAAATGCTCTTTTCATTTCGGGGGAAGAATGGCCGCGGTGGTGTTTTTTTTGGGGGTGGGGGGGTGTTCTCTTATCCCAATAAGAAAACTTTTTTTTTTTTTTGAAAAACCTTGTTTTTAAAATCTTGTTCCAAAGAAGAAGAAGGAGGAATAGAGAAGGCTCTTCTCTTCTTCTGTCTAGGAGGTCGCCGACACGGCAGCCAGGCCCTCGAGCACGTCAAAGGCCTTGGACGCGGCCGCAAACATCGCCGCTCCCAGCGACACCCAGCCGACGACGGCGCGGGCGTTGGACAGCAGCTCGGCGGAGGTGAAGGGCCTCACCCCCCTCCCGCCCCTCCTCGGCGCCGCGACCAGCAGCCCGCCGTTGGAGATGGCCAGCGCCGGGTGGACCTCCTCCCAGTCGTAGCGGAGGTGCTTGGGGGTGATGAGATCGCGGAGGAAAGGGGCGTCATTGGAGGTGGAGGAGGTGGAAGTGGTAGAGGTGAAAGCGGAAGCGGAAGAAGAAGAAGAAGAAGAAGAAGCAACGGCGGCGGCGGCGGCGACAGGAGAGGCCGGAACCGCGGGCGAGGCGAAAGCCGAGACAACCTCGGCGGCGTCGTCACCAGCAGCGACGGCAGTCGCCTTGAGGTTGAAGACCGAGCCGATAAGCCCGTTCTCCTTGCTCTTGTTCTTGTTCTTCTTCGCCGCTTCCTTCTTCGCCTTTTTCGCCTTGTTCGCCTTTTTCAGCAGGGCCTTGACCTCCTTGGTCTCGGCATCAGCGGCAGCGAGCCTGATCTTGAACAGTGCCTTGGCCTGGGCCCTGGCTGCGCGCGCCTTTTCTTTCTTGGCCTTGGCGGCAGCGCGCGCGCGCTTGGAAGCGCGCGCCTGCTCCTTGAGCGAGGAGGCGACCTTGGAGAAGAATGACGAGGAGAAGAGCTTCTTGCCCTTCTTGTTTTTCTTGGTATCGGCGGCTTCGTTCTTGTTCTCATAGGTGGTGCTCTCGGCGCCGTCGGCGTCGTCGTTGGTTTCGAAGACGGCGGAAGCGCGCGCGGCGGCAGGACGAGGAGTTTCTTCTTCTTCCTCCTGCTCGTAGTTCTTGGTGCGGCCGCGGACGCCGTCGAGGCCCTCGAGCACGACGCAGATGACGGCGCACTGCACGACCTCGAAGGCGGTGCAGAGGTGGGAGACGGCGGTGGAGAGGGTTTTGATGCACATTTTTGTTCTGTTTCAGTTTGTTCCGGAAGGGAGGGAGGGAGGGAGGGAGGGAGGTGGGGAAACTGGAAAGATGGTTTTTTTGAAGGAGAGAGAGAGAGAAAGAGAGGGGAAAAAAAGGGTGAGGAGGCAATTGACGGAAAGCGAAAGCGAAACCGAAACCGAAAAAAAAATCGAGAGCATCAGCTGTCGCCCCCGCGCCGCATCAAGACCGCGTCTTTGTTCTCTCTACTATCCACTGGGACATCATATCGACGTGCTAGTCACTGCGTAGGCCCGAGAAGAGGAATTAATCCCGCGGAAGAGTGAGAGAGGAAAGGAGCGGCGCCGCTCGATGAAGGAGTCGACGGCAAGCAACGAGCCGGCGAGCATCGCCATTCTCGCCCCCGCGCCCGCTTCGTCTTTTCCTTCTTCGACTCTTTTCTGCCCCTGGCGGGGCTCTGCATGATGCGCATGCATTGCTAGTCCAATATATAGGGGTATTCCGTGGGCGGACGAGTGCGAAATTCAGCCCGAACAATTGCTCATCGACGTCTGTCGATTGAGAAAAAACAAAACGTCGAGAGGGGGAAGTAGATCGCCCTCGTTTTCCCCTCTGTTTCTCGCTCCGTCTCGCCTTCCGACCTCCCAACAATTCGCAAGGTGGACGTCTCTATGCTTGCACCACTCTCGCAGGGCATTGAAAGGGGAAAACAATGGCGAATCGAGGAGCAAAGCGCGGCGAAAAAAAGAGAGCGAATGAGCAAAAGTGCCGTTTTTGGCGGTCCTTTTGCAGCCTCCGAGACTCGGGGCCCCTCTCCTCAACCAGCCCCTCTCCTCTGCTTTTCCAGCTCACTCAATCACAAACATGAACTCACCTGCTCGTTCGTGCCCGGAGGAAAGGGGCTCGAGAAGAAGCGGTCGAAGGAGAAAGCGGAGGAAGCTTTCGAAGTTGGAGCTAGAAGTTGAAAGGCTGGAAGGCAAGAGAGGTATGATTGGAGTTCAGTTTTTTTTTTCTCTTCAAAAAAAAAAAAAAACTCTCTCTCATCATCGCTCACTCGCGGACGCCAATTGCGCCCCGCGCGACTCCCCATTACTCCGAATTAACAAAGAAGACATCAAATTACTCCCTACGACACATTCTGAAAAGCTCATAGTAAACAGGGGCGAAGTAACGGAGCCGAAAAACTCGACCATCAACTCAAATGATTTTGAGCTCTCTCTCTCTCTCGAAAGCTCTTCTTCTCTTTCTCTTTCTCTTTCTCTTTTTTCCTCCACCAAACCCACCATTCCAAAGCTTTTGGTCCTCTCCTTATAGACCTCTAGAAATCACAAAAAAATCAACATACCAAACACCGCAAGCGCGCGCCGATGGCCGAGCGGTCAAGGCGATTGACTAGAATGGTTGATGATTTTGAGAAATCGAAAAGTAAAACTGATAATCAATTTCCGTAAGGAGCGTAGGTTCGAATCCTACTCGGCGCGTCTTTTTTTTGATGTTTTCTCCTTGTGACTGGGAGGAGCGGCAGGAGGAGGAGCGGGGTGGAGGAAGGAGAAGGGGAGAGAAGAGAGGCAAGTGAAGAGAGAAAGCGGGCTCGAGGTCGAGGTCGACGTTTCTTTCTCTCTCTCTCTTTTTATTGAAGAAATGGATTTTGTTTTTTTTTGCGATTTTGCAAAGGAAAAAAAGGAACGACAAGGAAAAGAAAAACAGAAAGGCACTCTGCTAGTTGGAAGGAAGGGGAATCGGGTAAGCGGAGGAGGGACAGCCCCCTCCCCCAGCGCCGCGCTCGCCCTTTTTTTTTTTTTGGAAAACGGAAGCGGGGGAAAAAAATGCAAAAACACGAAAAACTATCTCTTTCTCTCTTTCGAAATCACTATCTCTCTCTCTCTCTCTCTCTCTCTCTCTCTCTCTCTCTCTCTCCGATCCGTGAAGCAAAGAAGATGAAGCAAAGAAGGCGAAGCAAAGAAGAAGGAACAAGGAAGAAGAAGAAGAGAAAAGAGAAGAAGAGAAGAAAAAACTCCTCTTCAAAACTTCTCTCCCTCTCCCCCCACCTCAACCTCTCTTCCCACCTCTCTTTTTCCTCTAATGCCTCCGCACCAGCTTCTTCAGGTAGTAGTACGACACCGCGTGGAACACGGCGTAGAACAGCAGCAGCACCAGCACGATCTGCCATGCCGTCTGCTCGAAGCCCCAGTACTCGAGCACGCCCTGGCCAGACTGCAGCTCGGTGCATTTCGGCTGCAGCTGCGCCTCGGTCAGATACTGGATCGGTAGGTTGAGGTAGTTGTTGGCAGGGTCCATCGGCCAGGTCTTCTTGGCCTCCTCGTAGGCCGCGACGTCGTTGTCCTTGTCGAAGGGGGCGATGCCGTAGGGGGCCGGCCACTTCTGGCAGCCGTCGGGGTAGAAGAACCTGCGGCCAGTGAGCTCGTTCTCCGAGAAACCCACCAGCGCCCAGCGGTGGTAAAAGATGTACGACAGCCACCGCAGCGGCGAAATCCGAATGAGCCTGATCCTGATCCAGAAGCCCATCAGCAGGATCCCCAAGGTCGAGTAGCCCACGGCGTTCATGTAGGCCATGTCCTGCGTGTGCGAGCCGTAGACAAACGCGACCAGCGCCTGGATCGCGCACATCGAGACGAGCGAGATCAGCACGGCAAACATCAGGATCGGGGCGGCGCCGGTGCGGAGCCAGACCATACCGTAGGTGATGAAGCCGCCGAGCACGGAGAAGAGGATGATGAAGGGCAGGGAGGCGACGGTGAGGGCGGCGTGGTAGGCCGAGGGCATGTAGAGGCCCGAGCGGACGTCCTGAAATTTTTTTTTTCATGAGTCGGGTTTTTTTCGTTCTGGTCGAGTGAGCACTTTTGTTTCTTCTTCTTCCTCTTCATCTTTTCTGCTTTCTCTCTTTCTCGTCCCTCTTTCTCTCTCTCTTTCAAAAAACTACAAAACTCTCAACCCTCTCTCCTCCTCACCGAGATGAAGAACGCGCGGTCGTTGGCGTACAGCGACATGTAGCAGAAAGGGAGCAGCGAGAAGACGATGATCTCGAAGAAGAAGGTCGCGACGAAGCGGCTGTTTGGTTGTTGGTGGGGTTAAAGAAGAAAAGGGTGAGTTCTTTTCTTTTCCTCTTCTTTCTTCTTCTCTTCCCTCTCTCTCTCCCTCTCCAAAACTCTCTCTCTCTCTCTCTCTCTCTCTCTCTCTCTCTCTCTCTCTCT
>Ga0114918_10004623_pt1 | contig 11919 bp, 10 predicted proteins | sample LantaG_FD_87015 | JGI IMG/M metagenome (GOLD analysis project Ga0114918, IMG submission 87015) | Deep subsurface microbial communities from Baltic Sea to uncover new lineages of life (NeLLi) - Landsort_02402 metaG | ecosystem: Environmental > Aquatic > Marine > Oceanic > Sediment | place... | reverse complement strand
CTTTTCCCAAGCTTGCCCTTGATTAGGGGCACATAGTCCCCAATGTTCCTAATCGGGTCTCCTGAGCGGAAGGATGACAGTCTCAGCCAAGAGGCAGCTCACGCTCCTCATGCAGTTTTGCTAGTCACTCCTGCCCTCCCAGGATTAGTATACACCTTGGACTAGAACGGGAGATCAGCGCTATGTCGAATTGTTAAGGTGCTTGTCTACATTACTTAATATACAAGCAGTTACTAGCCAACAGCCAAACGCCAACCGTTTGCCGAAAATGCACACTTCTGGTATCATCCTACACACCACAGTTCGCAATTCGCCCGGAGGTCAACACCGTGATCACTGGCTTAATCAAAAGCATGCGGCCCAAGCAATGGGTTAAGAACGTCTTCATCTTCGCTGCGCTGATCTTCGACGTCAAACTGTTCAACCCGCACTACCTGGCCCAGACTGTCGCTGGCTTTGTGTTGTTGTGCCTGGTCTCCGGGACAGTCTACATCATCAACGACCTGGCCGACATCGAGAAAGATCGCCAGCACCCCAGGAAGCGCAATCGGCCCATCGCTTCAGGTCAACTTGGCATCCGTCCGGCCACCGTCGCGGCCATCCTCATCCCTCTCGTCGCGTTGCCACTGGGCTTCCTGCTCAACACAGTCTTCGGCGCCATTTTGACCGGCTACCTGCTGCTCCAGATCGCTTACTCCTTCTGGCTCAAGGACATCGTCATCATTGACGTGATGCTCATAGCAGGCGGCTTTCTACTGCGCGTGGCAGCCGGCGTAGCGTTGGTAGACGCAGAACGCTTCTCGCCCTGGCTCTACGTCTGTATGACACTGCTGGCACTGCTGATCGGCTTCGGCAAGCGTCGCCACGAACTGGTGCTCCTGAAGGAAAACGCCAACGTGCACCGCCAAAGCCTGCAGGAATATAACCTGTCGCTGCTCAATCACGTCATCAGCGTCGTGACCGCGTCCACGCTGCTGGCCTACGCACTCTACACCTTCTCCGCCGAGGGCCTGCCCTCCAACCACGCGATGATGCTGACTATCCCCTTCGTCCTGTACGGCATCTTCCGCTATCTCTACCTGATCCACGTCAAGGGAATGGGCGGTGCACCCGAGGAGATCGCGCTCTCCGACCGGCCGCTGCAAGCCACGGTCATTCTCTGGGGCCTGAGCGTCGTCATCGTGATGTATTTCCTGGGATAGAACGCCACACAACCCTTCGCTCCCAAAATCTGAAGTTCAGGATGGTTCACAATGGGCATATTCCAAGAGTATCAAAACTTACTTCCTACCATTAGTCAAGTTGCCGGACACCTGACCATAGCGCTAGGATGTGGCTTTCTTGTTTCGCTTGTTTACCGTACCTGCCAGTTTTAGAAAAGTACTGCAGGCGGTATAAGCCCGTCAACGTGAAATCACGCAAGGGTGGAGACTCACTTGAGTTTTCTTTCTATGTCACCCTCAAAGACGTGGATCAGAGTGAGGAATTCATCCGTGCGCTCGGGCAGATACAGGGTGTCAATCGGATTAATCTCTCCCTTGACAAGAGACGGCTTTAGGCATTTCTGCGGTACACTAACGGTGAAGGAGGTCGAAGATGGCACCTGTATTGCTCCAATCGTCTGCCCCGGGCAAGGTCATCCTCTTTGGCGAGCACGCCGTCGTCTATGGGAGACCGGCCATCGCAGTGCCCGTCACGCAGGTGCGAGCCACCGCCACGGTCAACCCGGCCCCACCCGGCAGCGGCCTCACACTCGTCGCCTCCGACGTGGGGAAAAGCATCTCCCTGGCCACAGCACCACAGGAGGAACCGCTGGCCGCCGCCGCACGATTCACACTGGACCACCTCTCCGCCTCTGAGCCCGACGCCACCCTCACCGTCAGTTCCACTATCCCCATCGCGAGTGGACTGGGCAGCGGGGCCGCCGTCTCCACGGCGCTCATCCGTGCCCTGGCAACCTCCCTGGGCCATACGCTGGAACCCGCCGAGGTCAGCGCGCTCGTCTTCGAGGTGGAGAAGATCCACCACGGCACGCCCAGCGGGATTGATAACACTGTCGTCGCTTACGAGCAGCCCATCTACTTCGTGCGTGGGCATCCCGTCGAGCGGCTCGCTGCCAGCGCGCCCTTCACCCTGCTCATCGGCGACACCGGCACCCACAGCCCCACCAGGAAAGTCGTAGGGCTCGTGCGCCGGGCGTGGAAGCGCAACCCCGCTCGCTGCGACGCCCTGTTCGACCAGATGGGTGACCTCGCCGACGAGGCCCGGCGGGCGATTGAGGCCGGCGACGTTGACGCACTAGGGCCGTTGATGGACGAGAACCACGCATTGCTGATCGAACTGCGCGTCTCATCACCGAGACTGGATGAGTTGGTGGAGGCAGCCCGCCTCGCCGGCGCGCTGGGGGCCAAGCTTTCGGGGGCCGGCCGGGGTGGGAATATGATCGCGCTGGTGGAAGATGACCTGGCCGAGGAAGTGGCAGAGGCGTTGAGAGAGGCGGGGGCAGTGCGGGTGATTTGTACCACGATCACAACAACGGAATGAGAAAGGAACGGAAAGAATTTTGGGCAAGTTGATTCACGAGGAACTGACCTACGACGTCCGTGGGGTATTGATGACCATACACTACGAACTGAAGCCCATGCTGCCCGAGCACTTCTACCAGGACGCGGTTGAATTTGGTTTTCAGGAGATTCCTGTCCCATTCGAAGCACAGCGAAACTTCGAGGTCTTCTACGCAGGAGAACGGGTGGGGCTGTATATCCCCGATTTCTGCATTGATGGCCTGAAGGCTATTCTGGACCTGAAGGTCGCACCGGCCATCACGCCGCTCCACAAGGCACAGACCCTTTCGTACCTCAAAGTCACAGACGCGGACCTGGCCCTGATCGCTAACTTCGGCGCGCCCTCACTTGAGGTGGAGCGGTTGCCCAACTTCCTGCGAGAGCGCCAGCCGGAGTTTGTCTGGAAGCCACGAGAACTTGCCCCCGACCTCCTTTATCCCGATCTCAGCGCCGCCCTTTACGAAGCCCTCCACCGCGTTCACTTCACGCTTGGCCCTGGTTTCCTGCATCAGGTCTATCGCCGCGCCACGATGGTCGAACTGCGGCAGCAAGGCATCTCCTACCACTACCACAAGCACCTGCCGGTCGAGTTCCACGGCCACTACCTGGGTCAGGATGAATGTCGCCTCATCGTCGTAGAAGGTCGAATCGCCGTCGCCGCCTTCGCCCTGAAGTCCACAACCGAAGCACACCAACAGCGCCTCAAGCGCCACCTGCACACACTTAACCTGCAACTCGGCCTGCTGGCCAACTTCCACGGCACCCGCCTGCACATCCAACCCGTCAGAATCGCCATGTGAACCGAACCCACCCATGCCTGACAAGATTCCGTTCATTCCTCATCCCGTTAATCCGTCTATTTCTCATTCCGTTAATCCATCTATTTCTCGTTCCGTTAATCCGTCTATTTCTCGTTCCGTTAATCCATCTATTTCTCGTTCCGTTAATCCATCTATTTCTCATTCCGTTAATCCATCTATTTCTCATTCCGTTAATCCATCTATTTCTCATTCCGTTAATCCGTTTATTTCTCATTCCGTTGTTGTATTTGTGAAACTCGGCGGCTCCCTCATCACCGACAAGACGCACGCCTACACCGCCCGGCACGATAGCCTGGCCCGGCTGGCGGGCGAAGTGCGCCAGGCCCTCGACGCAGTCCCCGATCTGACCCTCCTCATCGGCCACGGATCTGGCTCATTCGGCCACTGGGCCGCCAGGCCCTACGGCACACGGCAAGGGGTACACACACGCACCCAATGGCGCGGCTACGCCGAGGTAGCCGCCGCCGCCGCCCGCCTCAACCGCATCGTCACCGACGCCCTCCTCAAGGCCGGCGTCCCGGTGTTGAGCGTGCAGCCCTCCGCCTCTGCCCGCTGCCACGACGGCGCGCTGAAGTATCTGGACACGCATCCAATCCACGCTGCGCTGGCACAGGGGCTCGTGCCACTGGTCTACGGCGACGTTGCGTTGGACGACGTGCGCGGCGGCACTATCATCTCCACCGAGGACATCTTCCTCTACCTGGCCGATGAACTGCGCCCGGCCCACATCCTGCTGCTGGGCGAGGTGCCCGGCGTGCTGGGCCCCGACGGTGTCGTGGTCCCACGCATCACGCCTGCCGATCTCCCCACCCTGCGTGAAGCGCTGGCCGGCTCCGGGGGTGTGGACGTCACCGGCGGCATGGCGGACAAGGTATCGCGCATGGTCGAACTGGTGCAGCGCCACCCGGAGACGTGCGTGCACATCCTCCCCGGCACCGAGCCGGGGCTGCTGACCCGCGCGCTGCTACCCCCCCCAGCCCCCCCTATAGGGGGGGAGAGAGGAGTAGTTGGCACACGGATTACAGCACAGTAAGGCCAGGTCGCACCAGATTGACACAACAACCCCACCCGGTTATAATCCCTACGGTATCTTCTCAAAAAGTAGGGACGAGAGTAAGTCGGATTGGCAATCCGACCTACGTTACCCCGGATTATTGAGAAGATACATCCCCACGTTTGTGACGTCACCTTATCGAAAGGAAGACTATGAAGAAATCCGAAACCTGGCAACTTGCCGTCATCATAATCATCGCACTCGCGGCCCTATACGTGGACCTGAACATCGAGCATCCAGACTGGGTGAAGAACCTGGTCTTCTGGCAGCCCGCCGCCCAGCGCGACATCGCCCTGCACCGGGGGCTCGACCTGCAAGGCGGGCTCCAGGTACTGCTGGCCGCCGATGTGCATGAAGGACAGAAACTCGAGGCGGTCTCGATGGAAACCGCCCGCCGCATCGTCGAGAACCGCGTCAACAGCCTGGGGTTGGCCGAGCCGGTCGTGCAGGCACAGGGCGAGCGCCGCATCATCGTCGAGTTGCCCGGCATCGAGAACCCTGAGCAGGCAGTGGAGACGATCAAAGGCACGGCGCTGCTGGAGTTCGTTGACGCCGGGAACATATCCCTGCCACCTGGGACTGTCGTCACAACGACGCTGGGTGGGCCTCAAGTCACGCCACCTGGAACAGAGATGCCCCCCACCGCCGAGAGCCCCATCACGGCCACACAGCCCACACCACCACCTTCGCCCGGCCGGATGACATACGAGACCATCTTCACCGGCGCTGCCCTGAAGAACGTCGGCCTCGACCGCACCCAGCAAGGCGAGTACATCATTCCCTTTGAGTTAAATCCCGACGCCGCCGAGATATTCTCCGACTACACCGCCTCACACGTGGGACAATATCTCTGCATCGTGCTGGACAAGGAAGTCATCTCCTGCCCGGTGGTGAAAGACCACATCCCCGGCGGCCAGGCCTCCATCTCCGGCAAATTCACCTTCGACGACGCCCGCCAACTGGCGATCCAATTGCGCTACGGTGCGCTTCCCGTCCCGCTGCGCGTGGAGAGTTTCAATCGCATCGGGGCAACATTGGGTGCCGAATCGGTGCAAAAATCCATCCGCGCCGGAGCGATCGGGCTGGTCATCGTACTGCTCTTTATGCTGATCTACTACCGGCTGCCGGGCAGCGTGGCCGACGTCGCGCTCATCATCTACGTGCTGATCAACTTCGCACTCTACAAACTGGCGCCGATCACGCTCACACTACCCGGCATCGCCGGCTTCATTCTCTCAGCGGGGATGGCAGTAGATGCCAACATCCTCATCTTTGAGCGTATGAAGGAAGAACTGCGGCGCGGGCGGGGACTGATGACTGCCATCGAGATAGGTTTCAGCCGCGCCTGGCCCTCCATCCGTGACGCGCAGATTTCGACCCTCATCATCTGTGCCATCCTGTTCCTTTTCGGCACCAACTTCGGGGCCAGCATTGTGAAGGGCTTCGCCATCACACTGGCCATCGGCACGGTAGTCAACGTCTTCACGGCTGTGTTCGCCACGCGCGCTTTTGTGCGCCAGATTGCCGCCTCGGCCGGCCAATGGGTCTCCGAGCATCAGTGGTTGCTGGGGGTGTAACAATGTTCAACATCGTCGAGAAACGACGCTGGTACTTCCTCTTTTCGGCCGTCCTGATCGCGTTGAGCATCGCCGTGATGGTCGCCTCGACCGTGAAGTTCGGTCAGCCCATGCGGCTTGGCATTGACTTCACCGGCGGGAGCATCTTCGTGCTCAAGTTTGACCAGACTGTGGGCGAAGACGACATCCGCGCAGTCTTCGCCGACTACGGGCTGGAGAGCGCCATTGTGCAACCACGGGGAGCGCCAGAAGAACATATCTGGCAGGTGCGCACACGCGAGGTCACGGCCAACGAGGTCGGCAGCCTCCTGGCCACGTTGGAAGAACGGGTGGGGAAGATAGACCGGGACGCCCTGACGTTCGACACAGTAGAGCCAGCGGTGGGCGGCGAGGTGACCCGCGCTGCGGCACTGGCAATCCTGGTCGCATCGCTCATCATCGTGGCCTTTATGTGGTTCTCCTTCCGGCGCGTGCCCCACGCTTTCCGCTACGGCGTGTGTACCATCGCCGGCATGCTCCACAACGTGATCGTCTCCTTCGGCTTCTACGCGCTGATGGGCATCCTCGCCGGCTGGGAGACGGACGCTCTCTTCCTCACTGCCATCCTGACGGTGATCGGCTTTTCGGTGCAGGACGTGATCGTCGTCTTCGACCGTATCCGCGAAAATATCCCCAAACACAAAAAGGAGCCCTTCGAAAGGGTGGTCAACCGCTCCATCCTGGAGACCATTCACCGTTCGCTGGCGACGCAACTCAACGCCATGTTCGTGATGATCGCCATCATCCTCTTCGGGGGGGCGACCATCAAGCCGTTCATCTCCACTATGCTGGTCGGCATGGTCAGCGAGACCTACTCGGCCATCTTCATCGCTGTGCCGCTGCTGGTCGTCTGGGAGAAGGTCGCCGCCAGGCGCGGCGTGGCGCGGGCGATGGCATAGAAGAAAAGGGGGCAAGGAGCAAGGGGCAGGAGGCAAGAGGCAGGAGGCGGTGCGCGCACTACTGTTGGACAAAGATTTGCGGCTGGTTGAAGACTACCCCACGCCAGAGCCAGCGGCGGGTGAAGCGCTCATCCGCGTGAGCGTGGCCGGCATCTGCAACACCGACCTGGAACTGGTGAGAGGGTACATGCAGTTCCGTGGTATCCCCGGTCACGAATTCGTCGGGGTGGTGGAGCGAGCGCCGGGCGCAGAGGAATGGGAGAACCGCCGCGTGGTGGGCGAGATCAACGCCGCCTGCGGAGACTGCCCCACCTGCCGGGCCGGCCGCCCCACCCACTGCCCCCACCGCACCACGCTGGGCATCGCCGGCCGCGACGGAGCCTTCGCCGAGTACCTGACCCTGCCCGTCCACAACCTCCTCCCCGTGCCCGACTCCATCCTCGATGAGGTCGCCGTCTTCACCGAGCCACTGGCCGCCGCCTGCGAGATCCTCCAGCAGGTGCACGTCCATCCCACCGACCGCGTCGTCGTGCTGGGCGACGGCAAACTGGGGCTCCTCTGCGCGCAGGCACTTGCCCTCACCGGCTGCGACCTGACTGCCGTCGGGCATCACCAGGAGAAACTGGACATCCTGGCGCGGCGGGGTATCCCCACCACCCTGGAGGACGAAGCAGTCGAGCCCGGAGCCGACCTGGTCATTGAGGCGACCGGTCACCCAGGGGGATACGCGGCGGCACGGAGACTCGTCCGCCCGCGAGGCACCGTCGTGCTGAAGTCCACCTACCACGGCTCGCTTGACGCCGATCTGACGATGGTCGTGGTGGACGAGATCACGCTGGCTGGCTCCCGCTGCGGGCCGTTTGCACCAGCGCTGCGGCTGCTGGAGCGGGGACTGGTGGACGTAGCCCCACTCGTCCAGGCCCGCTACCCGCTGGGCGAGGCCCTGACCGCCTTCGAACGCGCCGCCCGGCCGGGGACGCTGAAGGTGTTGGTGGAGATGTAGGGGCGTCGCCGTCGGGGTCGTCGGAGGCGGCGATGGCGACGAGTTACCTCAGGACAAGCGGCAGGTAGACCGGATGGCCATTGGCGATGACCACCGCCGGTCGCTCCAGGACATTGCCCAGGCCGTCGTCTATCAGCACGGTGCTGGCGATGGCCTGGGGCGTGGTGATCTGCTCGCTGACGGTGACGCCGAACGTGATGGTGACCGGCACGGCAGCGGGCACGGTCCCTGTCCAGGTGATGACGCCGTCCGCCTCGCCGTAACCCCCTGAGGAGGCCCACAGATTGCCCAGGTAGTGCACCTCGGCGGGCAGGGTGTCGGTCACGCGAGCGCCGGGCAGCGCCGGGCCAAACGGGTTATCCAGCCGGATGGTGTAGGTGAGCGCGTCGCCGGGGCCGGGCAGGATGGGCTGGACGCTCACGCGCGAAGCGCGGAGCGACCCGTGCAGGAACGCTCCCGTGCGCTGATAGTTTCCCCGGCCAGTGGACCACAGGATGCGAGCGTCGGCCGTGCCGGGCAGGTCGTATGCCACCAGGCCAGAATGGGCCGTGTTCAGCACCAGTTCCAGGTCGGGGTCGTCGTCAATGTTCGCCAGGGTGGGGGCTGCCAGCGCGCCGTTCCAGTTGCCCGAGTGAGCGAGAGGCAGGTCTCTCTCGTGTAGTGAATTGCCCTGGTAGTCAAGGATGTGCACTTTGCCGGTGCGACCGCTTCCCTTCTGCACCCACGAGGCAAAGATAACCTCGGGGTGACCGTCGTTGTCCAGGTCGGCCACGACCGGCTCGGAGGCGAAGCGGTAGCACCCCTCAGCGACGTTATAGACCGAGTAGGGCCAGTTGTGGTGCTCGGTCTTGTCCAGCCAGAAGGCGTGCACGCGGCCATCGTAGGAGGGGTAGAGCATCTCCAGGTTGCCGTCGCTGTCCAGGTCCACCGTCACCGGGTTCGGCTGCACACTCTCGATGACGTTGTAGTTCTGGATCACCGGCGTGCCCGTGTCAACCGGCAGCGTGGTCCAATCGAACCCACTGGCGTTGAAACGGCTGCGGTCGGCGTTAAAGATGTACGGCCCGTTGTACAGGTCGGTGTAGGGGCTGGTGTGGCAATCGTGCACGTCGCCGATGACGACCACTTCAGTGACGCCGTCTCCGTTCACGTCCACGACGTTCGCCGGCCCGTTGGCAAAGTTGGCCCTGGCGGTAGATTCGGTGTAACACGGCCCCCAGCCGCGCGTCTCGTATTCCAGGTCCACATAGGCCGGCACCTCTCCCCAGTGATCCATGTCGTGGCCCGAGTGGCCGTGGTACATCTCGTGCGTTGGGAGGTGGCTGCCGTCCGGCTCGTAGGCGCAGATGGTGATGGTGTCGGAGGGGATGACCAGTTCGAGCACGCCGTCGCCGTCCAGATCGCCCAGGCCGATGTTGTCGTTATAGAGGCCGGCGGCGGAGCCCTCGTCGTTGCTCAACTGGGGCCATCCGGCTCGTATACTGCCGGTGTGCTCAAAGACCCAGGCGTTGACCCTGTCCAGGCGCGCCAGCCCGACGACGATCTCCATGTCGCCGTCGCCATCCAGGTCGGCGACGGCCAGAGAGCGGAATTCGTTGCTGACGGGGTGCTGCGACCAGATGGTGTTGCCGGCGTGGTCAAAGACGTGGACGTAACCGCCGCCGTGCGCGGTGACGATCTCCAGGTCGCCGTCCCCATCCAGGTCGGCGACGACGACACCGGGCCATACCCGGCTGCCGGCCGGGTCCACGCTCCATTGCAGAGTGCCGTCCTCGCCGTTGAGGACGAAAAGCGTGTAGGCGGCCCCGATGACTTCCATCGTCCCGTCGCCGTCCAGGTCGGCCACGGCGGGGGAGGAATACCAGCCGGTCTCACACCAGGAAGTGTAGCAGCCGCCGCGCTGCCACTTGAGGACGGGGGCCTGGATTACCGCACGAGGCGCGGCGCGGATGACCGGCTGCGGGTTGATTCCACTCAACGCCAGGAGCACAACGATGAACAACAGCCTCGTCTTCACAGAGTATGCTCCTTCAGCACCAGTGGCAGGTAGACGGCATACCCGTTGGCGATGATCATGGCGGTGGAGGTGATAGTCTGATAGCCCGGCGCGGCGATGACGGCGTGGTTGGTGATGGCCGGAATCAACGACCGGGCTGTTGTGGTGCGATGGCACTGGTTACCCGTGGGGTCAACGATGGCGCAAGAGTGTACCCCGCCCAGACTATAATTAGCATTATACCGGGCAACGGACGGGTCTGTCAATAGGCCGTTAGTCCCATTTTGCCCCGATTGCCCCCGCGCCCTTTTGTGCTAAACTGATAACTGGTTGGTGGATAGTGGTTGGCTGATCGGGAGTGTAACAGGAGGCGAATAATGAGCACTATCGGCATTTTCCACTACAAAGTCGGCGGGACGGATGGGGTCTCGCTGGAGATTGATAAGTGGAAGCGGGTGCTGGAGGGGATGGGACACACGGTGCACCTCTGTGCGGGTGACCTGGGCACGGTCGAGGGCACCCTGATCGAGGAATTGTACCACCACCGCCCGGACGTTGAGCGGCTTAACCGCAATACCTTCTGTGAGTTGAGCGACTTCGACAACGAGGCTGCATACCAGGCAGAGGTTGAGCGCCTCGCCGCTGCGATTGAGCGCCAGGTGCGGGATTTCGTGGAGCGGAAGGGGATTGATTTCCTCATCCCGCAGAACGTCTGGTCGGTCGCCATCAGCCCGCCAGCGGCCATCGCGCTGGCGCGGGCGATGCGCGACCTGCAACTGCCCGCGCTGGCCCACCACCACGACTTCTACTTCGACTTCGACGGGGCGGACTGGCAGATTGACGACTACAATCGGGATTTTCGCGCCCGCATCGGGCTGGGGGCGAACGACGTCCTGATCCTGCAGGCCACCCGCATCGTCCAGCGCAAGGGCATCGAACTGGCGGTGGACTTCGTCGAGGCACTGGACAGCCCGGAGCGGCGCGCGCGGCTCAAGCAACGCGGGCTGTACGATGGACGTCCCTTCGACGACGACAGCCGCATCGTGCTAGTGCTGGCCGGGTACACGGAGGATGCCACCGGACGCTACCTCAATCTGCTCAGGGGGAAGGTCGAGCGGGCGGGGATTGACGCGCTCTTCATCGGCGACCTGGTGGGTGGTCGGCGGCAGACACGGGGTGGGGAGAAGATTTACTCCCTGTGGGATACCTACGTCTTCGCCGACTTCGTCACCTACCCCAGCCTGTGGGAAGGATGGGGCAACCAGTTCCTGGAGGCGCTGCGGGCCCGGCTGCCGCTGATGCTGTTCGAGTATCCGGTCTACCGGGCAGATGTGCGGGACAAGGGCTTCCGGGTCGTCTCCCTGGGCGGTGAAATCCGGGGCCGGGATGGCCTGGGGCTGGTGCAGGTGGAGCCGGAGGTCATCGAGGCGGCAGCCGACCGGGCGGTGGAACTGCTCACCGATGCACGGCTGCGCCGGGAGACGGTCGAGCACAACTTCCAGGTCGCCCGCCAGCACTACTCGCTGGAGGCGCTGCGGGGCTACCTGACGCGGCTGATGGAGCGGAGGGGACACCTGGCGAGGCCGGAGGCCCGGGTTAAGTAGGGGCAGGTCTTGTGCCTGCCCCAGAGGCGACCACAAGGGTGCGCCCCTACATATTGAGATGATACGTCTAGACGGTCTCCTCGGCCTCGAAGAAGTAGCCGGTGCTAGGAACGGTGTGGATAAAGCGGGGGTTGCGAGGATCGGCCTCTATCTTCTGGCGCAGCCGGTAGATGAACTGTTTGACTAACTCCGTCTCGCCCAGGTACTCTGGGCCCCACACACGGGTCAGGATGGCATCCCTGCTGAGAACCCTGCCGGCGTGACGCACGAGGTAGTCGAGAACTTCGAATTCAGTCGGGGTCAGATGGACGATCTCGCCATTGACCACAGCGTGACGGCGAGAGCGGTCCAGCACGAAGGCT
>Ga0114918_10004622_pt1 | contig 11923 bp, 8 predicted proteins | sample LantaG_FD_87015 | JGI IMG/M metagenome (GOLD analysis project Ga0114918, IMG submission 87015) | Deep subsurface microbial communities from Baltic Sea to uncover new lineages of life (NeLLi) - Landsort_02402 metaG | ecosystem: Environmental > Aquatic > Marine > Oceanic > Sediment | place: Baltic... | reverse complement strand
GGGTGTGAGGGGAGGGAGGGAGGGAGGGGGTGGGAAGACGCGGGGCGGGCGCGGGAAGAGGGGGAGAGGGATGAGAGGGGAGGGGGGGGAGCGGGCGGGCTCGCGCCCGCTCGCACCTCTCCTCTCTCTCTCTCTCTCTCTGTCTCTCTCTCTCTCTCTCTCTCACGCCCCTCCGCCCTCCGCCCTCCCCACTCCCTCCCCTCCCTTCTCCACTTCACTCACCTGTACAGGTCCATGAACTCGATGGACACCTCCTTGAACGCCCGCTGCGTCAGCAGGTGGCGCTTGATGCGGGCCAGGGCCTCGTGCGGGTTGTCGTAAGCCTGCTCCACCAGGCCGAGCTCCTCCCGCTGGCGCGAGTTGAGGCGCAGGGCGGCCGTGTACTGCTCCTTCAGCCGCTCCAGCGCCAGGATGAGCAGCTTGGTGTCGTGCTTGTAGGACAGGGGCGGGAAGGGGATGGGCGCGAACCGGCGGGACTCCAGCCAGTGGACGGCGGTCGTGTAGATGGCGACCGCCTCCTCAGGCGACACGTACGGCCCATCCTTCAGGTAGTTGGCCTGCCGCTCCTGCTCCGCTTTCAGGTACAGCCGGGTCAGGCGGCCCAGGTTCTTGCGGCACACCGTCTTGTCCACGGTCGCGCCCCGCCGGATGCGCTCCCGGTTGTAGTGGGCCACCTGGGTCCACCAGTCGGCCTTCTGCTTGACGTAGCGTAGGATCATGTTCTCGATCGGGGCGGGCAGGCCAGGCACCTTCCAGGGGATGTTGGCCTTCCAGCACCGCCACGCCTCCGCCAGGTGCTGCAGGATGACGCGCGCCTTGTTGGCCTTGACGCCCGCGGGCATAGCGTCCAGGATGTCGTGCATGACCGCCGCCCGCAGCTCCAGGTCAAAGTGGGACTCGATGCGCTGCTTGGTGACGGTCTTGGCGATGCCCTTGGACTGGCGCCCCTCAAACTGGCGGGCGAGGAGGTTGCCCAGCCACCGCTCCAGCAGGGGCACGATGCCGCGCAGGAAGAAGAGCCAGACCCGCCACATGGGCGCCCAGAAGCCGACCCCCGGGCCTTTACCGACCGGCCCCGTGTTGAACCGGTAATAGACCACGTGCTTCAGGTCCTTGCACGCCCGGATCTGGCGCATGAGGCGGTACTTGTAGCGGTACATCCCCGTCAGCTGGCCGACGTGGGAGAAGGTGTACTGCAGACCGTCCGCCAGCTGGTACGCGTCCACGTTGCCCAGCCGGTACTGGACGTGCGCGTCCACGACCAGCTTGGTCAGGCGCAGGATCTCCCGGCACAGGTGGAAGGCGTTGCCAAACCGCGACTTCTTGCGCTCCTTGGTCGTCAGCGTCTTGACGGGCTTCAGGTTGAAGTTGTAGTCCAGGTGCAGGTAGGTCAGCCCCTTCCGGTGGATGAGCAGGGACAGCATGTTGTAGCCCTGGCGGCACACCTGCAGGCCGGCCTCCACCCAGTCCAGCTCGGTGCGCTGGAAAAACTTGGTGGCGGCCAGGGCTTTGAAGAGCGACTTGCGGCGCGCGCCGGGCGGCGGGGGGCCCCGGCAGTGGAGCGCGTTCAGGACGGCCGACTTGAGCAGCTTCTGGTAGGAGACGCGCACCTTGACGGGGTAGCCGGCAGGCGCGCGCTCGTGGTACCAGGACCCGACTAAGGGCACGTCCTGGGCGCGGCGGGTGGGGCCCGACCGCTTGTTGAAGGGGTGGGGCGCCCACAGGAGCGCGATGCCGGGCGCGGTGTTGTCCGTGCACAGCGGGGCGGCCGCCAAGAGCGGGGCCGCCGTGGAGGGGAGGGCAAACTCCTCGTCCTCGTCCACCAGGTCGTCTTCGTCCGCGCCCGCGCCCTCCGCCCGGTACGCGGCGACCGGGTGGATGAGGGGGTCGAAGTAAAAGGCGGGCAGGTCCGGGTCGTCCGCCTTCACGTACATGACCTGGGGCGTGTGGTAGGGCGCCAGGCGGACGGCGCGGGGGCGGTTGTTGTACAGGTAGGGGAAGGCGACCTGGTGAAGGAGAGGGAGAGAGAGGAGAGGGAGGGAGAGAGGGCGGGGCATGGGGCGGATGAGAAGAGAGGAGAGGGGAGAGGGAGAGAGCGGGGCCGCGGTCGCGCGCGTCCCGACCCCGCCTCTCTCATCATCCCCTCATCTGTCTCTCATTTCTCTCACCTTGTACTCCGACCGGATGGGCGCCCGCACGATGAGCTTGCCGATGTCGTTGAACTCGTTCCAGTCCTCATCCCGGGCGTCCGTGTCCCGAAAGAGGGGCTCGAACTTGGGCCCGCCCGGGATGGCCACGCCCAGCGACTTGGCCGTCACGAACGCGTCCGTGTTGAACAGGTAGAAGTAGTTGGGGTCGACCAGGTCGGACAGGAGCGGGCCCGCCAGGCGGTGCAGGGTGGCCATGGTGGCCAGTGGCAGGCGCCAGGACCGGTAGGAGGGGCCGTTGACCCAGCCAGAGGGGGAGCCGGCCAGCTCCCAGCGCAGCGGCTTGTCCTCATACAGCCAGTCGGCCACAGGCCCGTCCTCGACCGTGTCCAGGTCCATGGTGATGGCCTCCAGCGGGTCCACGTCCAGCAAGTTGTCTGCATAGTCCAGGGGCGGCTCCTCATCGTCAAAGGGCGGGAAACGCATGCGCTTGAAGTGGCGCCGGTCCCGCTTCTCCCGCCGCATCATGACCCACATCGTGCCCCAGGCCGCGACGTAGGCAGGCTCCATGACGAGGGGGAACTCGTCCACGAAGGTGATGGCGCCCGTCACGTGGTACAGGGCGCGGACATGCTTGACCTGCTGCCAGGGCATGGGCATGTTCTCCAGCAGCTTGTAGACCGCGTGCGGGACGAACTTGAGGGCGCCCAGGTAGACCCGCTTGTCCGCCCGGAATTTTTTAGCAGTCAGGTCGCCGTGGTCCCGGATGATCTTGCGGACGTGCTCGGGCGGCATGTCGGCCTTCGTCTCCGGGCGCGGGCCGCCTCCGCCGGCCGCGCCGGCAGTGCGGGCCGGGGCGAACCGCTTGGCGTTGAGCTTCTGCCATTGCAGGGACTGTGGGCGGGGTAGGGAGAGGAGAGGGAGGGAGAGGTGAAGGAGAGGGAGAGGGGAGGGTGGAGGGGGCGGCGGCGGCCGGAAGGGAGAACACGCGTGCGCGCGCGCGCGCTCCTGCACACGCACGCCGCCGACGCCGCCTCGCCAACTCCCCAGGGCAGGGAGGTGTGTGGTCTGCCCACGCCGGCGGCGGGGTTGATCCCACGTGCCGAGGCGCCGGGCGCGCCGGCGAGTCTCCCACCATCCGCGCCGGCGCCTGGCCGGCGGTGCCGATCCTCCCTCTCCCTTTCCGCCCCGTACCTTGCGCTCCAGCAGCTCCTCTAGGGAGACCGGCGCCGCGCCGGGCGGGGGCGGTCCGCCGGACGGGCCGGCCCCGCCGGGAGGCCACTGGCGCGGCTGCTGCTGCATCCTCTCTCTCTCTGTGAGGGAAGAGAGCAGCGAGTGAGCGAGCGAGCGGCGGAAACGGAAGAGAGGGTGAGGTCAAGCACACACGCACACGCGCCAGGCAGGGGGGGCTAGGTCCTGCGAGGTGTATGGGTGTGTGGTGCGCGCGCGCTGTGCGTGAGGGCGAACGAGCGGGCCTGCTACTGTCCGCGCGCGCGAAAGAGAAAGTAGTGAAGAGAGGGGAGAGCGAGTGCAGCGTGCCGCTCTCGTGCCCCTTCCTCTCTCGAGCATCCACATCTCTGTCGCGGCCTCTCCCCTCTCTCTCCCCCTCATGCGGAGCGCGCTCCGCCTGGCCCGCGCCTCCGCCTCGCTAGCCGTGCGCGTACACTTAGACGGTCCCTGTGGTGCGGCACGTGTGGCGCGCCCGCCTCCGCTGGCCCCCAAGCTCACCCCAAACGCCCGCCCGCGCTCGACCTCCGCCATCACCATGGCGTCTGCGCCTGGAGGAGATGGCGTCACTCCCTCTCCGTCCGACGTCCTGGTCGTCTATGTCACCGTCCCGGACGCGGCGGTCGCGGACGCGGTCGCCAACGCCGTCATCAACCCCCGCCTGGCCGCCTGCGTCAACGTCCTGCCGGGCGTCACCAGCGTGTACCGGTGGCAGGGCGCGGTCCAGCGCGACGTGGAGTCGCTGCTCATTATCAAGACGGTCCGGTCGCGCCTGGATGCCCTGACGGCCGCCGTGAAAGCCGTCCACCCGTACGACACGCCGGAGGTGCTGGCCCTGCCCGCGGTCGGAGGCAGCGCCGAGTACTTGAAGTGGGTGGTGGACGAGACAGCAGCAGGCGGATGATGGGGATGGGGGATGGATGGGGGATGGATGGAGAGTTCTCCATCCATCTTATTGCTTTCGACGTCTTTCTTTTACACACCCGCACACACGTTCCCCCCACGACTCACCCCACCGCCGCGGGCGCTGCCGCCTCGCCTCCTGCAGCACCGGCATTCGCCGTCGCCGCCGCCGCGGCCGACGCGACCGCCGCCGCCGCCGCCGCGGCCGCGACCGTCCCGCCGCCCGGCATGCCTCCATACTGCTCCAGCTGCTTCAGGAGGGCCGTCCGCACCTGGGCGACCCGGGTGCGGGCGGCCGCCAGCCGGCGCACGTCCTCCGCAGAGGACAGGGGCGGGCAGTGGGCGGCGGTGGACAGGGGCGGATTCGCCGGCCCGGGCGCCCAGGCCGCCACTTTCCCCCAAAACGCGGCGCGCGGCTCAGAGAAGACGACCTCCTCGTACTGCTCCGACACGACGGGCCGCTTGGCGGGCGTGGCGGGCGTGGCCACGCCGCCGGGGGCGCCCGGGGCAGGCACGGCAACAGCAGCCCCCGTCGCCGGGTCGACCGCCGGCTGCGGCGGCGGCGCAGCCCCCCCACCACCCCCACCTGCCGCTGCTGCGGCGGCCGCCTGCGCCTGGGCGGCTGCCGCCGCCGTCGCCGGCTCGGACCCGTCGTCCGCGTACAGCTTCAGCTTGTGCGTCAGCTCGATGGGCGGCTCGCCCGCCTCCGCCACCCAGTGCAGCGTGCAGGCCAGCTCGAACTCGCCCCATCCGGTCTCCGTTAGTTCGAAGGGGTGGGCCGTCAGCGTGCGGACGGGGTTGTGGAAGGTCGGGTGCAGGTGGAACTCCACCTTGGCCAGCACGCCGGACAGGTCCTCCCCACGCGGGCCGCGCACATACAGCGTCCACCGGTGCGTCTCCGTGTCGGTGGCCTGATGAGGAGGAGTGCGTGTGCGTGTGAGGGTGTGTGTTGATGGGAGAGCGAGAGGGGAGGGGTGGACCCGAGCAGGTTCGCATGCCTCTCCTCTCCTCTCCTCCTCACCTTTTTGCCCAGCGAAAAGGCGCACGTGCCGATGATGATGGGGAACACAAACTCGACGCCGCGCACCCGGACGGCGCCGTCCTGTGAGGTGTGTGGCGTGAGTGTGAGAGAGCTAGGGGCGCGGGCGAGAGGGAGAGTGCCGGAGCTGGCGCCCGTCGATCTCTTGTTCTCTCCCTCTTTCTCCCTCTCCCTTCCACGCACCGCGTCCACAAAGGTTTCGGGCTCAGCCGGCGCGTCGGCAGTCATGGTGTGTGTGGGTGAGCGAGGTGAAATGGAGCGCGCGGTCCACACACACGCGCACGGCGCCCGAAATAAGAGAATGAAGGCCTGCTCGCTCTCGTCTCGACCTCTGGACCCCTCATTCACTCGCGAATTGAGTCGGCTAATCCGTGGCCCCGCCCGCCCACCCTGCGCGCCTCCGCCTCACACAAGACCACGGCATCACACAGGAACGCCAGGCTCCTTCCTCCTGGCAGGCTCGCGCAACAAGCAGGCTCACGCCCGCCCGTGCCTGACACACACTGTTTCTCTTCTCATGATGACAACCGCCTCCACCTCTGCCCACCCCGCCCCCATCCACCTCGCCTCCGTCTCCGACCTGCCCCGGACGTACCGCGCGATCCTCCTGGACCAGTTCGGATGCCTACACGACGGGCGGGACCCGCTCCCAGGAGCAGTGGCCGCCGTCCGCGCCCTGGCCGCCACGGGCGCCCGCCTGGTCATCCTGTCCAACTCGTCCCGACGGGCGGGCGGCGCGCTGGCCAAGCTGGCGGGGCTGGGCTTTGACCCCGCCTGCTTCGAGGGCGCCCTGACGTCGGGCGAGGTCGCGCACGGTCGCCTAGCGCAGCCCCGGCCGGCCGGCGGCGACGGGCCCGGCGGGTGCGTGCCGTCCTGGCGGGGGCTGGGCACCCGCTGCCTGCACATCACCTGGGCGGGGCGGGGCGGGGTCAGCCTGGAGGGGCTGGGCCTGACGGTGGTGGGCGAGGGCGACGACGAGCTGGACTTCATTCTGGCGCACGGCACGGAGGGGGTGGGCGCGCCGGGAGCCGGCGACGACCCGGCCCGCCCGCCGCCCACGCCGCGCTGCCTGGAGGAGATCAGGTCCCTCCTGGGGTGCGCGGCCCGGTCCCGGTCTCCGCCGCCGCCCCTCCTGTGCGCCAACCCGGACCTGGTGACCGTGGATGGGGGCGCCCTGGTGACCATGCCCGGCACCCTGGCGGCCTGGTACGAGGCGGAGGGCGGGGCGTGCGTGCGCCTGGGCAAGCCCGCGCCGCCCATTTACCAGGCCGCCCTGGCGCTGCTGGGCGGCGGGATCGCGCCCGGTGAGGTCCTGGCCGTGGGCGACTCCCTGGAGCATGACATCGCAGGCGCGTCCGCGGCGGGCATGGACAGCCTCCTCATCGGCGGCGGCATCGACGGCGCCCGCCTGGGCCTGCCCTCTGGCGCGGCCGCCGCGGCCGCGCACCTGGCGGCCGCGGCGGCCGGACCCCCCCGGGCCGCCCCGACCGTCGACCCTGCCCGCCTGGGCGCCCTCCTGGCCGGCCGGCCGGCCGGCCAGGTGCCCACGTACGTCATGGACTACTTGATGGTGTAGTGGGTGTTGTTATTGCAGGGGGGAAAGGATTCGCGCTGCTCTCTCTACTTTTGTGGCTCCTCTCTCCTTCCGCTAGCTAATAATAATAGAAAAATGAAGAATTCACCACTCGGCCGGCCCCGCCGTCAGGTCCAGGGCGTCGAGGTCGGCGTCCCAGTCGTCCGCCTGGAAGGCGGCCGTCGCCGCGGCCGTCTCCTCCGCCTCCTCCGGCCCGCCGCCGCCCCGGCCAGCCTTGGGCGGCGCGGGTGGGTCGGCCTCGGTCGTCCACCCCGCTGGCGGCGGCCGGTCCGCCCCCGCCGACCGCTTGCGCTTTTGGGCACCCCCCCGCGGCCCGAACGCGGCCGCGTCGAGGACAAAGCCGTCCACGCCGCCCGCCGCGCCGGCCGCCACATAGGCCTCCACCTGGCGCAGGACCTTGAAGATGGCGCCCCCTTTTTCCTTCTTCTGGTTGTCGGACATGCCCGGCACCTGGGCGGCCGCCAGGGCGGCCTTGTCGGCCGGGCGGGCGACCACCAGGCGGTCGATGACGGTCGGCTGGAAGGTGACCCGGGCGCCCGCCCGGGCGGACCCGGGGCCGGCCGGCTCCTGCCGGTCCAGGATGAAGTTGAGCTGGCGGAAGGCTTCCCGGGCGATGTCCCGGTGGAGGGCCTCGGCGGCGGCGGCGGACGTGGCGGCGGCGGGAGCGGCGGGAGTGGCGGCGGCGCCCCCACCCCCACCCCCACTCCCCCCCCCACCACCCCCACAAGGAAAGGCGAGCTCCACCCGCTCCCGCCCGGCCGCCAGGGCGGCCACCGCGCCCGGCGCGGGCACCAGCACGCACACCACGCCGCCATACTGGTTGTCCAGGCGCCGGGTCTGCTCCACCAGCAGGGCCGGGCGGCGGATGACCAAGGCCCGCACCAGGCGGGGCAGGTCGGCGGGGGCCAGGCCGCGCGCGGCGCCGTAGCCCGGCTTGGCGTCGTGCCCCCGCTCCCGTACCGCCCGCGCTTGGGAGCCCTTGAGCAGGTCGACCAGGTGGGTCATCGAGATGCCGTCCCGCTCAGTGCGCGAGATGTCGTCCACCAGGCGGACGGCCGCGGCCGCTAGGGGCGTCACATCCCGCACGGACGCGGTCGACGCCACGCCCGCTGCGCACAGGTCGCACAGGCCCCCGCACAGGCCCGGGCGGGCGGCCTCCCCAAAGTAGGCCAGCAGGTGCTCCCGCCGGCAGTGGACGGCCTCCTCCGCGTACGCCACCATGGCGCCCAGGGCGGCCAGGGCGGCCTCCAGGGCGGCGGCCGGGTTGGCGCCGCCGCCACCGCCGCCGGCAGACCGTGCGGTCGCCGCGTGCTCGGCCGCGCTCTCCCTCACCATGTGCTTCATGCGCACCGCGTCCGCGTATGAGTAGAATAGGACCGCGCCCGCGGGGCCGCCGTCCCGCCCCGCCCGCCCCGTCTCCTGGTGGTACCCCTCCAGCGACTTGGGCAGGCTGTTGTGGATGACGAACCGGACGTCCGCCTTGTTGATGCCCATGCCGAACGCGATGGTCGCCACGATGATGGGGACACTGCCGTGCGTCCAGGCGGACTGGACGGCCGCGCGGTCCTCGGCCGACAGGCCGGCGTGGTAGTGCGCCACGCGCACGCCCCGCCCCAGGCGGGGGCGCAGGGCGGCCTGCAGGCCCACAGCCACCCGCTCGCACTCGGCCTTGGACAGGGCGTACACGATGCCGCACTGGAGGCGGCCACCCGGCGCGTGGCGGGCGATGATCAGGTCGGCCATCTCCGCGACCGTGGCCGCGGCCTTGGCCGGCTTGCGGCGGACCTCGTACGTCAGGTTGGGCCGGTTGAAGGAGGAGCGGAAGACGGTGCAGCGGGGCAGGCCCAGCGTCTCGATGACGTCCCGCACCACCCGGTCGGTGGCGGTGGCGGTCAGGGCCAGGACGGGGACGCCCGGGAGCTCCGCCCGCAGGGAGGCCAGCTTCTTGTAGTCCGGCCGGAAGTCGTGGCCCCACTGGGATAGGCAGTGGGCTTCGTCGATGACGATGCGGGCCAGGGCGCGCCGGTCGGCCAGGGCCCGCAGGTCCCGCACCAGGGCGCCCGAGGCGGCCACCTTTTCGGGCGTGACAAACAGGACGCGCAGCTTGCACTCGCGCACGGCCGCCATGACGGACAGCGCCTCGTCCGAGCCCTGGCTCCCGGAAAGCATGTCGCACTCCACGCCCGCCTCCCTCAGGTGGAAGACCTGGTCCTGGATGAGGGAGACCAGGGGCGCGACGACCAGGGTGAGGGAGGCACCGCCCGCCGCGTCCTTCGCCAGGACGGCGGGCAGCTGGTAGCAGAGCGACTTGCCACCGCCCGTCGGCATGAGCACAAACACGTCCTCGCCCGCCATCGCCGCGTTGATGGCGCGGTGCTGGTGGAACCGGAAGGAGTCGTTGCCAAAGACGGACTTGTTCACGGCCTGGGCGGCGGCGGACCAGGCAAAGTCGGAGCGGCCCCACCGCGGGTCGGCCAGGCCGTCGACGCGCTTGCAGTCGCTCGGGCGGGGCGCCTCGCCCAGCGTGGGCGCGGGCGCGCGCAGGGACGAGTCGAGCGCGAAGCCGCCAGCAGGGGCGCCACCGCTGGTGTGGGAAGGGCCGGCCGAGTAGGAGGGGGCGAAGCCGGCCGGGGCCGTTGAGAAGCCTCCGGCGCCCGGCGTGAAGGACGAGACGCCGCCCCCGCCGCTGCTTCCACTGCCACAGCTGCCGCCGGCTTCCAGAGCAGCTTTCAGGCCTTGGAGGCGGGCCCGCTCGGCCTTCAGGGCGGCCGTGTCGCCCTTGCCATCCACGAGGTCGTCCATGACGGCGATCAGCTGCTCCGTGACGGCCTGAAGGGAGGGCGGCGGGCCGCGGTGGGCGGCGTGGTGGGCCGGCTGCAGCGGCGCCGGCGCAGGCTGGTGCATCAGGGGCACCAGGGACGCCAGCGGCGGGCGGGGCGGCCCGGCCTGTGGCGGCCGTGGCGGCCGCAGGCCGGGCGGGCCGGGCGGGCCGGCAGGGCGGCCGCCGCAGGGCCAGGCGGTGCTGGTGGTGCCGTACGACGCGGACGGCGCCGGCGCGGGGCGGGCCGACACCGGCCGGGGCGCGGCCGCCGCCGTCCGCTCCACCGACCGCATCAGGGCGTCCACGTTGGAGGCGGCCTCCAGGTCGTCCTCGCACGCAAAGACGCCGGAGGCAAGCGCAGGGGGGGGCGCGGGCGCGGGCGCGGGCGTGGCCCGGCCCGGCATGGGAGGTGGGGGTGGGCCTGCTGGCGTCGCCACAGCTGCCGCACCCGGGGCGGGTGGGACCAGGCGGGCGCCCGGCAGATCGGGGAGGGGGACGCGGCCGGCGGGCAGGGAGAGGAGGCGGAGGGCCTGTGTGGTGGGAGGAGAGGGTGAAGTGAGAAACATGGTGGTTGAGGACGACACGGTTCGCTCGTTTTGCGCGAAGCATGGGATGCGCGCGCACACGCACCCACCCCCTCCTCACGCACCTGCTGCACCTCGGCCGCACTGACGGGTGGACCCGCCAGGTCCTCTTGCCAGGCAGCCCTGCGGGCGGACGCGGGCAGGGCGGCCGAGGTCGGGTTGTGCGGGGCAAAGAGGAAGAGAGCGGCATTGGGCGCCGCCAGCGCGGGCTGCAAGCGTTCGTGCGGGGCTGGGGCCAGCCCGCCGCGGCAGCTGGTGGTGGGCATGGTGGTGGTGGCCATTCTGGTGGAGAGGTGCGTGTGCGAGGGGTCGCGGTACGCAGTCGCACGCGCGCGCCGAGGGGGCTCTGGCTCTCCTAGCGCGCGGGCTGTCGTCTTCCGAGTGGTCTTCCGAGTGGGAGTGGGGGCATTGGTGGAGGTCTCGCTCACTGGCTCGCTCTCACAGTAGCAGAATTCTCTGTCTCCGTCTCTTTCTCTCTCACCGCCCTCCCCTCACAAATGCTCCTCGCCGCCCGCCTGGCCCGCGTCGCCGCGGCTGCCGCGACCTGCACCGCGGTCTCCACCTCTGGTCGCGTGGCCGTCCCGCGCGGCTGGCCTGTGGCGGCAGCAGCGGCGCCGCAAGCCTTCTTCGTACACGACCGGCGCCGCCGCTCGTGTGCCACTGCCGCCTCGGGCAACAGCACCAGCAGCAGCTGCAGCCACATCGAGCCGCCCGACGTGCGCAAGCTGGCGGCCATGGCCACCATCGCGGTGACGGATGAGGAGGTAAAATAGGAAGGAGAGGGTGACGGGCGTGCGAGATTTGGGGAAGGGGGCGGCGGCGGCCAGCGGGGCGTGCGACCCTCTTCTCTCAGCTCTCCTCTCGAGAGAGAGTAGACGCCCGCGTCCGTCGCGCCCGAGAGTGGACGCCGACACACGTACGACATTGGGCGTGCGGCCCTCTCCATCATCTCTCTCTCACCTCTCTCACCTCTCTCATCCTCTGCACTCAAAAAATAGGTCGCCGCCTGGGAGCCGACCCTGCAAAAGATTGCGGGCTGGTTTGACCAGCTGCAGGCGGTGGACGTGGAGGGCGTGCCGCCCGCGACGGACGCGGGCGTGGGCGGGGCGGGGCTGCGGGAGGACATCGTGGACGGGAGCCTGGCCGGGGTGGAGGACGCGCTGGGCCAAGCGCCGGAGCGGGAGGGCGCGTTCATCAAGGTGCCCAAGGTCTTGTGAGAAAATTTTGTCCCCCTCTTTTGTCCCCCAAGGCGCAACGCCGCGCCTGGCGCGCGACCGGGCGCAGCAGCAGACCCTGTTTTGCGGGAAGGTGGTGGCGGGCGGTGGTGGTGGGGCGTGGCGGCTGGTGGCATGAAAGAGGGGAGAGAGCGAGGCGGGAGAAAACGCGCGGGGGTCGCCAGCGCCCGTGCGCGCGCGCCGCTCACCCCACTCTCTCTTTTCGGTTTTTCTGTCAGACCCGGCACCCCGCCCACCCTGGCGCCCGCACCCCGCCTACTGCTCACTCGGCTGGGTCGCATGTCGTCTGCCACGGCGACCCCGACCAAGCGCGCGGGCGGAACCGGCGCCGCCAGCCCCCCCGCCGCGCACGCGCACGCGCACGCGCACGCGC
>Ga0114918_10004621_pt1 | contig 11927 bp, 10 predicted proteins | sample LantaG_FD_87015 | JGI IMG/M metagenome (GOLD analysis project Ga0114918, IMG submission 87015) | Deep subsurface microbial communities from Baltic Sea to uncover new lineages of life (NeLLi) - Landsort_02402 metaG | ecosystem: Environmental > Aquatic > Marine > Oceanic > Sediment | place... | reverse complement strand
GGGAAGGGCCATCTGCCGGCAGGGATTAGCGACAACCTGCAAAGACCCGCCGTATAGGGAAAACTGAAGTCGGTGGGAGGCTTTTGGTCTGGCGCATGGGTTCGTAGTAACGATGATGGTGAAGTAATGTTAACTTACGTGACATTGTGTCACGGCAACCGCAAGCTGCACATGGATCAATACATGTCCCTGCTGCTTCTGTACATGTTCAATCCGATCTGCACATCACTTCGGGCCGTTCAGCAGGCCAGCGAACTCAAAAAAGTTCAACGCAAGTTAGGATGCCCCCGTGCATCGCTGGGCTATTGAGATTTTCTTTCGTTTTTTTAAGCATGTTCTTGGCTGTCGGCATCTGCTGAGTCACAAACAGAACGGCATTGAATTGCAGACCTTGGAAGAAATATTGTAAACTCTAAGCCGGTCAGTCGGACAGCAAATCCCGGGCCGAACAGGATTGGGATATCATACTTATTTCCCACTCTCATTGAGGCCTTCGAAGGGTACGAGATATTTTTCAATGAGTTGTGCTTGCTAATGAGAAGGTTTTGAGAGCGGAAATTAGGCCGCCGGCCTTGAATTAGCGGACCAAATAAATATAATCAATATCTGAGCTTTGCATTTAAGCATTTTGCAGTTTTCTCGCAGCCACTTTTTGCGTAAGCCCTTTCAGGACAAGTACTTAATCGGCAAGCAGGTGCATATGACACCTCTTTCCAGCCTATTACCTTGACATTTTAGCTCCATTTGCATTGTATGATTTATGTTTTATACTTTAAACTGGGAGGTTCTACTCATGGCAAAGCAAGAAAGAGAAGTTTTAGAAAACTTGTATGGTAGTGCTTCATATTGGCAATATCGCCACAATCAAGCAGAATACGAGATACAACAACCGCATAAGCAAGCAGACCACAGCTCAGACGATACATGGATCAAATTACTTTGTATAATTGTCACAATAGGCTTTTTAGCCCTGCTTGCTAAAACGACACTTTGGAGTATTTGGTAGTCTATCATCGTGTTGGTCCTTTGCTGCCTGCTTATTTGTTGAGAATTCGGTCTATTGGGAGAATCCCGTCTGGCCGGGATGACTTGATACACGCGATCTATTCATTTCTTAAAACCGTGTCTAAAAAATTCCTTCCAGAGACGGAATCGCTCAAATCTATACAGTTTTTATCCTTTTTTTATAATATAGTTTTTATCCGCGTATATCCTTCGGCTCAACTCAAGACGGCGTCTGCTTTTATCGGCGGTTTCATAATCAATAAGTTTCTTCACCGGGCAAACGTAAAGCTTGAGTTTTTAAGATAAATTTGCTATTCTACCCGACGGTCCTCAGGAACCGGCCGTAAGGCGTTCTGGGGACTGACAGAAATAAAGATTAGGCGTACTATAAAAAGGAACGGACACAAATGAATTATTGCGTAGTAGGATTACAGTGGGGTGACGAAGGCAAAGGCAAGGTTGTCGATATCCTCGCCGAGCATAGTGATATCGTTGTACGATACGGCGGCGGCGCCAATGCCGGCCACACCGTTATCGTAGGTGACAGCCGGTTCGCTCTGCACCTTCTGCCCAGCGGTTCGGTCCGGCCGGAGGCCTGTTGTGTAATCTCAAACGGAGTCGTCGTCGACCCGGACGTGCTGATACAGGAAATCGACACGCTCGCCGAGAAAGGTATTTCGCTCGATGGCCGATTTCTGATCAGTGAAAATGCTCACGTCGTCCTGGATTATCACAAGCAGGAGGACCAGTTACGCGAAGATTCGCTCGCCAAAAATAAGATCGGCACCACTATTCGAGGCATCGGCCCCTGTTACGCGGACAAGGTCGGCAGAAGCTATACCGTCCGAATGGGTGACTTCAGGGACATGGCGGCCCTCGAATCCAAACTGAAAACGATCGTCGAGTACAAGAACAAAATTTTCAAAGCCCTTTATAACGCCGAGTCGATAGGTGCCGATGAAATCCTGGAAAAGTGTAAAATCTACGCCGGCAGGCTGCTGCCTTTCACTACAGATACGACCGAATTTCTGCACAAATCAATTGCCGGCGGCAAATCCATCCTTTTCGAAGGCGCCCAGGGCTCGCTGCTCGATCTTGATCACGGCACTTTTCCGTTTGTTACCAGCTCGAATTCAAGTTCGCTCGGCATGCCGTCCGGCTCCGGCGTTCCGGCCAAATTCGTCGATAAATTCGTCGGTTTAATCAAGGCCTACACAACGAGAGTCGGCGCCGGGCCTTTCCCTGTCGAGCAGGAAAACGAAACGGGCCAATATATCCGCGACAAGGGTCATGAATACGGCACCACAACAGGCAGGCCCCGCCGCTGCGGCTGGTTCGACGCCGTGCCGGTAGCTTACAGCGTAACTATCGGCGGAATTGACGAAGTCGCGATGATGCATCTCGATACCCTCAGCGGTCTGGAGGAACTGAAGATTTGCAGGGCATATATAATCAATGGCCAGGAGACGACTTTCTTCCCGGCAAACAAGGACAGACTCTCCCAGGCCGAGCCTGTTTACGAAACACTGCCGGGCTGGAGCGAGGACCTGACAGAAGTAAACAATTTTGAGGACTTGCCGGAGAACGCCCAAAACTATGTCCTCCGAATTGAAGAACTTATCGGCAAACCGATAACATTCGTTGGCGTCGGGCCAAAACGAACTCAGACAATATTCAGATAATAGCGATCATCTTTCTCGATAATATGAACTTAATGCTATAAGCTGCCGGCTATGGAAACTTTTGAACAGAAACTCAGTAAAACCGCGAAACGACTCGGTTTGAAGCCCGAACAAATCCCCCGTAATATCGCAGTGATTATGGACGGCAACGGCCGGTGGGCACAGCATAGATCGCTGCCGCGAGTTATGGGCCACCGCCAGGGCGCATCGATAATTGAAAAAATATCTTTATTTTGCGTCGATTTGGGCATCGAATCTCTGACATTGTATTCTTTCAGTACGGAGAACTGGAACAGGCCCAAATCCGAAATCAGCGCTCTTATGCACATCCACTCCGAATATCTTGTCGATATCCGGCCAACGCTGATGAAAAATAATGTAAAGTTAATCCACCTTGGCCGCAAAGATGGACTCCCGGAATCCGTACTAAAAGACCTCACCGATACAATGGAGCAGACATCCGCCAATACCGGTATGATACTTGCCCTGGCGTTGAATTACAGCGGCAGGACGGAAATTGTGGACGCGACTCGGAAAATCGCAGAAGCATATAAAAAGGGCAAACTCCACCTGGAAGACATCGATGAAAAATGCGTAAGCCAGAATCTGTACGCGAATTGTCTGGGCGAGCCGGACTTGTTGATCCGCACGGCAAACGAAATGAGAATCAGCAACTTTCTGCTCTGGCAGATTTCATATAGTGAATTCTATGTTACGAAAACGCTTTGGCCGGATTTCACAAAAGCTTCTGTCGAAGAGGCAATCATGGCCTACGCTTCAAGAAAACGACGTTTTGGAACAATCTAAACGAAACCGTAGCTGATAAACAACAAGCTAAAAATGTAAAGCTGACTTTTGCAAAGCGCTCGTACGGATTAAAATGCTCAGACACAGGTTGTTTTTTGGAACTTTGATGGCGTTGTTCTTTACGGCTGCCGTGATTTTCGACGGCTGGCTGGACGGCTCTATTTCAACTTTAGCCGACGATAAACCGGTGCAGGGAACGATTCTTTGCATTCTCGTCGTCCTGCTGATAATTCCGGCACAATTCGAACTGTCGAAACTCGCGACGGCAAAAAATTTGAAGATTTTCCTGCCCGTTTCGATTATCGCCTCGATTTTATTCGCCACACCCCGCTATTTGCAGCAGCTTATAGATTTTCCGCCGGAAACTTATCTCAGCCTGCTATCGGCTTTCGTGCTGCTGGCGTTGCTTTTATACCAATATAAAACACGCGGGACTTCGGGCGTTTTAGCCAATTGCGGAGCAAATTATTTTTCGATCCTGTACATGGGGCTTCTCAGCAGTTTTTGTGTAGCAATTCGAATAGAATTCGGACTCTGGCCTTTGCTAATGTTTGTTTTTGCCGTAAAGTCCGCCGACATAGGTGCTTACTCGATCGGGACCCTGTTCGGCAAACATAAATTTTCGCCAAAAATCAGCCCCGGAAAAACATGGGAAGGAATGGGCGGCGCCGTTGCGTTAGCGATAATTGTTGCTATTGGTTTTGCGTTAATTTGTGATATAATGGCCTGGTGGCCGGCGGTAATATTCGGCCTTGGTTCTGCGTTTATCGGCCAACTTGGTGATCTGGCCGAGTCTATGATAAAACGAGACGCTGAACAGAAAGATTCGGCAAGTAAGGTGCCTGGCTTCGGCGGTGTACTGGATATCGTCGATTCGACTCTCGTTGCGGCACCGCTGGCGTATTTATTCTTTATGTGGAGTTCTTGACAGAGCAGAGCTTTGGAAATAACAATACAATTAGATTCGACTAACAAGCAGCTTGAATTGTTCGGCCCCGCCGACAGTTACCTTCGGCTTTTGCGCCAATCACTCGGCGTGCAGATTACCGCCCGACAGAGCAGGTTAATCATAACCGGCAACCAGGACGATGTGGAAAAAGCCGCCGAGATTGTCGACAAAATGGAAAAACATCTTGCCAAACGTCGTTCACTCACCACCGAGGATGTAACCTCCTTTATCAAGCACAAGGATTTACTCAAAACTCTCGATACCGGCAAGGGCATTAGCGTCTATTCGCATAAAAAGGTCATAGAGCCGACCACAAAAGGACAGCTAAAGTATATCGAAACGATGTTAGCCAACGACCTGACCTTTTGTATAGGACCGGCGGGAACCGGCAAAACATACCTGGCGGTCGCAATTGCCGTCTCAATGCTGAAGAAAAAACAGATCCGGAGAATCGTCCTTGCCCGGCCGGCTGTTGAGGCCGGTGAAAAACTCGGATTTCTGCCGGGCGATTTGCAGGCAAAAGTAAATCCTTATCTTCGCCCCCTGTTCGACGCTCTCGAAGACATGATGGATTTTACGCAGATGAAGAAATTCGTGGAGCTGGATATAATCGAGATAATTCCACTTGCCTTTATGCGCGGCCGGACCTTAAACGAAGCCATCATCATCTGTGACGAAGCCCAAAATACATCGGCATTACAGATGCTGATGGTCCTGACAAGGCTGGGGAACGGCTCGAAAATGATAATAACAGGCGACATAACACAAAGCGATCTGGAACCCGGACAGAAAAGCGGGATGATCGAGGCCATTGAAACGCTGCGACGAATCAAAGGCATAGGTTACGCGGAATTAAACCAGAGGGATATCGTGCGGCATCGACTGGTTCAAAATATTGTGCAGGCTTATAAAAAAAGGGCTAAAACCAATTAGTCGTCATTACGTGCAGGATAGATAGATGAGATTTTGGAAGAAAACAAGTCCGAGGCGATGTCAGGTTCGCAAGAACATTTCTTCCGAGCATTTTTCACGAATAAGCCAGTTCGCCAACACTGATTCTTTAATCTCGATCCTGATATGGCTGCTTTTCGTAGTCCTCTGCACCATCATCTTATCGATCCCGCAAGCCGGCATTCTCCAAATAATGCCAATAGCCGCTGTTGTCGTTTTGATTTCCCTGGCCGGCGATTTGTATATCTACCACTTCCAAAAGCGAATAGCAAGAAACCACGCCAGAGCATTAGTTCTGGTCGGGGTATTCATCCTGTTATTAGCCACAACCAAGCTCGGCGTCTTATCAACCGGGTATACCTTTTGGGCTACTGCAACCGCCGTGACAAGTGCGATTATTATGACAATTGCTTATGACCAGCGTTTCGCAATAGGTATGAGTATCTTCTATTGCCTTTTTGCCTGTCTCGCCGTAGAGCCGATTGAATCTCAACTGACGAATTTCTATCTGTTTTTGACAATGGCCGCCGGTGCAACTACCTGCTGTTTTTGCCTGAAGGAAATCCGCACGAGAATTAAATTGCTCCAGGTCAGCACGCTGGCGGCGATAATTGTGTTCATAATGTCAGCCGCTCTGAACTTTTTATCCCAAAACCTCAATCCTGCCGGTATTGTCAGGGACTCCGCCTTTCACGCGGGCATTACCCTTGTGGTTGGTGTGCTGATTCAAGGTTTGCTGCCGCTTATCGAAAAAGCCTTTCGCATAGCAACGAGCATGACGCTCCTGGACTATAGTGACGCCAACCAGCGGTTGTTAAAAAGACTTCACATGGAAGCGCCCGGCACATTCAGCCACAGCCTGTTAATAGGCTCAATTGCCGAAGCCGCCGCCGAAGCGATCGGACGTAACGGCCTGCTGTCGAGAGTCGGCGCCTACTACCACGATATCGGGAAAATCAATAAGGCCGGCTATTTCATTGAAAATGAACTTGGCTCGGCCAGTCGGCACAAAGAACTCTCGCCGACAATGAGTCATTTAATTATCGTCGGTCACGTTAAAGACGGAATAGAAATGGCCAGGGAATACGGATTGCCCAGCGTGCTACGACAATTTATCGAAACGCACCACGGCACAACACTGATCGAACATTTCTACAACGAGGCCAAAAAACAACAAACAAAAAACTCAAAAGGAAAGGCCGGTGATACTCCTTCCGAGAGTGAATTCAGGTATCCGGGCCCGAAGCCGCTAATAAAAGAAGCTGCGATTGTTATGCTGGCCGATACTGTAGAAAGTGCCGTCAGAAGCCTGCCTGAAGTAACACCGACAAAAATAGATGCGGTCGTGCACAATATGGCCATGAAACGTCTGCAGGACGGCCAATTCGACGAATGTGATATGTCTCTGCGGGAACTCAGTCAGATCGAGGCAAGTATATCAAAAACTCTCGCGGCACATTATCACGGACGAATCGCATATCCAACACCGCCGGATGAACCTCTGGAGAAGGAATCCCAGGCCGATCAGCGAGAGCAAAGAAATAATAAATAATCATGGCTTCTTCCAAACAAGAGCAAGATATAGTCATTCGAATCATTAAAAAATTCAACGATATAAACACATCTCCGCTTAAGATAAAAAAAATAGCAAAAGCCCTCTGCTGTCGTTTTGGAAGGCACGAACCGATAGATACAAGATACGAGATCAGTATTGCCATAGTCGACGACAATGAAATCCGGAAGTTGAACAGAGAGTTCCTGAACAGTAAAGCTGCCACCGATTGTCTGAGCTTCGATTTATCCGACGACGAAAAGGGGCAGAAAATTTTTGACCTGGTCGTTAACGGGGAAATGGCCGTCAGGCAGGCAAATCTGCGGGGCCATTCAAGCGAAGCCGAACTGGCCCTTTACATCACGCACGGCCTGCTGCACAACCTCGGATTCGACGATACGACGCAAAACCAGGCCCGGAAAATGCACGAAACCGAAGATGAAATTTTGCAGGAATTCGGCTACGGCATGGTATATAATATAGATACAAGACCAAAAGAACATTAGAGCACAGGAAGCGTAGAACCTGTGCATGAAAATAACTGAAAGGGTATTATAAAGTGAATTACGCTGGTTGGGCGGTTCTGTTAGTTTGCCTTCTCGCCGGCGGCTCATTATTTTTTTCCGTCAACGCCGTCGCTCTGCGAATATTTTCACACGTCAAATTGCAGGAAGCATTCAAAGCGGCCATAAAAAAAGAGGATTCAAAAGATCTCACCGAACGGCTTTCGGAAATGGAAGAAGAGCTGATCTTGACATGCTCGCTGTACCGGCTTATCTTCAATATGTGCATACTGCTGGTATTGGTTTTCGTTTTCACCAACCGAGGCGGACCGGTAAGCCGGGACAACGACGCAGTCGATTATCTGCTTGCAGCTCTCGTTGCATTTGGGATATTTTCGGTATTCAGTCTGGCCATCCCTCATGCCTGGGCGAAATATGCGGGTGAAAAATTCCTGAGCCGTACGTACCGGATAGTCATGCTCTTTGCGTTTATCGCATCGCCGATTCTTTATATCTTCAAATTATACGACGGCTTCGTCCGGCGCCTGGCCGGTATCGGCGAAACAACGCCGGAAGAACAACACGAAGAAAAACAGGAAGAATTCCTGACAGGCCTCGAGCAGCACAAAACCGATGGCGTGCTCGATGAGGAAGAGCAGGAAATGATTGAGAACGTGCTGGAGTTAAGCAACAGCACCGCCGACGAAATTATGACGCCCCGCACGGACATCGTCGCCGCCGAAGTCAGCTCCGATTTGCAGCAGGTTCTGCAAATCATTACGTCCGGCGGCCATACACGCATCCCGGTTTACGAAAATAATATCGACAACATAGTCGGCCTTATTTACGCCAAGGACCTTCTGGCCGAGATCGGTAAAGATCCGGTGGATTTCAAACTCCGTGAGAAGATGAGGAAGGTCTACTTTGTACCCGAATCAAAATCTCTGCGCGCCCTGCTGCACGAGTTTCAAAACAAGAAATTGCACATCTCAATCGTGCTGGACGAATACGGCGGGACGGCCGGCATCGTGACTCTGGAGGATATTCTCGAAGAGCTTGTTGGCGAAATCACCGACGAGTACGAAGAAACACCCGCCGAACCTATAAAGAAAATCGATCAAAACACGATCGAGGCCGATGCCAGAACTTACATCGACGACCTTAACGACGAGTGCGATCTGAATCTGCCCGAAGACGAAGATTACGAGACGATCGGCGGCTTTGTATTCTCCCGTCTGGGCTATATCCCAAAAGTCGACGAAAGCTTCGATTACGAGAATCTAAAGTTCACTATTGCCTCCGCCGAGGCCAGAAAAATCAAACGAATCAAAATCCAGAAAGTTCCCGAACAATAGCTATGCTAACCAAAGACCAGGCTATCTGCATACGCGCTATCGATTACTCCGAAACATCTCAGATTGTCTCGTTTTTTACAAGAGCCACCGGCAAAATAGATGCCATCGCGAAAGGCTCGAAACGGCCCAAATCGCCCTTCGACGGGCCCATCGAAGTACTCTCGCACGGGAATATCGTCTTTGTCGATTCGGGCGGAGAAAAGCTCGCCACCCTGACCGAATTCCAGCAGCAGCCCGCTCTTATAAACCTGCGCAATAACCTTTTTGTGTTATACGTCTGCCTTTTCGCCGCCGAGCTGATGAATAACCTTACAGACGATTATGATCCCCACCCCGAGCTTTTCGACGGCTTTCTGGAATTTTTGCACAATACAAACGAGCAGCATTCAACGAGCGACCAGCAGCGTGACAATCTGGCACTGCTGATATTATTCCAATTGACCCTGCTCAGGGAAATCGGCATCCAGCCGATTCTTAGTCATTGCGTAAATTGCAAAACGAGTCATGAGTCACGGACCATGGGCCACGAAATTTATTTCAGCAGTTCCGCCAACGGGCTGATATGCAGGGATTGCGAGCCAAGTTTTCCCGACAAAATCAGGCTCACGAAAGCCGCTTCAGCCTGCCTGGTCAGTCTGAAACAGATACCCGGCTCAGAGGAGAAAACGCTAAAGGAGATCGAAAAAGTTCTGGTCCATCACTTGACGGGACTGCTCGGCCGAACGCCAAAAATGGCCAGGCATATCCTCGGGAACTGAGTTTTCCTAATGTTATATATTGGCCGGAAACAATCTGACATACTTGCATGGTAGATACAGGATACAACACAGGGCCGCGGTTTGGGCCCGGCACGACGAAGTTTATCGCCACGATGCGAAGAGGCCTGGAAAACAGGTACGCGCCGCTGATCATCGCCGGGATGGCCGCGGTGATTATGCTTCCCGCTTTAAACGCCGGCCTGATACAGGACGATTTGTTCCATCGTATAAGACTTGTCGAACCATCCCAGTTGCCCGGGGAGCTTTCCGACACCGGATTGATCCCTCCGGATGCAGGCCAACTATCGGCGGCACTTCGTGACATGCACTCTTTTGCCCGGACTCAGCAGGAAACCGATAATTTGAAGGAGTCGGGCCTGTGTCCATGGTGGACTGCTGAGAATTGGCGATTCGCCAACTGGCGGCCTTTGGACAGCTTTACTCACTGGCTGGATTATCGCCTGTTTCCGGATTCGCCGGCCCTGATGCATTTGCACAACATCGCCTGGTTCACGGCAGTGGTGTTTTTACTTACTATTTTGTATCGACAATTAATAACTCCTGTCTGGATGGCTACTCTTGCAGCACTGCTTTACAGCATTGACGACAGTAACTACTTCCCCGCGATGTGGATAGCAAACAGAAACCTGCTGCTGGCACTGTTCTTTTCCATCCTCACGCTGCTGCTCCACCACAAGTGGCGGCAGCACAATTCATTGGCAGCAGGTGTTGCGGCACCTTTTACACTGCTGTTGTCTCTGCTGTCAACAGAAGCCGGCATAGCGACTTTTGCCTACCTTTTCGCTTACGCCCTTATAATCGACCGGTCAAGCCGGGCGCGAAGAATCGTTAGCCTGGCTCCGGGTTTCATCGTGATTGCAGTATGGCGAGTGATTTACAATGCACTTGGCTATGGAGCGGCGGCAAGCGGCTTTGTAATCGATCCGGGACGCGAGCCCCTGCGTTATGCCCGGGCCGTGCTGGAACGCGTACCGGTACTTCTTTCCGGTCAATGGGGCGGGACACCTGCCGAAATACTCAACCTGTTTTCCGAATACGCCGGCACATTATATTTGCTCGCCTCTGCGCTGTTTTTGACCTTAATCCTGCTTGTCTTTCTTCCGCTGCTGCGCAAAAACCGTGTGGCCCTCTACTGGTTCGTGGGGATGCTGCTCTGCGTATTGCCAATTTGTGCGACCAGCCCGATGAACCGCAACCTTCTCTTTGTGGCGATCGGCGCTTTCGGAGTGATGGCACAGTTCATCGGCGGATTGTTTGCTGAAGAAAACTGGGTTTCGAGATCGCGCTTCTGGCGAGTCCCGGCAATGATACTCTGTGCAACGCTAATATTTGTCCACGGGGGCTTCGCCATCGTATCCCGGGCACGAGCCCCAAAAATGGTGTCTTTTATCTTCGACACTTTTTATTCGACAATTAAAGTGGATCCCGCCGACGACCTTACGGGTAAGACACTGGTGGTGGTCAACGCGCCCAATCCGTTTCTTTTTCTCGGCCTGCCCCCTCTAAGAGATTACTGGGATCAACCGCTTCCGGCGAGAACCCGCGTTCTGGTTCCGGGGTATAATCCATTGAAGATAACCCGCACGGGCGAGAAAACGCTGCTAATCGAAACCCGGGCGAGTAGCCTTCTGATAACAGATCCTTCTCACAGAGATTTCAAGCCAAACTTCGTCTACTTCTATCACGAGCTTAGCAGCTTGTTCCGTCCGGCGGAGATGCCGTTCGAACCGGGCGAGAAAATAGAATTGAGCGACATGGCGGCCGAAGTCATCAGCGTAGATGCCAACGGTCAACCGACAACAGTTCGATTCGATTTCGACATATCTTTAGACGACCCGGCCCTGTGCTGGCAACAGTGGAACTGGAAAAAAAGCGGATTCGGTTCCTACACTAAATTCAAAGTACCGGCAATAGGAGAGAATTCCTTTACGACCGGGCCATTCAGCGATATGTAAGTCTATTCTTTACTATTCTCAAAAAGTTCCGGTTCAACAGGCGGGGTTTTCTTTTTGTGCGGCTTTATGTCGAGATGCTCACATGCCTGTTGTGTGATTTCCCTGCCACGTTTGGTTCGGCGGAGAAAACCTATTTGCAGCAGGTATGGCTCGACGACGTCTTCGAGAGTGTCACGTTCTTCGCCGAGCGTCGCGGCGATTGCGTCGATGCCCGCCGGGCCGCCATTGTAGACGTTAAGAAGCGCGCGCAGAAAAGCCCTGTCCAGCTCGTCCAGGCCCAACGAGTCGATCTGCTCCATCTTAAGCGAGCTTTCGACAATTTCCGTACTGAGGATGCCGGAGCCTTTGACCTGGGCGTAGTCACGGACGCGCTTAAGCAGGCGGTTAGC
>Ga0114918_10004619_pt1 | contig 11934 bp, 14 predicted proteins | sample LantaG_FD_87015 | JGI IMG/M metagenome (GOLD analysis project Ga0114918, IMG submission 87015) | Deep subsurface microbial communities from Baltic Sea to uncover new lineages of life (NeLLi) - Landsort_02402 metaG | ecosystem: Environmental > Aquatic > Marine > Oceanic > Sediment | place... | reverse complement strand
CTCTCTCTCTCTCTCTCGCTCTCTCTCTCTCTCTCTCTCTCTCTCTCTCTCTCTCTCTCTCTCTCTCTCTCTCTCTCTCTCTTTCTCCTCTCTCTTCAACGAAAAACACTCCTCGCGTTATCTCTCAACACATTGCGTGCAAAAAACAAAACAAAAATGCCCCTCGTCGAAGTCCCAACTTAAGTTTGGTTAAAGAAGACCCCACGACGGCGACGAGCGTGCCCACCTCCTCCGAGCTGAAGTCTTGGAGAGCTCCGCTGTATTCCCCCCTGAGTTGCAGCCTGCGCACCCAGCCGGCGCGCCCATCGGCCCACGAGATGACCCTCGAGTCGTGGACAACAGGGTGCGAAGAGCCCGCCCCTGACCCGCGGCCCTCGCGGCGGGGCCGAGGCCACGGCGGCGAGCGTCCTGAGCTGCAGTCACGGCCTCCTTTAGAAAGTCGACCTCGAGCGTCTCGTGCAGAGGGCTCGCGTCCCGCGAGCGGTAGAGCTCAGCCCAGGCCTTGAAGACTCAGGGGGCGGTGTGCCTCACCCAGCACAGGTCGTCGACCGCCTCAAAGATCGACACGAGCACAACCTTCAGGAGGTCGGTGATGGTCGAAGATGAGGCGATGATTTCTTCCCCACTTTTCGTTTTCTTTCGCTTCGGCGAAGAAATTTGTTTTCTTCTCTTCGGACTTCGCGTCCCCCTCTTTCTCTTTCTTTCCGCTCGCGCACCGCAGCGCGAGTCAGAGAGCGAGGCGCGCGGGTCTGGAGAGTGGATCCTAGCGCGGGGGATAAGGAGGGAGAGAGAGAGAGCGACTCGAACCTGGCATTTGCGAAAAGGAAAACAAAGCGCTGTCGGCGGCTCGACTCCATCCCTTCCCCCTCGGCAGTTCACGCTCCTCCCTCTCTCACGCCGCTCGCCTCGGCTCAAGCCCGGCGAGCGACTGACGCCCTTTGCTCCCTTTGCAAACCATGGCGGGATACGGAATCAACAGCGACGGCGGCGCCGGAGCCACGGGAGAGAATGGTCTCAACACTTGGTCATCGGATGTCGCCGCAGTTGGGACGGCTTTGAATCCTTCCGCCGGCGTCGCCGCTCCCTCGGCGTCCGCGCCAGACCGCTCCGCCTTCCTCTTCGAGGGGCTCGACCGTTTCTTACCTCAGCAGCAGCAGCAGCAGCAGCAGCAGCAAGGAGGCGGAGGGCAGCAGCATCAGGGAGGCGGAGGGCAGCAGCAGCAGCAGGGGCGCCCTCCGCCGCCGCCACCACGCATGGGATCGCCGGCGAGAGCCGGCCCCGCGGCGCCGTACGACGCCCTGCTCGCCGCCGCCGCCGCCAGCGGCGGCGGGGGCAACGGCCCGCGCAGCGGCGGGCCCGTGCGCCACCAGCAGACCCCTTCCGCCGCCTCGAGCTTGTCTGCGGCGTCGTCGTCGTCGTCCTCGTCTGCGCTCGACAACTGGCTCGCAGCCGCCGCGGCGACGGCGCTCGGCAACGGCCACGGCCACATCGGCAACGGAGGAGGCCTGCCGCCCCCGCCTCCCCCGCCGCCGCCGCCCCCGCCGAAGCACAACGCCGCGGCGGCCGCCGCTGCAGCGGCCAACTTTGCGCAACTCCTGCAGCAGCAGCAGCAGCAGCAGCAGCAGCAGCAGCGACAGGCGCAGCAGCAGCACTTCAACCAAGGGCCTCCTCCGCCTCCTCCTCCTCCTCCGCCGCCGTTTCACCACCAGCAGCAGCCGCCCAAGGGCGACGGCGGGGCCTCCGCCGCCGCCGCCGCCGCCGCCGCGGGCGCCCGCGCCCGCGCCGGGCGCGCCGCGGCGCTCGTCGACGTCGGGCGCGCGCTGGCGCGGGCCGGGATCGGCGTCCGCGAGGCCGCCGCGCGCGGGCTGCTGCGCGGCGCGTCACCGGCCGACGTCGCGCTCGTCGCCGAGGCGGCGGCGCAGGCCGCGAGGCAGCAGAGTGGCGGTCCCGGCGGCACGGGCATCGCGGCGCCCCCGAGCGCCCAGGGGGGCTTTGGGGGGCAGCAGCAGCAGCAGGGGACGATGCGGGGCGGAGGAATGCAGCATCATCACCAGCACCAGCAAGGCCCTCCCCCTCCGCCGCCGCCGCCGCCGCCTCCTCCACTGCCGCGCGGCATGCAGCTCCCGGCGCAGCAGGGAGGAGGAGGAGGCAACGCCAGTTTCCAGCATCAGCAGAGGCTCCAGCAGCTCCTGCTGCAGATGCAGCAGCAGCAGCAGCAGCAGCAAGGCCAAGGCCAAGGGCAGGGGCCGCACCAGGGCCTCAGCAGCCTCGAACTCCACCCCACCCCGCAGCAGCTCTTCCACCAGCACCAGCAACAGCAGCAGCAGCAGCGGCGGTTCCCGAGCCAGGCCCAGAACCAGAACAACAACCAGGGAAACGGCCCCGCCGCTCGCCCCGCCATCGCCGCCGAGCTCGCGCGCCTGCAGGTCGCGGCCGCGGCGCGCGGCGCCGAGCTCGCCGCCGCGCGCCGCGAGCTGCTCCGCCAGGCCGCCGCGGCCCGCGCGCTGCCGCCCGACCAGGCCGGCGCGGCCCACCGCTGGCTGATGCAGCGCGCGGTGGCGCTGGACGCGGAGCAGGCCTCGGCGGACGCCGCCGCGGGGAGGCTGCAGCAGGCGGCGGCGGTGCTGGGCCTCGCGGGGATGGGCGGCGCGGAGCCCGCCGCCTCGGCGGCGACCAAGGGCGGCGGCGGCGGCGGCCTCGGCGGCCTCACCATCACCGACCCCAGCTCGGCCTCCGCCGCCGCCGCCGCCGCGGCCGCCCGCGCCAGGGCCGCCGCCGGCGGCGGGCAGCAGCAGCGCCTGACGCCACAGCAGCAGCAGCAGCTGCTGCTGTTCCAGCACCAGCACGTCCTGCTGCAGCAGCAGCAGCGCGCGACCCAGCAGCAGCAGCAGGCCGTCGCGGCGCAGCAGAGGCTCGCGGCGGTGGCCGCGGCGCAGCAGCAGTTCCAGGCGGCGCAGCAGGCCGCGGCGGCGCGGGAGCAGGTGCAGGCGAGGGTCCAGCAGCAAGCTCAGCAGCAGCAGCAGCAGCAGCAGCAGCAAGCTCAACAGCAGCAAGCTGCCGCCGCCGCCGCTGCGGCTGCCGCCTCCGCCACGGCCTCTGCCTGGCAGCAGGCGTCCTCTTCCGCCGCCGCGGCCGCTGCTCGAGGGGCCGCGGCGGGCGCCGCTCCCGTCGTCAGCGCCAACGCCGCCGCGCCCTCGAACCAGGGGACGAGGGCCGAGGAGAGGGCCGAGGGGCACGAAGACTCCCAGCAGCAGCAGAACCAGCTGCAGAACCAGCAGCAGCAGCCTCCGACCGCCTCCCTCGCCGCGCTCTTCAACGGCTCCTTCGACTGGGGCCCCATCTTCGCGCAGCAGGGCGGCTCGGCCAACGCCACGGTCGAGGCGCTGCTCGCCGGCGGGGACGGCGGCGGCGGCGGCAGCGGCGCGACGGCCGGCTCGGCCTCGCCGCTGTCGTCGGCCGGCGCGCTGTCGCCTCGCGCTCCCTCCGCCGGGTTCCTGTCCTCCTCGCAGCACCTGGCGGCGCCACCAATGATGGACGCCGCGATCGCGTCGCTGTGGGCCTCCGTCCCCGCGCCTGCGGGGGGGGCCCTGTCGGCCTCGGGCGGGCCGGGGTCCTCGGCGGCGGCGTCGCCGCCCGGGTCCGACAAGGGCGGCGGCGGCGGCGGCGGCGGCGAGGACGGCGGCGGCGCGGGCGCCAGTGGCGGCGACGGCGGCAACGAGACGCCGCCGCCCTCCTCCGAGCCCGCCGCGGCGCTCTGCTCGGCCACGGCCCCCTCCTCGGCGGCCGCGAGCCCGACGCCGACGCCCCGCGAGACGGCGGAGGCGGGGCTCGCGAGCATGCTCGGCGGCGGAGGCGGCGGCGGGAGCGGCGACGCCGCAGACTTTGACGCCTCGGCGTTTGACGCCTCCCGCTTTGACTTTTTCGGCGAGTCGGTTTCGAACGGCAGCAGCGCCGCCGCTGCTGCTGCTGCTGCTGCTGCTCCAATCTCGACCCCGGCCCTCTCTGCCCTCACCGCAGCCCTCGGGAAATCCGCCCCGTCATCTTCGGCGCCGCAAGGCATCGGACCCGGCGGCGGCGGCAACGGCGACGGCGGAATCGAGGACGGCGAGGACGACGACCTCGACGGGGAGGCCGCGCTCGCTGCCGCCCTGGCCGCGGGCATCGACCTCCTCGACGACGAGCCGACGCCCGAGACGCCCCGCGGCGGCGGCGGAGGAGGGCGCGAGGGCGAGGGCGAAGGCGGCAGCGGCGACGACGACGACGGCGGCGAGCACGACGACTCCGAGGCTGTCGCGTCGTCGCCCGTCGCCTCGGTTCGCGCCGCCTCTGCTTCGGCCTCCTCTCCCACTGCTTCTCCCTCTTCCCCGGACGCTGCTGCAGCATCCAAGGGCCGGGGCGGCGCCAACAACAAAGAGGCTGCTTTTTCGCCGGCGACGAAGAAGGGGAACAGCAAGGCCCCCGCGGCGACCGCTGGGACGAACAAAAAGGGGGGCGAGAGCAAGAAGAAGGGCGCCACCACCGTCGCTGCCGCTGCCGGCGGCGACGACGACGAGGCAGAGCCCGAGTGGGCTTAGATTTTATATTAAAAAAAGAAAAAAGGGGGGGGGGACTTTTTTTTTTCCTCTTCTTCTTCTTCTTGCTTTTTTTCTTCTTCTTCTTCGTCCGCTGCCACTGCTGCTGCCGATCCACCCCCTACTCCAAACAAGCAAACCGTATTACTTCTTTTTCCTTTTTGCGATTTTCTATCTGCCGATATTGATGCCCACCATAAAAACACACCATAAAATAAAACACACCATAAAATAATCATTCACCTCAACTGATTTTCTCATCTGAAGACCTTTAGCCTCATTGTTTTTCACCGTAGCCATTTTTTTTAAGGGTTCATTTGGGTTTATTTCCATTCATCTTTTTTTGCTCCACCTCCCTCCCCCCCCCCCCAAAAAACCGTCCCTCCAACAACCCGCCCTTTTCGCGTCCTCCTCCACGCCGCCCCCTCAAAGGAAACTAAGTCTCGAGGGGGGAGCGAGCGAGAGAGCGACAAACGGGCCCACTTATCTAATTTTCGCACCACACACACAAAAAAAAAAACTTTTTGAAGATGATCTTTACCTTTTTATTGAAAAAGTGAAGACCTCACCTCTCGGCGCACGGACAAAAAGAGAACGAAAAAGCCTCAGTCTCAGGGCGGAGGGAGGGCTAGATCCTCGAGCAGCGCGCGCGTAACCGGAAACGCCGCGCCGCGCTCTCCCCTCCCTCCCCTCTTGAGCGGGAAGGAAAAGTAAAGAACTTATTTCGTTGCTTGCTGCCCACCCCCCCCCTTTCAAAAAAAAAAAAACGCGGTTTATCCGTTCCCTACTTTTCTTCTTCCTTCCCTCCCCTCCGCAACGCGCTTTAGGCTTCTCCCTCCCGCCAGCCGGCGCTTCTTACGATTTGAGTTCCCCCAAAGTCAATAAAATGGTAAACTTTTGTTTGCCTTTTTGCTGCCTGTTTTGTTTTTGAAATAACGTGTTTTTGTTTTTAAACTTTTTGCAAGGGAAGCGATTTTTCTAATTTAAAATTGAGGCCTCTCTCTGTCGCTCGCTCTCGCTCTCTCTCTATCTCCGTCGCTCTCTCGCTCTCTCTCGCTCTCTCTCCTTTTCTCTCTCTCGCTCTCTCTCCTTTTCCCTCTCTCTATTTCGCTCTCTAGCTCTTTCTCTCTCGCGCGCGCTCTTTCTCGCTCTCTCCCCCTCCCTCTCTCTCCCCACTCTCTCTTTTCTATCCGTGCGCCCTCGGCGCCGGTGGGCTCCCGCCGCCGCCCCGGTCCCCGCGCAGCAGCGTCACCTCCCCCAGGCCCGACGACGACGAAGGAGGAGCAGCAGCAGCAGCAGCAGCAGCAACAGCGCCCCTCCTGCTGCTCCCGATGGAGAGCGGCCTGCCCTCTACAAGGTCCTCGGCGTCCGCCTCGAGCTCCCCGGGGGGCAGCCTGCCGACCGCGGCGCCCCTCGCGGTGCCGTCGGCTCCCAGGAACACGAAGTGGGGGACGCCTCTGACGCCAAACTCGGCGACCTCGGGGCTCCAGCGGGCGTTGTCGGCGTTGAGCAGCACGAAGTTGAGGGAGCGAGCGGGGGCGTCGGAAGAGGGGGGAGGGGGAGGAGCGGTCGAGGCCGTCGGAGGGGCGGCCAAGGCGCCTCCGTACTTTCTCGCGACGGCCGCCGAGTCCGGGGCCAAGGCCTTGCACACGTCGCAGTAGTCGGCGTAGAACTCGATGATGGTGGGCCTGCCAGAGGAGCGCGCGGTGTCGAGGGGCACGGAGAGGGCCGCGACGTCGGCCAAGGTGACGCCTCCTGTTCCAAGTTTTTTTCGTTTATGGATATGTTTTTTTCTTCCAAGTTTTGAGCAACCGAGAACGAGTTCGATCTGTCTTTTTTTCTTTTCGGCTTCAAACCAGACACTCTCTCCGATTGCTTACCGGTCGACAGCCTCGTCACGGCAAAGAGGACCACGCCCAGCGTGGCGGCCCCGGCGGCGAGGCCCGCGCCAGGCGGGGAGGAGGAGGAGGAGGGCGAGGAGGAGGAGGGCGAGGAGGAGGAGGGAGTCGATGACTGGATGGTCGCCGACGAGGGTGATGCGCTCGAAGGCTCGCCGCCAGAGCCTTGGCTCCCTTCCGATGATGCCGAAACGCGCACCAGGCGTGGAGGAGATTCAGAGGGCCTCGTAAAGATTAAAATCGAGCGTAGCTGGGTTCTGCGCACTGCGGGAGAAGAAGGCGAAGACGATATCACTGACTTTGCTGTCAGAGCGCTGCACCGCCGCTGTGGTCTCCTCGCCCGCTGCACTCGCGGCTGCTCACTCGCGGAGCAGCAGCAGCAGCAGCGAGGCGAAGACGTCGACGCGGCGAGCGCAGAGAAGCTCCGGGTCTCGACCGACGCGCAGAGGAGGCGCTCCATGTTTTTCTCCGTTTCGGGGGGCGGTGAGGGGGTCGAACGAGAGAGAGAGAGAGAGAGAGAAGAGGAAGAAGAGTGCACGTATTTTTTTCTTCTTCTTCTTCGTTTCTCCGGTGACGACGTTGATTTCTCCTCACTCCTCTTCTGGATTCTTCGCTTTCCGCGGCTCTTTAATCTTCAAGAAGGAGAATCGCCCGATGGACGGAGACTCGGGGGCCGCTTCTGCCCCCGCAACTGCCCCCTTGGACCGAGACGAAGCCGTAGCGCTGCCTCCCGGGGTGGAAGTCAAGGGCGACGACGAGCGGGCGGCGCAGAAGCACGAAGTGACGACGGCGTCGGAAGAAGCAGAACCAAATGATGTTCCCGAAGCCTCAGCAGCGCCAGCGCCGCCCTCGCGCAACGGGGGCCCTTTTTCCTCAACCGTGATCCCGCGTACAGTCGACGCGATCGCAGAGGATCACTTTAAGAGGCGCGACGCGATCCTCAGGGCTATTACCGACGGTGAGAAGAAGACGAGAGGCGAGGACAGAGGAGAATCGATGGGCGCGATTGTCGACTTTTTTCTAGGCCCCCTCTTTTCGCCTTTCGCCTCTCTCGCGTCAATGGTGCATTGCTCTGTTCTGCTCTCTCTTCGATTCGATCACATAAAAGAGAGCACCCATGTGGTCTCCGCGAATTCATAACGATGAATTTGGAGAGGGGGGAAGAAGAAAAGTTTGAGGGCGGGGCCGTCGAATCGATCGGCGTCTTTTTTGTTCTTACTTCTTCTTCTCGACCTCCCTTCTTCTTCTCGGCCTCCTCTGCCTCTCTCTCACACGCACGCACACACATTCTCCCTCTCCCTTTCCCCCTCTCTCAACAACGAAAAAAAAAAACAGACCAGGACGCCCTCTTCTCCGCCTGCGACCCCTCCCGCGAGAATCTCTGCCTCTACGGTGAGCCGGACGGCCGCACCTGGGCCGTCGCGCCCCCGGCCGACGAGGTGCCGCCGGAGCTGCCCGAGCCGTGCCTCGGGATCAACTTCGCGCGCGACGGCATGCGGCGCTCCGACTGGGTGTCGCTCGTGGCGGTCCACTCGGACGCGTGGCTCCGCAGCGTGGCGTGGTACTTCGGGGCGAGGCTCGACAGGGAGGGGAGGAGGGCGCTATTCGGCAGGATGAACTCGCGGCCGTCGCTGTACGAGGTCGCGACGGGCAGGAGCCGCAGCGGGGCGGCGCAGGCGAAGCAGGCGCGGAGGGCGGCGGCCGCGGAGGCGGCGGCGGCGGCGGCGGCAGGAGCGGGCAGGGGAGCCGCCGGGGGGGGGGGCCCGGCGACGAGGGAGCCCGGGGCGGACCCGGACGCCGGCGTCGTCCTCGGCGCCGGCGGCGCGCGCGCCGCGGCCGCGCCGCTCTCGACTGGCCGGCTGCTCTCCGCCGCCGACGTCTCGGACCCGCGGCTCGCCGCCGCCCTCGCGGGACGCCGCTGCGAGCTGCTGTGGCCTGACGACGGGCTCTGGTACCTCGTGGAGATCGTGGAGGTGACCGCCGGCGCGCCGGGGAGCGGCGCGGCGGCGACGGCGCGGGTGAGGTACAGCAGCGGCGAGGAGGAGGTGCTGTCGCTGCTCGAGGTCGCCGACAAGGGCGAGCTGCGCCTGCTCGCGGACTGACGAGAGAGAGCGGCCGAGCGCTCTCTCTTCCCCTCCCCCTCCCCCCACCCCTTACTTCCCCCCCCGCGTTCTCTCTCCTCGCTCCCCCCTCGACCTCTTCCTCGCGCGCGCACAATTTTTTTTCCTTGCCCCGTTGTGCGCGGTAACGAAAAATGTACCAGATGAAAAAATGAAGAAAAAACTGAAATGAAAGAAAAAAAAAGGAAAAAGCGCCGCTCATGCTACAAAAAACTTTCTCGCCAACGGAGAAGGACGGGCTTCGAAACTAGTTCCCTCCCGTTTCTCCTCTTTGCTGACTCTTTGTTTTCGTCAATTGCGCGCCCTCTTGACGGCGGCAATGAACTCCCTTGTCGCAGCCGCACGGACGGCGCTCTCTCGAAGCGCCGCTTGCAGCAGGAGCGGCGCCGCATGGACACCGATGCTCCGATCGCCGCCGTCGCCGTCGTCGTCGTTTTTCTCGACCTCGACCTCCTCCTCCGCTTCCGACGACGCCTCGCCTCCTCCTCCGCAGCAGCAGCCCTCCGAGGCCGAGCTCGAGGCCATGCTCAGGAGGGCTCTCCCGGGCACCAAAGAGGTCTCCGTCAAGGACACGAGCGTGAGTCTTCTTTGAGATAATGGAGAGAGATTGAGGGGGAGAAAGCGAGAAGCTTTCCTTCCTTCCAACTGACCCCGCGTTTCTCTCCCTTTCTCTCTCTCCCTTTGTCTCTCTCTCTCGCGCTCTCTCCTGTCCAAAAAAAACGACAAAAAAATCGATACAACAGGGAGGCTGCGGAACAATGTACGAGATCTCCGTCGCGGCCTCCGAGTTCCGCGGCCTCTCCAAAGTGAAGCAGCACAAGCTTGTCGCGGCCGCGCTCCCGGTCAAGGACTGGCACGGTTTCGTCCTCCACACCGGGGACGCTCCGTGAAATTGCCCTTTCTTCTCTCTCGCCTCCCTCTGTGTGTCGTCGTTGTTGGCGTTGTGGGAAGAGTAGAAGAAGACCGGGATGACCTTTTGTATTTGTTACACTTCAAAGGCTTTTTTTCTAGATAGGGCACCATTCGTTTTCCCCTCTTTTTTCCTCTTTTTTCCCTCTTCTCTTTTCCCCCCTCCCGCTGAATCAAACGCGGACCGTTCCGAGCACCGCCGCCCCGGACCCGACCAGATCAAGCTGCCTCGCCCCGCGCCTCTGCAGGTGCTCCGCGGTCTGGGAGTCCACGTTTCTGCTCCTTTCGATGAGCGAGCGCGCCGTCTTCGCCAGGGTTTCCTGGGACTCGGGCGTGGGCTGGAGCCTCGACGCGCGGAGCGCCGAGCGGTAGAGCGCCAGGGAGCGGCGAGCTGCGCCGCTCAGGGGGGGGGGGTGCTTGTTGCTGCCGCTCGCTTTGGTCCTCTTCCGCGGAAGCGGGGGAGGGGGAGAAGACGAGAAGAGGCGAGCCCTGGAGAGGAAGGCGGAGGCGAGGGCAGCAGCAGCGGCCGAGGAGGTCGAGGTCGAGAGGCGACAGAGTGACACGAGCATCATCGGCATCGACGCCTCTCCCTCCCTCGCTGGAATCTCCTTTCCTTTTTTTCTTTCGCTGGAATCTCCTTGTCCTTTTTTTCTTTCCAGGAGAGACTCTGATGACTACTCTCTACTCGCGTGCGCTCGCCAGAGACTGAACGCGTTGAGGCGGCTCGAGGTAAGGAACGAAGCGCTTCGAGAGATTATCGAAGAAAAATGAAAAAGTGAGTTTTTCTCCCCCCACTTTTTTCGCCTTGTCTTCGACGACAAAGCGCATCGGATTGAAATAACAAAACCCGGTTTTCTCTCCACCACCCTCTCTCTCTTTCTCTCTCTTTCCCGCGTGTCGACCCCTCGAGCGACGCTAGAGAGTCTCCGTCGCGCCCTCAGCGAGTTTGAAAAAGAAAAACGGCGAGAAAAACCGGCGCTCGCCGAGAAGCATCGAAGCAACAGAACAATGGCCGAAGCGTTCGACACCCGCGAGCTCGCCGCGGCGCTCGACGGCGACGCCGGTGTCGAGCTTACCATCACCGACCTCCCGAATGACGTGCTCGTGTCGATCTTTGAGGCGGTCGGGGACCTGCGCTATGTGAAAAACACACCGCCCCCTGCGTCTGCAAGGAGTGGGCTGAGCTCTACCGCTCGCAGGACGCGAGACCTCTGCACGAGACGCTCGAGTTCTCCTTTTCCTTTCTTGTGTTTGTTTCTGTTTTTTGCACGCAGTGCGTTGAGAGAGAGACCGCAGGGAGTGATTGAGTGTTCTTTTTCGTTGCGCATTTGGCGTGGAGAAGAGAGAGAGCGGAGAAGAGAGAGAGAGAGAGCGGAGAAGAGAGAGAAAACAAAAACAGTTTTTCTTTAAGCAATGAAATAGAACTCCCTTACACCTCGGTGCTGCTCTCTCCCCCTTCCCCTCTCTCTTTTTCTTTCCCTTCTCTCGTTCTCTCTCGCATTCTCTCTCTCACTCTCACTCTCCCTCGCTCGTCTCTTCTCTCTCGCTTCCCCTCCCCTCAAATGCCGCCGGAACAAGGTCCCTTCCTCTCTCCCTCTCTCCCTCTCTCCACCCACCCCCACTCCTCTCTCCCTCCTCCTCTCTCTCTCTCTCCCCCCTCCTCTCTCAAGAGCACCCGACGAGGGGGTCGAACAATCCCCCAGCCTCCCCCGAGGCGCTCCTCCCCTACTTGATGTCCACCACCTTGATCACGCTCGCGTTCCCGATCCGGTGCAGCGCGACGACGCAGTCCCCGCGCGCGCAGTAGCCCATCTCCTTGGCGTGCTCGGTCGCCGCCGCCAGGATCTCGTCCGTCGTGTCCGAGTCCGTCGCCCTCGACGACCCCTCCGCCAGCAGCGGCAGCAGCCCGCGCGTGACGAGCGCCTGCCTGGCCGGCTGCTCGCTCGAGCACCTCCAGGTCAGCGCGTCGGTCGCGAGCACGGGGACCGCGACCGTGAGCACGGGGATCGAGGGGCGGTACTTGGCGACGAGCCTCGCCGTCGAGCCGCCGCGTGTCAGCACGACGATCAGGCTCGCATGCACCTTGTGGGCGGTACGCACCGCCGAGGACGCGAGCGACTCGAGCGGGGACATCGGGCTCGGGGCGCGGCGGACGATGGCGCGGAAGAGGCCGTAGTAGTCGAGACTCGCCTGGTGCGAGGCGGGAGGTGCGTCGATTCGGAGTTTTTTTTTTTGGGGGGGGGGCGGATGAGTTTTGGAAGAGAGCGCTTCGTCGACTCGCGCCCTTCTCTCTCTCTCTCTCTCTCTCTCTCTCTCTCTCGCTCTCTCTTTCTCTCTCCCTCTCTTTCTCCTTCCTCTCTTCTTCCCCTCTTCTCCTCTCCTCTTTCCTCTCTCTTCCCCTCTCTCTCCTCTCTTCCTCACTCTCTCTTTTTTTCT
>Ga0114918_10004618_pt1 | contig 11934 bp, 8 predicted proteins | sample LantaG_FD_87015 | JGI IMG/M metagenome (GOLD analysis project Ga0114918, IMG submission 87015) | Deep subsurface microbial communities from Baltic Sea to uncover new lineages of life (NeLLi) - Landsort_02402 metaG | ecosystem: Environmental > Aquatic > Marine > Oceanic > Sediment | place: Baltic... | reverse complement strand
CTCTAAAGTCTGTAAGACCTCTCTCACTTCTAATGTTATCCAAGATTGGATTAACTAGTGAAAGGAATTGATTTCTAACGATGTCATCATTTTGTTCGAATAAAAGTCTGATGGATACAGCAGAAATAAGTTTTCTAGCTTGTAATAAAAGTCTTCTAACGTTGATTCTATCAAGAGCACTTTCTCTAATTTGAAGCGTTTTGTTACCCCAAATCTTAACACCTTCAGTTGTGAAAGTAGCGATTGGGTTAATTCTTGCCTCATAAAGAGTATCTCTCATTGTTTGAGTTAATTTAACTCTCGCTTTGATACAGTTAACATCACCTCTTTGAACTCCAGCTACTGCAAACCATGGGAATGCGATATTGTCAGTCAATGCGATGTTTCTTACTACGTCTCTTGTTGGTGGAACGTAGATGTATTGGTTATTTTCAGCATCGTTGATTTGAATCCAAGGCCAGTATGTCGCAGTATAGTTACTATCGTACATTCCGTCAAGCGTATCCGCAGCATCTTCAGCAAGAAGAACATCACCAGCTGAATCTGTATCTGGAGTTGTAACGATGTAAAGTGAATCCGCTCTTTCTTGTTCAATCATCTCGATTGTTTCTTCAACTAAGTTTGAGTTATCTGTTGTATCAATACCTGGTGTTGCAAATACGTTAATATTAACAGCCTCTGGGTTATTGAACGTCCAAATACCTTCTAAGTATGCATAGTAATCAGAATTGATACCAGTGTCTCCATTAGTAAGTGCTCTGTTTGAGAACGTACCGTTTAAAAGACCAGCAGCACCTCTAGTACCGTTGATTAGGTAATTGTCTCTATTCGTTCTTCTAGTTCTGTAAACATCCCATCCATCAAAACCACCGTAAGGTGCGAATGTGAATTTACGTGCGTAGATTTTCTCATAAGGAGTACCTTCAATTCCAGCATCAGTTCTAAACTGAGCAACACCAGTGTCGAATGTATAAATTGGAGAGTAAGTACCACCAGTTAAATCAATTACTATTTCTACATTATCAATTGTTGCACCAGTAGCATCGACATCCATATGGAAACCTTGCGTTAACCCAGTCCATTGGTTAATTGTAGTTGAGTTAGGAACACCCTTGTAGTCGAAGAAATCTTGGTCAATCCCCACAGTGTCAGAAAGCCCTAAGTAAATCTTACGTTTGTTTTCGAATGTACCGTAAGCAGTTTTGTATTCTAAGTCTGGTAAATTAACACCTGTGTTTCCATTAACTGTGTAATCTCTCATTGGGAATCCAACGAAACCAGCTGGGAATGCATCAGAAGTATCAGATTCTTCTTCTAATTCAACTAAAACATAGTTAGATTTAGATGGGAAGTCACCGTTAAGTGTACCGATTTTCTTAGCTAGGTAGTTATTAGACGCTGGGTCCATTGTACAACGTGAGAATTTCTCAAGCACAAGTGGTTTAGCATCTGTATCAGAGTAAACTCTAATTGATACATCAAACTCTTTATCATCTGGTTTAATGTTAATAATAGAGATTTTGAATTCTTTATTAGCTGAATTACCATCAGAAATTGTGTGAAGTCTGAATAATCTTAAAAGGTTTGTACCACGAAGTTCAGAAACAACCCATGGAGTAATTGCGTTTTCATATTCATATTTATAATCATCAAATTCGCTACCGTACTGAATAAGAGTTTGGTTAACACCTCTGATTTTTCCTAAATCATTTAAGTCTTCGAACATATCTAAGAAGAATTCTTCTACGAATATCGCAGTATCACCATCTTGTGCATAACATCCTAATACTCTCTTAAGGTAGTTCTTCTTAGTCTTATCTAAAGATAATGAGTAAGATACAAGACCTTGAGTTGTACTATTAGCTGTAAGTGTAAAGTCTCCTAATGGAGCCTCTTCAGCACTTGTAATGGTAGGGTTAAATCCTATATCCGTAGTTCCAGATACTTGGAAGTTAAGCGTTTCAGTACCATCATATTTTCCTCTTGACCTAAGTAATGCAACAATTTGATTGTCAACATCACTGTAACCAGTACCAGAATAAGTTGTAGTAACACCTGTTGCGGTACCGAAATAAGTTGTACCAGTATTATTAACTGAATCAACATAAAGGTTGAATGAAGAACCACTAAATGTGTTTGTTCCATCAATCTTAATGTAAGTCTCATCTATAGTTGCAGTAGCACCAGTAGCAGCAGTTGCTAAAAATGCAAACTGAGAATCTAATTCTCCAGCATCATATAATGCTTGAATAGTTGGGTCAGCAGCTACAACACTTGTAATCGTACCAGCAGTTGTTGCCGTATACGAAATTAACGGAGTGTAAGAAGTTGCAGAAACTGTTACACCAGTTGTTGATGTATCTAAAGCTGCATCAAGAGTAATACCCCATGATAAACCAGCATCATAACCAGAGAATCCAAGAATTCTAGAAACGAATAATTGGTTTGATTGTGATAAGTATGATTTTGCAATGTAAGGTAACTCATATGCTGGCGCACCTGTGTCTTTTACTTTAGAAGCGTTTAAGCCACCAAAGAATGATGTAAATTCATCGTAGTTACTAACGAAAATTGGTTGGAATGCTGGACCTTTTACCGTCTCACCAACCATCCCTAATGTTGTAACACCTACTTGACGTGTTACATATGAAAGGTCTTTTTCTGAGGTGTAAACACCTGGACTTACGAATACTCTGTTTGTTGAAGCCATTATGTATATTTTTTAAGTTTTTTATTATTAACGTTGTTATCGTTTCTTATAAATATGTTTTAATTTTCGAAAAAGATTTTTATGGAGTAGAATACTCCATAATTAGTATGATTTTTTTCTCCCTTTTGTCATACTTATATAAAAAACAAGTATGAAACGTACAAAAAACCTTAAAATAACGCCAACAACCCATAAAATATTAAAAGACTATTGTGAAGAGAATGGTTTAAAAATGTTTGCCTTCGTAGAAAAGTTAATAAAAGAGCAATGTAAAAAACCTATTGACCTTTATGGTGAGGATTAAGATTCTTTACCATTTTAGCCTTTCTACCCTTAACTATTTTATATGTCTTGAAATTCTTTTCTTTAGCATATTCATAACCTTCATCCCACCAACCAGTCATAATCCCCTTATTAAATATAAGACTATTATTGGTTAATCTTCTTGGTGTATAATAAAAATTAATAATAACTTCTTCTTCTTCAGCTTTTAATTTCCCTATTTTAATATCATCCTTAGCTAATTCACTATGCATCATATCAATCTCAGTTAATATTCCATGCATTAAATTTCTCATAAACTCAATCTTCTCTTCTGGTACTTCCTCATTAAGAATAATAACATCAATGTCGGTAGCACCTCTTCTAATTGCTTCTTGTATTGGTGTTGTTTCAAGGATACCACCATCAATGTATTGAAAATCATTCTTTAATACTGGACTCATGAATGGATATGCACTGCAAGATGCTTGAGTCCATTCACAAAAATCATCATAACCCCAATTCTCTGATGATTTATATTCCACTTTCTTAAGTGTTGCATTAACAACACATACCACTAATTCTTTATCTAACTCTTCTTTTATCCTAAGATATTCTTTTTGAGACATGAAACGTTTAATCAATCCTAATAGATTACTTGAATCCCCAAAGGATATCCCACCATGTTTCTTCTTAATAGTAAAAAATGGGAATTTTTTCTGTCTAACTAATGAGAATGATGGTAATAAATTTCTAATAACATTCCACCAATTTAATTCGGCCTTAATAGTACCTTGATTATTATCAGTAATTTTAAATGGATTTATCTTCCAAATATCTTTATTTGTTACTGTAGTGTAGGCTTCTTTTAATTTTGGGATATCTCCAGTAGCAGTAAGTAATTGCACTAGAGTTCCAGTTGATGATGATACATACATATCATAATCTCTCTTTTCCACTAGTGTAAGATATTCTACTATCCCACCAGCATATGCTCCCTTACTACCACCACCAGAAATAACGAGACAACGGTTTTTTTTATTTACTTCATTCATATCTCCATTTATAATTTCCAGCTTTATTTCTTTCACCCCTAGCAACTTGACCAATACTTGTTTGGTTTATACCAGTAATTTTAGATGCCTCAGTTACTGATTTATATTCATTAATCAAATCCATATCTAATGAATATTGTAATATTCTCTTCCTCTTTTTTGATACCTTACCTTTATTGGCATCACTAATTTTTTTTCTTGTTTTCTCAGAATTAGGAACCCCTTTATTCCAAGGTATTAAACCTACTTTGAATTCGGTATTAGGACTTAATCGGTCTCCTTTTTTAATTCTAGTTTCTTCACCAATTACATTACCTTCAACAAATGTAGTATTATTTGGTTTCATAATACCCTTAGTACCTTTGTTCCAAGGTATACTCCCAATATTAACACCCTCACCACCATCAGTATGATTAGTTAAATTAAAACCCCAAGTTTTCATTTGGGATATCCAATACATCTCCCAAAACTGCCAATCATCCATCGGAACCTCATCAATAACTTCAATTAGTGGTAATAAATCTAATTTTAATAATCCATTAATCCAAGCTTTCTTATGTGATTTAGTTGAATGTTTAGATTCATTTAAATGTTTATTTAATCTCTTTTTAACATTGGTGGTCTTACCAACATATCTAATTAAATTGGTTCTTGGGTCGATTAATACATATATTATAACTTTCTTCATAATTATAAATACTCGTTAACTTAGTAAACGTACCCCCACCACTAATCACCAATGCTTTCATTATTTTATATTACCGTGTAAATTTTTATCTTCAAGTTCTTTAATCGCTAGTTTTCTTTCCCAAGACCCAATAGCATGTCTTTTTTGTCTAAAGGCTATATTTAAAACCTTACTTAATTGTTGGCCTCTCTTAAATAATAATATTTTATTATACTCATAATAACCAATCGTTGCCGAAATGGTGGTTTGTTTATCACCAAACGGGGTATCTTCCTCTGTACCAACAGAATCTTCTAACCATTCTCCCCATACATTAGCTAGTTCATCATAAGGTTCAGCAAACCCCATATATAGAATATCACCTAAAAATGAATATGTGCCGTCAATTGCTCTCCACCATATCTTAAAAAATAACTTCCAGTTCTTTTCTTTAAATGGCATGTACAGTGAATAGGGGATGTTATATATTATACCAATAATTATAACAGGGGTAAAGACAATCGCTGAACCCACTAGTGTTATTAGACCATATCTGAACTCTTTAGATACAAATAAACCTAAAACCGCAAATGCTATTAATATTATACTTAAAGTGCTCATAATTTATATTTCTTTATTGTGGGTTTAGTGCATTTAAAATGTACATTCTTATTGTTACAGTATTACTAGTACCTGGTACAAAATTATCTAATCTAGCATATGTGTGTACCGAAATCTCTTGAATCAATTGACAAACATTTCCTTGTGCGTCCAATTTAGTACCATATTCATAGTAAGCAGAAATCGCTGAGTTGATGTCCTTCATCAATGGCATCGCATCTGCCTCAGCTTCGTTAACGTCAGCCAAGTCACCAGAAGTCATTATAATCAACCCAACTGTCTTAACAAGTAAATCATTGATTAGATTCTTTCTTCTCCTTCTAGCCTCATCTCTAGCCACCATAGGTTCATAAACCTTGAAGGTTGTTTTGGCATCTGTAGATAATGAACCATCCATCATATACCATTTCCTAGTTACACTCCTTGTAGCCACATAACCATTATCTGCGAAGGTGTAATCTGCCACATAGTTAACGATTGGGCTATCATATGTGAATACTGTAAAACCATAAGCATCGTAAGACACTGAAAGGTTTTCATAATAAGTACAACCAGTTAAAAATCCGAATTTATCAAAGTTAAACTCTGGGTGGAATCTAACTTGAACATCCTTCTTATAATCAACAGATTTCGGAGTTGACTTTGGATTAATAGCACCAAGTCTTTCAATAACATCATCAGAAATAAAATCATAAATCTTATAGTGATTATATTCATCTTGTTCTTGTTGAGTTAATACTTCATCTCTTTCGGTCTTATCAACAATAAAATATTTAGCTAATACTTTCTTCTCATCTGTAGTATAGGCACTCCATGTTGTCCCAGTTTGTGCATCATAGATATTTTTTATTTCTTTTCTAATCTTACAATGTCTATAATTAACCATATCACCAAGAGTATCCCAATTTGTTATAGAAGATACGTTAGTATAACCAGACATTATTTCAGATTCTGATGTTATGAAAGGTGTGTTCCCACTTAGGTCATTTTGGTTCCAAGTGTTCGTATCAAGACCAAGAGTTTGACCGCCAATATTATATGCAAATATATTCATTTTTATATGTATTAATTAATTTTTGTTATTTCTATGGTTGCCATTTTAATAGAAACCGTACCTTTTTTAGCTTTGAAATTAATATCGAAGGTGTGTACACCCTCTAAAACATCAATATAGATATATCCAGTAAATTTTTCTTCATCCTCTTTTGATTTACTATTAAATAGTTCTTTTTCAACATTATATAAAATTTCAGTCTCTATTTCACCTTTATCTGATGTGGTAGTTTCATAATACCAATTTACCTTATAATTACCATCTGGGATATTAGAAGTTGTTAAACGAAGTTTAGTTTCAAAATCTTTTGAAATTGTTGATGTCTCACCTAAAGATGATTCAACTTGATTATATGTAAAGGCAAATGGGTCTACCGTTGAAGTCATAACGGTTTCCATTATGGCTAATTTATCTATTTTATTTTTATCTTTTAAAAATAATGTGGATAACACATCAGCATTGGTCTCTTGTGTGTCTGAAGAATGTATTGTATTTCTTTCACTTTCAGATGCAACAAACCATTTACACCAAATTTCTTTTTGGTCAGCATTTCCAGAACCCCAACCAATAGTATTATAATCAGATAATATTTCCTCTCTAATTTGACTAACGGTTAAAATATCTGAATTAATTAGATAATTAGAATATTTATCCCAATCAAGTGAAGTATCACTTGATAAAGTGTAACCACTAGGTGCTAAACCACCAACAACAACTATTTTTATTGCTGGTATTGATTCTCCGTTTTCTATGTATAATTTATAGTTCATTTTTAATTAATTATATAAACTTGCAACTCTCCACCTTAAACTTGTAGTATCATAAACAAGAAGTACTGATTCATCCCCATTAAGTAATATTGTACCGTTTGAAAGTATTCTATTAGCCGCCAAGCTATTAGCATCATTTGATAAAATACTTAAATTATTACCACCTATGTTTGTAATATATATAGCTTGAGCAACAGCTGGTGATGGTGCTTGGATTCCTGTTAAATCTATTACACCACTGGTTGATACTCTTATAAAACTCGTAGTCGCCAATCCTGTCGGATTCCAATTGTTTGTATCAACAGTTAATTGGGGTGGAGTGATTAAACCCCCAAATATTAACGCTCCAGAAATAACACCTGGAGTACCTACTTGACTACTTATTTGGAAGTTAGTACCATCATACACAACCTCTAATATTTTACCAGCTAATATGTCACCAGCAATTAAAGGCGTGTTAACCCCTTTATATAGGTTTTTAACACCCAAACCATTTAGATTTAATGTTGATATCCCAGTATTTGCATTTGTAAATTTTATGAAAAACCTTTGAGTTGATACATATGACGTAATTGCTGGACTTATTGTTGCCACATAATTATTTGTACCAGTTGCGGTAGCTGACAATTTAGAACCACTTTGGTCAAGATATTTACTACCATTAAGTTGACTTGGATTTATTAATTTATTACTTTCAGTACCTGTATTTATCTCAGCCGTTGTCGCTTTTGGTAAATTATTATATGTTGTGGCTGAAATACTACCAGTAATTACAGATGTTATGACAATATCATCATCAAGATTAATTACTGGATTATTAGCAGTTCCACCAGTTGAAATATTTATACCACCAGCAACCCTTGTCACGTCATCACTAATTCCTGTAAGGTTTGAACCATCACCAAATAAGGTTCCACCAGATATAGTTGTGGCATTTACAGATGTAATCGAAATATCATCATCAAGATTAATAATTGGGTTATTAGCAGTTCCACCAGTTGAAATATTTGTACCACCACCAACTCTAGTAATATCATGAACAATACCTGTAAGATTAGAACCATCACCATAATAAACAGCTCCTTGTGTGTTTCCAGAAAATACATTTGAGTACGTTGTTCCACTTACATAGAAATCTGTGAATCCATTTAAATTTAAATCACCAGTTAAACCCTTATCACCCTTTTGTCCACCAACAACCTTTGCTACTGTTAAAGCAGAACCATTAGGTTCAAGTCTAACTTGTGCACCACCAGATTCTCTTCTAAATGTAATCCTAAGTTTATTACCTACTTCTAGGTCCATAACTGCTTGGAAACTTGCGGTTGCCCCATAATTTGCTTGTCTAAGATACATTTCACCCACAGTACCATCTACTTCATTCCATATAGTACCGTCAGTACTTATCTCAAGTCTACATTCTGCTTGGGTTCTGTTGTTCCCAGTAGCTACTTCACTTGAAACTCTACCCATAACAAGATATTTAGCAGCTGTGTTTATCGTCACCTCACCATTATCAACGGTAGTACTGTGTGTAAAGTCATTCCCAATTTGCCTTTGAGAACCAAGAGGAACTGTTGCTGTCCACTCTGTTGTGTTAGATATCGTACCACCAACAGAATCATAGGCATCAAAATATGAACTTGTAAGAGATGAAAAAGCAATTTCTAATTTCTCATCAGTGGTGATACCACTTACATCAATATCAACATCATCATTTCTTGTTAGAGTTAATGTACCACCACTTGATAATGTACTACCAGTTACATAATAATTATTTACATTAATTAAATTCTGACCATCACCAAAAAATGTTCCACCAGAAATTGTTGTTGCTGTTAGACCACTTACTATCTCAATATCATTTGCTATAAACTTCATCCTTTATAAATATCAGTTAGATTCACCAACTTCAATGGCTTGCCAAAATGCATTCCCAGTGAATAATGGATTAGTGTTAGAATTAAGAGTAAAACCAGTTGAGGATTTAGATTGGACTGTCCAATTTCTATTATCTTCTCCCGTTATTGTTACCGAATAATTATTATCTGAAAATGGTGTTGTAAAAACAACTGCTTTAATTTTTGGGTTTCCTGTAAATCCACTTGCATTCTCAATACCAGATTTGGTTTTTAATCCTACATTGGTTAAGTTTGATGCATCACCATAATATGTTGTTGCTGATATTGTTGTTGCTGATATTGTTCCAGATTGTGTTGAACCTGTGATAATTAAATCACCTTCCACCGTATCTCCACTACGATTAATTCTATCCCACCCTATTGGTAGTATTGTATCTGCGGTAGTTCCAGATGTATAAAGAATTACATCTGCCGTATTTAGGGCCATTTCCCCTAATAATAAATCTCCAGCCGTTGGTATTTTACCAGCAACATTAGAACGTTTAATTAAAAACTTGTTCTGTCTATTCGCCATATCTATGGTAATATTTTAAAAATGTTCTATATAGAACTTAGTAATTGAGATTATATAACCTCTTATAAATAAATATCCCCAGCCTAGTTAAAGATTGGGGATATTTAAATATAATATGAAATTTGTCTTAATAGCTACCTCCATCTAATGTGTCAAATTCTCCTAGAACCCTAACACCATTAGGTGTTCCAACGTTCGTACTTCTAATTACAATATCGTTTAATTGGGTAACCCAATCTCTATTTTCGTATCCAGTACCACCCGTGTATTCTGTAACATCTGGAACATTACCAGCTGTAAGACCTGTAAGCGTATCTAATCTATTGATGTTTAAATTCGTATCTCCAGAAATACCATTACCATCTTGAATCGTCCATCCAGCACCAATTGATGCAGAAGCCGTATTACCTGTTGGGTTGTAGTTTAAGAAGACATTATTATCCTCAACATATAAGTCACTTGTAAATGCAGATACACTTGCACCATATACTGTTAATGAACCTTGAATTACTGCGTCACCACCAACGGTTAACCCACCAGTACCAACTTCCATCGTACCATCTACTGGAGTTGAAAGTGTGTTGGTTGAATCATTGTAAGTAAATCCAGCCTCATCAGTTAATACACCACCAGTACCAACGTAAACAACTCTACCAGCTGTAAGGTTAGATACTGTAAGTCCAGAAACTTCATCAATTATTGCTGTAAGGTCTGCTTGTCCCTCATTTTGAGAAACTGTAAGAAGACTGTTATTATAAGTTACACCAGTTACGTATGTATCTGCATTATCTAAAGCACTTAAGTCTATGGTTTCTTGAACACCATCATTCTTATCTAATAATAAGTTTGTTCCAGAAAGTGTACCACCACTTATGTATGTGTTTTCAAATGGAAGTGTGTAAGAACCACCCTCATCATTTGTATAATCTAAATCAATTGTACCAGCATTTGAATTATCAGTTGCTGAACTTCCAATTGTACCACCAGTTACGTATGTGTCTAAATCAGTAGATAATCCACTAACTACGAATGTACCACCAGTATTATTTATAAAATCAATATCACCAGTTCCAGAATTATAACTACCACCAACAACGTGTACATCAGTTGGTAAACCTTGGTATGTTGTTGCACTAATTGTTGTTGCTAATAATGTACCGTTAACTGTTAGACCAGTCATTGTATTAATATTAACACTTAAACTACTTTGACCATTATTTCTCTCAATGGTAAGATTATTAGCATTATCATACGTAAATCCAGTTGTGAAAGTATCGCCAGTATATACGAACGTAGAAAGGTCTAATGTATAAGCAGAAGCGGCATCAGTTCTATTGAAGTAAGCTACAGAACCAATAAGGGTTGCTGAAGTAGTATAATCATTTGTATCTGTAATACCAGTAATGGTAACACTTGGTTGACCTTCGTTAAGATTTAATACTAAGTTAGTTCCATTGTATGTACCACCAGTAACAAATGAGTCAACACCTGTAATTGAAGATATGTCAGCAAGAACAAAACCATTGGTTGTCCCAGAAAGGAATTTACCAACTAATCCAGCACCAGAAATATCTTCGTATGCTGTAATTTTATTTCTAATTTTTAAATCATAAAGATTCGAACCAACTTCAAAGAAGTTAGCTGTTGTACCAGTACCAGCTGGTGTCCATTCGTTAGTTGATGTAGTAACACCAGAATACCATACAATACCATCAGCGGTGTTTACAATTGCCTCACCACCCAATAGGGTTGATGGTAATGGTCTGTTTACAATATCACTGTTCTTGGTGATAAATCTAGTACTTCTTGTTGCCATTTTTATTTTTCTTTTTTATAAATAGTTTATTATTGTTTAAAATCCCCCTCCAAATAAAATATCATCTTGGATTACGGAATTATTTGCTGTTATTGTTCTTGTATTCCCAGAAGAGTCTAAACCTAACATTAAATTAGGTGTTATTACACTTGTTGTTGAGGTCCAAGTCGTTGAGGTTCCACTAACTGTGTTAATATCCCTAAAACGCTTAATTGGTGTTCCAAGATTAATAAAATTGTCAGTTACTGGTTCTAAATCATCATGTAATGTAATTGGTGAACATCCAAATATATTTGAAACATATAAGTCTGTTATACAATCACCAGATGTATTTCCAGTAAACGTAGAAAATACACTTTGACCATTATTTTTTGTTAGGATTAATGTACTACCACTAAATGTCCCACCTGTAACGTAAATATCATTCTCAGTTATTGCGCTTAATATTACATTATATAAATCAGTTGAGCCACTATAGAATGTATCTCCATTGATAGTACCATTTACTGTAATATCGGTATTGAATATTGTACTTCCACTAGTT
>Ga0114918_10004617_pt1 | contig 11935 bp, 9 predicted proteins | sample LantaG_FD_87015 | JGI IMG/M metagenome (GOLD analysis project Ga0114918, IMG submission 87015) | Deep subsurface microbial communities from Baltic Sea to uncover new lineages of life (NeLLi) - Landsort_02402 metaG | ecosystem: Environmental > Aquatic > Marine > Oceanic > Sediment | place: Baltic... | reverse complement strand
TGAAGCCCCCTTCTGTAGCATAAATTCTGTGGGTAACAGACTCACAGTAAGCCACTACTGTGTGCTTGGCCTCACTATCATCTAACACCATTGCGGGGAAACCAGGTACAACAGACGTCTTCAAATGACTGGTAATCTGAAGAGATCTTGTCTGAAACCTTTTCTTGAAAAAAGAATAGCGCGTTACCTGCGCCATTATTTGTTCCTTGAAGGCAGCGCTCATTTTAGCGGTAAAGCCTGAGGCTCCGGGGAACCCTGACTCCTTCGCTAGAATTATCCCTTTATAGAGTTCCTCATTAGTAAGAAAGTGGTACTCTTTCGATTTCCCACCAGAAGATCCTTTCGAATATTTATTATCTAGTTTTTTGTCATTGAAATCTGAAAAAGCCTGCTTGTTATCCGTACCATTGATAAATGTGGTATCAAGCTCTTTTTGTCCCTCGTACTTTTTAGGGTCTTTCTTGCCCTTCATGTAATGAGACAGGCTGTCTGGTTGATACTGCCAGTCCAAGGAAACCTTGTTACCCACCTGGAACATCATGAATTGAGGTTGATATGCTAATCGAGTAGGCTCTTGCAAAAAGTTTCTTGAGAACTGAAATGACGAGTATTCGTCAGGGTAAAACACGTTACATAGCGGGGGTGCTGACATGTACAGGTTGGGCTTAAATACAAATTGCCCTATAGTTTTTTTCACATTTTCAGGAACCGCCAACCTTTGCTTACTATCTGTGACCTTAAGACGTGTAGTTATCACCCTGGCTGGAAATGGGATAGCTGCCATGTCGTGATATATGAGGCCTAGAAACATCATGATAAGTTCACGTAATGAATGAAATCCTGATACGCTGCCACCAGCAGCTTGAAACCACTCCAACGCATTTGCTCCTGATAGAAGTTTCTCTATCGCCCCAGAAGACCCCAGTAAGTATCTCTCTGATATCCGATATCTTGTGTCCGCAAAATCATAAAAGGCATTAGTTGAGGATAGTTGGTCGAATATAGCCACAAAAGCTTCAAGCTCATTCTTTCCGTTTTCTAAAGCAGCCTGAAAAATCTTAAGGTATAGGGATGTTTTAGAAAAGGATGTAGCATGCTGAGCTATCCCGTTCTTGCTGGCTAACTTAACATCCTGACCTGTTTCGCCAGTACTCCCCTGCTTGCTCATAGTCTTTCTAGGATCAAAATAATAGACTAGGATGTTATCCCAGTACCCAGAGAAGTCAATGCAGTTGAGGGTCATGGTTCGGCTGGAGACAGTTCTCCCAAAATTATAGCCAAAGACCTCCCCCTCCCAGGCCAAAATAAATTGGTTTTTCTTGTGAGGGTCTGGATTTGCAAAGTCCTTTACATGGATAGATACATGCGTCCTTGGCTTGATGTGCCTTATTTCATCCAAAGGAACTATATCCACATAGGCGATGGAGGCCCTGTTTACTGCTGAGGTTATAGAAGCTCCGATGAATGGGACCTCTACACCTTCCAGGTATAACTTAGCTTTTATTGTACCGCCTACTGCCATAATTGCATTTCCTTATGATTGATTGCTTACGGGGTTTTTAGACCCATTAGCAGCATATTTAGCACTTACATTTGCTTTGGACGCTGTTGATTGACTACTTCCTGGTATTCCTGGACCGCCTATATCGGCTATAAGTTGATCTAATGCTTGTCCCGTCTCATAATCAGCCAATCCTACTTTAAAGTCCGAGGATACGCCCAGTATTTTTCTAGACGTTACTATCATCTGAAAAGAAAAACTTACAGCTTCCTGAGAAGACGCAGCAGTTTGGTTAGAGGTGTTTATCATGTACCCCTCTATCTGTCTTCCACCATATGTCAGAAGGACTCTTGTCTTCTGCTCTGCACAACGAGTTCCTCTGAAATATCTTTCATAGAGCAACATGAAATCACTCACCCAGTTTATGTTTCTGGAGTTAATGAGTGAACCACCAAAGTTGTACATAGGTGGGCGCTCTCCGAACATGAACACATAGTAATCACCAAATGTCTCAACTATTTGTTGCCTTTCAGAGTGAGCTTCCTGCACGGATTCTAGTATAAATTTTGTGTATGGAGGGAGGATGTCTGCCTTTGTGTCTTCGTTTATTATCCGTATTGTAGCCTCTGTATTCTCTTGCGCAAAAGAAGATAGACCTCTGGAATTCTCATCATCAGAGCCATACCTATAGTTGTCCTTAACATTAGGATTGCTGTCGGTATACCCCGCAAGCTTTTCAGCACCAAAGGCCCCAGAAAGGGACGTCGAACCTTCGGTGAGAGGTGCTTTGTCCTCCGCTTTTGCATCGGCGGATTTTTTATCTGTTTTCGGTGCCTTTTTAACCCTCGTTTTGGAATCCTTGGCTGTCCCCACTTTTGACTTGTCGCTTTCTGATTTAGTTGCCACGTGTCACCTCAAGTTAGAAGTTCTTCATCATTTTGAAAGAAAACACTTTTCAAGGTGTTTGGTCCTACTGGGCTGTTAATGTCTAGGGTCTTCCCAAACACAACCCATTGTACAAGCCTTGCCTGAGACTGAGCTTTTTGTCTCATCATATCCTCGATATCGTAGCCATCTATTTCACTAATAGTTGTTTCTACTGTACCCATGTCGGTACTTACTACGAAGCTTTTTTTAGCTACTACTTTCCCCATTATGACCGCCACCCCTTCTTCTTAAAAGAAGACAGAAACTCTACGTCAGAGATCAGTGCCTTCATGGTCTTAGTTATCTCTTCGTTTCTCTTTACTAGCTGCTGCAGTGTCATGTCTGAAAAAGCATCGGGCATTTTGCCTCTGTCGCCTTCGAACCTTTCGATTCTGTCTAATTGTTGCTTCCTTGACTTACTTAGCATTACTCATTCCTTTATCTTAGTATGAAGAGATTGGAGAGCTCCAAGAATTGTCCAGTTTTGCGCTGTCATGACTTCGAACATTTCCTTAGAAGTTTGAGTCCCTCTGTCGCCTGTGTTAGACATGTTGCTGGCCATTTGCTCACCCACCGTATTCGTAACCGCATCTGCAAACCCTTTGGAGACGACTGCATCTGCTCCGGAGTCTTTGTACAGATCAATACGCTGCTCAGCATCTTTACCAAAGAATTGAAACGCCTTGGCCGTAGCCTCATCTTTCATTTCTGGGTCTTTTTCTAGTTTCTCTTTAAGTACACTAAGATCTTCTGCTCTTTGTAGGAGGTTTTGACCAACAGTGGTTTTCCCTAAAAGCTTCTTGTCTTCATCCCTCAGATTAAAAGCGGCTCTAGGGTCTAGTGCTAGTTTAGCTATCAGTGGGCGGACTAAATTAGCGTCTTTTGTGGTCAAACTTTTGTCTGTTACCAACTGCTCCTCTAGTATTCCTACCCAGGAATCACCAGCTCTTTCACCTTGAAGATCTGTGAGTTCTTTGGAAGCTGTTATATACTTGTTTACGCTAGTTTGGGCATTGTCAGAATATTTAAGCGCCTCTTCTATTTTATCTATCTTATCTTGGGCATCACTTGCTTCTTTTATCCTTTTAGCCTTTTCTTTTTCATCAATCCCCGCCCCATTGACTGTTTGATTCGCAACCCTTCTAAGACCGGAAAGGCTGGCAGCCATAGAAAATCTCTTAACATTCTTAGGTATCTCTTTTTCACCCGCCAGGAAGTTTTCTAAGAAATCGTTAAAGTTCTCCATTTTTAGATCTGGACTAGCCTTCATCTGCTCTTCACGAGCACTATCTACTGTTCTTTTGAACTCGACCCCTTTTTTATTTGATAACTTGACAGACTCTTCAGTCATTATTTCTTTTAGTTGCTTGAAGGTGGGCCCTCCCTCCATGTCTTTTACTCTGGCGTAAACAGCCCTCTCCATTTCTCCACCGAACTCTGCTTTAAACTCATTTTCTTTCCACAGATACTTGGAGTTGGGATCTTCCAGGATGTCTTTAAAGATGCCAGAACCTTTCATCTTGTCTTGCATGAACTCGGGATCTGCCATCATCTCATAGGATGATTGGTCTGATCTAAGGACTGACGCAATACCAAGCTTTTCTATTGTATTTGCTGACGGAGAAAACTTGTAGACCCTTTCAATGTCTTCGAGTGCGGTTTCAAACCGTTCCGCTACCTTACCCAACTGCACAGTCCTGCCGACTTTCACGGCGGACGAGAAGGCAGTTCCTGCCTCTCTAAATCTATTTAGAGACTTTCCTTGGTTTAGCTCATCTAGTTTCTTGTATATGGCCCCTGTTTGTCTTGCGCTTATGTTATCTAAATTAATTTTAGGGTCTATCTTCTCAAGAATTTTATTCATTACTACGTCTGGGGGAGCGTCTGGATCTTCGAACACTCTATCAGCGGCAACATCTAATATTGCCTGTCGGACCTTTTCTTCTGAACCTTCGCCGAAAGCCTCTTTAAGAGTACCCGCTTCCTCCATCCTCTTAATTTTGTCATTAGACATGCCAAGAATTTCAGCTCGCCTGTTGGCTCTTTTAAACTGCTCTGGGGTCACTCCAGTTACGGTATCCCCTATTAACGCTGTTTCCATGACTAAGGCTAGGCCCTTAGTGCCCTCCTGAGTGGTTAATCCCTCTTTTTTAAGGTCTTGACCCAGATCACCACTTCTAATCTTATCAAGGAAGACTGCTCCTGCACTATCGTCTAAGAATGGTAGAAGTTTAGATGTCAGTGATGAAACACCTGACGCATCCATAGGACCAAGACCTTCTCTTTTGACAAGTAGCTCCTGTCTTCCGACAATCTGATCCTTTGACAAGTCTGAGGACTCTCCAGCCGTAATCATCCCCCCTACAGTACCTGTCGTCTTACCAGTTACATTCCCCCTTACAATTCCACTGTTATAATCACCCAACTTTTCTACACCCTCTATCACCTTGCCCACTGCTACATTTAGAGGATTAGCTACAAGGTCTATAAGCTTCTTGCCTGCATCATAAATTTTGTCTAACGCATGGGAGAGTGGTCTTGCTCTTTCGCCCTCTTCCATTTCCCTTCGATCTCTTTCAGTAGCCCCAGCCTTCTGACTGGCCTTGAAAACGTCTTGAGATGCGGCGGCCTCTCCTTGTATAGCTTCAAGTTCCTGAGGAGAGATGCCTTTTCTGAGCATAATAGATCTAAAAGAGTCTTCTCTGGACGCACCTGTCTGATCAGACATCATCTTAGCTTCAGCCATAGCTAGGTTCCACTGACCAAACTGAAGGCCTCTACCGCCAAAAGCCTTACCCATTTCGGAGGCCATTTGCTCTTGGTTTGATTCAAATTTAATTAGCTTTGAGGGGTCGTTGAGGTTGGCCGCAGCCTGTGTTGCCAAGTCGGATATACTCAAATCGTCCCCACCCATAGCCTTCTCAAAAGCCTGCATGTTCATCCCACCTGTGGATGGGTCAAAGAAGGACGCCATGTAGCTCCTGCCCTCTTCTGATTGAGAAAACTGAACTTGCCTTTGTGTTCTTCTCATAGCAAGGGCCTCTTCGCCTCCGGCCTGCTCTATAGCTGATTTGGATATTGTGCCTGCATCACGAGCAGCCCTGATAGCTGAAAGGTTCATCATGGTCCCGCGCATACCTATTTCCATATCTACGCCAGTTCCACGAAACTGCTCAGCACCTTGAAGGCCAATAGTGATCATTTCAGAAGCTGTTCTGCCTGCAACCCTTCCGGTTGCGCTTGCAACAGTTGCAATCTCCATGCCTTTGGAAACGTCTACGCCAGCGCCATATAATTCCTTAAGTGTGGCAAGACCTTCTTCCAATGTAACGTTCATGGTCTTGGCCATCTCACGAACGTTGTCTTTCATCTCAGTGAATCTTTTTTTAAACTGATCAAGGTCACCACTGGCACCATCGAACATTCCATAGCGTGCACCTTCTTTAAGAATGTTTTTAACATCCTGGCCACCCATAAGAGAATCTTCTATATCTGCTGTTCGGACCATTTCTGCGATGTCGCGCCTTTTATCTCTGGAGATGCCTTTACCCATTCTAGTGTCATACATATCACTTCCGGATCCTGCGAACCTGAAACTGGAAGCTTCTAAAAATCCTTCAGTCTCTCTTCTGCTTTTTACAGCATCCACTGCGGCAGATCCTAACTCATATCCAGCCATGGGTAGTGCTAACCAAGGCATGGCAAACCTTCCGACAGCGGCACCTGCTGCCCTAGCGCCAACTAAACCACCAGCTGCTCCGCCAAGGGCACTACCTGCTGCTGCTGCTCCGGGTATCTTAGAGGCATAAACCGATGCTGCGATTCCTCCGAGTGTGGCCGTTGCTGCCGCTGCACCCATGCCCAATCTCTCACCAGTATCAGATGCCAGTACCCCCTGATGTTCCATTGCCATAGCTGTCTGAGGTGTGGAACCTACTCCCATAACGGACATCAGGCCCTTGAAAAGCCCCTGTCTTTGAGTGTGGTACCCTCCGTATCCTATGGCTACTGGCATGGGTTCTGTCTTAAATATAGGCCTTACTGCTGACCCAAGACCGGACATCATGTTACCCAAGCCACCTACAACACCACTACCGACAGTCTTTATGGATTGAGCTGCAGTTTGACCTATTTCTCCAACCCGCTCACCCATGGTCATCCCAGGAGAGGAGTAGGCTGGCTGGTATGGTTGCGTGGGCATACCTATTCTTTGGAGTTCAGATTCTCTTTTTTGGATATCTTCCTGAATCCTTTGATTTTGTGCCTCCATAGCAGCGTATGATTCTTGCGCGGCTCTCTTATTGCCTTGCTCTGCCACCTGAGCAGCCACATTACTTTGGGCCTGTTCTAGCTCTCTAAGCTTGGTCTCTTCTGGTGTCATTTATGATCTCCGTTTTCTGCTTCTCATGTCCCGGCTGCTTCTTGGGCTAGCCCTAAAAGAAATTGTACCTTTGCCCATTTCTTCTGCAAGAAGTGATTTTGCTCTTTCTGCTACTTTCTCCCTCTCTTCAGCGGCATGTGGGGTCAGTAGGTCCTGCAGTGCATCGAAAGACTTTTTCAGCTTGTCATCTGTTGGAGTAGCATCACTCTTACTGACGGCAGCTATGATATTGTTACCTGTTGTAATAATAGCATTTACTATAGTCAAAATCTTTAGGTATTCAATATTGCCACGTCTTTCAGTATACCTGATAAAAAGGTTTTCTTCATGGCTTCTAGGGGGAAAGGATAAACCCCTTGCGAAAGCTTCCGTTCTCGCAAGGGTGGATGTTTTTCTTAGAAGTTTGTTAAAAAAGGGGAGTTGCCGTCGTCCATCATTGAATTGAATGTGGAGGTTACAGCAGAATGAATGTGGTTGATTTTATTGATAACTCCTGGGGCTAACTCTTTGAGAATAGTCAGGTTCTGTAAGAACTTTTCCTTTTCAGGGATACCATCTTCCCATGTTTTAATGGATGGTCTTCCAAGGAGGTGTGTTACCCCTGCGGATAAGACTGTCAGAGTTCTGAGATTGGACAAACCATCTCTGGTCATGTCACTCACTCTAAGCTCATCACCTATAATCTCTTCCACTATCATATACTGAGCACTTGTAAGTGTCCGTATTTTTGCGGTGAAAGTTTTTTTATTGTTTATTTTGAATACAGGTACTGTCTTTTCAACCGTACCTTGAAACAAATAAATCTCTATGTCTTCTTCAGTAATATCAACGCCCATCTTTTTCAAACTGGATAGCACACCACTTGGCTTTAGGACTTCTTCGATCTTTTTCTTGGGGGCGTCCACTGGAGGTACAGGAATAGACTTTTCTTCCCATACAGATTCTTCCTCATTGCGGCCAGGTAAGCTCCCGTGGTCAGGGGTTACCGGAGTTCTTTCAGGAGGCTTAGGTGGTGTGGCAAAAGATCCGCCTTGTCCTGGGGGCATTTGAGTTCTTACAGGTGGCTTCATATTTTCTCCGTTTTCTGCTCAACAATTGGTATAAGACATATGAATGAAAGTCAATATAGCTCAGGAGATTATTAATGGCAAACGTAAACGAAGTTCGATTGTGTCCAAACCTTGACTGTGGAGCTCCACTACCTATACCTGAACCAGACAAGTGCTTATCCTGTGGAAGCTTGCTGAGGTCTCCAGAAAATAAATTCTTTTTAACCCCCGATTATTTAACCATGCAATTGTCGGATCAACTCATAAAAGCAAAGGAAGATCATGGAAAAAACCCAACCGATTACGCCAACGCCGTAAATGATATTTGGTCCCATTACTTTGCCTGGCTCAAGGTTATGCCAGAAGACGACATGAGTGCATCCTTAAGAGATGTGAAAGCCATCTTCCAACACTTAGTTTTAAGTAACGTGAAGGTTTCCACTTTGGGAACAATGGTGTACCTGGGCAAGGAGATAGGGAAATTAGCTGGCACGCTTGATGATTACATGAAGGCAGGAGGACAAGTGTCCAACTATGAACATCTAAAAATGCCTTTACCTGAAGCAGAAAAACAAGGCGGAGAAACCTTCTAACATAAGGAGAGACATGTGACCCTGTCTAAATTTAGACCAACTCCTGAGATGGTGCAGGACATTAAAAGGGAGCTGACCACTGCCGGAATAGAGTGGGACTCTATTCCGACGGAATGGCTTGAAGCCATTGCAGCTGCTACCTTCAAATGGATTGCCACCAAACCTCAAGGACTCGAACACACAAGCCGACTTTTAAACTTAAGCTGGGAACACGGGAGGAAAGATACCAACTATCAAATTCTAAACGTTTATGGAATCCCCGATGAGGACATAAATCCGGAAGATATATTCTTTTTCGAAGGGTGCATGATTAAAGGAGAACTCTTCCCTAAAGAACATGTCAGAATCAATGAGATTGCTAAAGACCAGTGCGGTGAGTGTGGGACTATGACTCACTGCATAAAAGAGGTGTTCAATCATAGAAAAGATGCTACCGAACCTTTCTGCAACGCCTGCCTTATTCAATCAGAAGATTTAAGAGCCAGGGAACATGCAGACACTCAAATGTGTGTGGCCTGCCCAGACACAACATGCGTACACAATTTTGTTCATCTAAGAGGGAGTTATGACCAACAGTATTAGTATATGGAAAGACAAGATCATATTTAATTGGAATGGGGTCATGCCTGATGGGTATGGCCCTAGTGATTCTATAGAGATACAAGACATGCCTTATTTGTGGCCACACCTCAAAGGCCACTGCACCTACAATAAAACGATGCACAAATTCTTGTTATTCTTTAGCAAACAAAACCTTGTGAGACTAAGAAGACAGTTTGGATCTCTTCCTATCCTTCATGGGTTTGAAAGGGTTGCAGAGCTTAGAAAGAAACTAGATGCTTTTGAAGCGATGAGAGATCTGGGGCTGCGGATACAAAATGGTGAGTTCGCAGACAAGGTAGAAATTGATTACAAGATGCCTCCACTAGCACCGTACCAACATACAGGAACAGTGTGTTTGACCTTATTAAACAAAGTCCCTTTGTTCGCAGACTGTGGGTGTTTAGCTGGGAACAGCCTGATAAGATATTCTAGGTCTAATAAGAACTCGGTATTTCAAGGAGTGATACCTAAATCGGCAGACACTATTGAAAATCTATACAAGCTATTTAATCGACATAAAAAGTCGAGTGATTTTTATGTCCAATCGTTTTCAGGATCGAAAATAATAAAGCATAAAATAGTGAATGTTGTACAGAGCGGTATAAAAAAGGTTATTTTGCTCTACCTAGAAGATGGCAAACATCTGGCCCTCACGCCTGATCATGAGGTGATGACTGATCGTGGCTTTGTTGAGGCTGGCAAGATTAAAGACCAAAAAGTTATGGTCTTTAACCACATGTCTGATAACGGCACGTATGGGAACCATTACCCCGAATACAGTAAGGTTGTATCTAAGACAAAAATACCAAAGGAAGTAATGACCTATGACATTGTATGTGATGATCCTCATAGGAACTTTGTTGCTAATGGTATGGTCGTCCACAACTGTGGAAAAACATTTATGGTTCTAATATCTACGGACCATCAGATAAAAACAGGGGTACTTGAAAGAGGTAAAACTCTCATCTGTGGCAAGCTCGCAACCCTTGAAACAGGTTGGTTAGCCGACACCGAAAAGTTCACGGACCTTAAGGCAAACGTTCTTTGGGCTCCCCCAGGAAAAACCCGAAGAAATAAAATCCTGGAGAAGCTAAATGACCCAGCAGACATTTACATCATAAATCATGATGGTGTCAAAGGGTTTGAAGAAGCGTTGGCAGAAAAAAGATTCGATAAGGTGGTCATAGATGAGAGTACCATCCTGAAATCCTTTACAGGCCTGCACTCTAGGATAAGTGGGGGTGTGCTTGGCAAGTCCATTATGAGGGTAGCTGAGCATGCTACTTGGCGTGTAATCATGAGTGGGACCCCCGCACCAAACGGAGCCGATGACCTGTGGGGCCAGATCAACTTTCTTGATCCGGAGGGCTTTTTGCTTGAAGCTGGCTACAGAGATTTTCGGCATACGTATATGCACAAGATAGTCTTCGGGAAGCTCGCAAAGGATAGCGATGGGAATGATATCCCTGGAGAGCCCGCAAGCAGAAACACTCCAACTAAATGGGTGCTTACAGACGGGAAGGATAAAGAGATTAATTCCTTAGTGGGACCGCACATTTTCCGAGTTCGTATACGAGACCACATAAAGGATCTCCCACCAAAGACGGTTATCAGAAGATCCATACCTATGACGGGCGAACAACAAAGAGTTTATGACAAGGTGCAAAAAGATTTATGGCTTTTCTTTAAAAAGAAGAAATCAGACGGCACTGAAGAGATTGGAAAGATATCCACAGACAACGTATTGACGGAGTTAATAAAGCTGCGCCAGGTTACGGGAGGGTTTCTAATAGCAGATGACAAAGAGGCCATCCCGCTAAAAAACAATCCCAAAATGGATATGATGGACCAACTCCTAAATGATGAAATAGATCACAAAGAGAAGGTCGTTATCTTTGCCCAGTACCGCTGGGAAATAGAAATGCTCAAAGATAGGTATAAGAGTTACGGAGTGATTACTGTATATGGCGGTAACAGTGGCAATAACAATTTGAAAAACTTAAAGACTTTTATGGGGGACCCTGAGTGTAGAATTATTATCCTGCACCCAAGATCAGCAGCTCACGGAATAACCTTAACCATGGCACATTACATGATTTTTTACTCCGTAAGTTACTCAGCTGAAGACGATTACCAGTCTGTTGCTAGGATTGAGAGAGCCAGTCAGAAAAACTCTATGTTTGTTTACTACTTACTGGCCAAAGCAAAAAAGGGGTTTAGTATAGATGAAATCATCTATAAGGTTCTAATCTCCAAACAAAGAAAACAAGAGTTGCTGCTGGACCTAAAACAATCAGAAGTTGACTCGGACATAGTTGGACTGTGGAAAAAACAATTTGAATAGGAGGTCATTGATGGGCGGGTATACAGATATAGATTTCAGACATGCGCAGTTGTTTCTAAAGCGATTCGCTGGAAGAACCGACGCATACGGTGTCAAGTGGTATGGGAAAGTAGATCCTGTAACAGGAGACAGGAAGATGGGGTATACCCCGTCATGTGCCAACCATTGGGCGGATTTTTGTCACCTGAAGATTAAAGATGGGATCATGTGTGCTGATTGTAAGAACAAATCTTACGTTCACATCAATGCAGAGACCATACTAAAGCACATAAAAGGTGAGGAAGAACAGATGATATATGTTCTTCGTGAGGGTAGTACTATTAGGTTTGGTGCTATAGATATAGATTATAAGAAAGGTAAAGAAGAAAAGGGATATACCTGGGAAGATGTTCATGAAATTCACGAGCTTCTTGATCAATGGAAAATCCCACACGGTCTTGCACGTAGTACTGGAATGGGCTTCCATATTTACTTCTTTTTCAACGAAGAGTGCAAGGCATATATTTTCAGATCTTTCATAAAAGGTCTGTATGTTCG
>Ga0114918_10004616_pt1 | contig 11935 bp, 12 predicted proteins | sample LantaG_FD_87015 | JGI IMG/M metagenome (GOLD analysis project Ga0114918, IMG submission 87015) | Deep subsurface microbial communities from Baltic Sea to uncover new lineages of life (NeLLi) - Landsort_02402 metaG | ecosystem: Environmental > Aquatic > Marine > Oceanic > Sediment | place... | reverse complement strand
TACTCGGCCCTACCTGTTCGCGGATCGGGCTGGCCCTGTGCGGCACCCCATCGGGCAGGGCTAGTCCGAAGGACTAGTGCTGCGGAGAAGCCAGAAAGGAAGTTGGCGATCCTCATGTGCGCGCGTACACGCGACGCCTGGGTGAACGCGAGGATTCGCCGAAAAGCAAGGTTCTACCGTCATCTTCGACTAGTTACCGAAATAATATATTTCCGTACCTAAGCCCCATCACCGCTCCCAGCGCCAAAACCGGGCAACAGGCTTTCAGCCCTTCTTGCGGGCAGCCTGTCGACGAAGTCGAAGACGCTCGTAGTGAGGCATTTCCTTCTCCTCAGGCGGCGCTTCTCGGTCCGTCAAGGCCGGAGCCCTACGGGAGACGAGCCTCGGGGCCTCTTCGGTCCCAGAGGGGCCTGGAAGCAGCCTCTCGCTCAGGCCCTGAATGGCTGCGAGGATGTCTTCGGCCGACGCGCCCGCAGACGAAGCAACGCCCAAAGCGCGCACGATGACATCTGCCTTCTCGATCTGCAATCGCTCGAACAGCGCATCAGACTCGGCTCGACGGTGTTCGACTTCGCTCACGGCCCGTAGGCGATCGTTCTCTGCCCGCATGCGATCGTTCTCTGCGCGGAGCTTGTCGCTCTCTGCACGCGAGGTGTCGTTGATCAAGCGACCCTTCTCAATCTGGGTTTGCTGCCAGCGCTCAATGGCGGCAATCTGGGTGGCTGCGTCGATAGGTCGACCGTACTCGTCTCGGCCTTCGGCCATCTGGCGGAGGGAACGCATCATGCCTCGGTCTTCCTGACCTGGTTTGTCCCAAACACCCATGGTCCCTCCTACGCGTCATCGTAGCTCGGTTGGCCCCCTTGTAGCACCCAACGTTCTTTCCTCCGTCTCGACATGGGCTACGGACTAGGGGAAAGTGAACCCGGAGATCGCACTCATGCACGGCTCTTGGCCCAACAGCTACCAGCACTGGCCGACCTACTTGGCATTTCCTTCGGAAATCCCGCGTAGCAAGCTGCCTGTCCCGAACAGGCAGTCGGTGGATTGGCCTCAGTCGCAGTTTGCGCCTCCCTACCTGCCCCCGGGCAGCGCTTCGTTTCAGCCGTACCGCTACGGCCCAAACGGTCCTCTCTCCAACTTCCGCCCGGTCTATCGCGTCCAGGGCCTTCAAACCTACGGTGGTGTCAACATGGCTTTCGCGCGCTTCAACACGGGTGAACTACCCTCGACCGACGTAGTGTCCGGTGACGTAGACCAAGTGGTCGACATGCTCTTGGAAACGCCTGTCTCTGTGCCCACGGAGTCGATCGTGCCGGCCGCTGCTGTTGAAGCAGCCGAAGACGGGGAGCCGGCCTCTTTCGTTCCGTTCGAGGACGAGCTCCTGGTCGGGTTGCCGGGCAAGACGACCCGCAAGTTGCGCCGACTAGAAGTGGTCCTCACGAAGCTTGAGAACGCGAGCTCGCTGGGCCCTCTCGCACAGGTCCTCCAGACCAAGCTGCTTCGCACGCACGAGCGCATGCAGGGCAAGCTCGAAGACCGCCTGGAGCGCAAAGCGAAGCGCGAAGGCCAAGGTGGCAACAAGGTGCGCAAGGGCATGCGTCTGCTGCGAGCTCGTCGGGCTGTCCAGAAGGCCCGTCAGCCGCTGATCGCTTCGGAGAAGGTGAGCAAGGCGCATCGCCTCAACCAGATTCGGACCCACTACCAGAGTGGCCAGATCACGAAGGCCGAAGCCACGATGATGGCCAAAGCAGTCATGCAGGGCAAGCAGGCCATCCTCCGGAAGGAGATGCCCAGCCGTCATGATGTGGCTGCGGTCAAGACTCGGAATCGCCTTGCCAAGGCTCGGGCGTTGGCCAAGTCGAGCTGAGGCTGAAACGTGGGGTAGTTACCTCCTGTTCGTAGAGCCCCGAGCAGTTTGCTTGGGGTTTTTTCGTTGTGACCCTTTCTCGGACGCACTCGATGAAACGACGTGACCGCCAACCTGTCGAGCGTCTGCTGGAGCAACGCTGGATGGAAGCACAGCAGAGAGTGACCCCGTTGGGGCCGGTGAAGCTCACGTGGGATGTGGGCGATTACGCACACTTCGACTCACCTCGGGGCTACGCTGTCACCTTCAACTGGGGTAAACCACACTGCCACCTGCGGGTTGCGGCCAAGTTGGCTCGGGCTCCTCGGCATCGCATTGATGGCATCATCCAGCACGAGATAGGGCACGTAGTTGACTTGACCTGCCCAAAGGCCAAGCTCGATGCTTGGGCTGTGAGCCAAGGGATTCAGCTTCCCTCGACCGACGAGAGGCGAGCAGACGCGATAGCAGAAGCTATCTGGGGCACGCCGATCTACTACACCAAACCCTTGCTGGTGCAGTCGACTGACCCAACGAACGCCATCACGCCCCGTCCTCGTCATCTGGGGCTGTGACGCAGCGATGCTCAACGTGATGGGTGAAGTGCATACTGCGTAGGCGCCGGGCATCTTCAGCGGCCTCCCCCAGCGTCAGGCAGTCTTTCCCTTGATGCCTCTTGCCCTCAACGGTCAGTGCAACACGAAAGCGAGCACGCGAGGCGTCGTAGTGGACGTTTCGATGACCAGAGGCTGCACGGGTGCGATGATTTTGAGCCTGTTCAGCCCGAGTCACCAGGCGCAGATTCTCGCGTCGGTTGTCCCAAGGTCGCGATAGACTGCCTTCATGTCACGACAAGACGATTCATTTGGGCTACGCCTTCTCAAGAGCCCTCTGGTTTGGTCAGGGGCAGGGCTGATGATCCGCTATGCCGGTGACCCGGAAGCTCGCTCGGGTGTCTGGGCAACTGTCGGAGTCATCTCGCTGAGCGTGGGCGTCATGTACACGATCGCGACACACCCGACAGCCTCCCCGGCAAAGCAGCTGCCTTGAACCCCGCGCTCAACCACCACCTCAAGCGACGAGGTCTCCTGCCGAGTACGAGGGACAAGTACGAAGAGATCCTCGAAAAGGCACCTACGGATGACCTCATTTCGTGGATCAACGGTCGAGTGAACGTGCGCACGCCATTGGGTACAGTTCTGCCAATGCGCGCTGCGGTGAAGCACTACCTGGTGGCTGTGCAGGGCTATGATCCTGACGAAGTGGACGAGCTTCTGCCGAAGGCTCGTGGACGGGCCGCTCGCGTTCGTCAGGCCCTCACGCCTCAACAGCTGGCGCTCTACCACATTGCGGTTGACGAAGTCGACCAGCAGCCTGCGCATACGATCTTGGCTCTGCTGCCCTGCACGGGGTTGCGCATCGGCGAGATGTGCAGCCTGCGCTTGTCCAACATCTACCGGCGTGGACCCAGTGTCTATCTTCAGTTTCACGGCAAGAGAGACAAGGAGCGCGTCGTGCCGCTCACGTCAGCGGGTAGAAAGGAGCTGGAACGCTACCTCGTGCAGGAACAGCCAACAGATTGGCTGTTTCCGGGGTACAACGGTCCGATCGGACCGCACGGTGTGCGCAAGTACACGCGCAAGATGGCAGCTGACTACCCTGAGCTCGCGGGTCTCTCCCCTCACGTTTTGCGACACACGTACGCCACGCTTGGTCTGCGCAAAGGTATGGACATCAAAGAGCTTCAGGTGCTCTTGGGTCACGAGAACATCCAGACAACTAGCCGCTACCTGCATCCGTCCATTGAAGACCTACAAGGGGCAGTCGACAGATTGGACAACGAGGTGTAGCACCCGAGGTTTTAGCCTGTGTGCTCCGCCAGGCTAAGATGGGGCAGGAGAAACTCACATGCCCACGCTTGTTCTTCAGACCCAGACGAACCTAGGAGCAGCCACGTGGAGTCCTTTGGCCTCCGCAGGAGACGCAATCGGCACGCTCATCAACACAATCACGGGTGTGATGTTTGCCTCTAACGACTTGTTCCAAGGGGCAGCTGACCCCTCATCGGTCATCGGGCGTGGGGCTATCTACGCAAATAAAATCGAAAAACAGAACGTCCGTAACACCTGCCCCGATCAAACTCGGGGATTCATCGACAACATAGGTGTCTCGGTTAAGATGAGCACAAGCATCTCTCCGAATGATTTCTTTACTCTTTCTCCGGCACTCATCTCGTCCCAGCCCTACACGTTCCCGGTAGCCGCGACAATGTGGCAGCCAGTTGACTTGGTCGACATGAGCATGCTCGTTGGTTTTCAGTCCAGCGCAGAACCGGATCCCTACAAGCCTGTGTCTCCGTGTGCCAATTTCCAGTTTGATCCAACCAATCGGGGAGACACGACGTTCCAGGTCTGCCTGAACGACGGCACAGACACTACGTTCCTGGACACGGGAATCGTGCCTGATGCCGACATCGCCTATGACTTCTTGCTGCAATTCAACTTCGACGGCAGCATGACTGCTCGTATTGACCAGATCCAGGACAGCGGTGGTATTCCGGCTCGGGTCAACTTGTACAGCGAGATCATCACGGCAGGGCTGCCGACAACCACTGTCGCGGCAAGTGCAGGGTTCATCCACATCATGCGTCTGGACACCCGAACCAACGCAGCCAAGACTTTCATCTTCCTCAATTCCCGCTTTGCCGTTCGCATCGGTGGCGCTTTCGTCTAGGAGTTTACATGCCTCTCGTCCTCCAAACCGAGACCAACCCAGGCGCTGCCACTTTCGCAGTGTTGGCTGATCTCACTGCGGCTCCGATCGACGAAGGAATCATCCCTGTCGCCCTGCTGAACCTGCAAAACCCAGTAGCGGGGGAGACTTTCGGGCTTGGGGGCGACCAGTACGAGCTTCAGCCTGCGGGCTGTAGCGTCACTTTGGCGACCAACATCGCCATTGTGATTGAGGCAGCTGCTGCGGACACCGTAGCCAACGCCGTCGCCGCGATCAACGCCACGAACCCCACCAACCAGAGTGCATCGATCACGCAGCCCGGAGGATTGCTCCCTGCCCTGGCCAACGGCACGGAGAACGTAGTCGCTGTGGCCAACGGTGGCAGCTTGCTGCTGTACCCTTCGGACGCCCCGGGCGGGGACATCCTCCCAGGAAACCCCAACCTGGTACTGGACACAGGCACCCTGGCCAATCCCGAAGGGTGGTACGACCGGACATTCCTCCTTCGCCAGGCTGCAACCATCAACTTCAACACGTATGGCGGTGTGCCGAAGAATCGACGGATGCATAGCACCACAGTCATCACGGTCACAGCGAACTTCATTGCCCAGGGTGATCTCGCGACCAAGTTCCCCTTCGCTGTCCGGAGTTTTTTTGCCCAGGCACACGGTGAAAATGGGGTCGGCAACCAAGGAGTCTTCATTCCCGACGACGCCATCGTCATCAGCAGCTCCGACACGATCACCATTACCTTCAATGGAGGGGGTGCTTACCCTGACCTGGTGGTAGGCGACCGGTTGGTCCTCACCGCTTTCAGCAACCCAGACCCTCTCTGAGTCTGCTTCCTAGAGCTTAGCGCTCTCCGGCCAGCGCTCGTCGCACACGACGCTCGTTAGCGCGGCTTAGCTTCTTCCCTGTGATGACTCGAATGTCTTGACTCACGGGGAAGACCTCGAACTTGTTCGCCTCGAACACAGGGGCCGGGTGCACCACAAGCTTGAATCGGGTACCGAGGTCTACTCGTTTTTGCGGCCTGTACCCGTGCATGCGGCACCAACGAAGAGCTGCTATTGGGCTCCATCGGGTCTTATTGAACACGAGGCCGTGTGTATCCCGGGGTCGAGGCAGCGCAGGTAGAGGGTCGCCCAAGCCGAGCAGCTCGACCTGACGCGCTTCATTGACGTGCTCTCCCCAAGCTCGTAGAAGCGAGATCACGTTGCCCGAGGTGGTCTCGTTCGTGTCTGCTGCGCCGATGGCCGTGCGGATGATCTGTCGCTTGCCCTTCACGATGGTGTCAATGCGCTCGTCGACGGTGTCGTACGCGTGCAGGTACCAAATGGTCGTGGCGTTCTTCTGTCCGATACGACGAATGCGGTCTTCGGCCTGCTCTTCGTCCGCTGACGTGAAGAAGCGCTCTACGAAGAGCAGGTGACGAGCTGCTGTCAGCGTGATGCCTTCCTTGCCTGCTCGGGTCGCGATGAAGACAGGCAGCTTGTAGCCCTGGAATGCTTCGATCAGGGCCTGACGTTGAGCGGGTGGTGTGCTTCCTTCGAGCACGCCATAGTGGATACGTTGCTTGGCCAGTGCGCGAGTCAGCTTCTTGAGCGTGACCTGGTGCTCCAAGAACACCACTACCGGCTCGCCGATACGGATGGCACGTGCGATCCAGTCCGCTGCGGCTGGCACCTTGTACTCACCGACCAGGCGCCGGAGGTAGCCAATCTTCGCGAGTGCTTCCGCCTCCAGGATGCGCTCGACCTCGAACTCGGCTCGCCCTTCTCCGAACAGCTTCTCTTTCTCTTTACGCAGCCAATCAGCGAAGTCCTCGTTCGCCTTGTCGTAGATCACTCGGTGTTTTGGCCGAAGATCCACGCACACATAGGACCGCTTCTTCTCGGGGATGTCAGGTGCCACATCTTCGAGTAGTCGCCGGATCATGGGCGGGTGGGAGCTCCCCAGCAATTCACGAAGGACCTTGAGCTCAGCCTTGGTGTTGATGATCAGGATTCCTGTCAGCAGCAGTACACCCGAAGCCTTTCGCGTCAGGTAGCGCAGGGCTCGGCTGCGTAGCGCAGTCGGGTTCTTGGCGTAATGAGCTTCGTCCGCCACAACTGTGCGTATGCCGAGCGCTACGAATTCGGCCCACCGCGCATCGAGCAACGCCCAGCTGATGATGAACACCGCAGCTCTGCCCGTCTTCTTTGGTAGCGGGGAATCCCCATCTTCGATGATGTAGGTCTTGATCCCGGGGCCCCACACCTTGAACTCTTTGGCCCAGTTCCGCGTGACCGAGGCAGGGCAGATGATCACCGCCGGAAGACTGACATCACGGGTCTCGGCCAGCGCACGAATGGCCACAGCGGTTTTGCCGGTCCCTGGCGCCGATGCAATGAGCACCTTCAGCTTGTGCCGTTTGATGAAGTCTACATCTTCGCGTTGGAACGAGCGCAAGCGGGCCATAGCACTCCAAGTAGCAGCGTGCGGACGAAGAGTCTCGCACCTTGTGGTACGTGTAGGCATGCACACTCCTGTGCGCTCGACAAGGAAGTCACCATGCCTCTTGTACTCACTGCGGACACCAATCCAGGTGTCGCTTCTTTCACTGCGTTCGCAGGCACTGTTTTCGCGGCTGGTTCAGTTCAGATGGCTACCCAGTCCGTCGCGGCTGCTGTCCCAGGCACCCTGGCGACAGACCTCATCATCGCAACGATGACGTCCAACGACACGGGGGGGTCTCTGGGGTCCATCGTTACGGCGGGAGCTAGTGTAGATGTTGTGACGCTTGCAACTTCTGCCGCTCCTGTGACTGGCGACGGTGTTGTCAGCTTCATCGTGATTCGTCCGGACTGATCCTCTCATCTCGCCCTTTTCTTCTTCTCTTTCCACAGGAGGGCAGCATGCCTCTCGTTCTCACCGCTGAAACCAACCCAGGCACGGCTTCATTCACTGATTCGGCAGGGACTCTTATCCTTGCGGGCAAGGCGAATGCTACCACACAGCCTGTCATCGTCGTCGCGGCTGGTGTCGCTCTCACAGACATCGTGACAGCAACCGTAGAGACGGATGACGGCGCCGCCTCACTTGAGGGCGTGGCTGAAGCCCGCCCGACTGGAAGCGGCATCGCCATCACTTTCAACGTCGCGCCGAGTGGGCTCGACGGCGTCGTCAGCTACACCGTCATTCGTCCTGGTTGATGGCAGTGCTTCGTGCTCGCCGGAATCCCATCGGCCTTCCCCTTCATGGAACTCCACTCGTCCGTGTGGGGTCTGGCGAGCACACCCACGTCCTCAATCCGAGGACGCAGCAAACCCTGTGCCGATCTGGGCTTGCCCGCGCAGGTGGCGAGCAGCAGCTCTTCAAATCTGAAGCCACACAAGCCACCTGCTATCGCTGTATCAAGCTGGCCCAAGTGAACGCGGAGGCTGGCCGGGAGCCGTGGCAGGACGGACGATGATGCTGCCCTGGGTACGAGATCCACGCGCTGCTCGCCAGAGTTTCACCTATCTTCTCCACCTTAGTGACTGCAAGCAATTCTCTGTGGTCATGAGAGAGCATGAGAGTTGGGTTGTCTACCGGTGGAGGTCTGACTGGGGCACCTGGTCGGCCATCGGCCCCAAGTGGAAGACTGCCGAAGGCGCAATGAACTGGGTCGAGACGACGCAGATCTCCGAGTTGGAGCTGCTCTCCCTCATCGCGAAGGAGAACCCCGCTTGGGATGCCTTGCAGCCTGACGACAAGGTGATCGTGTACCACGGGACATCGCTGTCCCGCGTCTCCGAGTTCATCAACGGCTTCGACGCCACTCGGGTGGTCTATCGGCACTACGGCGGGCCGAAACACGCTGGTGTATTCGTCACGCCTGCCGTGGATGTAGCAGCGAGGTTTGCCAACTACGGGGAGATCGTGCTTGAGCTCAGCGTGCGAGCCAAGAACCTACACGGCGTCGACTACTCGGGCAACATCGGGCGCAAGCAGGACATGCAGGCTTGGGTGGAGGAGGGGCTGAAGAAGAAGTACCCTCGATCCTTTCGCCCGCACCTGTCCGATACCATGAGCCAGACCGTGGAACCACAAGCCTTGTTGCTGGGGCTCGTACGCCCTTCGCAGATCTTGCGCGTGCGCTACAAGAAACATGGGCAAGAGCCAGTTTGGTACAGCCGGCAAGAGTTCTTGTCGCTAGGGCTGACGACGACCGGGCTGCAGCCCTACGGGCAGGCCAAACCGGTCCGTGACGTCGCGTGGGACTTGTCCTCACCTCGCTACTCGTTCGATGAATACCTGGCTCTCCTTGCCGAACTGCTCGATGTCTCGGAGGAACGAGCACGTACCTCCGTGCAGCGCATGTTGACGTACGGACGAGAAGAACAGCTACGGGGCATGCTCGACGACTACCACATGGGTCCCAAAGCAATTGACGCCTTCGTCAGAAAGGCAAAACGGGCTTTGTCCGCACAAGAGAACCCGAAGAGACAGGTGTTCACCCCGAGCTACCCCGCCAACACCCTGGAGGAGTACAGACGCAAGGTCGCCGAAGGGGACAAGCCAGACTTGCACACGATGGTCGATGGCGGCCGGACGACCGTGCGCTATGGCGAGACCCCCGAGCACCAGACCACGAAGACGAAGCGCACACGGCAGGCACGCTGGGATGAACAAACAGCCCCTTGGGATGCAAGAACGCAGTCTCTAGCCGTTCATGCAGTCTCACACATGCCCCCGAACATGCGCACTCCTGACACGGGGTTCTCGTTGACTGACGAAGGCGCCGAGCTCAAAATCGCACGCGCCATCCAGCGCTACCGGGATGGGTCGAAGGACGGGGCTCTAGGTCTGGTCGTCCCCGATACCGTGTGGCCGTTGCTCGAAGCTGGGATGCCACGCCCCGAGGCGACCATCTTGGTAGACCGGGCACGTCGCGCCTTCTACCCTGACGTGCCCTCAGAGGGCGTACGGGAGCTTGCCCAGCCCTCGATCCAGACAGACGTGACACGGGCACTTAAACGTCCCCTACAGCTTCAATGGGATGGCACGCTGGGCATTACTGTGCCGAAGCGGCGCCAGCTGGCTGTGTTGCAGAAGGTGCTGCTCTACGGCCCCGCCCGCCAGGTTGTGCCTGTACTCACTGCGGCTCAAATCGAGCAAGGCTATCAGGCGTTTCGTGAGCAAGTCCAACGGACGGTCGGCCCCTACCGCAAGGAACGGGATGACCCGACCTTCCTCGCTGGGTTCTACAAGTCCCTCCTCGTGACCATCCGCTCGACCATGAGTGCGCTCAAGACGCGTGATCTCACGTTGGTCCTCATTCTGTCCTCCGGGAAAGAGCAGATTGTACGCAACTTCTCCGTAAGAGAGCACTCGAACCTTCCAGGGGCGCCTGCTGATTCTGCCAGAGTGAAGTACAAGAACTTGCAGAATGTCAATCTCGCGGACCTTCCTCGTCTTCTCGTAGGGCTTGCTCGACGAAAGACCAAAAAGGGCCGGCGCCTCCAGCTCCTTTCTGCACGGACCAATCCCAGCATGCACTCGCCCGGCCAACTCGAAGCCTTCATCCTTGCCGAGCAAGGGGCAGGTCGTCTTGTGCCCGTGCCTGGCAAGCCTGGACGTGTCTACTGGTTCAGCCAACGCCGAAAGCAGCTGACCGAGACCACCGAAGACCGAGCACGATCCTGGCTGGCGATCGCCGAGACAGGCAGAGCAAGTCGTCAGACATTGAGCCAAGCGGCTCGTGACGCCTACACATCCGAGCCGAAACAGCTCACAACCACTTCACCCATTTCTTTGGAGAATCCCATGTCGCACGACGACGAAGACTTCTGGTTCCAGCAGTACCAACAAGCTCCTTATGGCGCGCGTCGGGCTGTCCCTGCCGCTCGCCGCAACCCGTGGTACCCCGGGACGCCGTCGCTCTACCTGCCTGACACCACGCAGACGTTCTCGTCGCTGGTGCCCGCCCCCTACGATGACTACCAGGACCTCACGCAACGACGCTCTGCGTTGGTGCCTGGCCCCTACGCCCTGCCGAACATGGCCGGTCGCCCGCGTACGCGGAACGATCTCAAGGATCAACTGCGCTCGATGAACGTGCCTGAAGAGGCTTTGCGGGGCAAGACCACGCGCGAGCTCGAAGCGATGCTCGGCCAGCCCGTGCTGCCGAAGGCATCCCGCAAGCGTCAGGCCAGCCGGGCTGCTCCCGGTGAGTACGACCAGGCTCTCCGTGTTGGTGGCGTACTGATCGCCAAGAACGGTCAGCCTTACGTCATGCTGGCGAGCGGCAAGGCCCGCTTCATCAGCAAGGCAGAGGCAGCCTCCATGGGCGTCCCTGCCAAGGCAATGAACAACCCGGCGCAGATGCGGCCAGGACGCCAAGGTCCGCGCAACTTCCGTGGGGGCCAGTTCGGCGTGAACGAGACGGGTGGCTTCCAGCCGGTCAACCGGCGCAACCCGAGCAAGAAGAAGGAAGTCCGCCGGGCGAAGAAGTTCATCGGAAAGAAGACCGGGCTCTCCCAGGCAGAGATCGAGCACAACTGGGGCTACGATGACGAAGGGGACTACATCGAGCTGGCTGCGCAGCGGTACGGCAGGTGGGCTGAGCGGACTCCTGCACATGCTCAGGCCATGCGCCTGTTCCACTCCGGTCAGGCTTCTTCGCTGAAGGAAGCCTGGGCCATCGTCAAGGCCCAGGCCAAGGCCAACGGTGGCTGGCGCCGCTGAACTCGTTCACCTGAACGACAAAGCCCCGGAGCGCGATGCTCCGGGGCTTTTTCTTGTTCGGGCCCTGTTGACTACTCTTCGTCGGGAGCCGACATGACGTAGTAGGCAACTCCGCCGAGAGCGAGCACAGCGCCGATGCCGAGCAGCCAAACCGGGAAACCACCGTCGCCTTCACCTTCGAGGGTCTCAGCAGTGCCTTCGGGGTCGAAGGCCGCATTCATGATGTTGTCTTTGTTCGGCCTGCCGCGACCTTTCCGTCCGCCCCTGCCTTTGCCTCCGCCCCCACCTTGGCTATCTCTGTAGTCGTTCATCGAGTCCTCGAACTCTTCCTCCGCGATCCCTGCGGGCAACGCTTCGGCCTCTGTCAGCATCACAGCGACATCTGGGGTCATCTGGTCTTTGGCGCGGAGTTTCTCCCCCAGCTCCTTGGCCAACCGTGCCGCACGATTCACGTAGTATTTCCACTCTTTGTGCTTCTCCCTGCAATCGGTGAAGAACGGGCCTTTTCCTGGATCGTTCGGATAGACGCCCTTGCCTTTGTCTCTGCGCTTCTTGGCGCACTTCTCGTAACGAAGCTTCCACTTGTCTGCGTTGCCGGAAGCCTCGGCGTACGCGGCGTTCTTGCCCTTGAGCGCTTCGACT
>Ga0114918_10004614_pt1 | contig 11942 bp, 16 predicted proteins | sample LantaG_FD_87015 | JGI IMG/M metagenome (GOLD analysis project Ga0114918, IMG submission 87015) | Deep subsurface microbial communities from Baltic Sea to uncover new lineages of life (NeLLi) - Landsort_02402 metaG | ecosystem: Environmental > Aquatic > Marine > Oceanic > Sediment | place... | reverse complement strand
TACAGTGACACTACCAAGAAGCGGGTCATCTGTAAATGTGCTTGTGGTACAATAAAAGAGGTGGACAAGCATTCAATAAAAAGGGGTGACAGTAAGAGTTGTGGCTGCGAGCAGAATAAAATAATCAATCTTGTGGGTTCCAAATTTGATAGACTTACTGTAGTAAAACAGCATATAAAAAGAAACCCATCTAATAAGGTTATGTGGGTTTGCAAATGTGATTGTGGTGAAACAGTTGCTATTACAGGCAATGGGCTTATGTCAGGTACAACGAGAAGCTGTGGTTGTTTAAAAATAGAAGCAATAACCAAGCTGGGGAAAAAATATTCTTTGACACGAGGAAAAGCCTCTTTTAATAGCCTCTATAGAAAATATAAAGAGGGAGCTAAAAAACGTAATCTGGAGTTTACTCTCACCGAAGAGGAGTTTGAAGAGCTGACTAAGAGTAAATGCTTTTATTGCGGCGCTCTTCCTAAGCAACGTAGTCATACTAAAAGCTACAAGGGAGCCTACATATATAATGGGATTGATAGGGTGAATAATAAAGTTGGTTATGTGGAAGAGAACTGTGTTCCCTGCTGCGGAACCTGCAACAGACTTAAAGGGACGATGGAACTACCTGAATTTATTAATAAACTTATGAACATATATAAAAACATAATGGGTATGGTATAACAACATGGATAAACGAATTTCCCCCGAATTCTCAAGACTAATTGCTCAGATTGTAAATCAGAAAAATCCAAAGACGGAAGAAGAGAAGGCATTAAAGAAGTATATTAAACTATTATTAGTAATTGCCAGGAAGTACGTTAGACAGAATGTTGAGTACGAAGATCTGATTATGCAGGGGACGATTGGCCTCGTGGAGGCTGTGAGACATTTCGACCCTTCTCGTTCAACTAACTTTAATGCGTATGCAATTACTAGAGTAAAGGGAAGGATGTATGAATTCTGTATAAGTAATATGACATCTATTACAGTACCCACCCATGTAGGTAAAACAAAGGTATATGCAGAACGTATGGGTAGGATGTTAGATCAAGAACCTATATTATTTAAGAATAATATAAATGTAGAAGATATGGTAAGAGAATGGGAGCATCCTGCAGAAGCCCTGTTGGATAAAAAGACCCTCGAAACCATACGTAAAATTAAAGGAATGGTAAATAAGATTGCCATTAATTCAAAGACTACGTATAAAGCTTTGATTGCCTTGGCATATAAAAGTATGGTGACTGAACTATCGGAGGATGAGTCTCGTGACTTCCTTCCTAATGCTTATGATAACGACATAGAGCAAGAGCTGGAAGCGAAGAAAGTAACAGAGAAATTAAGAGAGAACATGGGAGATAAGAAAACCGCAATTCTTATTCTTCACTACCAAGAATTTAACAATGAAGACATTGCAGATGTTATATTTACCCAGAAGCTTACCCCAAGAAGGATATCTCGGCAAGCTGTAAGGGGGTTACTTAAATCCGCGGAAAAGAAGGCTAAGAAGCATGTTAAACAAGAGTGACCTCCAGATAATAGATACTTTTAACCCTGTCGAGAATACAAAAGACAAGAGAATTTTCACAGTCAAAAATTCCGATGTACTACTCGACGATAAGCCCTTCTTAAGCATCAGGATAGCAGCCTCTTTAGCTGAACTTGGTTTTACACCAGCAGCAGATTTGGAAGCTACGGTCAACAAGTATGCTCGAAGGCTAGAACAAGTAGAAGGCAAGATTCTATGGCGTGAATTCAAGGGAGTTTTAATGGCTGAAAAACCTTCAATCGGTATTGAGTTCCTTCGTAGAACGGGTATCTTACAAATAATTCTGCCAGAACTGAACGATTGCTTTGGTGTTAAGCAGAACATTAAATATCATAAGTATACTGTATATGAACACTGCCTCTTGGCGTGTGATTCTTCAGTGGACGAGGTGAGAATTCGTCTTGCTGCATTAATTCACGATGTAGGAAAGCCAATTACTAAGAATACAAATAATAATGGAATAACCTTTCATAAGCATGAAGTTGCGAGCACGAAGATGTGTAGGCTTATAGTTCGCAGGTTTGGGCTTAACAAGAAGGATGCTAATTTTATTACATTACTCGTTTCAAATCATATGTATCAATACGACAGGGTGTGGAAAGACGCTACTGTCAAAAAGTTTATTACAAAAGTAGGGTTAAGCAAAGAATATATTGGGCGCATAAATGAATTTCCATTGTTCCAAATTAGGCATGCGGATAGAATGGGAAGGGGGTTAGCTCCCAATACTCGGAAACAACAAGACTTTGAAGATCGAATAGAAAAAGTATTGAAAGAAATGTAATTTAACCCCATGCACTTATCGTCGATACGTTTGTATCGTGCGTATTACTTGTCTTTGTATGGTGGTGTTCTTAGGAACAATTTTAGCCCACACATGATTTTGAATATATTACTGTGGGTGAGTTTACGGGACGTGTTAAGTGGTGTATAAAGCACGCTTTTTCTGGCCTTAATAGCCTAAATGAGATGGGTCTTATGATATAAAAAACACTTATTTGTTCACCTATATCAGAAGGACATGTGTGACCATTGAATTAAGGGATAATTTAAGGTGTGTAACATAGAAAAGAGGAATGTAGAGGACTCTAAAAATGTTATTCCGTGGGGGTGTTTTCGAACTACCCTTACGGCGAACGAAGATAGGAGCTCTACATCAATAATATAATCCCCCACTCACCGTGGGCTCCATGCATACAACGCAGGACGTATAGGCATTTAGAAAAGCACATTAACAAATGGTTGGCGATAATTGCACAAGAGACAAAGAGGTATTAATGAGTATGTTCGGTATTACAAGAGGTTGTCTTTTCCCTGGAGAAGTAGCTAGCGGGGAAAGTTTTGACAAACTTAATATCATAGATGATAGTTTTGTAAACAACGTTACTTTTAGATATTGCGATTTTGAAAGCGCCGATTTAAAAGGAATTACTTTTAATGATTGCATATTTGAAACTTGTAATATGAAATCAGCAAGTTTCGCAGACGTACAAATGTATGATTGCAAGTTTACAAAATGTGATTTTAGTGAAGCAGGCTTTGAAGATGTGAATATAGAAGACTGCCTACTGGAATTATGTGATTTCATTGACCTCATCTATGTTGGAATGCTAAAGTTCAGCGGTACCAAATTAAGTAAGTGTATATTCTCTGATTTTGACGACGTAACTCAAATATTAGTATTTAACAATTGTAAATTCTTTTCCTGCACATTTAGTGACTACTGGTTGATGGGGGTTACATTCGAAGACAGTAGCATTTGGTACACTTGTTTTGATAAATTAAAAATAGAAAGATCAGAATTTTTGAATTGTCAACTGTACTACTGCCCGTTTGACCACATAGATTTTGACAAGATGCTTTTTAGTGGATGTTCTTTACAGGAATCAACATTCAAAAGCTGTCGTATGACAAAGGAAGTAAAGTTTAAAGATACAGAGTTCGTAGACACTGTCCTTTTTGATGACCGTGGTATTCCTGTAGAAGTAACAGAGAACATTATTGTATCACCTTTCAGCGGTGTAAGTATCTTTGCTAAAAGTTCTTCCAGCACCATAGAAACAACAGGGTCCTCCCCTTATATGCTACCATCCTCCAAAACACATTCCCCTGCTGTTGTAAAGCCAAAAGAGCCAGTTATTGGTAAATATAAAGCCGTTATCTTTAAAACAAGTGGAGTATGAGTTATGCCAGTTTATGTTTTTACCTGCAATAAGTGTGGTCATACTCAAGAAAAACAAATGAGAATCACAGCCGACCGCACTAAAGAAAAATGTGACAAGTGTGGGGGCAAAGCAACTCAGTGTTTAACACCTGTATCATTTCATCTAAAGGGTACCGGATGGTACGTAACGGATTATAAAAACAATGATAAAAAGAAGTAGCCGACGAGAGTTCCGTACAGGTGATTTAGTAAAGTTTGACAATCCAACCCTGATTCCTGCACAGTATAGGCATCCTTACGAAAACAAGGTAACGGGAAAAAGACTGAGATTGAAGATGCATTACATCGAGGGACTACAAAGCCAACTTCCCTTTGCCAAAATACTTGTTCAAAAAAGATTTGTATTTTATAGATCTACCGCAAACCCTTCAGTGACATGGTTTATGTTATATGATAATTATAAACCAGAGATACTTGGAAGAGGGTGGTCATTTGATACCCGAAACCATGATATTTTCAAACGTGTCGGAAGGGTCATAGATATAAATAAATTACCACCTAATCTTATAGCACATATGAAAACTGACCTGCTTCTTGATACGTTTATACCCAATAAAGCGCTAGGCCAAAGAGAAACAATCGAGACTTTAAGATCCAATAGATTACATATATTTGTAAAGGACCCAGCAATAAGATATGCATTACTCAATATTATGGGTGAGCGTTGTTTGCACTGTGGTGAAAATTTAATAGATACTAAATTAGAAATTCTTTTTCCTGATAAATTGCATATGGGGCGTATTAAAAGCAAAGCTAGAAAAATAATGGGATACAACCAAAGCGCTATAGCTGGTGTTTTTCCTGCCCTTTTTATCTGTGGTGAGTGCAAGCAAGCAACAACACTCATTTTTATTAACCGTCTTTTGGAATTAGCACAAATAGCAAATGTTAATGTAGGTAATCCAGAAAGCTTTATAAGAAAATGACAAACAAAATGTGCCTACCCGGGGCCACTTTTATTTTCAAAAAGCCTACGGACTCTGTCATAAAGAAGTATAGCCTTAAAGTAACCATAAATAAGTCTAAAAGACGACGGTCAGTGTGGGAACCTTTGAATAGAAATTCTATAGTGGTTAATGATATGGTCTATGCAATGGACTTTTTTAATTGTAAAGTCATGTACTTTGGGCCTGACTACGCAAAAAAGACCTCCCCTGTAATGGAGGGAGCTAGATACATTATATTCGATAAGCTTCGTGTAACTAATAAAGCTAATATAGCTCACTTAGTAGGCAAGATTGTCAATCTTCCTTATATCCTATTAAGCCCACAACAAAGGATTATTGATGTAACGAAACTTCCTAGCGTTGTACAATATAATGTAATAAAAAGCATGGTTACAGAAGAGGTTTTACCTGGAAGCAAGTATGCACCTATTGAGGACCCCGCAGAATTTATTCGCTTTATTAGAAAAAATGCTTCCTCCCGGCCAACCGAGGCAACACATCAACATTTTATGGAGGCCCTACTTATCAAGATGGTATCCTCTAATGTTAGCAGGTATCAAAATATACGATGTGACTTAGGAACCTTACAGTGTGGTTGTGGGTATTGTTTCACTATCAACACAGTGTTACAAAATATCAAGACCAGAAAAACTAAACGAAGTAAGTATTCTTTCCACACCCTCACATGTCCACGCTGTAGAATAAATTACAAACTAGCAACTACTCCAGAAGGAAAGCCTATTTTCCGAGCTAAGAGAAAAGGGGAAGAACGTATATTAGTAACACGTTTTAGACACCCTATTAATATGTTTTAAAGGAGATTACCATGAACCTGTTCGTTTTATATAGAGACAAAAGCTCACCCTCGGCCCGCGCACTAACAGAAGCTATCAAGGAGCAGACGGAAGACCTGCAGGTTATTAGGGGTACAGTAAAATCTAAATACCTACGTTTAAGAAAGTTTGATTACATTCTGAACGTTGGTAACTCCCTTAAATGTAATTTCAAGGGGGCCGTTCAAATAATAAACCATCCAGATAAAATACGAACAAGTGCTAACAAGAAACTTGCTAGAATGAGATTTAAAGCTAGAAAGATTCCAGCTCCAACGCTTTGGTTGGAGGCACATTCAATACCAGACTACGAGTTCCCAGTGGTAGGCAGAACCTCATACCACATGAAGGCTACAGGCTTCTGGTACTGTAAAAATAAAACAGAGGCTTTATCCGCCCAACGATATGGCGCTACTCATTTTATGAAGTTCATAAAAAATACAAGAGAGTTTAGAGCACATGTGTTTAGCACTACTTTGAATCCTGAAAATGTAGATGACTACGTTATAGGTAAGCTATCAGAAAAGAAAGGTTCGGAGAATGCAAAAGATACCATAATCAAAAACTATGATAATGGCTATAGATTTGTAAGTGCCTCTAATAAAGAGCCCTACGTCTTAGAAGAAGTAAGAGAGCTAGCTAAACTTGCGGCCTTTAACTTCGGACTGCATTATGGTGGTATAGATATTATTTATTCTAAGGACACAGGTAAAACACTTATCTTGGAAATAAATACTACACCTTGCTTAACAGATGACGTATCGAGTACATTAGACATCTATGCATCTAAATTTATAGATCTTATTGGAGCAAAAAGAGTAGATGAATGACCAAAAAAGAGAACCTATTAGTAAGTAATAAAGAATTTGATACTGTAAAAGTATCACATAAACGTTTTACCTCGGCTCGTATAATTGAATCCAAGATTGAAAATCTAGAAGCTAAAATGTTATGCGCCGATGGCCTACTAATAGAACACTCTACTGTAGGAGTTTCAGCTCTATCCATTATCATTCGTAATATGATTATTGGACCAGATACAGTAATAGAAAACTCCCATCTAAAGAATGTCAAGATAAGAAATTCCCATTCAGTATTAAACTCCACATTTAAAAATACCATATTCTACAATTGCTTATTTGAAAAGGGTCTATATAAATTTGCACAGTTTGATAAGTGTGCCTTTGTAGAAACTTTATTTTCGGAGAATCAATTTAATGACAGTGTTTTTTCTGATTGCTCATTCTCTGGAAGTGCTTTCTATAAGAACACCTGGAACAATGTAGACAGCTGGAATAGGTTTTTAAACTGTGACTTCAGACCAATCAAGGCACTGGGATACCTGCACGGAAGTATCAAAGACCCTTCTTTATATACACATATGTATGTAAGAAATAACTTCTTTACAGAAGAAGCAAAAGAGAGATTATTTATTTCGTGTACTGGAAAAAACGGAGTTACCTTTTCCAAAATTCTACCCGCTTGGCTTTTAAGTACTCCTATTACAAGAGCCCAATCCGCACACGATTTACCAACTGCAACTTATAAAGTTATTACTCCTACTATTGAGCGCAGCAAAAGGGCTTATGTGTTCTCTACGCAAGGGGTAGGATAGTTATTCAAATGGCTAAACTTGACTTACTTGCTTCCGACCGTACGTACTATTCACCTGTTAGAATAAATTATTTTTGTACTGGGCAAGCCAGGAAAAACATTAAGGTAGTCAAAGGGGACTTTACTAACTGGAGTATGACTTCAAGCGTCTTTTCAAACATGGACTTGGGGGATAGCGTAATAAATAAAGGCTCCTGGTCTGAAATACATTTTGGCGCCTTGCTTATAAGTGGTAAGTGGAAGAATCTTAATTTAAAGGACTGCTCCTTTGATAAAGGTATTTTTGATTTTTCTACTTGGAATAATATAAGTGTAAAAGAAAATACTATTTTTACTGGGTGCTCTTTTAAATATGTAATATTTGAAGGTTGTAACTTTGAGCATGTTGAATTTAGGGACTGTACTTTTTCAAAATGTTCATTTCTTAATTGTACTTTTGAAGGTGTTCATAGTCGTTTGCGGCCTCAGTTAAATGTGGCAGTGGGATTTAAAAGATGTCTTTTAGAGTATAATACTTGGAACAACTGTAACTTTAAAAATAATAAAGATGAGAACGGCCAGATAGTCTGTAGTATACCCACTAAATACAGCACTAGTTTTACTAGGTGCACAGGTAATGGAAATGGTTTAAAGTTCTGTAAGGTACTTGGTCTTAATCTTCTAAACGAAGACACACAGAAGCTACTACCAAATGTAACAGGAAACTGTTTGCCTACACTTTCTGCTTCTATTGTCGTACCAGAATCAAATTTTCCAGACACAGATGAAGATGACGATGGTGCATATATACAGGCCCTTATGGGTAGATACCCCCACAACATGGGCTACAGTGCATACAAACCAAATTATTCACCCGTACCAATTACACCAGTAATAAAAAACAAGTGGGCATTTGTATTCAGTACACCGGGTGTTAATACCAATAAGAAAACTAAAACGGGGACTTAAAATAGGGGTGCATTATGGAACTAGAGGTCGGTGAGATAGTGCAAGTAGCAAACTTTTTAATATGCCCAGAAGAGTTCCCCCTATTATGTAAAGATGATGCCTATTTTGTGAAAGCAAAGAAAAAAGATTCAATGGCCATGGTTCCAATTTCTATACCAACTGTATTTGATGGCTTAAAATTAATATATCTAGGGGAGCCCTGTAACTATGAGGACTTCGTAACACTACGAATTTTTAAACAAACAAATAAAAATAGTGTATTTGTGAAATACACTATCCCTTCTTTTTTACTTATAAGAGGATGTGGTAGAGTACTTGATATATCCACCCTTTCATTAGAACATAAACAATTCTTGTTCTGCGCCACGAAAAGGGTTACTTTTGATGTAATTAAAAGGAAGTGTAAGAATACATATAGGATACTGGAAGAAGATAAAGACTTTGTAGCAAAAAATGAAGTGTTAAATTTTACAGAGGGCCTAACAGTAGGGGAAACACTATATCAATTAGTACACTGGTGTAATACAGTCCCGTTCGTTTTTTGTCCAGCTTGTAATAATGAAATGAACCCCGAAAGAATTAGGAGTCACCATTACATAGGACCGGACAATAAGAACCTATTATTAAACTGCCACTATTGCAAAGCTGTACTTTTAATCTTTAGTGAACCCCACCAGGAAAGGGAGCCTTTTAAGATATCCCTCATGCAAGTACCTATCCCAGACGTACCTAACCCTAGTCCCCTCCCCTTTTGATAGTGTACCCACAAGTTGGACACTGTCCCACTATTTCCTTCTCACATAAATTACACCACCCTGTAGAATCATAATCATCCTCGCCCACCCCGTCTAACAAACCTTCCCCATAGAGACTCTCTAAAAAACCATCCAAAATATCTTTCTCAGCACGACGTTCCTGTACAGTCTTCTCTCCATACTTTCTAGGATTCCCACACATTGAGCACGAACACTTGGCTAGATTGTTATGAAACCTACCGATTGCTTCATCTAATTCACCCTTAGACATCCCTTTACCAAAATCCCATTGCTTAAAGACTTGTTTTGCCCTCTTCTTAAGCCTACCCGCATGATGCCTTCTTAGAGCTCTCTTCTTTACAATCTTCTTTTCATTCATGATATCACCCATAGTATGTTTTTATCTCTCTTCTTTTTTCAGAACGCGTTCCGTTTCGGAGTCTCTCCTGATGAGTCTCCTTTTTAAGAAAACCATATCAAAAAAAACTAGGAAAAAAACCATCGCGCGCACACTAGGAAACCGCCGCCTACGTTTTAACCGCAAGATTTTCTAAGAATCTAATAAAGGGTGTAAATAAAAATCATCTTCAGGAATAAATATAACTTTTTCTTTATCCCTTTTTACTAGTACAACTTTAGAAATAGCTGTATTTAAAATTGCAGATTGACATTGACTACAACAAGAATCATGGCCGTAAAGATACATGACTGCCCCCTCAATAGAAATTCCATACCTAGCAGCATTCATAATAGCATTTGTTTCTGCATGTGCTCCTGAAGCATAGCATCTATCTAATTCCGTACCGGAAGGTATATTATGTAAATCTCTATAACACCCCCCTCTTTCTATACACGTCTTTCTACCTGAGGGTGCTCCATTATAACCAGTACTAAGAATACGTTTATCACGTACAATAACACATCCTACAGAAGCCCGAAAACAAGAGGCCCTGGTAGAAACTTGTTTGGCAAGTTCAATAAAGTACTCACCCCAATCCGGAATATGTTTATCCATTTTAACCTCGGATTAATTTTTAAATGTTGTAGTCGTCTAAAAGAACGGGACCTGTTTTCATTCCTAGGATTTTTTCTTTTCGCACCCACTACACCCTACACGCCCCCTAACCTGCTCTATCATGTTAATAAGTTCTTGTCTCTGTTTCTCTGTTTGTTCCAGCTGTCGATAAAGAAATTCTAATAGAGCTTCGTCAGCAGTAAGTTTTTGTTCTACTACTGTTGGTTTTACTTTAGTGTCCCCACTAACAGCAAAATCTTTTGGAGGAACTACGTTTATACCAACAGAAGAGGATATGCTTTGTTTTTTAAACCTCATATAAATGCTCCGTAGAACCGAACCCTCCTCTTGAGGTATTGTCAAAAGAGGAGCCAGTTATATCTTCCCATCTAAAGTAATTTGTCTTTACTAAAACTAACTGTGCCAAACGTTCTCCCTTCTTAATTTCAGAAAGAGGACCAACTTTACTATGTATGTCTTGCTCACCTACACCAAACTTGTACACAGAGATGCCTAACTCGTCACCAGGGCCACAGTAACTGCAATCTATTACCCCCATACCATGTGGAATTAATAGGCCCCAGCGACGTGGCGTGCTGCTTCTAAGACGTATCTCAAAGTTATACCCTTTTGGAGGCTCGACAATAAGACCAGTAGGTATGACAGCTAACTCGTCTTTTAATATTATTATATCACTGCCTGCACATAAATCATACCCAACATCTCCTGGGTTAGCTTGCACAGGCACCTTAATACTATCATCAACTCTTCTAATTGAAGCTACTAGTTTCATCCTGTTTTCTTCCTGGTTCTTCTAGTGTACTTGTCCCCTGCTAAAATATAAGACTCTCCACTACATTTAGGGCATAATCGTATGAATAAGAACCTGCCTTCTTCTTCTATCTTCTTTTTGATACGCTCTTTACGAAGATGGGTATTACCACACTTCATACATTCACAGATAGGCTCTGAATGCATTACGTAATCATGCTTATTTATATGTGTTTTAACCATCAACCTTTGCACTAGATTGACACACTTCATCCTGCCATTTTCTATTCTCTATAATTCTTTGAACTTCTAACCACCTATCAAACATTTCTTCATCAATAAGTTCCCTCTTATAGAGAAAGTTAACTATTTCTTGATCATCTACACTACTAATATGACCCCAACGTATTGGACCTAACTCTGCACCAAGGTCAAGTAAGAAACGAGCTACATGGGTGTGCCCTCTAAACAATGCTTCTCTGGCGGGGTGGTTGGCATTGATATCAGCACCCTTTTCTACTAGGTATTCAACTATATCAAGGTGACCTAAACGTGCTGCTCTTTGTAAAGCATACCCATTTCTGGAATTTACATTTACACCCGACTCAATTAACTCTTCAACATATGGTAAGCAACCCAAGTCACAAACAGAAAATAATTCCGATTCGGGATTCGATTCTGCGGTAACTCTCCCCGTGACCCTCTTTCCTATTACTCGCACATCTACTAATAAACTTCCATAATCGCAGCCCTCTTCTTGATGCACATCTGTATCCCAATTACCGCATACTTCATATACACTGTAATCATTCCTATCTACTTCCCCACACCCGACGAAGAGAGGGGACTCTAAAAAATCAGCTTCAATTTTACCACTTCTAATATAAGCACTTGCTTGTTCCTTAGTAGAAAAGGCATAACCACCAGAAAACATAGGTTGATTGCTGGCTTCATACTTAATAAGTTCAGCATCATACAACTCTGTATTACCAACAGTATAAAAAAAACTAAGATTTCTTTGTTTAAAATCCATATTTTCAGACATTTTAATTCTCCTTTTAATTCTCCTTTAAAGACCTAACTCTTTAACTTTTTCATAATCTGCTTCAAAAACAACCGGAGCCAACTCATATAACTGGCGACATAATTCTGCCGCTACCATTCTAGTTTCTAATTGAACTTTCTTATTTAATCTAATATGTAGAAGATGTTTCCATCCTTGGAAATTAGATACCATATTAATTCTGGTAGAAGTAGCGCCTGGAAGAATATATCTTGCATCCTCTTCCTTT
>Ga0114918_10004613_pt1 | contig 11943 bp, 11 predicted proteins | sample LantaG_FD_87015 | JGI IMG/M metagenome (GOLD analysis project Ga0114918, IMG submission 87015) | Deep subsurface microbial communities from Baltic Sea to uncover new lineages of life (NeLLi) - Landsort_02402 metaG | ecosystem: Environmental > Aquatic > Marine > Oceanic > Sediment | place... | reverse complement strand
TTTTTTTTTTTTTTCTTTCCACCCAAAAGAAGGCCCCCCCCCCCCCCCCGAAAAACTCACAACCTCGAGCAAAAGGCTCTCGAAAAACGAAAAAAACAAAACAACAGAGCGAGTACTGCCCCTACCAGATTCTTGCCAACTTCTCCTGGGTCCGCGGCGCCCGGGGCCTCCTCCGCGCCCCGCTCCCGGTGCCTATCTTGGCCCCCTACGGCGACTTTGCCGCGGTCGTCGCCGAGGCGGCCGGAGCGAAAATCGACCCGAAAGACAAGGAAAGGAAAACGCCGCCGCCGCCGCTGCGGCTCGCGGCGCTCGACGACGCGATGGAGGCCTCGCGCTCCGGAGCGAGGAACTCGTCGCACTGCCTGGCGCAAGGGACGTGCGGGCCCATCGGCGGGTATAGCGTGTGGGCGGCGCTCCCGGCGATGCCCCCTCCTCCTTCCCCGGAGCAGGAGGGTCCCGCGGCGGCCGGGAGGGCTCCGACCTCTCCCCCTCCTCCCGTCGGCGACGGACTGGGACCGCCGCCGCCGCCGCCGCCGCCGCCGCCGGTGCCGCCGCCGCCCCCCGCGCCGCCGCCCCCGGCCCCAGCCCCGACCCCGCCTCCAAACTCCTCCGCGACCGCCCGGACAGTCGTCCTCGCCGCGGCGGCGGACTCCAGGCAGCTCCTCCACGGCGGCTCCGCGGGGGCCGGGGCCCTCTCGGGGCTCGTCGCGCTGCTCGCCGCGGCGGAGGCGCTCGGCAACGCGACGAGGTTTTCTTCGGCGGCGGCGGCGGCGAGGGCCGAGGGAGGGGGGAGCGCCGCCTCCCCTCCCGCCCCCTTCCCCGGCAGGATCCTCTTTGTGGCTCTGGCGGCGGAGCCCTGGGGCTTCCTGGGCTCGAGGAGGCTGCTGTGGGAGGCGAGGAGGAGGAGCGACGGCGACGGCGACGGCGACGGGGGCGGCGGCGGGGGCGAGAGCGGCGGCGGCGGAGGCGACGACGCGGCCGGCGGGTTCCCGCTCGGCGACGTGTCGTGGCTCATCGAGCTCGGCGCCGTCGGGGACGCTCCCTCCCCTCCGACGAACGGCTCCGGGGAACCCTCGCCGCCGCCGCTCCTGTTCGCGCACCCGGGGACGACCGCGGGCTCGAGGGAGGGCCCCGCCGCGGCGCTGCTGCTCAACTCCTCGTCGCCGACGGCGCTGTCGCGCGTCGTCCTCGCGGCACCCGCCGCCGCCGGCGGGCCCGGCGGCCCCCCGCCGGGGTCGCTGTGGGCCTGGGCCTCCGCCGCCCCGGACGTCGCGTCCGCGCTGCTCTCGGCGCATGAGGGCTCGCTGGGAGGCCCCCACGCCTCGTCGCGGTGGGACGACGCGAGGAGGCTGGACCCGCGGGCCGTCGCGGCCGCGGCGGCCGTCGCCGCGAGGGCGGCCGCGGCCGGCGCCGGCGCCCCGGCCGAGTTCCTCGCGCTCTTGCCCTCAAACGCCCCCTCCGCCTCCTCCTCGAGCGCTTCCTCCGCTCCTCCCTTCCTCTCGGCGGAGGCAGTGCTCCCGCGCGTCCTCGACCTCATCTCCTGCCTCGTGGCCAGGGAGGCGGGGCTCGCAGGAGGCGGCGGAGCGAGCGGCGGCGGAGCGAGGGGCGGCGGGCGGGGGCGAGGGGGCGGCCCCTGCCGGCTGACGCTCGAGCTGCTGGGCGAGCGCGGCGCCGCCGAGGCGCACGCCGCGGCGCTCGCCGGCTCCGGCACGCCGCACCACGCGGGCCCCCTGCCGACGCTCTCGGCGGACCCGCAGGCCTTCGACCCTCTGACCAAGACGCCGTACGCGAGGCTCCTGTGGGAGTTTCTGGCGGGGGCGACGAGGGAGGGGGGGGAGGAGGAGCCCCCTTGCGAGAGGGGCGGCGGCGGGAGCTGCCCCGCCGGCACCGTCTGCGCCCGCTCCTCCTCGACCTCCTCCTCCTCCTCCTCCTCCTCCTCCGCGGACCCTCCCCCTCTTTCCTGCGTCAGGGCCTCGGTCGCCTTCGTCGCGGCCTATCCGCTGAACATAGAGTGCTCGGGTTGCGACGGCGCCGAGAACTACGGCAACTGGCACGCGCTCCCGGAGACCCAAAGCGACGGCGGAAACCAGACTCGACCCCCTCCCGCCCCCCCGCTCCCGGCCGCGGCCGCGGCGGACGCCTGGCGGCGTTCGCTGGGCTGGCCGCGGGAGCCCCTCTGGGCCGAGTCGAGCTGGGAGGGGGGCGTTCCCAGCCTGTCGCTCTGGAGGACGTCGGCCTCGCCGTCGGGCGGCCCGGGCCCCGGCCCCGCGCTGCTCTGGGCGGCGGCCGCGGCCGCGAGCGCTGGCGTGGCGCTCGGCGCCGCGGCGGCCCGGAGGGAGCTCGAGAGGGAGGGAGGCGGCCTCGGGGGCGAGGAAGCAGAGGAAGGCGACGACCAGGGCTTCGTGCCGTCGTTTTGAAGAATGTAAAAAAAATCGAGCGAAACATTTCTTTCATTTTTTTTCTTCTGGTGTTGCACTTTCTCTTTCCCTCTCTCCCTCTCTCTTTCTTTTCTCTTCCCAAACACAACCAAAAAAGTCCGTTTCTTCTCTTCAATGCGCGGCTGCTGTCCTGCTCGACCTCCGCACGGGCGAAGCGGCGGCGGCAGCAAAAGGCGCGGACGAGGGCTTCCTCTCCTTCTTGGAAGCAGCAGCAGCGGCGGCGGCTGAGCTCCGCGTCCTCTTTGCCGTCGCCGGGGGGGCGCCGCCGCCGTCGTCGGCGGCAGAGGGAGCGCTGCGCTTCTTCGCCGCCGTCGGCTTTTTCGCCGCCGCCGCCGCAGCAGGGGCGGCAGCAGCAGCCTTCTTGGAGGCAGGCGTCGTCGTCGACCTTTTCGTCGCGCGCGTTGAGGGGGCAGAGGCGCCAGCAGTTGCGGCGCCGCTCGTGGAGACGGTCTTCCTCGTTGCCGCCGCCGTCGCTTTCCTCGCCGCCGCCGCCGTCGCCTTCTTCTTGCTCGAGGCCGCGGTCGGCGCCGAGGCCCTCTTCTTCGGCCTGCCCGCCTTTGGCGCCGCCGCGACCTCCGGGGACATCTCGTCGTCGTCTGCAGGGAGCGGAGCTGCGACGGCGGCCTTCAGGGCGGCCTCGAGGGGGGCGACCGCTCCCCAGGCCCCGGGCCTCTCGCCCCGCCGCCCGCCGCCTCCCTCCCCCTCGCCTCGCCCGCCTCCCTCCCCTTCCCCGCCCTGCTCCCCTTCCCCGCCGACGGTCGGCCTCCGCGACAGGAACCTCCCGATCCTTCCCGCCGTCGCCGTGGCGGTGGCGAAGAGCGCCGAGCCCGGGGTGCGGGAAGGGGCCCTGGGCTGCTGCTCCTGCTGCGCCGCCGCGGCGGCGGCCGCGCCGGGACCGAGGCCCGGCCCCCGGGGCGGCGGGGGCTGGGCGCGCCGGCCAGAGCGGCGCGAGGGGGGGGAGGCGGCGGCGGCGGGGGTCGCCTCCGCGGCCCCTCCTCCCCGAGATCTGGCGGCGGCAGCGCCCGCGGCGGCGGGAGGGGAGGCGTCCCCGTCGTCGGCGGCTTTCCTTCCGCTCGCCGCCGCTGCCGCCTGCTTCGCCGCCACCGCGTGCGCCGCGGCAGCGTCGTTCCTGCCGCGCTCCCTCAGCAGCCTCTCTGCGGCCTCGGCCCTCGCCTCCGCGGCCTCGGCCCTGGCCGCGGCCACCTCGGCCCGCCGCCTCCACGACGCGGCGTCCGACGCCGCCGCGGCGGCCTCGGCCCTCGCGGCCCTCGCGTCCGCCCTCGAGGCCTCGCGCGTCTCGGCGGCCGCCGACGCCTTTTCGCCCGCCGCCGCCGCCTCCACGCGCGCGCCCGCGGCGTCGTCGCGCGCCCTCGCCGCGGCCGCCACCGCCGCGTCGCGCGCCTGCTCCGCCTCCCGCTGCGCAGCGGCGGCCGCGGCCGCGTCGGACCGCAGCCGCCGCTCCCTCTCGGCGCCGCGCCGCGCCTCGGCCAGCGCGGCGGCGCACGAGGCCTCCGAGGCCGCCGCGTCCCTCCTGGCGTCGGCCGCGGCGTCCTCGGCCTCGGCCTTGGCCCGGAGCGCCTCGGCGGCCTCCGCGGCCGCGGCGGCGCGCGCCCGCTCCGAGGCGTCCCGCGCCCCCTCCGCGCTCGACAGCGCCGCGCCCCACTCGCGCCGCTGCGCCGCCCAGGCGGCCTCGCCCTCGTCGAGCCTCCTCCTGATGTCGTCCTCGTAGTCCCGGAGCTCCTGCCAGTAGGCCGAGAGCTCGGCGTCGCGCTGGCGGGCGGCCTCGAGGTCGGCGCGGGCCGCGGCGAGCTGTCGTTGGAGTTTTGTTTATCGGTCGAGGGTGAGATTTGCGTTGGAAGAGAGCAACGGGGGGGGGAGGGCGACGTCGAATCGATTGGGAGAAAAAAAGAAAAAACCGACGTGACGGAGAGAAGGCGCGAGAGCAGCACGCCCTTCCTCCTCAGAGCTCCGTTTCTCCTTTCCCCTCCCCCCCCCCCAGATCAGACCGAGATGCTCCATCTCTGCATGTGCGCATTGAGAAAACCCAAACCCTTCGCGGAGAGAGAAAGTAAAAGAGAGAGAGAGAAAGAGAGAGCGAAAGCGAAGGCGAAACAAAAAAAGAACGGGCATTGAAAAAAAGAGCGAAAAACGGACCTGGCTCCGCAGCTGGTCCACCTCGTTAGCGAGGCTCTCCCCTCCGGCGCCTGCCGCGGCGAGACGATCGAGCATGCCTTGTTCACTGTGTGTGCGTTTTTGGCGCCGCGAGTTTTCGCGTGGGAAAGGAGAGAGAGGGTGAGAAAGGAGCGTTGGTCGTTGCGATTGCCATCGTCGGAAAGGGGCGACGACGATTCCTCTCTCTCTCCTCCCTTCTTACCGTGCGAGCGTCCAGGCGCCGCCGAGCCTGCTCATGGTTGGATCCAGGCGAATATGTTGCGTGCCTAGGGAGAGATGGAGAGGACAAGGAGACGAGAGAGAGCAAAAGAGCGAAGGAAGGAGAGACAGAGGAGCGAGAGAGCGCGAGAGAGCAAAATGAGTTTTGGCTCGAGCCAGGAGGAGCCTTCGAGAAGAGGAGCCTCTCCTTCGAGGAAAAAAAATAATCGAAACGCCGCCCAGCTGCTCTCACACCGATCTCCTCCTCTTCTCTTCTCTTCTCTTCTCTTCTCTTCTCCACCTTAACTCTCGCTCACGATGCTGTCCAAGACCATGATGACGCGCATGCCCTGCGCTATCGTCGCGCCCAGGGTGAGTTTTCAAGCTGCGAGAAGGACGCGGACGGGGGGGGAGACAGCGGGAGAGGACGGACCGAGAGCTGCCTGCTCTGCTTTGCTTCCTTTTGCCGTCGACGTCTCTTCGCTGTCTCTCTCCATTTCCGTGGCACGCTTTCCCTCTCCGGGGCACGCTTCACGCGCATTCGCGTTCCTAGGATGCGTTGTCGACAAGCGCCGAGTCCTGATGCGGTCAGAACCCGAGAAAAATGCGCGGATTCGTCCGTGCGACCTCGGCCGTTTTCCCGGTCGATTTCGTATATCTTTTTCCTGTTTTTTTGCTCACGCCGAAGAACGAAACTCGAATTCACAATCGACAGGCCGTCTCCGCCCCTCGCCGCGCCGTCGTCTCCGTCCGCGCCGCGGCCGTCAACACCAGCTCTTACGCCAAGGTCGAAGAGGTAAGGAAGGCAAAGGAAAAGAGGGGGGAGAGAAGGGAGCGTTTGCGGCTCAGAGGAAAGGAGAAAAGGAAGGAGCGGCCGCTAGCCAAGAACCCAGAGATGAGGAGAGAGCGAGAGGACGCTGACCCCCTTTTCCCTTCGACCTCTTTTTTTTCCCCTCCTCTTGCCCCCCCCCCAAAAAAAACAAACAAACAAACAAAAACCCTCTCTCAGGGCAAGCGCTCCACCACCGACTTCCGCATCTTCGCCGAGGAGAAGGGAAAGCCCATCTCATGGTGGCACGATGTCCCCCTCAAGAACGACGACGGCACGCTCAACTTCATCTGCGAGATCCCGAAGGAGTCTAGCGCCAAGATGGAGGTCGCGACGACCGAGGCGCGCAACCCGATCAAGCAGGACATCAAGAAGGGGAACCTGAGGTTCTACCCGTACAACATCAACTGGAACTACGGACTGCTGCCGCAGACGTGGGAGGACCCGGCGCATGAACACCCCGAGCTCAAGGTCAAGGTAGGGGGAGGGAAAGGGGGGACGGGCGGAGAGAGAGAAGAACGGAGAGAGAGAGAGAGAGGAACGGAAACGACTTTTTCCCCGCTGAAGAGAGCAAACAACACACACACATTTATATTCGAGACTCCCCCCTTCGGGGGAGGCTGATCGTTGAATTCAGTCGAAACTGACTTAATTCTGCAATACCGAGGGGAAAGTGGAGAGGGAGAGAGAGGGAGGGTGGAGGAGGAGGAGCGAGAGAGAAAGAAAAGAGAGGGAGAAAAAACCCGGACGAAAAAAAATAACAATTCCTCGAAAAACTCCATCTTCGTCTTTTTCGAAATTTTCTTCACTTTCAGGGCGACAACGACCCCGTTGACGTCGTCGAGATCGGCGAGGCTGAGTGCGCCATGGGTTCGGTCATGCCCGTCAAGGCCCTCGGCGTCCTGGCGATGATCGACGACGGCGAGCTCGACTGGAAGGTGAGAGATTATCAAGTCAACTTTTGTCGATTTTTTGAGGTCTTTTTTTTTCCGCCGAAAACCTTTTTCTCCGCCTCATTTCTTCGCGCTCACGACGAATCTCTCGTCATTAAAACCAAAATCTTTCTAAAATGAAGATAATCTGCATCAACTCTGCCGACCCGCGCGCCGCCGAGGTCAATGACGTCGAGGACGTCGAGCGATAAGAAGAAGAAGGATTTTCGTTTTTTTCTTTTCCCCTTTATTCTTTTCATTTTCTTCTCTCTCTTTCTCTCTCTCTCTCTGGCTTTCTCACTCACTTTCTCCGCCTCGTTCCACCCCCCCCTCTCTCTTTCACCTCAGCGTCTTCCCGGGAGAGCTCGAGCGCATCCGCGTCTGGTTCCGCGACTACAAGATCCCCGACGGCAAGCCCGAGAACAAGTTCGGGTGAGAGCAGAAAGGATTTCCTTCCTTTGTTCGCGTTTTTTCTTTCTTTCTTCTTTCTCTCTCCTTCTCTCGCTGCTCCTCCTCTCGCCTCTCTCACCCCTTCTCTCTCTCTCTCTCTCAAAACAAAAAAAACGCAAACATAGCTACAACAACAAGGTCCAGCCGAGGCAGTTCGCCCTCGACGTCATCGAGGAGACCAATGGCTTCTGGAGGGACCTCACGACGGGCAAGCGCGAGAACGACGAGGGCATGGCGTTTTAGACGCCATGCCCGTTCTCCTGGAACCTTTACGACCTCGGGGGCGCAAGCGCGAGAACGGCAACGAGGGAATTTCTTTGGAGCTCTTTTTCCCTCTCCAAAGCCATTTTTTTGCGCTCTATCGCCGCCGCCGATTTGGAAGAGGATAGAGAGAGAGAGAGAGAGAGGAACTCGAAGAAAGAGGCAGAGAAAGAGAGAGGCGCGCGACGAGACGTTCTTGTTTTTGAATATTTTTTTGAAACAGCGGAGCCTTTTTTTTATTTCATCATGTTTTTTCCCCCGCCCCCGAATCGAAGAAAAAACGTTTTTTTACTCTCTCCCTTTCTCCCTTCCTAGAAAAGCAATATAACTGTGTCTCGCTCGCGCGCGCGCGTTTCTCTCAAAACGAACGAACGGAAGAGAGAGAGAGAGGCGCGGTGCTTCTTTTGTGTTGTCTCTCGTGCGACGACCTGCTGGGGGCCTCCCCTTTTTTTTGCAAGACGAGGGAGAAAAAAGCCCAAAAAAATTTCGGCTCATTTCCAGCTCAGCCCCACACCTGCCATGAGCGGGGGGCCTGGATGGTCCTCCCGCCCTTGCCGCCGGCGGCAGCCTCGGGAGCAGCAGCCGAGGAGGCCGCGGAGGAGGAGGCCCTCTTGCTCCTGCTGGTCGCGCTGGCGGCGCCGTCGGCCAAGAGGGCGTCCTCGAAGGAGGGCGGGAAGCCCGTCGCGACGATCGTGACGTGCAGCTCGCCCTCGTATGCGTCATCGACGACCTGTTGTCGCCGTTTTTCCGTCGTTGCGTTTTTTTGAGGAAGAAGGAGAGGAGGGGCATGCGGAGAGGAGGGGAGTGCGGCGGTGAGAGGGAGCGGCGCCGAGAAGTGTCATTTGCTCCCGGGAGAGAGACGATCCGTGAAAAAGAGCGAGGAAAAAAAAACCCGAAAGGGTTAAAAAAAGAACTCCTCACCGCGCCGAAGATGACGTTGGCACTCGGGTCCGCGAGCGACGACACGACCTGCGACACCTCGTTCACCTCTGCCAGCGTCATGTCCCTGCCGCCCGTGATGTTGTACACCACGCCCGTCGCGCGCTCGATGGAGCGCTCGATCAGGGGCGCGGACGTGGCGGCGTCGGCGGCCTCGCGGGCGCGGCCCTTTCCGCTGGCGACGCCGACGCCGAGCATGGCAGTGCCGGAGTCGCGCATGATGGCCTTGACGTCGGCGAAGTCGACGTTGACCTGTTTGGAAAAGGGGAGAGAGAAAAAAAGAGAGCAGAGAGAAAAAGATGAGTTTTTGTTTTTTTTGCTTTTTTTTTCCAACCTCAGGAGACCTCGATACGAGAAAAAGAACAAAGACAAAAGAAAGGAAAGAAGAGAAACGAATTTCAAGGACTCACCAGCCCCGGGATGGTGATGATGTCCGAGATGCCCTGCACGCCCTGGCGCAGGACGTCGTCCGCGAGCAGGAACGCGTCCGAGAGCGGGGTCGCGTCCCCGACGACGCCGAGGAGGCTAGTGTTTTAAAAAATATTCCGAGGTCGTTTTTTTGTTCGAGGTCAGTTTTTCGGAGGTCGCTTTTCGAGGTCGCTTTTTTCGACGATGGGTTGGAGCTCTCTGGACTCCCTCTTGCCGCGCTTTCTCTCTCGGACAGGAAAAATCTCATTCCTATACGAAAGCGAACCGAAGAAACGAGGAAGAGCGAGGAAGAGAGCGCCATCAAAGACCTCATTCTTACCGGTCGTTGGGGATGACGATCAGGGTGTCGACTGCCTTGCGGAGCGTCTCGACGCCGTCTGCGGCGGCGCCGCCGCGGCGGCGGCCCTCGAAGGAGAAGGGGTAGGTGACGACGCCGACCTTTTGACGATTTTGTTGTTTTTTTGGGTTCGCAGGAAGAGTGGAAAAGGAAGAGAGAGGCGGATACGTGAGGAGAGTCGGAGAGGGGTGGTCGCCTTCTCCGTCTTTTCTTGGAGAGTCCGCGTGCGGCCCTCTCGGAGATGGGAACAAGAAAAAGGTTTTCCCTCCCCCCCCCTCCCCTCTCTAACTCCCTCTTTCTCTCATCGCACCGTCAGGGCCCCCGCCTCTTTCGCGGCCTTGGCCACCGCAGGGGCAGCGCCCGTGCCTGTCCCGCCGCCCATCCCCGCCGTGATGAAGACGAGGTCGGCGCCGGCGACGGCCCGCGCGACGTCGGCGGCCGACTCCTGCGCGGCCGCCGCGCCGAGGGAGGGATCCCCGCCCGTGCCGAGGCCGCGGGTGAGCTCGGCGCCCAGCTGGAGCTTGTTGAGGCAGGAGCTGGACTCGAGGGCCTGGGCGTCGGTGTTGACGGCCCAGAACTCGACGCCCTGGATTTGTCGAGATGTTTTTTTTTTGAAGGGAGAGGGGAGGAGGGGAGGTCGAGGTCGAGTTTTTTTTTCTTTTCGAATTTCGCCCGTCAAAAGAAAAAACTCTCGTCGTGATCGACCGGCGTGTTCGTTGCGTTCTCTCTCTCTCTCTCTCTTCTTCTTCTTCTCCTCACCTGCAGGCCCGAGTTGACCATGCGGTTGACGGCGTTACCGCCGCCGCCGCCGACACCGATGACCTTGATGCGGGCGTCGCCGCCTGTAGTGGTTGGTGGCGGGGAGGAGTTGTTGAAAGGGAGAGACGAGAATGAGCACTGGCGTCAAAAAAACAGAAAAAAGATGGCACCGTCGTTCGTCCAACAGCGGGGCGATTGCCCTCCCACGCTTCCTTCACATCCCCTTCCATCCACTCTGCGGCGCCTCTCTCGCTCTCGATGCGAAAGAAGAGATCACGACTCACCGTAGGCGCCGAACGCGGGAGGGCTCCCGGCCGCAGCGCGAGGGGCCAGGGACTTGAGCGAGCGGCGCGACGACGACGAAACGCGCGCCGGCATCATCGACAAAGGAGCAGGAGCGGCGGAGCGGGGGGCGATCGCCGCGCGCGACGACGACAACGACGATGAGACCGCGGGGGCGACGCGCACGCCCGCGGAGGAGCGGAGGGAGATCATCGTTTTGGGACGAGGAGAACCGAAGGCCGAAGGACAGAGAGAGAGTTTGAAAAAAGGGATTGTGCTGGTTTTCTCGTCTTCGACCGAGTCTCCTCTCTCAAAAAAAACATTGACGGTCGAGAAGGAGGCTTGAGCTCGAGAAATCGATTGGCTCGTCTCGAAGACTCTTTTCTTCCTCTTCCTCCTCCGCTCTCTCCTTCTTTCTCACGGTTCCTTTTTTTCGACGTCATGGCGCACGTCGATGCGCTCCGCGCCAAGATCGAAGGGCTGCAGGTAAGAGCAGCTCCGCCCCCCCCTCCCCCCCCTCCAAAGAGAGACCGAGGAAAGAAAGAGCCGAGAGGAGCGACGATCGGCCGTCGATCGAGTCGGCTCACCTTTGTCTCCTCTCCCTCTGTCCCTCTCTCCCATCTCTCTCTCTCTCTCTCTTCCTCTCCTCAGCTCGAGCTCAAGCAGGCAGAGACACATGCGGCCTCCAACGGAGCAGCGGCTGCTGCGGCGGCGGAAGAACTCGTCGCCCCCTACTCGCGCTCCTACGGCCGGACGCCCATCGCGGCGGCGCTGCGCCCCGCCTCGCCCGGCGCGAGCGACGAGGGCAACCTCTCGCTCGTCGGCACGGAGCTCACCGTCGGGGGCTGGGTCCGCACGGGGCGCGAGGCCCTCGCCGGCGCCCTGGCGTTCGTCGGGCTCAACGACGGGAGCTGCCAGGGAGTGCTGCAGGTGGTGCTCCCGGCCGAGGTCGCCGCCGCGTTTGCCGCCGAGCAGGCGGCGAGGGCTTCCCCGCCGCCCTCGCCCTCTGGCTCCTCCCCCGCCGCTGCCGCCGCCGCTGCTGCTCCTCCTTCGCCCGACGCGGCGGCGGCGGCGGCGGCGACGCTGAAGGCCGCGTGCCAGACGGGGGCCTGCCTCCTCGTCTCGGGCGTCGTCGTCCTCTCGAAGCCGCCCGACCCCGAGAAGCTGCGCCGGGACCGCGAGGCGGGCCTCCCCGCGAAGCGGACGCAGCTCGTCGAGCTCAGGGCCACGAGGCTCGTCCACCTCGGCCCCTGCGACAACGGGAAGGGCGCGTACCCGCTGGCCGGGAAGGGCAGGCACACGCTCGAGCACCTGCGCGACGTCGCGCACCTGCGGCCGCGGACCGCGACGTTCGGCGCCGTCGCGCGGCTCCGCTCCTGCCTCGCCGCGGCCGCGCACGAGTTCTTCCAGTCCCGGGGCTTCCACTACGTGGCCAGCCCCCTGATCACGGCGAGCGACTGCGAGGGCGCCGGGGAGATGTTCCAGGTGACGACGCTGCTGCAGAGGGCGGACGAGGAGGCGAGGAAGGGGGGCGGGGGCGGCGGGGCTGCTGCTGCCGGCGCCGCCGCTGCCGCTGCTGCGGCTGCGGCTGCGGCTGCTCCCGCTGCTGCTGCCGCCGCTCCTGCTGCCGAAGAGAAGGAAGCGCCCGCCGCCTTCGTCCCCGCGCTCTCCGGCGAGGAAATCGCTGCCCTGGAGGCCTCCGCCGCGGAGTTTGGGGACAGGGTCCGGGCGCTGAAGGGGGCGAGGGCGCCCAAGGAGGAGGTCGAAGCTGCCGTCGCTCTGCTGAAAGAGGCGAGTTTTGTCATTTTTTTTTTGCTCGAGAGAGAGAGAGAGAGAGAGAGAGAGAGAGAGAGAGAGAGAGAGAGAGAGAGAGAGAGAGAGAGAGAGAGAGAGAGAGAGAGAGAGAGAGAGAGAGAG
>Ga0114918_10004608_pt1 | contig 11957 bp, 10 predicted proteins | sample LantaG_FD_87015 | JGI IMG/M metagenome (GOLD analysis project Ga0114918, IMG submission 87015) | Deep subsurface microbial communities from Baltic Sea to uncover new lineages of life (NeLLi) - Landsort_02402 metaG | ecosystem: Environmental > Aquatic > Marine > Oceanic > Sediment | place... | reverse complement strand
TTTGTCTTTGTAAAAGCTTTCTATGCCATGAGCAGCATCTTCAATAACATAAAGATTGTATTTTGCTGCCAGTGCCATTATTTTAATCATATCACATGCTATTCCCGCATAGTGAGTCGGCACAATTGCTCTTGTCTTTTCATTAATAAGCTCTTCTATATTATTTTCATCCATGCCTGGGTGATCTGGTCGTGAATCCACAAATCTTATTAAGGCTCCCTGTCTTGCAAAGGCAAGAGCAGTGGATACAAAGGTAAATGAAGGTACAATCACTTCATCTCCAGACTTAATATCAATAAGCATTGTTGCCATTTCAAGCGCATCAGTGCACGAAGTGGTCAGAAAACACTCTTTCAGGTTATATCGTTTCCTAAAGAAGGCATGACATTTCTGAGTAAAAGATCCGTTTCCGGACAGATGTCCGTTGCTTACAGCTTGGCGAATATATTCTATCTCCTTACCAGAAACCCAGGGCTTATTAAAAAGAATTTTATAAGGTATCACTATCTGATAAACTTAAAAACCTGGTATTTCTGCTATTATTCCGGTAACTAATATAAGCGCCTGATAAACTGATAATCACGGCAACTAATCCGGTTATAAAGACTCCTACTATTAACCTGATGGATATAAGGTTATGAATGATGTCTCCGTAAGAGAACTCTTTTATTAATAACATGATGGATCCCAGAATTATTACCAACCCTGCAAAAGTTAAAATCCATACAATAATTCCCGAGTATGCCAGTAATATAAGAATCCCATGTTTTATCAGTTTCAATAAAGTATAGGAGCTGGTCCCTGTAAAACGTTGATGATGTGTTATATCTGTAAATGCAATATTTTTTGTTAAAAAGCTGAGGAAGTCATCGATAAATGTATAAGGAGAGACCATGGTTGATGTTCTGACTGCAACTTCTTTCTTAATTAATCTGTAAGGAGAATAATTTTCATAGAGGGTTGGTATAAAATGTTTTAGCACTTTTCTAAGGAGAATTGATATCCGGTTTCTGATTCCCCGATGCTGTAAATTTGTAAATTTCCCGTAAACAAGGTCATAGTCGCCCTCCTTCTGTTTATCCAGAAGTCTTAAAATATCAGCAGGATCGTGTTGAAGATCTTCATCCATTGTAATAAAAAAATCTCCTTCTGCCCGGCTGAAACCATATTGCAGAGCTTTATGCTGCCCATAATTCTTTCTGAAAAAGTATGCCTTTAAATGTTCAGGATCATCAGCCGTTAACTGCTTTACTATATGAAAAGAAAAATTGTCACAATGATCACAAATAAAGATTACTTCAAAATCATATTTACCTGACAGAGTTTCTCTGATCTTTCCGGTCAGTCCAGTCAGAATATTTCCTCCACGATATACAGGTACAATAATTGATAATTTCATGAATAATCCCAATATTAATTAATGACTTTTCTGAGGACAATAACCGTTTCATCTATCCTGAAGAAAAATACTCTAGACAAAAAACTGCGTATTGCTTTATTATTTGTTGAAATTGAACTTATCAGCTTCCTGTAACCCATTATTTTACTCTCTGCCAGCCAAAACCAGGTAAGCGCAAAAAAGAAACCATGTGTTTTATACTTATTAAAAATTCCTGCTATCGGACAACTGCAGACTCTCTCTGAAATACTTTTAATAGAAAAAAAACCTGCATTTTCATTACCTTTCTTCATAATATAAAAGTTCGAATTTTTTATTTCATACATATCATTAATCCAGTTGCTGTACCTCCTGGATGAAACACTGTTGCTGAAATATGGATCTAAAGAAATCCTGTCGGTTTCAAACATATTATCCTCTACCTCCGCTATCAGTGAATCCAATTGTATTTTATCTGTTACTAAATAATAACTGAATCCGGATAAAAATCGCTTCCATTTCTGATCAATCTTCTCCGTCTGATCTACCTCAAGGGATATGGTAATCTGGTTTTCCAGATAACGATAACCGATCTCTTCCATCTGATGAACAAGTTTCAGATCACTCACAGGAATTTTTATTACAGAAAAATCAAATGTTTCTTCAACTGCTGAATCCAGATACATTTGATAAGTATCTCCTTTTTCAAATATTATTTCACAGGTCTTTAACCCGGTAATCCTCTCGTCCCAATATGCATTTAATATTTTCATCCAATTAAATCAGAATTATTTCCAGTTTTCACTTTGTTCTTTAGTCTTTCACCTTGTCCTCCGGTCATACTTTCGTCTGGTCAGTCCCATTTAATAAAACGATCTGACTCACTTGTATTGTTCTGTCTTTCATTGTGTTACAACTCACAACAAGGCAACAGCAGCCTTTTTATTTTGTCGTCATCTCACTTCCATCACAGTTCCAGAGAGGAAGAAGATCAGTTGGTTTATATTTTATTAAATAACTTTTAGCTTCAGTTGGATCAAGTACAATACAGGTTACTTTCCTGCTTACTATCTCCTCGGCCTGCATAATTTTCCTGGCAAGATATTCCCTGTCAATTTCGCTTCCCACAAGGATTAGCTCAATGACCTGGCTATCTTTCCCACGGGCAAAATCGCCGGTAAGATAAATGCAATCAAGGTCCCCCAGCCGGTGAATCACCTTCTCAATCACACGGTCAATACCTGTCTCCTTAAGTATGATGCTGTGTATATCGTTATAAAGAGGATGTTTGCTGTTAGCCTGGAAAATCTTTTTATTTCCCTCCCGTAAAGAGTTAAGAAGTCCTGCTTCTTCAAATCTGTTCAGTTCAATACGTATTGCATTTGATGATTCCCCGAATTCAGTCTCAAGCCCTCGAAGATGAGCCCGGGTACTGCTGTTCAGGAAGAATTTCTTCAATAGCTTTATCCGTGTCTGAGAAGTGATAAGACTACTTAACATCAGGTCAGGTTAATGAGTAACAAAATTACTCAATGTTTTTATTTTACAAAATAATTTGTGATTTTTATGACAGGGATTAAGGTGAATTAATTGCATTAGGAAGCTGGGTATCAAACTGTATTCACCCTAGAACTTAATACTAAATGAGGGTAAAGATTGCTTCGTCTTCCCGATAGTCCCTAATATCCGCAGGATATTGTTAATAAAGGCTGCAAAACTCTAATAAATAAAGCTCTGCAGCCAAAGTATTTTCACCTAAATTGGTGTTGCACAAAATACCAGAGATGAAAGTAATAAATAGTAACACAATATCCGCATTCGGAGGAATAAATTTTGTTTTTGAACACCTTGAAGAAGGTAATTACAAAAATTTGTTCGACAGATATCTTCCAGAATTAGCCCCTCAAAGCACTTATAATTGGAAAGACATAATTTATTCAATATTAAGTATTTATTTATGTGGCGGTGATTGCATTGAAGACTTGCAGATACACTTGAAGACACATTTTCAAAAGAATCCATTTATTAATATGCCAAGTTCTGACACAGTTTTAAAACGGCTTAAGGAAATATCTGAAGACAGCAATCATTGTTTTACCAGGAGAGGAACTGTAGAGCATACTTATAACAGGAACTCAAAATTGGAGGAACTTAATGTAGAGTTACTTAAAAAACTTGGAGCTTTTTCTAAGGATGAAATTATTATTGATTATGATAATACAATCATATTCAATGAGAAAAGTGACAGTAAGATGACATATAAGAGGAATCCCGGATATCAGCCTGGGGTATGCACTCTTAATGAAGAACAGGTATTATATATTGAAAACAGGAATAGAAACAGTGATGCAAAATCCTTCCAGGCAGATACTATAAGACGCATTTTTACCCTGCTTAAGTCAAAAGGGATTAAAAAAGCTGATCATTTTAGAGCAGACGCTGCTTCCTATCAATATGATGTTATAAAGCTTCTGGAGGCAGGAGTTAAGAATTTTTATATTGGATGCAGGAATAGTTATATCGAAAAATACTTTTCTCAAGTCAATAAGTGGATGTCCATTACAGATACCTCTAATGAGATTATTGAGGTCGGAGAGATAACTATAACTCCCTTTCAGCGACAAGCAAGTAATAATAAAAAGTCTGCTCATGAGTATAGATTGATTGTTAAAAGAAAACCGAAAAAAGACGGCCAACTCAACCTTTTTACTCAAGACGCTTATGAATACCGGGCTATCCTTACAAATAATACAGAGTGGAGCACTGTTGAAATAGCTAAATTCTATAACCATCGTGGTAATATGGAAAAACAGTTTGATATACTGAAAAATGATTTTGGCTGGAATTATATGCCCTTCTCAAAACTAAACCAGAACACTGTATTTTTGTATATGACAGCTATTTGCAGAAATCTATATCATAATATTATCAAATACTTCTCAGAAAAAGTCAGATCATTAAAACCTACATTCAGGGTCAAGAAGTTTTTATTCAGGTTCGTCATTCTGCCTGCAAAATGGATTAAGAGATCCAGACAAAACTATTTGAAAGTATATGGTGATATAAACTTCTCTACCTAAAATACTAAAAAACAATTAGCTTATTGATCATAGTATAAGTTGCCGAGCAACATGGGTGAGGTATATCCGGGAAATAAAAAACTGATAAAAATCCTATACTCAATGTGGAATTATATATGAAATAATGATCTTTCTTATATAAGAACATCAAAATCTATAGCCAAATCATCCCAACCATCATATAAATAGCTTTAAAATCTTTCCTCAAGTTAAACATGCGGAATTTAGGAGTCATCGGGACTCCTCGCAATGACTTTTAACCCCCGGACAATCATGGCATCAGTTTAACAGTAATACCAATTAAAGTAGAGTCATTGCGAGGAGTAAAACGACGAAGCAATCTCAATCCCCAATCACCAAATTGCCAACTGTACAGACTAACAAAGATGGTGAACAAAGCCAGAACTTTTCAACATTTCAACCATTCAACCTTTCAACAATTCAATAATTCATAAAATGCCGGTCGCTCATCACTGTTAGCCTCCTGTTCGTCAATATTCCAAAATTTTCTCTAATCAATAATTTTTAATTATTATATTTGTATTCAAATTAATAGCAAATTAATAATGCAACTTTTTTTAGGATGGTTGAGTCATTAATGAAATCGGTGGCTTTATGAGAAAAATATTACTTTTTATATTTATAATTGGTTTCCCATTTGCATTATCAGCACAATGGTATGGTGATGGTAGTGAAGAAGATGCGTTTTGGGGGGTAATAAACAGTTCATATCCTTTAACGACAGATCTGGAGTGGAATACTACTAATTTCCCCGGAGGTGTAATTTATGTTGGCCAGTCAGGTTCCGAGGAGAACGATCTGGTAATAGGCTCAGGGTATACCTTAACCATTGGCCCGGGTATTACTGTAATTTTTACACAACTCACATCTGATCTGCTGATTACAGGCTCAGGTGTTTTAACAGCAGAGGGAACAAGTTCTGATCAGATTCTTTTTACAAAAGACTCTGGTAAAAGTCATTGGGGACATATTTCTTTTGAAACACCTGGTTCAGGTACACCGATTGCCGGTACAGGTACATTTGAGTATTGTACTGTTCAGTATGGTTATGCCGCCACCAGCGGCACTTATCCATCTAACGCAGGAGGAGGTATACAGGTCAACGCAAATGGTGTTACAATTGAAAACTGTTATTTTGAAAACAATTATTCAAATTTTGGTGGTGCTGTCACTGTAAATGCAGGGAGGAATACGGAGATTAAAAATTGTGTGTTTAAGTCAAATACTTCAAATCAAGCCGGAGGAGCATTACTCCTTTGGACAAGTTCCACTGCAAAAGTTGAAAATTGCATTTTTGAAAAAAATAATTCTTTAAGTAATGGAGGAAATGCCTATGGAGGAGGTGGTATTTGGATATTAGCCAACACTTCAACAATTGTTAACTGCACTTTTGTAAATAATACAGCTATTGATCCGGGTGATGGTATATATTCCTATGGATCATCTGGATCAAGAATAATTAATTGCATTTTATGGGGATCGAGTGATCAGTTTGCCGGGGCTAGCACAACCTCGACAATTGTAACTTGTGCTTTTGAAAGTGCAAAACCGGCAAATGCAATAACTTCAATAATTATCAGTGATGTCGCTGACGATCATTTTACAGATGCCGGTTCAGGAGACTGGTCAATAAAATTCATCTCTCCTTGCCGCGATGCCGGCACAAACAGTTATGGAAGTCCTAATATAGTTCCTTCTTTAGATTATGATGGAAATCCCCGGATTGGAACCAAAGATATTGGTACTTACGAAGTCCAGTACAGCCGCTGGACCGGCGCGACCAGTACAACATGGAGCACAGTTACAAACTGGGATGCCAGTATTGACCCTGATAATGGTACCGGGGATGTGTATTTTCCAACCGGGTTAAGTAGATATCCTAATGTATCCACATCACAAGATTATACGATTGGTGACAGTAAATTCATGATAGTTGAACCTGGAGCACAGGTTACTCTGGATGTTCTTACAAACTATGGAACTTTGGAACTCAAATCTGATGCAACAAAGATGTTTTCGCTTTTGTTCAACAGCTTTCCGGGTTCAGGCACCGTTAAATCTGAAATTTATTTTACCGGGGGTGAAAATCCTCCTTCTGAACCTAACAGATGGCATTATATGGCAGTCCCCCAAACTATGAGCAAAACAGTGATGACAAATATTAATCCGTATAACCTGCTGCGTTATGATGATTCCAGGGTAACAACAGATAAATTTCAGGGTTGGCAGTGGCATGACGGATGGGATGGATCTTATCCTCAACCCTCAGACGAATTTTATACTCTTGATGAAAAAAGAGGATATAATTTTTTTCGCAAAACGACTGATGCCTCAACAGCAGTATTAACTTCAACATCACTTCTTTCAGGATTAGGGACTATTTATCTACAATTCAACACAGGAATTGATGTACCTCTGGCGGGTTGGAATCTTCTTGGTAACTCACTTACATGCTCACTTGATTGGGAAGCTGTTGATTGGTCGGGAGGAGTATATGTCAGAAATGCCGTTTATTACACAATAAATGACGCATTGGCTGGTTATGTAGATGGTGATGGAGTTAATGACGGAACTCAGTTTATTCCACCCTTACAGGGTTTCTTTGTAAAGACAGATGCGGCCAGTCAATCTATTGGTTTTTCACCTGCAAAAGTTCATTCCGGTCAGTCCTATTACAAGGGAAAGGGATCTGTTACTCCACAGGTCAGGCTTGAAATATGGCAGGGAAACAGGAATGATGAAACTGTGATAAGATTCAAAGATGAATCTACCTCCCTTTTTGATGGTAAGTTTGATGCCTCCAAATGGGTATCTCAAACCGGGATTGCTCAGATTTATACACATTTAACACCTGAAGATTATTGTATTAACACTATCCCCTTCCCGGAAATAAAAACGGATATTCCTGTTTACATTGTAATCCCTGCCGATGGTACTTATTCAATTAAAAGAACGATAATTACAGGTCTGGATAATTATACAGTTTTCCTGAAGGATATTCAGCAGAATTATACTGTTAATCTTAATGAAGTTACTGATTACACCTTCAATGCTATTCAAGGGACCATAGAAAACCGGTTCATCCTGACCGTTAGCAATGTTTCGACAGATATACCCGACAATACTTTTAATAATAAACTTTTTAATATATTTTCTACTGATAATATTATTAACATCCAGACCATGAATAATGGATGGGATGGCAGGATCGGTTCAGTAAAGGTTTTTGATTTGGCTGGAAAAACTGTAACCGAACAGAAAAATATTGAGTTCTGGAAAAATTCAATTAATCAAATACCAACCTTTAACCTTATGGGTATTTATCTTGTTGAGATACAGGCCGGAGCAATGAGATATGTTGGAAAGGTGATTGTGAAATAGGTACTGGGTGCTGGTTGCCATGTCCTGGGTATTTTATATCTATTACCTTGGACACAGAACTAAGAACCTAGTACCTCAGGAAACGTTTTTGTTACTTTTATTAAAATAGTTACTTTTGTAATTCTGAAACATCTCTTTGCATTTGAAGAATATAGACCGGAAAATATCATCTAAGAGATTATACATTAAGCCCCTTGTTGCCAGGATGATTCTGGATAATTCCATTTCGCTTGTTATGATGACTGCTCCTCCCAACCCCGATCCCAGGGGTGGCGGCAGCAAAGGTGCCGATGAGCCTTTCCAGAGCCCGTTCGGGGATTCACCCTTTGGGTGATTGCGGAATGCGGATTGTGGATTTCGGATTTGGAGGAACGTCAGTGACGACATCCCGCAGAGCGGGAGCGGATTTATACTTTTCAACTTCTTCAACTCCCTCCAACCCTTCTTGTAGTTAATACTAAATGATTATGAAGATTGCTTCGTCGCACCCCCAACAGAGTATGGCCCATTAAGATAACCTAAATCCCGTGGCCAAACGCCTGTTGCTTCTAAATCTATTTCTTTATAAATTTTTTAAAACAGGAACCTCCTGACCCTTTAAAATAGACCAGGTACATCCCTCTTGAGAGATTGCTTAAATCAACACTTGTTATTCCCTGATAGATTTCTTTTGTTATTAACCGTTCCCCCGTAAGGTTATAAACCTCCATAAGGCTGATATCAGAACTTTTTACATCAATCTTCATAACATCTATAACAGGATTGGGATAAATAATTGCTCCGGGACTTTCATTGAAGATATCATCTGTACCTGTTGCAATAGATTTCGGGGTTACACTTGCCCATGTTAGCCCGATTCTTATTTCATCCATATCAATATTAGGAGTACTTGTTACAGCTTCCTGTCTGATGTAAAACCTGTTTACAGGATTAATATCATTTACCCCGCTACCTGTTAAATCTCCGGTTATTGTTGCAGTTGGAGGAAGAGTGTTTTCAAAAGTCGAAGAGGAGGGATTTATCCATATACTTGACTTATCATTCGGGTTGTCAGCAATATATGTGCCAATTATTTCATAAGATGCAACTATAAAAATCGGTGTATTAACGGAGTATTGAACCGGATTACCTGCTGACATGTTCCATATCGGTAGACTTGATCTTGTGCCATGTCCAATATTGAATTTGGTTGGATCGGATGCATCTTTTTGAATAATGAAGCTGCATCCCCAGGCAGATGAGGTATTCGGAGCATTTGAAAATCCCGCCAGATGCGTTGGAGTTACCTGATTAATCCCTGTAAGATCTGTCACCTGAAAAATAAATGAATAATAAATTAAAATATCTGCCGGCTGATCGCCAAACCAGATAACAAAATCGTCCCCGGCACCACTCACACTGATTTTATTTGCAGTTGATTCAAGCAATCCGGAATATGATAAACTACCAGAAGCAACTGTCACATCATTTGTTGGTGTGGTATTCAGGCACCACCAGTTTGTATTATCATAAACCAGAGTACCGATAGTATAATCAATCCCTTCGTAGACTGGTAATGTTTTCTGCCCAAAACTTCCATTTATCAAAATAAAAATGAAAAAGGGAAAAAACATGATTTTTTTAAATCTTATATATTTCTCCATGTTATTTCGATTTTGTTTAAACCTATATATGTCATACAAAGTTAATTAAAACAATAGTTTATACGGGGAATTTGGGAATAAGTTACATCTAGGGGCGGGAGGGGGGAGGGGGGGAGGGCGGGAAAGCGAGAGGGAGAGAGAGCAGATCACTCATCTGTTAGTCCACACCGGCCAACATTACGACAATCGTATGTCAAAATCATTCTTCGAGCAATTGGAAATACCGGAAGCTGATATAAATCTTGGTGTAGGATCGGGAACCCATGCTGAACAGGTAGGCAATACGATGATAGAATTTGAGAAAGTTTTTAAAACTGAAAAGCCAGACTGGGTAGTGGTTGTGGGAGATGTAAATGCTATACTGGCATGTTCCATAACAGCAAAAAAGGAAAAAATTAAATGTTGCCATATCGAAGCCGGACTGCGATCGGGAGATATGGCAATGCCGGAAAAGATCAGGATATTAATCGGTTTCAATGGTGAGGTCATTTTTGATTTATCGAAACCGGATGGTACAATGCGTAAAACTACTGATATATCTGCATTACGGAAATTAGGTTACGCTCATAAGATCGATCTGAATTCCGGATTAAGAACAACTTATAATCATTACGTCAACTATTAGGCTTGCATTACAGCAACAGAAGCTTTATCTATTAATGTTGTGTTGGATGTCATGATCCCAATCTTATATTCTGATAATCTTCAAGAGTGCCGGGAGAGGTGCTCTTTTTTTTAAACGGGCGCGCGGTACGGGGCTCCCGATAGTTATCGGGACGGCGCGAGGCAATGAGACGGTACAATCGTTCGATCGTTTATAGGTTCGTAAGTTCGAGGGGAAAGAAGAACTTACACAACTTGTCCCGCCCTCCCGCTCTCCCGCCCTCTTTAACTGCTTTTAGGAGTGAGGGCAAACCGAAAATAGCCTGTCCCGAACTTGTTCGGGAGTGCGAACTTTAGTTTTTTTGGTGGCGCGTAAGGCTTTGTGTAGCGGGCGGACAAAAAAGCTGAAGTTGTCATTTTCGGCGCCTTTTCTTTGTTACTTTCTTTTAGCGTTAAAAGAAAGTTAAGAAAAAGATTTAAACAAACGAAGAAAGAATAAAAAAACAACTGGTGTATGGGGCAACGCCCCATTTTACAGAAACTGATTACAACCATGCGGAGCACAAATCAAGAATTGCAACTCCGCGTTAGCGGAATAGACAGCGCGAGGCGCACTTCCTGGTTTTGCTCTCTGCTCTTAGCCCTGCACTATTCCGGAGTCCGTTCCGGGTTAAGCGTTAAGCGCTTTTCAAATAAACTCATCATGGTTTAATCCTGATTGCCTTATTATTGAACGAAAAGTACCAATAGGGATTTCCTTTCGTGGTGCAGGAACAATTACAGTTTTTTCGTCTTTTCTGTATTTTTGATGACTTCCCCGCTGGGAAACAAAAATGAAGCCATTCTTTAAAAGTGTGCTGATTATTTTTTGAGAGGAAGGGAGTTTTGTCATCTTAAATTAAGCTGAGTTTCACCAATTAAAGCTTCTGAAATAGACAAATAATCCCAATGACTCTTATCGCCTTCAAAATATAATTGTAATGCTTCTTTCAAATTGGCACTTGCTTCGTCAATGGTGGTTCCAAAGCTGGATATGTCAACATTTAAGCATTGTGAAACATAATACTTTCCTTCTTTGTATATCACATATTTGATTTTTTTCATAATCATTAAAATAATTTTTTGTAAAAGTACGCATTTTTGTATATACGTCTGTTAATATCAGAAATTTCTGATGTTAAAAAAAATTAGATTGATTCGGGGACAGGCCGTTCGGCTAGCAAAAATTAATTCCAAATTCAAGATTTGGCTTCGCCGAGCTCGCCTTCGGCTCGGTTGCGGATTTTAACTATTCAACTTTCTTCAACTTACTTCAACTTTCTTCAACTCCTCGTACTTAATACTAAATGACGATGAAGATTGCTTCGTCTCCCGAGTACTCGGGATCCTCGCAATGACTTTTAATCCCCGGATACTCGCAGTATAATTTTATACAGTAATATAAATTAAAACAGAGTCATTGCGATCCGCCAGCTGGCGGAGAAGCAATCTTAATCACCAACCACCAAATTACCTTCATAATTACGAGCCCTATAAATAGTTGATAAAATGGATTTGCAGACCTGCCTCCTGAATATGAAAAACTCGACAAAATGATTAACAGCTATTTGCAATATGTCGAATCTAACTGGAATTCTTAATTATTTCTCTCATTATTCTTTCTCAAACTTGCAAACCGAGAACCAGGATGAGATCGAATAAACGGCCAAATGTGTAGTAAAAAATGTGGTTTTGGCTATTTATAAATCAATAAAAAGATGATCTGCTATGAGTTCGTTTTGAACAATCTGACGGCTGTATTTATTCTGATTTAATCCGTTTGAGGTAATAAAAGTTATAAAAATATTCTTC
>Ga0114918_10004607_pt1 | contig 11958 bp, 20 predicted proteins | sample LantaG_FD_87015 | JGI IMG/M metagenome (GOLD analysis project Ga0114918, IMG submission 87015) | Deep subsurface microbial communities from Baltic Sea to uncover new lineages of life (NeLLi) - Landsort_02402 metaG | ecosystem: Environmental > Aquatic > Marine > Oceanic > Sediment | place... | reverse complement strand
AGGATTTTTTACTTTGTGAATGTTTTCTAGAATCTTTTTGAGATAACTGTCTTCTCTAAAGTTCTCTATATCGCATAATTTGTTAAAGACTTCGTAGAGAGACAAGGATTTCAAGTTATTAGGTATTTTTGGGTTTAAAAGATTATCTCATGTAAGCGGGTAATTCTTCCGACTCCAGGATCTCGTACTCGCATCCTTTTATTATTACCTGGATTAATTCAAGGTCCTCAGGATAGGCGTAGAGCTCTATCTTAGAGAGAGAGGAATAAGTATAGCCGACGATTGATAGAAGGGTCTCTTTAGAGGCCTTATCGTTACCGATCTCCGTCATAACATCAACTGCAGACCTGGATACCCCGGTTAGTATGGTTCTAACTATCTTAGCCGTGAACCCTATCTTTTCAAGTAATCTAACCGGGCTCGGTGTTCCATACTTCCTCTCATGTTTGGCCCCTAGATTAAACCTGTATAATCTACGTCTCTTTCTTTTTTCTTCCACGATTACTTAACCTCTTCATAGATTCTGACATAAATTCCTCATGATAAGGTGACGGCTCAGTATCTAAATCATTGAACATTTCTAACCATTCTTTTCTAAACTCGTTATCTTTTAGTAGTTCTTTAACTAATCGTGTCGCCATTTTGTGTATGTTTTTCTCTGAGTGACCCCATTTTCCTAGTAACCATTTATTACGTAAATGAAAATACTCATGAAAGTAGACATATAAAATATAATAAGCAAAGGAATCATAATCATCTTTAAATCCATTTATTAGCATTAAATATAATGAAGGTAAATAGACATAAGCTATTTGTCTTTTATGATATGCTCTACCGTATGCAAGATAAGAAAGATACTGCGAAAAAAGTACACTCATGTTTCTTTCTCTCCAAGATAATTAAATAGGGTGTTTTTTTGTCTCGTATTCTCTTCGTTTACGATGCTGTTTATATCGGCTCCTTTTTCTGGTTTTCTCCAAGGATTAATTTTAGTCTTAGCCCACAATTCTAGGATCATCAAGTTAGCTGCATCAGATAGTTCAGGATCGTAGAAGTATTCGGTGGCGTGTACTTTGTTATGACATTCTTTGCAGAGGGTTATTAGGTTGTTTGTGTCGGTGTAGACTATGATCCATATTATATTGAATTTTCGTTGCCATCTATATTCGTGGGCCTCCCATTTGGGGAACCATTCTCGTACTAGTCCATAGATAAGGGGATAGAGAAAATCGACGGGTATTACATGATGACAGTTATAGGGTAGGAATTGGGTGTTTTGTGGATATCCCTTGAAGTTTTTGTCGACTCTTTTAAGGAGCCATTCATCTTGACTTAAACCCGTTTTTCGGACGTAACGACCGCATACCCGGCAGCGTCCGAGATCCCTTTTCCAGACTATGTTTCGAGCCGGGGCCCATCCATAGTTATTATAGACTATGCTTCGGCATTTATCAGAGCAATAATATTTTTTTCGTCCTGGTGGGATTAGGCCTCCGCAGGCCCTACACTTGAAGGCCCCCGTTATAGGGTCTCGATGGTCCAGGACGGTGATATCAAAATCAATTCTAGACACATTAATTCTATTTTACTATAGAATATGGTTTAATTAAAAGGGTTACGGTTAAAGGTTTAATAAATTTACGTTAAAATCGTTATACTCTTCGGGGGTGAATCGTTTTAGTATCCCGGATTCGAGGATTTTTCTCATTGATGATTGCTTGAAACTTCCGCCACAAGGACACTGTTTAGGCCTTTCACCTTTATTGTCATAGGCTATTGGGTTTCCACATTTTGTACATTGAGCGTAATACATATTGATCACAAAAAAAGATGGGTTAAGATTCTTCGAGTGTATCGTCTTGGTACTTCTCTGCGCCGTCTAGGATGGCTTCTACCTGGTTTTCTGTTAGTCTCGCGCCGTGTAGGAAGTATCCCTTACGTTTATCGTCCTTTAGGATGGATACTTTCTTGGGATAGGGTTTTCTGAATCGTATTAGAGGCTTGAAGGATAAGGCTAATCTCCATTTGTTTTCTTTACAATAGTTTTCCTCTTCGGGGGTCATTTCCCATAGCATCTCTACTTTGTCGATGATCCCGTATCCTACGATGCTGTCGACCTTTACCTTTTTCATGAAAAGGATTACGTTTCCCCGGTTATAGTCGCGTCTCAAGCCGGTGTAGTATTTCTGGATCTCGAAGATCTGATTTTCCCATTCCTCGGTGTTTATTCGAAGAATGTAACCGTATTTTTCTTGCTCGGACATTTGCGGTCACGTATTAATGTAATCTATGGTTTATATAAGTGTTTGCGGTCTTTAAATCAGGTCCTCCCCTCGGACGGTACGATATGAGGTCAGTGTCTTTTCCCTTTAACCCGTCTCGATCCGGTTTCGATCAGGGTTATCGTACAGGGTTATCCCAAACGGGTACGCTCCGTTTATGGGTTTGTGGGCGAGGGGATAGACAAATAATTTCTTAACAAAGAGAATAAAAAACTTCCGATAAATAATCACGGATAAACATGTTTATTTGTTTACATGTAAACAATTTTAAAAAAGCTGGTTTGTTTAGAAATTTATAAAGTTCTTTACTTTTTCTTCGTATGGTGTCTCGCTCTTTGGGACCAGGCCCTTCTTAAGAAGCCTACAGGTCGAGCAGACAGCGGTTATGCACTTGTCGACGTTTAGGTTTTTCTCGGGTAACATGATGTCGAAGCCTCTTCTCTTAGAGCAGGTTACCAGGGCCCCTTTTTCTTCGATGATCTTTATCTTTAAGGTAGCGCCGCAGGTTCCTTTACGGGTTACTGTTTCTACGTCTTTAAACTCTTTAGACATATTCGTTCGATTTAATTAGGTAATGATAGGTATAAAAAAGTATCGTGTATTCAGTTGAAGATCTATTGACAGTCTTTACAGGGCTTCTTAGCGACTTTGGCCTGAGGATGCTCGGCGTAATATCTTTTTAGATATTCGTCAGGGCTTATGATCTTGGCGTCGCCGTCTTTGAACCGGTTATAGAATCCCATAAGGGATAGCTCACCGGTTCTGATGGCGATATCTAGGGTAGTATAGAGGCTTTCTAGTTTCTCGGGACGTTTACCGAAAACCACGAGAGCGCAGTTTTTACCTCTCTTTGCGAGCTCTTCTTTTATGGCTTCTCCGGCGCCGCCGTAGTTGTTGACCAGGATAACGGTTTTCCCGGGGATCGTTACTAGGTTTTCTATGTATGTTGTAAGTGTGTAGGGGTCGTCTATGTTGCTCAGTATGGTCTCCTTTAGGTTATAGCCTTCAAGTTTTATGATGGTTGTCCCGGATTCTTTTCGGTCAACGGCGATTATGTGTTTTGGGTCCGGTCTACAGTCTGAGCAGGGTTTTTGACCGTAGTTTTTAAGAACATCCTTAGGTGATATTGGAAGACCGCCAAGATAGTCGGGGTATGAACGTCCTTTTCTCCAAATTTTAGATTCTGGTATTACAAGGATTATGTCTTCATCTATCTTAGAGACTTTAGTCATGACGAGTAAATGATCTCCAACTTCAATGTCGTGATTCATTTTCAGTCTATTGAATAGGATAAAGATAGGGATAAAAGGTTTACGATTTAATTACATACCCCGTCATATCGCATTCTCGGCAGCCTCGGCCGCCACATACGGGATCTCTTTTGATGAACCCTATTTTCTCTAGACACGTATTGACTTCGATCTCTACTTTAAGAGAGAGGATCTCGGTTTCTATTTTTTCTATGTCCTGGTTAAGTTTGTTTAAGAGACGTATCTCGGATTTACTCGGGCCTCGTTGCTCTCCTATTACCTTCTTATTTAGGTCTTCAAGACGCCAAGTTAATAAGTTAAGTTTATCTTGTTTTTCCCTTAACATGAGTTTTAGAGGCATTGAACCATTTCCTTTAGGGCCCTGTTTCTTATCTCATTGAAGACTTGGGCTACGACGTTTAAGGAGTCTGCGAAGGTGTCCCCGGGGATCTCCTTTCCATCTACGAAGGTCTTGTATGTGCTGTTAGGACAGTTACCGCAGCCTTTGTTTTCCTCGATACAAGAAGGTTTGTCTAATAGGACCAACTGAGATTCAATCGGTTTATCGAAGATCTTACACCAGTTTTTACCCTCTATTATCGACATTGTTAATCTATCACCTTCTCTTACTTTTTAATAGAAACTATAACACCATCCGCGTTGACCTCAAAGATTTTAAGTATTTCTTCTAATGCTTTTGCCGAAACTTTTACTTTATAAATTGCGTTTTCATCTATCATAATTTTAATGCCTTTAAACATTTTTTTCACCATAAAAAAATCAGGAGGGGATCTTTAGCCTCTCGTCCCTTAGAGAAATGAGGAACCCTACTCTAAAGCCAAAGTGTAGTGCATTGGCTAAAAGTCGGCCTGTCTCGGATCCTAAACTTGGGTTATTTATGTATGGTAGAGCCTCTGAGAAAACCTCTTCGAAGGCCTTCTTTACTGTCTCGGTCTTGACCCCGAGCTTATCCTGGAGCTCGTTAGCCTCTTTATTTGTCATATCCGGCATTTTAGTCGTTTATACTGTAACGAGTGATATATAAAAGGGTTAAGGTTATGGAAATTCGACTGATGTTCCGACGGTACCAATCTTGAAATGTGGGTCCATCGAAACTAAAAAAGCGTCGCCTGTAAAAGCGTCTGTAATCCCGAGACGTTTAAGATTTCCATAGAGACATACGCTTGCTTTTAGACCTGTTCCATCTACTGTATGCGTGGTTACATATTGGTGTCTACGATCCCCGGCTATAGGTGCAGCATATAGATCCGTACCTGAATCATGATCACTAAATATTCCTTCAACGTTTCCTATTGCATATTCGATTACCCATTTAATTTCTGCTAACTCTACCCCAGCTTCTATTTCATAATGTATGTGAAATTCTAAATCTGTTCCTGGTTTGTATCTATGACTTAATTGTACTACGAATCTAACAGATTGAGTTTTTCCAGATTCAAATTTTGGTAAATATTTTCCTGAACTGTTTACTTCCCCAAAATCTGCACCGTCAACAGAGGGAATTTTAACGTTTGTCGCCGTTACTTGCATATCTTCCCATTGATTCTCATTAGTCGAAAGAGTCTGTAGAGATCTCGGTATTCCCTGGGGCGAAAATAAGATATAATCGGGCTCTATAACTTTTCCAACAACCTCAGGATTAAACTCTGGTGGTGTCTCGGTTAATTCTCCAAGTATATTAGATGCATAAACTTCAGCACCCTCATTGAAAGCCCAATTAGGATTACCTACGAGACCCCATAATAAGATCTCACCGACTTTATTTTTAGCTATTGAAGATAAAGTAAGTCCCTTAACTTGTGTTCTCGAAGATTCACTTGACTTCGTATAATACCATTTTCCGTCAGTTCCTATTGTAACAAGTTTCTTTGATTCTAATTTTTCTCCGCCTATGGCGTCAGGCCATATAAAGCCGTCTCCATCTTCTAGTAAAAGAACAGTGTAGGGCATACTTAATTAGAAAAGTTTTGGATAAAAAAGGTTGGGGTAGGGCTACCGGAGACGGGACGTCCCAACCTATTTTTCAGCGTATTCGCAATTCCGGCAGAAGTCTCGTACCTCTGCCCAGATATCTGTGATCCCGGGGATTTTACCTAACCCGTACTGAGATTTATCTGGTTTCCAGTATCGGTTGCTTGAACCGCCTCGTTTTTTGCATTTTATGCTGTGTCCCTGTTTCCAGGTCTTTGTGTCGACGGTCTCGCCACACATTCCTTTTACTTTTACAAGGGGTGCTTTCGGCATTTTATTTGAGCTCCTTCGTGTCGAAGGCTTGATCTGAGCCTATTATTACGACACGTTTATCGTTAACAAGGGCGTGTGTTACGTCTACTTTCGTATGATCGATGATAATATCCTCTGGGGTCCATACGATAATGATGTCGGCCGCTTCTATTGCCGGGTAGAAGATTTTCTTAGAGTCCTCATAGGCCGCTTCATGGTCTTTCTCGTATTTCTCTTGGTCGAGCATCTTTGGAGCGAGTACCTCATAGGGTCCGTGTTTTAAGCTTCCGAGTATAACGATCTTAGGCATTATTGTCTCTCCTTTATACACATCTCAGCCCATTCTTTATTGAATCGCTTGTTATGCTCTTCGAGTTTTTCGTATATCTTGGCGTTATCTTCGTCGACTTCGCAGAGGATTGAAACGAGATCATCCAGGATGTCTTTGTGTGTGTAGTTTTGTTTTTGGACGTTTATCCTGATCTTGATAACGTCGCCTCTTTTGTATCTTGGTTCTTTAAGAGGGTCTCGCTCTCGATCTATCTTGGTTATGTATGGTAGATCTATCTGTCCCATGCCTAGAGGGGCTACTCCGTCGTCGTCTTCTTTAATATATAGTATGTCTGCGATTACGTCGTTAGCTGATAGTATGATTGCCTTCATGTAGTCCTCAATTCTTCCATAGAGTACCATCTTACCACCACCTGTAACGATGTCCTTGGAACCCTCGGATCGGTATCGTCGGATCGACTTTGGCTACGTCGCTAAATTCGATTCGGCAGCCTCCTCTTGGTACGCCTGGATTATGTCCCTCTGCGTCCTCTATGGGCGCTAGTGGACCCTCTTCGATGCAACCGATCCCAAAGTTGTATCGAACAGCCCCGTCGTGGACGACGAAGACGCGGTTATCCTCGGTAATCCTGATGGGTCTTCGTTTGAAATCCCAGAAAGCGCTTTCGGGATCCTTTACTTTTTCTTCGAGGTCGCCAGCCCTTATCCGTGGGGAAGTAACGACGATATCGTTCCTTTTCAGGTCCTCGGATCGCTCCATGTCGAAACCACCGTCCCCAGGTTCCTTGTCTACCTTTGGTTGAAGTCTCGAGGGAAGTAGTTCAGTCTTACAGTGTCGACATTTCTTAGGGCTCTCTAGTTTTGAGAATGGGTTAATGAAGTTCTCTGTCTCGCATGTCGGACAGATCATCTTTTGTGCCTTAGTCTTACCGAATGCGGTTCCGTAGACGTATGCGGTTGTTGTTGTTAGGTAGAAAGCATCAGATCCATATTTTAGAGTGCCATGATCTCCTGAATAGAGTCTGGATCTTCTCGAAAGTAGGCAGAGCTCAACAAGAGTTACTAGAATTGTAGAAACTTGTGTACTTCTTTGATCTTCTACCTCTGTGAAATAATCAGATATTTCTTCAAAACTAACTCCCGGGTTTAATGAGATAAAATCTAATATTTTTTTAGTGTTGTTTGTCATGGTTTGGTCGAAGATATTAGGGAAATAGACTATATATCCCTTTCGTTATACAATTACTCTCATTTTTTGAGAGTATCTATGTAGGCCTCTAGATCTAAATTCATAAAGTAATCGAAGAATATCCTGGATTCCTTAGGTAGACTTGGGTTATTCTCTCGTATATATTTCTGCATTGGTAAATCATGAATTAATACTCTCCTTTTTTTGATTTTCTTTTCTTTAAACAGTTTAACGGAGAGATCCCATGTACCTGGTTTTACTTTGAAACCACATTTAGAAGGATCTATACCAACAATTAAAAGACTAGAAAATGTTCTAAGACATTTTTTGCACTCCATACAGTTTAGATTCAATACAGATTTATAGCATACTCTAAGGGTTATGTCTCCCGAATTCAAATAGGATTTTATCCTTTGAGCTTTTCTAAAACGATGTATAGTCCCATCATATTGTATCTTTATATTACCCCAGCCCATGTTAGGATTGACGTTTACCCCGGTCCCATAAGGATTCTCTTTGGTGACTGTATCCCATTCAACACATCCATTAGCCGCCATTATTAGATTCTTGAAATAATCTGTAAGAGGGGCTCCCATGCCAGCTAAACAGATTCCATGACGTAGACCACCCCAATAACCGTTTTTTAAATATTTTCTTCCAACAAATCTTATTCTATCTTCTTTTAGTATCTCTCTAGTGTTTGTATAGATGAAGTTTATTCGTCTATTTATTTTCTGTGCAAATTCTCTATAGTTTTTTACCCATTTATCTCTTATTTTTAATGTGATGCCTTTTGACATATACATGTCGTATCCGCATATCATTATCATCCTTGGGTTTTTCTCAATGTTATGGAATAGAGAATATGTTGAGTCTAATCCGCCTGAGAAGAATAGGGCTGTCTCGTCGCTCTCGGTCTCGTTATGGACCGGTTTCTTTACTATTAGTTCTGACCTGAAATCCGTATCATAGATTTTTTCGTAGAATTCTTTTAGCCACTGAATGTTTTTAATGTAATTCTCGTCCAAGGTCTCTATTTCTATATTCTCGTTTAGTACCCATCCATAGGTAATTATTGAAGATACTGCGGGTATGTTTAGAAGGCTTTTGTCGACGTTTATCGGGATATCATAGCCAGCGTAGAAACGAGGCCTTCTAAAATATTTTATGTGTTTACTTGGGATATTTAGCTTGTTAATTATTAGTCTGTCTTTTAGTTCTACGTTTTCTATCTTCATGGGTTCACCCTTTTAACGGGGCTGTATTTCCCCTTGGAATGGGACCGGCACCAACTAGGAAGCCTTTGACCAGGGACCGAGCATCCCTCTCCCATCCTAACTAGGGTACGCCTCATTAAAGATCCGGGTTCTCCCAATACAGATAGACGCGCTCCGTGGGGATCAGATCGCCTAAGAGGGCTTCAAGGCCACCGGAAGCAACGTCTCTTATTATTCTGATTCCCTCGTGTCGGCCACTATAGCCTTGACCTAACAGAGATTTTAGGTTTGTTGTTAAGGCATCAGTTAGAGCATTTGCCTGTTTCTCCGTAAGTGATTCGATAAAGTCTTTTCTATGTGTTGGGCTGTTCATCATGGCCGGAATTCCCCCGAGTTTCTCTATTGTTTTGTGTACTTTTTTCTGTGAGTCGTTTAACCCGACGATTCCATGTTTTTTCATGCCAGCTTTCTCTAAGAAGGGATTATATTTAGCCATAGCTGCGAGGACCTCGACAACCTTCTTACCTGTTTTCGGCATGGTCTCCTTTACGAGCTTTACGGCGAGGCCGACGCCTCTGAATTTCGGGTGAATGATGATCCTGGATAGCCTTATGATATCTTTGTTTATGCTGTCTGTTACGGATTTATATTTTATTGAGCCCTTGTATCTTGGTAAGACCTGGTTTCTTGCTCTAAGGGTTATATGCGGAGACTGATAGAGGACTACTCCGATCAGGTTATCGTCGTATGTGAGTTTGAAGATATTTATGGCTATCAGTTTTTTTGCGCCTAAATAGTGGAATCGTTCAAGTTGTTTAAAGTCTTCTAGGGTTCCTTCGGTTATATTCATCTTTTTTAAGAGGCTAAAGTCTCGAGGAATCGCACTCCGATACCGGATCTGGGCTTCCTCAGCGAACCCCTTGTAAACCAGGGTGTTAGGGTTAAAGTCTGTTATAATGTCGTGGTGTGTGGACGCTGCGACTATCATCCGGTTTTTTCTTCGAGCCCATTTCTGTATGTTATAGGCGAGGACCTTAGCCATGACTCGGTCTAGGTTTTCCCCGATCCTGTCTATGAGATAAACGTCAGCGTCCCTGGATAGCATCTTAGCGAGTTGGTATCTGTATTTCTGTCCGTCGCTTAGTTCACTGTATTTTCGAAGCATCAAGAAGGCCTCAGATAACCCAGCTGCGGATAATAGATTCATGGCTTCGTCGGCGTTTCCCCCGAGGCCGTCTATAACGGTCTCATCGTTCTTTACTCGGGTTTTCTCGAAGCTGATAACCTTACGGCCTCTCTCGGCTTCATGGTCTCCGATTAGGTTCAAGAAGGTTGTTTTACCTGAGCCTGAATCGCCGGTTATGTAGATCAGGTCCGTGGGATCATAGCTTATCTCGAAGCTAGTGTAGACCGGGAATTTTATCGACTCGTCTATGCCGATCCCAAAGGCCTCGGCTACAGAGATTGAGCGCTCTGTTACCTCTGTCGGCTCGGTTTTATAGACTATATCCAGGATAACGGTGTGCTCTTTTTCTAGGCCTCTGTCTTTTCCTTCTCTTATATGAGCCTCCATATCCTCGGATTCGTCTTCGATTTTTATTCCCTTGGCTTTGAAGTGCTCGGGGTTAAACTGATGATTACATTTAGGACACTCGACGAGGCCTGACTCCTCTTCATCTTCGTCGGTCTCATCTTCCCCGGGACCGGGTGTAAATGGTGGCTCATCTAGCAGCTGCAAGGTTTTGTCAAACTCGTCCTCTGTTATGGCGAGCATGGTCCTGAGCTCGTCGTCTAGTCCGGCATCCATGAGTCTTTTGAACTCTAGGGCGTCGAGTTTCGGATCGTGCTCTCCTTTTAGTTTATTTAAGACCTGTCTCAGTTGTCGACGTCGGGGATCATCTAGGGGGATTCGAAGTACAGGAGCGTATTTCTCGTTATGTCTTAGAGCTATGTATTGTCTTTGCTCTCCGTCTGAGAATGTCCCCTCTTTGTCTGTTATGAGTGGGTAGACCCACCCGAATTCTGAGAGACTAGCCCAAGTACCTTCATGCTGTTCTTTAGTCATTCTATTGGGGTTGTCACCGTCTTTTACGAGTAAGGAGATATCCTCGACCATACCCCAATAATCCTCGGGGATGTGTAGCTTTGTCTTAGAACCCCATACGGTCTTAGCTATTTTGGTCATTGATAAAATAGGGTAATACGGGGTTTATAAATTCTTAGTGAGGATCGGTATATGAGCCGTTAAAATCGGCTTATCTTTACCTGGTTTAACCGAGGCCTTGAACCCGAGTGTCTCCAGGTCGTCTTTAGCGCCATATAGCTCTCGAAGATAGGCTTGGGCCTCTTTCTTTGTCTCGGGGATCTTAAGGCCCCAACAATAGAATCTAGGTTGACTCATCTTTAAGCCTCTTTGATTTGCTTGATCATGGATTCTAAATTCATTTCGTCCACCAGTCATACAACAGGTTATAGATCGCATACTTGTACTGCCAGAACAGACAGCCAAATATGAAGCCGAGAAACAGGTCCTTCCAATAGAAAAGTCCGTCAAACATTATGCTATCTTCTCCTTGATTTCATCTGCGGTTTCTGGTGATAATAGAAGGCTACCACAATAGGGGCAATACTTGAAATCTTCTTGAGCCCCGTAGGGATGCTTTGATATATAGCCGTGGGTTCTACAGTACAAAAGCATGTTCTCTCTGTATTTGAGAAAAGATTTATCAAAGTCTATTTCACTCATGGTTTCAGCGTCCATTTTTACCTCGCCTCTATGTTGAACCATTTATCAGCCGCTATGTCGAGGGCCCTTTTCAGGCTGATCTCTTCGTCAGCCGTAAGCCTTCTACCTATCCTGGCGGCCTCTAGGACGTTATGAATGCGATTCATGATATAGATCATGTTCATTTCATCCATTATTTTATTGTCTCCAATAGTGGATAACTGTATTTCTCAGAGACTTTTATCCCCTCAATTACTTTTCCTATTCTAGATTTTTTCTTGAAGATCTCAGTCGTCCAGGTGTAGTAAAAGTCTCTTATGTACTCGTGGTTTAATGTGAAAAGCTTTACTCCAATAAAGTATTGTCTTTTAAATTCTTTTTGACGATGATCAGGCCACCATTCCCATATATCGGGTTTTTCTATCAGGTCTTCGTCTATAGTGATATTGGTTACGAGGCCTTTTCTAATTAGGCTGTTTAGAGTACCATATACTTTCGTTCTAGCTACCTTACAATAGTTAGTTATTTCCGATGCAATCATGGGCCGAGGGCTTGCTAAAAGTACCGTTAAGACCTTACCCTCATAGTCTGATAGGTTTAGTAATTCGATTAGATCCTTTGCGTTTCTCTTTATTTTAAGATTTAGGTTTACAGGCGGTAATCTGTTTTTAATATGTATCTCGCTACCTCCGATTCTACCCATTTTTAACCAACCTAAACTCGTAGACTCGGACCACCTGATCCGGATCCCATGCGCCGT
>Ga0114918_10004606_pt1 | contig 11958 bp, 17 predicted proteins | sample LantaG_FD_87015 | JGI IMG/M metagenome (GOLD analysis project Ga0114918, IMG submission 87015) | Deep subsurface microbial communities from Baltic Sea to uncover new lineages of life (NeLLi) - Landsort_02402 metaG | ecosystem: Environmental > Aquatic > Marine > Oceanic > Sediment | place... | reverse complement strand
GAAAGGCCGTTTCCTATGTTGGCCTCAGCTCTTATGTATTCATCACTAAAGCAGTGCGCGTTATCCATTCTTATTTTATTGTTTCTTATGTTTGTTTTCATTTTTGTTATTCCTATATCGTTTTTTTGATATTTAGTGCTCAGGGCCCTGAGGCCCAAAGTCACCTATCAGTATTACTTATTGCCCCCGTATTTGTATCCCTTGTTACCTATACCGGCCATCCCTTGAAATTTAGGTGCGTCGCCGTATTTCTGGACATGTGCCCACACTAGGCCGGCCTCATATGCTAGGCCCTCGAATACATTATCGAATTCAGCCATCACGATTAAAGACACATCTTCTCCCTTAGCAGGCTTGTGTTTAGATAGCCTACTTTGAGGGTCGCTAGTGATACCATAGTATATGGCATCCTCTGTTACGTTACTATCGAAGTCTACATCTACAAAATGATATGAGGTTTTCTCTAGTTGTTGGGCTAGTCTATAGACAAAGTATTTTGGATTTAAATTCATTTTATCCATACCTATATGCTAAAAGGTCAGCATCGTTTAAGCACTGGATACACCATATACTATCTGCGACTGTCTCATAGTCTTCAATCTCGGATTTTATTAAATCCTTGCATGAACAACACTCTAAAAGGTGTTCATTTTTGCTTATCTGATATAGCTCAGAATCAATGCTTTCAAGTTCGACGGGCATAATGTCCTAAAGGTATGGGTTATATAAAGGATTTCGGTTAATTTGTGAGGGATGGTTAAAATTCTAGCTTATTTCTCAGGTTGGTTTATAGTTTTTTATCAGCTTCTCAGGTTCTCCGTTCTCAGATAGGCCCCCCGTCTAAAGAAGAAGGGCCACACGTCTATAATCTGCTGACTACCCCTTTAAACAAATCGAGGGAAATTTTGAAGGTCATTATATAGCTCTATATAGGTATAGTAGATAAGTTACTACTAACAACAATATTAAGCTCTACAAAGCACTCCTCAGTTGGGGGCATAGTAACCTTTATATAGGCCAAAAGGTTAAAAGTATTACCAAAAGGAGAAACGACTTCAATGACAAAAAAGACGCAAAATTCAATAAAATGGATATGTAATGAAATACGAGATTTGCTCGTAAGCAAGAACGAAGCCTATGGAGATTCGGCCATAGAGCCAGACCATATTTTTAGTAAGCTCGACAATGCACAGGCAATCTGTGCACGAATCGACGACAAGCTCAGCAGGATAAAGAATGTAGGGCTTGATGATAAAACGGAGGACACCTTAGATGACCTCATAGGATATTTAATCTTACTTAAAATTGCGAGGAGCAATGCGACAGCAAGAGCGACAGTATACACTGCTTGTAATTGCAAACATGGGTGCTCTATTTGTAGCTCGAGCTGTGAATGCTCATGCAACGTAGAGCTTAATACTAATGCTGATGGAACCTTTGCTGACCATAGTCAAGGTTACGCTCCCCCGTGGAGCCATGAAGTAGAGAAGGTGACTGTGTTCGGTAAGGAGGTGAGTGAGCATGATAGAGCTTAAAGACTTAATGGAGGAGTCCTTAGTAGGACAGGCATTAGATAGAGGTGGTACAATAAAGCCTCTTTTAATAGCTCCTAAAGACTCAAAAGGCACAGGATTGTGCAACCCGTCGATTTACCATGTTCCAGATACGACTAAATATCTAGTTAATCTTAGAAACGTAGGTTATTATTTGCATCATTGTGAGGGAGAACAGAAATATCAGACACCGTGGGGTCCATTAAACTACGTTAGGGAGGATAACGACCCGTACCTGCGAACCGATAATTTTTTATGTGAATATTCTTTAGCTCAAAACAAAGTAATGAAACACACAAAGATAGATACTTCGAAATTTCCTAAAGAACCAGAGTGGGATTTTGTTGGTTTAGAGGATGCACGTATAGTAGTTTGGGATGATAAAACATATATAACTGGTGTAAGGCGCTACGCGCCTGATGGAAAGGGTAGGATGGTGCTGTCCGAGATATCTATAACTAAGAAATCTGTTAAAGAAGTATCACGCTTTATTATAGAGCCGCCGAAAGGAGAGGAGGATGCGTTCTGTGAAAAGAACTGGATGCCTATTCTAGACAAGCCGTTCCAATATATAAAGCACGCCAATCCTTTACAGATAGTAGAAGTTAAACCTTCCGCTAAGAAGGTTAAGGGTGTGTCTACAGCTACTTCCACTATTGTACATCAAGGTAAAGAGAAGCTAGACCTACAGTTAGATTTGAGAGGTAGTTCACAAGTAATATCCTACGAGGATTATTATCTCTGTGTTACTCATGAGTGTGACTACTGGCACAATGAAAAGAATGATAGAGATGCACAATATTATCATAGATTTGTAGCGTGGGATAAGGAATGGAAACTCAAAGGAACCTCTAAACCCTTTAAATTCATGGATGGTAGGATAGAATTCTGCTGTGGTATGGCTAAACACCCCGACGCTTCGTGTAAAGACTTAATGATTACATTCGGATTCCAAGATAACTCTGCATATATACTACAACTAAATGGCGGACACTTCGCTAAGCTAATGGAAGACTAGAGTTTGACTTTGAATAATTATTGGAAAACCACAGCGTGGCCTACATTAGAAATAACAACTTCTATTCCTAAGGCTGGTTGTGTAGTAGACTGTGTATTTTGTCCACAACGCGTATTACAGAAGGTATGGAACTCTGAACACTTTACCACAGATAAAGAAAGAACCATGTCTTTAGATAACTTTAAGTTAGTCATAAACAAACTACCTAAGGAAATCAGAATAACAATGTCTGGTTTTACAGAGCCGTGGTTAAACAAACAGTGTACTGATATGTTAATATATGCGCACGAGCAAGGACACCGAGTATCTGTTTTTACTACAGCAGTAGGAATGTCCCTAAAAGACGTAGAGAGAATAAAGCATATACCATTCTGTGGAGGACCCAATGGTGGTTTTACTCTACACCTACCTGATAAAGAATACAGAGCCAAGCATCCTATTAATAAAAAGTACATAGCAGTGTGTGAAGCACTAAAGAAAGCTAACATTAGTAATTTCGCTACTATGGCTATGGGTACAGTTCATCCAGAAGTAGAACATATATATCCAGATGAAGATGTAAATAAGTACGAGATGTGGCATAGAGCAGGTAACCTCCTAGGAGAGGCTGTACTAAAACCAGAAGTAAAGGAAGTGTGGAATGAGTTTAAATCTATATTACATGACACCGAGAAAACCTGCGGTTGTATAGAAGGTTTATATCACAATATACTTTTACCGAACGGCGAAGTATCATTATGTTGTATGGATTATAATCTAGAAGAAATACTAGGTAACCTATATACACAAGAATATGATGACATTCTTCCAGAACCCAACAATACGTTTGATATGTGTATGAGATGTGAGAATGGTATAGATAAACCAAAGATGGTAGCCACAGATTGGAAAGAAGAAGTAACATTAAACCCACAGGGAACATCTATAGACAGCGACAGACCCATTCTTATTAAAGAAACAACCATAGATAGATTAGATTACGAGAATTATTTCGTTCCCGAAGCTATGGTACAATACTTAGATAAAAATAGAGTCCCTGAACATGAGATAATTAGCTGGGTAAAGAATAACTTTATGCATAACGAGAAGAGATTTATAGACATAGGTGCACATGTAGGAACATACACGTGGACATTAGCTCCTCATTGTAAAGAGGTTATCTGTTTTGAACCCACCAAGAGAACTTACAATTTTCTTTGTGCTAATGTTATGATAAAAAACCTATCAGATAAAGTTACATCACACAACGTAGGTTTAGGAGAAACAACATCCAGAGAAGTATTTTACGAGAGAAGTAAAGATGGTGGTACTAATGGATTAGGTTTAAAATATAATAATGAAAAATGGTTAGGTAACGCCCAAGATAAGTATATGATTAATATTGAAAAATTAGACAACTATAATCTAACAGACGTAGGATTTATTAAAATAGATGTAGAAGGTTATGAGCTCCAAGTTTTAAAAGGAGCTTTAGTAACATTAAAGGAAAATGATTACCCACCTATACTATTTGAAAGTTGGCCAGCTAACAATACAACTAACACCAAATTAAAAGATAATTTATTCCAGTTTTTATTTAAATTGGGATATAAAATAGGTGGAACACCCCACCCTGAAATTTTTATAGCAAAGAAGGATAAATAATGCAAGAACTAAATAATAGAATAGAACAATACATCAAAGACCCAGATGAACCAACTAACTCTTTTCAGTTAGGGTATCAGTATGAACTGATGGGACACCCAGCTTCTGCAATGGGATACTATCTCAAATGCGCAGAGTTAACAGATGACAACAAACTAGCGTATGAATGTCTTTTAAGAAAGGCAATGTGCTATCAATCCTTAAAGGATAGAAACGCACATGTAAGAAACTGTTGTTTATTAGCAATAGGATTAGCACCAGAAAGACCTGAAGCTTATCACTTACTAAGTATATCATACGAACGAGCTGGTTTATGGCAAGAGTCTTATGCGTGGGCCGTAGCTGGACAAAGGTTGAATGGTATAAGTAAAAAAGATGCATTGGATACCTTTGTTAATTTTGAAGGCTACTTTGTATTACCTTTCCAAGAAGCCGTTTCATTATGGTGGTTAGGTAGATTTAAAGATTCATTAAAAAAATTTAAGGAAGTTTCAGAAATGGAATTAACACCAGCGTATGTTGGCCATGTTAAATGGAATATAGATAATCTCGAGGGAAAGGATGCAGATGAATTATCGGGCCTAACAAAAACAAGTACCCAAGATAAAGAAGAAATAATAAAAAGAATATTAGCAAAGAAGAGTGATAAGAAATGATGTTAACCCCAGATAACAATGTTGGGTTCATTAGTAGTGAACAATACAAAGAAATGAAATCACTAGATATCGACAACCCTGACGATTATTTTAAATATAAGGAAGGAGAGATAGTTGATAAAGACTTGGAAGTTTTATTATTAGATTCAGTTAAACACATCAAAGTTACAAATAATAATCACACAGTTGTAATAATTGATGATTTTTATAATGACCCTGATTCAGTAAGAGACTTTGCTTTAACTCGTAATTATGTACCACGTGGTGAACATGGTGCAGTAGGATATAGAACATTAGACCACTATCACTTCGAAGGAGTTAAAGAAAGATTTGAGAATATACTCGGAGGTAAAATGATAACAGGGAAAAAGCTAGGTGGATGGGATTACCAAACTAATGGTGTGTTCCAACATTGTATGGCAGAAGACCCCTTCGTAATACATGCCGATGCCCAACAATGGGCTGCTATGGTTTATTTAACACCTGATGCACCACCTCAATGTGGAACAAGTATGTATAGACATAAAGAATCAGGTCTAGATTCTATCAGAGGTGACGACTGGGATTTATTTAAAGGTAACTTTTATGATGAGACACCTTTTGAATTAATAGACAAGATAGGGAATAAATATAATAGATGCGTTATTATGGATGCAAAGTTGATACACGCAGCATCAGAATACTTTGGAGATTCTATGATGAATGATAGACTATTTCAAATATTCTTTTTTGATACGGAGAATAAACAATGAGTGAAGAAAAATGGACCGCGAGCCATATGAGGCTCAGCCCAAGTAAGATTAATACTTACTTAAAATGCCCGAGAGAATTTTACTATAACTATATAGCTAAACTTCCTCAGAAGAAAACCATACACCTCTTTAGAGGTACATTGGTACACCAAGTATTGGAAGACCTATTTAAAAAACAATTCCGTACTTTACCTCAGTGGGAGAAAGGAGTTCCCAAAGCTTGGGTACAAGAACAGTTTGAGACTGGTTGGGAAGAAAAGATAGCTAAACACAAATGGTTATGGGATGTACATACTAAAGAAGAGATGGATTCTATGTATATGGAGACAGAAGCTCTTTTACAAAACTTTGTTGACTCAGTTGATAAGAAGCTAACAGAAATGGTGGATTGGAAAATATTTAAAAACAAGCAACAAGCTTGGAATGCTGTAGCACCTAAATACGCTGAGAAGTGGGTTAAGTCTAAAGAATATGCAATAGTAGGAGTTATCGATGTTGTTTGTAATGATTTCGATGGTGGTACTACATTGTTAGATTACAAGACGAGTAAGCGCTACGGAGCATACTTACCAGAGGAATACTACCGTCAACTAATTATCTATGCGTTTCTATACACATTAGAGATGGGAGAGATGCCTAACTTTGTAGGCGTTAATTACCTACGCTTTGATGATACCTTCTTTGTAAAGGTTAATCAGAATGTACTTGATGAAGCTAAAGACTTAATTAAGATGGTGCATGATGCAATCAAAGAGAGAGAAGAGTACGAAGATAAATATGAGCAGAAGCCTCAGAACTTATGTAAATGGTGCTCGTTCTATAAAGGTAACGGCGGCCCTTGCGCAGTAGAGCTTCCTAAATGGAAACCTAAGTTTTCAACACGAAAGAAAGAGAATTATGCTGATGTAAGCAATAAGCTGAAAGGTACTCTTGATATAGAGAGTCAATCTCAGTTCCCAGACTTCGACTGAGGGTAATCTTTAAATACCAGCGTCATGTAAAATAATACATGGCGCGCGACGATTACGGAGCTATCTCTGTAATTTCTGATGATGAACGAGAAGCATTAGGGATTGGAGGTAGAAGACCAGACGAAGAAGAAGGTCTTTTCGAAACACTAGGTAAAGCTGGTGATAAGCTAGGTAATACTAAACTCGGACAGAAGATAGGTTCTATCTTAACTGTTATGATTTTAGCTATGTTTGGTAGTGGAATCGCTGACGTTGGTATGTTATCTGATTTATTTGGAGACGAAGAACCAATAGGACCTATAGGCGGATGTATGGATAACAGCGCGATTAACTATAATCCTAAAGCTACATTTGATAATGGAGTTTGCTCATTTCCTCCACCCGTAATTTATGGGTGTACAAATCCCGAAGCGGATAATTATAATAACGCAGCTACCCATGATAATGGGCGATGTCAATTTCTTGGCGGCCCAGTCAATAATAACACAGGTAACAATGAGACCCAGACTAATGAGACAGTCTATGGGTGCATGGACATAGATGCTGAGAACTACAATGACCGAGCTGAGGAGGACGATGATACTTGCGAATATGAAGAGTATGAGTGTACTACTAATAATACTTGGTTCTATAGAGGTATGCAGTATGGTAACCACTCTAGAGAAGACAACACACTTAACATTACTATAGACATAGATACTAATTGTGACCAAGATACATTACCAGTCATGGTAACGTTCGATATAGGTCATATTAAAATTGTAGACAACGAAACAGTTTGGAATGGATATATGTGGACTGACCATTACTACAACATCACTGGATGGGAAGCAGATGAGTATACTCTCGCTTCAGGTCCAGAATACTTTACAGAACCCTATACTGGATGGTATATGGTATACGTTAATCTCTACGCTGATTACAACCGAAATGGTACATATGAATATGTAAATTACTTTTTTATAGAGGAGATAGTTTTGGAGGAAGAGTGATAGAATGGATATTAAAAGTGTTGGAAGTGATAGGAATTGTGTGTGTTTCTCTGGGTATGATTATTATACTGAAGATGACAAATGCAATTGTAAAGAGAACACCGAAAACAAAAAAGGAGAAAATAACAATGAGTAAAGAAGCAAGAGAAGGAGTCACGTTTAACGACGTCTTTATGTTTATGATTGCAGTTCCGTTAGTTTTACTCTGGGTAGGTTTTGCAGGAGCAGTAATATATGTGGGTCTAGGAGACAACGCAGTATTAGAATCTATAGAGTCATACACAACGCTAATAGCAATACTAGGTGGGCCAGCCCTACTTATTATAAAAGATGCATTAGATGTATGGAAGCAAGAACAAGCAGAGAAAACAGCTTTCTATAAAGTTAAAGCACAATCCATTATAGATTATAACGCGTCTGTGTTACAACAATCGCAAGATATAGAAGCAAACGAACAGACACAAGACCATAAAGAAAGAGGTAAAAAATGAATGACTTAGAAGTAAAAGATTTGTACATACAAGTACAACAAATGAAGGCTGAATTGGATTCAGCAATAAAACAAAATAAAAGCTGTAAGTGCGATTGTAAGTGCAGTAAAGAGGAGGAATAAATATGCCAACCGAAAAAATATACAACGAACTAAAAGGTGAACACTTTCACACAAATAACGCAGATATGGAATTGGATTTTGCCAAACCATCACAAGCAGAGATAAATGAGATGACCTATAAGAAACCCATCACATCATATAAGAGCTTACCAGAGAGACCACTACAAATTAGTGAAGGTACTGGTAATGGATTATACAAGGATGGCTTTACGCCAGTAGAAAACATTACATGGATGAGTAAGGTTAAAGACTTACCAAACGATAGTGCAAGCATAAGCAAGAGAGAGGAATAAATCAATGCCACGATACAAGTTAAATTCCTTTAGTGGAGGGGCTTCCCTTGGAGCATTCAATAATATGTCCGCCGATGCTTACGTTTCAGGTACAGCTACACCAAATTCATATACGGATTTGTATACACCCGTTTTAGACTCAGAAGGACAAGACATTTCGTGGAGAGGTGGAGAAAACATAGTAATTATGGGTGCAGGAAATAGTGTAACAGGTTCAGATAGAAAAACTTATCCCGCTCAAGGTATATTGGTTAATGGTTCCGGTAACAGCCTAAGTAAAATCAGTCCGGGGTTCAAAGCCGGCATTATGATACATGGTTATGGAAATATAGTAAGTGGTGCCGATGATGCTTGGGGTGCTAATCCTTCTGATGAAATTAACTACGGCCATGGTGCCGCAATTTTTGGTTATAACAATAACATAGGTCATACTTATGCTGACTTTATAGCAGGTACCCGAAATACGACTATTGGTTATGCTTATGGTCCTGCTTTTATACTAGGGACTCTCAACAGCGGTACTAATATCACTAGTAATGCATTTATAGCTGGATACAGTAATAACACTATCAATACAGGTATATATGATACAGGTATGGCTGGTGGCTGTATGATTGGGAAAAATAATAATACCGCAGGTAACAATAACTATTTAATTGGTACAGGTAATACTGCTAGTGGTAATAGTATGTATGCTTTCGGTACTAATAATACTGTAACAGGGTTATCCAATTCAAATTTGGGCTCAATGGTTTTTGGAAAATCAAATCAAGCTGGTAAAGACCAAACTTATATCTTAGGGCGTAATAATATATCCATTACTGCGGGTATGATAGGTATCGGCTCGGGAAACACTAACTTAGCAAATCAAAATGTCCCTTCAATATTTATGGGTTCAGATAATACAGTAGCAACGACAGCATATGAGGACGGAACAAATCAAATACCAGCTGTAATAAGTTTGGGATATAGAACTAAAGTAATATCCCCAAACACTATAGCATTCGGTATGACACCAGCTTCGGTGGCCGTTGGTGCAATGCAAACTACAAGAACAGCTATGTTTATTTATGCTAACAGTAGCACTACTTTAGATGCTACCCCCGTAGCCGGTGTGAATCAAATCAATATTGAAACAGATAGTACGGTAGGATTTAAATACACAGTAACAGCTCGTAGAACGGATGTAGATGGTGGTTCTGCTTATTGGGAAGGTAGTGGACTTATACGCAATGATGCAGGAACAACGGCACTAGTCGGCGCTGTAACTAAAACTAAAATAGCATCGGAAGGTATTACCGCAGCAGATGTAAACTTTACGGCAGATGTTGCTAATAATGGATTGATAGTAACATTTACAGGTGAAGCAGCTAAAACAATACGATGGTACGCGAATGTAGATTGTAACTCGGTGGTAGGTTAAACATGACAAAACTAAATAAAGAAATAAAAAATATATTGACACTTGATAATACTTCATGTGCTTATATAAAACACACGTTAGTGTGGGAAGAAAAGATGGAAGAAAGTGAAACTCACCCAAGTGGTAAACGAGGTATAGATGTAGACAATGGAGGTTATAAAGTTACAGACCAAACTGTAACGGAATACGGGAAAAATAATACATTAACCAAGTTACAACCACTAAGGGATGCTATTAAGGGACTTACAGGGTTATCACAAACCACTGGGCCTATATATCTTTCTAGTGAAGATGGAGTATTAGAACCTTTTAATCTCTCAACAGGGACCTATGCAGCAGATACAGTAGCTTCAGAATTTGCAGACCTTATCGATGAGTTAGAAAATTAATATGGCTCCACGTAAGAAAACAGCCGCAGCTAGTAAGAAACAAGCTGCTGCACGTAAGAAAGCAGGTGGGTCTAATGCAGGAAAGTATAAAGGAGTAAAAGCATTTGCTGGACCTTCTGGAGGTGCGCCAGCCGGTACTTATCCTATAAACACACTTGCTCGCGGTAAAGCAGCTATTAAGTTATCAGGGAACGCCCCAAGACCAGCAGGAATTAGAGCGGCAGTTTACAGGAAATACCCACAATTAAAACCAAAAACCCAAAAGAAGAAAAAGTAAGCTTTATATAGAACGCCCTTCTAAATATAATAGGCTCTCACAGTAGGGCCAAAGCTTCACTGGATACTTATCGCAAGCGTCTTTGAGGGAGCCCAAACAACAAAGGACAAATATGTCAAATAATACAACAAACGAAACAAACGAGACGATGGATGATGGTAACATCACCAATCTTCTTGAGAATGTAGAAGAATCAGGAATCTTAGATGGTCTTATGGACGACCCAGTACTTTTAGTACTTGCTGCTCTAGTATTAGGTTTAGGTGCTTATATAGCATATACCGTACCAGCAGTGAAAGCGTTAGTCTTTAAATACTTAAAGAACAACGAAGCAGAAGTGATGGCTTTATTAGATACTAATCTAACAAAGGTCCAGATGAAAGCATTCGAAAAGCTGGATGAAACAGCTCAAAAGCACGTAAAAGACTCTTTAGTTAAAAATATCTTGTTAACAGCATGGGATGAGAAGGACGATGAATTAGCCGCATTGGTTAAATCTAAAGTCAAATCATCACTTGATGAAGGCAAAGGACTTTGAACGTAGAGGAATACGAGCAACGATTACGTCAGAGAGTTGGAGAAGCTGAATATGCACGTCATAAAGAGCTTGTCCGTCTTCTGGCGCGTAATCTTACTCTTGAAGACATACTGTGGGAAGAAATTCTTGTATCTATTCGGGATGTTAACGCTCGAACAGAGCTCTTGCGCCAAAGAAATACAATCGTTAAAGACATACATACAGAGTTCAGAGCACTGAACATAGAAGTACCCACTACTGTAGAAAAGAATACTGAAGCTTTTGCTTCATTTTTAGGAGAATTATCGGATGATAAAGGAACACACAAATCTGAAAAGCCTGATGACAGGTAAAGGTGGATTAGATTCAAGAACTTTAGAAGATATATTCAAAAACTGTAGACAAGATAAAGAAAAGATGCGCAAATTAGTGAAAGCTTTTTGTACTACTTACTTAATAGATGGAGAACAAAGACCATTACTACTTAGACCACTACAAGAAGATATAGTTTTAGAAAGTCTAATGCTTAGAGAGGATGGTAAGCAAACTAAACTAGCCATCTTAGCTCCACGAGGCAGTGGTAAATCGTTCGCTTTGTCTGTAGCGGTAACTGTATATATGTTCTTTAATAGATTTAGAGATTTAGTATTTATATTGGCTCCTACAGAAGACCAAGCTGCATTAATCTTTAACTATGTATATAGACATTTTGCAGATAATTCCTTTTTAAATGGCTTAGTTAAGAATTATCGTTTTCATAACAAGCCCAACATAACACTTAAGGGGGGCACAATAATGCGTAGAGCTCCATTGGCGCCTAGTAACCAAGGACAAGCTATACGGGGACAACATCCTACATT
>Ga0114918_10004605_pt1 | contig 11959 bp, 8 predicted proteins | sample LantaG_FD_87015 | JGI IMG/M metagenome (GOLD analysis project Ga0114918, IMG submission 87015) | Deep subsurface microbial communities from Baltic Sea to uncover new lineages of life (NeLLi) - Landsort_02402 metaG | ecosystem: Environmental > Aquatic > Marine > Oceanic > Sediment | place: Baltic... | reverse complement strand
GGGGGGAAAAAGCGTGCAAAAGCAAAAAGCAGCTCTCTTCGACCCGCGCGGCGGCGAACGACGAACGATGATGACGACGGCGAGATCGCAGCGGCAGAATCGGCAGCATCAGCAGCGTCAGAAGCAGCAGCAGCAACAGAACGAGAAGAAGAAGGTTGGAAGCACGGCAGCGTCGGGAAGCAGCAGCACGAGAAGAAAGAGCAGCAAAAAGAAAAAGCAGTGCAGCCGGGCGGCGCCACGTGCTTGCGCTCGCTCTTTTTTTTCTCTCTCTCTTTTTTATCGAAGAAGAAGACGACGACGACAAATGGAGGCGGTTTATTTATAATATCTGTGACATCAGAAAGAGAGAGAGATGGGGGGGAGGGAGAGAAGAGAAAGAGAATCCACGCGGGGGGCAGCGGAAAGGTGCAGAGGCAGCAGCAGCGGTCGGGGCTCGCTCGCGCGCTCGCAAGTTTTTTTTCTCTTTTCTCTCTTCTCCCTCTCTTCTTCTCTTTGTCGCAGTAGGAGCAAAAGAAGCGTCGCGTCACCTAGCGGCCTCCGTAGCCGCCGCCGCCTCCCTGTTGCTGCTGTCCGTAGCCACCGCCGCCGCTGTAGCTGTTGGGGAGAGAAACGAAGGTTAAACAAGTGAGAGAGGGAAGGAAGGGTGAGAAGAAGAGGACGAAACGATGACCACAACCAACGGCCGAGAACGCAAAAAACGAAAATCAAAAGGAGTTTTCTGGACTCACCCGCCACCGCCTCCTCCCTGGTAGTAGCCTCCTCCGCTTCCACCATAGTAACTGTTGCGGGCAAAGAAAAGTAAAGAAGAAAGAAAGAAGGGGAAACAACGGCGCAAGTTAGCGGGAAAAAGGAAAAATAATGGGTTCGAATCATTGTTTTTAAGTTTTTCGCGTGCAGACTCGTTTTTTTTCGCTTTTCGCTGTGCACCAAGGAGAGAACGGGAAATAAGATAAACTCACCCGCCGCCGCCGCCCTGCTGGCCATAGCCACCGCCACCGCCCTGCTGACCGTAGCCGCCACCGCTGTTTTGTGGGTGTAGAGTTTGGAAGAGATTAAAGGGAAAATCGATCATGAGCACAACACGTGTCGGTCGCTGTCTTTTCTCTTCTCCTCATCTTTCCCATCTCTTTTCGCAACCAAAACTCACCCTCCGTAGCCGCCACCGCCCTGGTAGCCGCCACCGCCCTGCTGGTAGCCGCCGCCCCCGTAGCCGCCGCCGCCCTGCTGGTAGCCGCCGCCGCCGTAGCTGTTTTTGTGTGCGAGCGAGGGAGAGATAGAGAGATAAGTGAGGAAGAAGAGGAAAGCTTTGGCCGAGAAAGAACATTTTTTTTAAAGAAGGGGCTAGAAGAAAAAGGACGAAAACTCACCCTCCACCTCCGCCGTAGCCGCCGCCGCCGCCTCCGTAGCGGTCGCCGCCGCCGCCGCCATAGTGGCCGCGGTCGCCTCCTCCTCCGTAACCTGTTTTTATTTACGAGAATGGAAAGAGGAAGAGAAAGAGAAAGAGAATGAGAGAGAGCCCTTTTTTCCCCGCCATCGCCGTTTCGTCGCTCCCTCGTTCCCCGTCCCTCTCCCCGAAAAAAAAAAACACCTCGCTTCGCACCTCCGCGGTCGCCGTAGCCCCCGCGCCCCCCGCCCCTGCCGCCGCCGCCGCCACCCTGCTGGTCCCTCTCCAGCCTGCGGACGATCCCCATGAAGAACCCCGCCTTGGACCGCACGCTCTCCAGGTTGGCCTGCGCGAACTTGTCGACGGCCTCCTCGGCGAGCCTCGGCCCGAGGTCCCCCAGCGCGCGCGAGAGCCTGCGGTCGACGTCGCCGCTGGAGATGCGCCCCTCGGCGACCATCTCCTGGAGCTTGCGCCCGACGTGGTGGAAGTCGCGCTTCTCGGCGAGGTGCGCGATGGCGTCGCCGTCGTCCCCGCCGCCGCGGCCGCCGTCGGCGTCGCCGAGCCGGCGGATGATGCCGAGCAGGAAGCCCGACTTGTTGGTCACGCGCGCGAGCGACGACTCGCGGAGGCGCTGCACGGCCAGGTCGGCGCTCTCCTGAGGGAGCGCCGCGAGCGCGTCGTGCGCCGCGGCGTCGATGTCGCCCTCGCGGAGGTAGCCCTCGGAGACCAGGTTCTCGAGGTTGGTCTTCCAGTCGATCGGGGCCGGCTTGTCGTCCTTCTTGGGCTCGGGTCTCTTCTCCTCGGCGGCCGGGGCTTCCTTGGCGTCGTCGTCCTTGGGGTTGGAGCGGGAGCGGGAGCGATCGGCGCCGTCGCGGCCGTCGGCGTTGGAGCGCGAGCGGGAGCGGGAGCGCTCTGTGGTTTTTGGTTAAGTTGGGGGGAGAGAGGGAGAGAGGAGACTGAGCAAAAAAACGATCGCGGACGACGACGTTGAACGGCGGAGAAAAAACTTCTTTTACTTCTATCAGAACAGGCAGTTTCTTTTCTTACCTTCGCGCTCGTCGCCGCTGGCGTCGGGCCTGTTGTTGTGAGATGGCGAAAGAAATGAGAGAGAACGAGGCAAGGTGAGCAAGAGAGCAAGAGAGAGAGAGAAAGAGGTGCCATTCGACGGCGGCCGCCAGAGAAGATTTCGACGTCAAGCCATCATCGTTTTGGTTCTCGTTTGCTCTTCTTTCTCTGCCTTTCGCGCCGCAACGGAGCAGCGGCAGGCGGGGACGAGCAGAGCACTCACTTGGGGGGCGAGCCCTCCTTGTCAGATATCGTGGAGAAGAGAGGGTGTTGAGAGAAGATGGAGAGAGGGGAAGAAGATTGAAAGAGAAGTGAGAAAAAAAAATGGAGGGGAGCGCTGGAGCGACATCAGAACTCGGGAAAAACCATCGGCGAGAGCCAAGAGCGTCGGTGTCGTCCGCATTGCTCGTAGTCTCTCGCCGGGCTTCCCCGTTTTCTCTTTCCTCACTTCTGTTAGCACCAGAGCGAAGGTATCGAAGCTTCCTCTCTCTCTCTCTCTCTTAACGGTAAGATAGGCAGACTAGGTGCTTGCGTGATGAAACTACGGAGCGTCTCCGTTGGCTAGCTCCCGGCGGCTCGTCGTCGGCGGCGGCTCATGCCTTTTTTTCAAAAAAAAAAAACTCAAAGCGGCGGGCAGAGACGAATCGGCTCCCTCTACCGACGGCGTCTCGAAAAAGAGCGTCATTCTGTGAGGATGAATCGCCGCAGGAATCGAATACTTATAAACTAACTTCCGAGCCCGCTTTTTTTTTTTTTGAAAGTCCCCATCAAAACTTCTTCTCGACGACGCTCCCTCGACCTCGACCTCGACCTCGACCTCGACCTCGACCTCGACTTTATTTTAACTCTTCCGCTCACGAAACGTCCAACCTCTCCTCTCCTTTCAACGCCAACAGAGAAAGGAACTATCGAACGCTTCGAGATGAGGTAGATATATAAAAAACTGCGAAAAAGGTGCGTTGAAAGCGGGCGAAGAATTTGAGAAAACAAAGCGAGCGAGAGAGAAAAACAAAAACTCCAAAAAAACAAAACCACTCTTTTTAGAGGCGTTCCCCGACTGGCCGGCGCAATTCACAAACGATGCGCACCCCGGGACTTCTTGATGCAGATCTATGGCGTTCGAAGGGGGGATTGTGCGCGCGTGCTTGCAGCCCCGGCAGCGGGCGCGCGCGCGCGCTCCCCCTTTGCGCCGTCGCTCTCGCGTCGATTTCCGAGGGACCGCGCTCGGCGTCGAAGTTTTTACTATCTTAATGCCTTTCGGGGGGTAAGGGGGGCGGAGAGCAGCGTGCGGCTCTTTTTCACGTAAAGGGAGTCGGTTGCGCTTGCCAGATTTTAAACCAGCAGAGGAGCTGCAAACGAAAAATTGAGTTTTTCGAAACTCTTTTCCAAAAACGGCCCACCGCTGACCTGTCTCGCTGGTACACTTTTTGAAACTTCGATTTTGAAACTTCAAAACACACAGAGCGGCATCAGCTTCATCTCTCGTGACGGAGAAGAGAGAGCGCGACGGAAAAAAAGGGAGGCAAGTATCTTTTTCGTTTTTTCGTCGTTTGGAGGTCGAGAAGAAGAAGAAAGAAAAAAACACGAAATTGAACAAGCACGCTATCTACCCCGGACGGCCCTTTCGCCTTTCTTTCCCGCCTCTCTTTCTCTCTCTCCCCTGGGAGAGGGAGATAAGAAGAGGAGAGGGTAAGAGCTTCAGTGGCATTGATTATGCCGTCCCTGTTACGCGTGCGAGAACCGAGCCCCGCGCTTCGCTGCGCGCCAGGGCGGCTAACGTGTTGCGGCCCATTTGATAATTTCGTTGAGTTTTCTGGCGCCGTGTCAACTCTGCCCTGACATTTTTTTTCTGTGTTTCTTTCAAAACAAAAAAAGACAGGTCCTGTTCTCCCTCTTCTGCGGCTGCTTGATTGTTTCGAGATGGATTGACGAGCGATTTTTCTCAAGGTGCGTTTTTTTCTCTCCCCAGTTCGGGTTGTTTGCTCTTCGAAAGAAGGAAAATTTCAACTACTAGCCTTCTTGCCACGGCCGGCGGAGGCCCCCTCTTAATTGAGGACCAGGGCCGCTGACACCTGCTGCTCACAGTCGCGCTGAGATCGAGGAAGGGTTTGTTCTCTCCCGCTTCTGCCTTCCATGATAGGAAGCCGGCATTCGCTTTTTATTATCCGTGCGATGCCCGGTGCCATTTTACTCGGCGATCACATTTTTTTCGATGTTTTCGTTCATTTTTCTTTGAGAGAGGGACCAAAAGATCTCACGCGCTTCTCCTTCTTTTCATCCGAGAAACGCAGGATCCCAACGACGATAGCATCTTCTTCGCGGCTCGAAGAAAAGGTGAGTAAGAAGAAGAGAGGGAGAAAGAGAAAGAGAAAGAGAGAGAGAGAGAGCTCCGTCCCCCACTACAAAAAAACTCGGCTTGCTCTTCTTTGCTCGGTGAAGACTGCTTAAAAACGTTAGGAAGTGCCGTCTGACCTGAGTGATTGACAGCACATAAAAGCGAATAATAATATTGCTGGGGACTTACACTCCCCGGTGCCTGAGAGCAGAGCAGTTTTGAAGTCTTGAGTTTGTTTCCCCTTTCCCCTTTCCCCTTTCCTGCGGCGACGGCGACGACAGCGGCGAAAAGCGAAAAGGAAAAAAAAAGACCCGACGACGAAAAAACCGAAAAGTCGATCGACGAAAAGAAGCAAGGATTAAACGACATCTGTCAATCCACTGACCATACGCGCGGCGCTAAAAGTGGCGACCTCACACTCGCCATGTTCGCGCGATATGATGTCTAAAATTTGTTTTAACCTCTAAGAAGTAATGAGCTCTTTGAGTCGGCTTCGCGCTTTTTCTTCTTCGGGTCTTTTTTTTTTCTGCCGCCGCCGCCGCCGACGTCAACCTTTTTTTCTTTTCCCCATCTTCTCTCTTTTTCCTTCCTCCCCCTCTTTTCCCCTTGGGCCAGTGACGAATAACCTCAATCACAAATGGAATTACCGTCCGATTTTCTAATGAGGATGCAACTGCTGATACCGGAGGCCTTGTTCTTTCGGAGCTTTTGTTTTGAGCGGGCCGAGCAAAAACAGCGGGCAACGAACGGCAGCCACTTTTTCCCGTCCTCTCTTTCCCCCCTTCTTCGTCAACAGCAGTTGCTTTTTATGGGAATGACGATCAATAATTAGATGGGCTAGCGGGGAGCGGGGGGGTAAACTCCCTTTCTCCCCGTGCGCAAAACAATCAGGCTAATATTAATCCATTCAGCTTCTGACCCACACGACAACATTTTCATCCTCGAGAGGGTTTCATCTTGTGCGGCGTCCCTTTTCGCTCACGATTCCCCTCTTTTCTCCTTCCAATTCGTTTACAGGTCGAGAAGCGACGGCTCCTTGGGGACCTCCGTCCGCTTCTAATGTACAACAAAAGGTAAAGAGCCCGGGTGTCGAGAGAGAGAGAGAGGGAGTTTTTCATCGTCGCTTTTTTTTTGCCCCCCCTCTCCATTTCCGGCCGGCCTTTTGCATTTTTCCTTCCCCTCCCCTCGATATCGAGGAGCTTCGCGGCCTGCGCGTCTGCGCGCCCGAGCTCCTTTCTTCCCGGGGAGGGCGTGGCCTGCTTTTTCAGGAAGGGGGGGCGCACAGCAAAGGCGCCGTTGAGTCGGCCGCAAGAGAAAAGACGTTTTTGCTTTTCCCTGACTGCGGCCGAATTTTGGCTCACGACATTTTTCTTTGTTCTCTATTTCTTTTTTTGACAAACGCAGGTCTTTTTTCTTCTCTTTCTCTCTCCGTGACTTGACACACGAGCATAGCGCTCGCGAAGAGAAAGAGTAGGAGAGTAGCAAATGGTGAGAAACGAGTTGGAGAGAGTTTTTTGTTGAGGTTCGGTGGCGAGATAAGAAGACCCCCCCCCTCTTCCCTTCTTCTCTTCTTCTCTCTTTTCTTCTCTAGACACACGCAAGCCGCACAAACAAACCCTGCTGTCGCGTTGGGAGATGACGAGCCTTTCCCCTCTGATCGAAGCTGATTAGAAAATTGCTTATAAAGGCGCGGGAAATTCTTTTTCCCGTGCCGACCTAAATCCTTTGAGTCCCTCTTTGTTCCGGCAAAGAGGGAACAAAGGTACTCAAGCCAGAAATTCCGATCCCCTCGACAAGCAAAACGCGCTGCGCGTGTGTTTCGCAAAAGCAGAGAAAATGAAGACGAAGACGAAGAAGAGAAGATGAGAAACGTTAAGCGCTCCTCGGTGGTCCGAAAGAGAAAAAGAGAAACCTCGAGCCCGAGACCGTGATGAGCGAGCGAAACAAAGCAAAACGGAGGAAAAACAGTTTTCAGATGACGACAACAACTATAGATGACGAGTCCGAGGCCGGAGTTGCTCGCGGGGGGGGATGGTCTGCCGTTTATCGGCGTTCTGCCGTGGCGGGCGTACCCTCCCCGCACTATGGGCGCCGTGCTGAAGAGCGAAGCAACGAGGCATTTGTCTGATGATTCGAAGTTTTTCCACTTTTTCTTTTTCGTTTCTTTTATCCCTCGCTCTCACTTCAATTTCTCTCTCGCGCGCCGCCCCCGCTCACCACTCTCACTCGCGCATTCACTCATTCAATCGACAGGAAGAAGCGCGGCTGTGACTCTGTAACAAGAAACGAAAACGTTCAAAACACTGCTATACCAAAAACTGAAATAAGAGGGAGAGAAGAGGTCTAGGTCGAGACTAAATCGTCGACACAAAATCCATCGCGAGAGAAGCAAACTCTCTTCCTCTTTTCTCTCCTTCTTTGTCTTCTCTCCTTAAAAGCGTTTCGTTCGCCATGCTGGAAGCCGTGAGTGAATGAAACGCCAGGCTCGCGAGCCGTGGTGGCTTTTCCACCACCGACTGGAATCGCGCGCGCGTCGTGTGGAGAGAAAGTGAAAAAAAAACTCTTTTTTTGCTTCTCCGGCGTCGTCAATCGATCGAACTCCACTCGCGCTTCTCATCCTTCCCGCCGCCACAGCGCCTTCGAAGCACGTCGCTCGCGCCCTCTTCTTCCTCCTAGACCTAGCTTAAACCGACACGCTTGCGATCCACTGCGACTTTTGAATCCAAACGCACAGGAAGAAAGCGGAAAACGAGGGGAGAAGATATAGACTCGCTTGCCTTTGACTGACAGTTGAGAGAGGAGGCGCGCTTTTTTTTTTTCTTCTTCTTTCTCAACCTCGTCCTCTCTTCTCAACCTCTTCTTCTTCTTTCCTCCTCCTTCCCCTCCAAAACAAAAAAACACCACCAAAACAGAAGAGCCCCGACTCCACCCTCATTAAGACCAAGCCTCGCGTCGAGTCGAACCGCGTCGTCGTCACGGGCGGAGCGGGCTTTGTCGGCTCCCACCTCTGCACCTACCTCGTCGAGCGCGGCGACCACGTCATCTGCCTCGACAACTTCTTCACGGGCTCCAAGGACAACATCGCGCACTTGATCAACAAGCCCAACTTCGAGCTGATCCGCCACGACGTCGTCGAGAAGATCCTGCTCGAGGTCGACCAGGTCTACCACCTGGCCTGCCCGGCCAGCCCCGTCCACTACAAGTACAACCCGATCAAGACGATCAAGACGAGCTTTCTGGGGACGATGAACATGCTGGGCCTGGCCAAGGTGCATTTTTTTGTTTCCCTCGACTTTCTGGGGAGCTCCTGTCGCTCTCTTTCTCTTTCTCTTTTGCTGCTATGCTCTTGGATCTGAGCGTGTGCGCGCGTGCGGTTCCGAGAGGTGCAGAATTGGGTTCCTTTGTTTCTTCTCCCTCTTTCGTTCACTCACTTTTCTCTTTTTGCTCTCTGTTCTTCTTTCCCCCCAAAAAACTTCACCCCCAACATCAGCGCACCCGCGCCCGCTTCCTCCTCACCTCCACCTCCGAGGTCTACGGCGACCCGCTCGAGCACCCGCAGACGGAGTCCTACTGGGGCAACGTCAACCCGATCGGCGAGCGCTCCTGCTACGACGAGGGCAAGCGCGCGGCCGAGTGTCTGACCTTCGACTACCGCCGCGAGCACGGGCTCGACGTGCGCGTGTGCCGCATCTTCAACACCTACGGCCCGCGCATGGCGCTCGACGACGGGCGCGTGGTGAGCAACTTCGTGGCGCAGGCGCTGACGGGCCAGCCGATGACGGTGTACGGCGACGGGCAGCAGACGCGATCGTTCCAGTACGTTTCCGATCTCATCGCCGGGATGGTCGCCGTGATGGAAGGTACGAGAGATATTTTGGTTTTTTTGTTTGTCTTTTGAGAGGGTTTTTTTTTCAGGTTCATGTGGTTTCTGGGGGTGTGTTTTTTCATTCCTGCTGCTGGAGATGCACTCGCGGGGGGTGTCGAGGTCTCGGCGGGAAAGGTCCCTCTTATTCAAAACTATTTGAATAAGAGGGAAAACTCACTGTTTTTTTTTTCCTTCCGACCTCAACTCTTTTCAAAACAAAATACAAAAAACCGCCACCGCCACAAAACCAGGCGAGGAGACCGGCCCCTTCAACATCGGCAACCCAGTCGAGTTCACCATGCTCGAGCTCGCGCAGGTCGTCAAGGAGGTCGTCAACCCGCGCGCCGAGATCGTCTTCCGCGAGAACACTGCCGACGACCCGTCGCGACGCAAGCCCGACATCTCGAAAGCCAAGGCCGCGCTCGGCTGGGAGCCCACGGTGCCGCTGCGGGAGGGGCTCAAGTTCATGGTCAAGGACTTTGCGGCGAGGCTGCGGGTCGAGGTGCCCGAGGGGGCGCAGGTGGCTTGAGAGAGGAGAGAAGAGAGAGAGAGAGGTGGAGCGGGAAGAGAGGAAGAGCGATCGAGACCGAGGGTGGGCCGAGGCTTTTGTTTGTGGGAGCTCTTTCTCTTCTCTTTTTTTCTTTTTTAATCGTATGTGAATCCTCTCGATTGGGATAATAGTAAGGAACGCGCCCTTTTCCAAAAAAAAATAGATGACATAATTCGAGGAAGAGGCCCGGTCGAGGATGAGTTTGAGAGAGAGAAGAAGGGAGAGAGAGGGAGAGAAAAGAGAAAAACAGAGGGTCGAAAGAAAGATGCGACGTCACTTTTCTCTCTCTTTTGCTCTCCTCGATCGAGGCGAAAAGCATTGGGGAAAAAAAAACAATCATGCCGCCCTTTTTCGACGTGGAGCCGCCCTCGCACGGCTACGAGCCCCGGGTCATCGAAGGGTTCTTCGGTCCCGCCACGCTCTCCGGCAGGGGCTTCTTCTTCAAGGGCCGCGACGCGGCCGCCCTGGGCGAGGATCCCAGCGTCTCACCGCCCCAGCCGAACGTTCTGGGCGGGCGCGTCGACCTCTCGGCCGTCGCCAGGGGCCCCACGCACCTCAAGGTGACGGCCTCCGCGACCGACGCGTCGTGGGCCGACATCAAGGCGAGCAAGGGCTGGTCCGACAAGCCCACGGACGTGATCGTGACGGCAGAAGCGGGCAACGCGGACGGTAAGGGAAATGAGGATGATCATAGGAAAAAAAAAGGCGCCGACGGAGCGCCGACGATTGATGACGATGAAAAAGAAGAACTCACCCTCTTCCCGTTTCCTTCCTCCCCCAAAAACACCCACACCACAGACGCCACCACCTACCTCGTCGGCTTCGACTTTGGCAATTCCAGCCCCATCGCCCGCGTCTCGCGCCCGAAAAAGCAAAAGCGCATCGTCAGCGGCGCCGTGGCCTCCAAGGCGCTCTCCGCGCTGGCCGGAGGAGACGACTCGATAAACTCACGCGCGCTGGGCGGCTCCGCGACGTGGTTCGGCAGGGGCAACCATGTGCGCCTCGAGGGCGAGGCCGGCCTCTTCGGCGGGCGCGCGGTCGGATGGGGCACCTACACGCTCAACGATGAGGCGGACCAGGTCAACTCGACCGCGATCAACCTCGTCGAGCGCGAGCGCGGCTTCGTGATCTCGCCGTTTACCGCGGCGACGGCGGTCGCGGCGGCCGGAGTCGAGGCCGAGTTTGGCGGAAGGGGAGGGGGAGACGCTTCTTCTTCCTCCTCCTCCTCCTCCGGAGGGCGCTGGAAGGGGGCCGTGGCCTTTGACTTCAACAAGTTCGCCCCGTACCTGGCGGTCGCGAGGGAGACGGCCCGCGTGCCCGGGTGGCTGAGGACGTTCGCGCCGCCCGCGACGAGCGGCAAGGGGCTCGTCGGCGGCGCCGGGCGTCGCGCCCGCGGCGACTCGGACGGCGACGGCGACGAGTCCGACGGCGGAGGAGGCGCGAGGATCGCGGTGCACCTCTCTCCTGCTGACCGCGTCGCGATGCTAACGCTGGAGCTCGGCGGCGGAGGAAAAGGCGGAGGGAGGAACGGAGGAGGCGGCCTCGGCGGCGTCGCCGTCGGCGGCGGGGGCAACGCGCTCTCGCTGCCGGCGCCGCTCAAGGCCTTTGTCCGCGCCCGCACGGACGGGAAAGGGTTTGTGAGGGGCCAGGGCCTCCGCGGGGTGCTCGCCGGCCTGTCCGGCGGGGTCATCCTCAACCACACGGTTGAGATTTGAAATGAGGACTGTTGAGAGAGAGAGAGAGAGAGAGAGAGAGAGAGAGAGAGAGAGAGAGAGAAAAGAAGATAGAGAGAAGGGGAGAGAGAGAGAGAGAGAGAAAAGAAGAGAGAGAGAGAGGAAAAAGTGCAGCACTGAGTTTTCCCGCTTTTATTTTGCGAACGTACTCCCTGCTAAAAAGGTCCGCACCTGAACCACGGCGCACCTGAAGTTCCCTACTCTCTCTCCCCCCCTCTTTCTTGTCTTTTCTTGTCTCTCCCTCGCGAGATCCGGTTCAAAGCAAAAAGTAAAGGCTGCGCTCTGTACGATGACGTTGTTGCATTTTTTTTTGAAACAGGAGAAGGGAAAAACCATCACTTCTCGTTCCTCCACACGTTGGCCCTCCCGCTCGCCGTCGCCGCCGCCAGCACGGCCCTCTCCGGGTGCATCGCGCAGCGGGACCCGATCGCCGTCATGAAATCGCTGCGAAGCGCCGCGAGCTGCCTCCCGTCGGCCGAAGAATAGACGTCGATCGTGCGCCTCATGCCGCCCACCACCACGCCGTCGCCGCGCGGGGTGAAGACCGCGCGGAAGGGGGTGATCCAGCGGCCCGTGTTGTTGTCGTGGCGGATGGAGACGAGGGGCGCAGCGAGGGCGTCAGAGTCCGCGCCGCTGATCTTCGTCGACCAGATCTTGACGGTGTTGTCGCGCGAGGTTGAGACGAGGCGGCCGGAGCCGTCAGGGGCGAAGAAGGCGCCCTGGCACGACTGGGCGTGCCCGCCCTCCATGACCGGCTTGGCGGCCTTGGCCCTCTTGCCAGAGTCCGCACCCAGGTCGCATCTGATTTTGCCGGAAGAGGGCGAGGTCGAAGCGGAGCCGACCAACTTCCGGAGGTCAAAGATCCGGATCGAGCCGTCAGACGCTGACGCGGCAAAGAGGTTGCCGCCCCCGGCGCAGTCGATACTGAGCGTGTTGATCTTCTTCTCGTGCAGCGAGAAGGCCGCGACGACGCACTTGGGCAGGGCCGAGGTCGGGCGAGGGGGAGGGGCAGTGGTGGCGGGAGGAG
>Ga0114918_10004604_pt1 | contig 11959 bp, 7 predicted proteins | sample LantaG_FD_87015 | JGI IMG/M metagenome (GOLD analysis project Ga0114918, IMG submission 87015) | Deep subsurface microbial communities from Baltic Sea to uncover new lineages of life (NeLLi) - Landsort_02402 metaG | ecosystem: Environmental > Aquatic > Marine > Oceanic > Sediment | place: Baltic... | reverse complement strand
GCGCGAGGGGCGGCGGGGGGGGGGGGGGGGGGGGGGCCCACGGCGCCGCCGCCGCCGCCGCTGCGAGCGGGGGCCAGTATGGCCTGGGCCAGGCGACGTCCCTGCCCCGGGAGCGGGTGCGGGACTTTCAGTCGGAGGCGGCCCGGGTGGTGGGGCCGGCGGGTGGGGCGCACGCGGCGGGCGGCCCCCTCCCGACCGCGGCCTCCTGGGCGCCCGCGCCCGCGCCTCAGATGATGGGGGGGGGGCACCACTACGAGCCGCCCGGGGCGGGCAAGTACGGCGGGTATGCGCCCGCGTCCGGGTCGGCCGGCCACGCGTACGCGCCCGCCGCGGACGCGACCGCGGCGGCGGCGGCCGCTGCGGCGGCCGCGGCAGCGGCCGCGGCCGCAGCGGCCGCAGCGGCGGCCCAGGCCAACCTCGTCCGGTCCAGCAGCTTCCAGTGATGGATGATAGCCCTCCTTTCGCCCCCTCCTCCCTTTCCTGCCACTCGCATCACACATCACTTGCGGGGAGACGGGGGGGGGTCCCTCCTCCTTCGAAGCCCTTTCTTTTTTCTGTCCTTCTTACCTCTCTGCCAGACTGTGTGCGTGTGCCCCCGCCCCCCTCTTCCCTTCCCCCCTCTTCCCCCGCCTGCCCCTTCCCGTCCCTGCCCCTTCCTGCCCCTGCCCGCCCGCGCTTCGGTTTATCCGCGGGCTTCGTGTGTGCGCCGCATTTCCCCCTCCCTCTTCCTCTGCGCTCGCCCGCCCCTCTTTGTGTAAGCAAAACACAGATCGCCGCGTGTGATGTGGATGATGAACAACTACTCTACACACGCCCCCACCCACCACCAGCCAACAGCGCGCTGACCTCGCCCAGGCTGCGCCCCTTGGTTTCCGGTAGGCGGGCGTGGCAGACCGCGCCCGCGGCCGCCGCCACGGCGGCATACCCCACAAACGCCCACCCACCCAGCGCGGCGTTTAGGAGCGGAAAGGCGGCGTTGATGAGCGCGCCGGCCGCAAACAGGGTGGCGGTGGCCAGGGCGGACGCGGCGGCCTTGTGCCGCATGTCGAAGAGCTCGGAGGAGACCACCCAGAACAGGCCGGCGTGCGTGGCGGAGAAGGCCAGCAGGAAGAGCGAGAGCGCGGCCGTGAGGGCGGGCGCGGACGCCGCGCCCACGGCCGCGCCCACGCCCAGCAGCCCCACCGCGCACGCGGCGGCTCCCCAGATGGCCAAGGGCCGGCGCCCCACCGAGTCGATGAGGAGTAAGGACAGCCCCACGCCCACGCACTTGGCCCCCGTCACGATGGCGGTCAGCCCCGTGGAGGCGGCGTGCGAGGCAACGCCGCCCGTGGCCTCTAGGAGGGCTTCCGAATAATTGAGGACGGCCGAGCTGGCCATCAGCTGGTTGGAGGCGGCCAGCGCGCACGCGACGCCCAGGGCGGCCCGGGTGGGGGGGTGGGCCAGGGCGGCGCGCACGTCCAGGGCCATGAGAGCGAGCGTGGCCAGGAAGCCCGGGTGGGGGCGGCGGGGCGGCGGCGGGGGCGGTCCGGACGGCGCCAGGCTGGTCGAGGTCGAGGGGGGCAGCCCGGCCCCGGCCGTGCCCGCGTGGGGGGTGGGGTCCGACTCGGCCGTGTCAAGTGCGGCCGTCGCGGCGGCGGCGGCGGCCGCAGCGGCCGCGGCGGCCGCAGCCGCCGATACCTCCTTCCCTCGAGGGCTGGTCGTGCGGATGGGCGGCAGCCCCGGCGGGACGGCGGCCAGGTCGGCCGGAAAGGGCGGCGGTGGCGGCAGCGGCGGCGGCAGCGTCAGCGCGGGTGGAGGCGGCGGCGGTGGGGATGGTGCCGCCGCCGGCCGCGGCGGCGGCGCGTCCAGCGGACCCGCCGCTGCTCGCACCGCCACCGGCTGCTCCGGCAGGGCGCCCAGCTCCAGGGCGTGCAGGGCGGAGGAGGACGCCCCGCCACGGCGCCGCCCCCACCCCCGCAGCAAGCCCCCCCCGCCACCACCGCCGGTGCCATGGCCGCTCGCCACCCCCGCCCGCGCGGCGGCCGCGTCGGCCGCCTCCTTTTCGACAGCGGACCACAGCTGCAGCAGCTCATCCTCCGCGGCGGCGGACGCGGCGTCCGCGCCGCCCAGCAGGCGCCCCATCGTGGCCAGCGCCTCGTCTAGCCGGCCCCGCGTCACCAGCCAGCGGGGCGACTCCGGGAGGAAGGCGGCCGCGGCCAAGAGGACGAGGGCGGGGAGCAAGGGGAGCCCCACCATCACCCGCCAGGGGGCGCCGCCGCCGCTGGCGCTGCCCCTCATCTCCGCGGCCCGCGCGATCGCCCCGTCTACCAGCGTCGCCACCAGCATCCCCCCCGCCAGGGCGACCTCGAACCCTTCCACCACCCGTCCCCGGACGCGCGGCGGCGCGACCTCGGCACAGTACAGGGGGACGACCAGGGCCGCCACCCCGATGCCGCACCCCACGACCAGGCGGCCAGCGATCAAGGCCGCCAGGCCGTGGGAGGCAGCCATGAGAGCCGGGCCAAGGGTGAAGGCCGCGCCCGCCAGCGCGATGGCGGGGCGCCGCCCCCAGGCGGCCGCGGCCGCAGCGCCCACCCACGCGCCGCCCAGCGCGCCGACTTTGGCGGCCGCGACGACGCCGCCCAGGCCTGAGGGGGACAGGCCCAGGTCGGCCGAGAAGAAGACGGCCGCCCCGCCGATGAGGCCCTCGTCGTAGCCGTACAGGAAGCCCGCCAGGCAGGCGAAGGAGACGATGCGGAGGAGCATCGGCAGGGATGGAGATGGATGATGGAGATGGATGGAGGTTGCGGGGGGTCCTCTCTCGCTTTGACTCTCTAAGCCCGCGCACGCGCGAGCCGCGCCGCGCGCGCGTGTGAGGGAAGCCGGCACCTGGCAGTGGGGCTGACGGCCACCCGCCGGTGGAGGGTGTGTGAGGTCACGCCCTCCCTCTCGCCTCTCACAAGGGAGGCCCGGATAAACAGCCGATGTGAGGAAAAACTCGTTCCGCCTCGCCTCGCTCTCACTCGCGACGTCGTCCGGCGTGCGCTCGCTCCGCCCACCCTTTATCCCGCCGGGAGCCCTGGCAGAGGGTGTCGCCCGTGCCGCGCCACCCCCCAGAGCCACCTGCACCACCCTGGCCTTGCTCTGCCAGGGTGTGCGGCTTAGTGGAGAGGGAGAGACAAGAGGTTGCTCCCTCTTCCAATGTCGGGCGCCGCCCGCATTCGGGGCGGCGCAGCCGGTGCACCGCCTAGTCACCGTCCCCCACCCCGCCGCCCCGTGTCCACGCCGCCCCTGTCGAGGCGATGCAGCTGTGCAGCAGCAGTTGGCCCTCCGCCCGGGCCGGATGGGGGCGACGCCCCCTCCACGTCCGGCGGCGGCGGCGGCGGCGCACGAGACCCAACCCCGCCACCGCCGCTCCCTGTCGACCCCCACCCTCCACACTCCACCCCATGGTGGCGGGCCCTCCTGGGCGGTGGCGGCGGCGGCCGCCACCCCTCCCCCTCCATCTACCGCATCATGCACGTCCTGGATAACGCGCCCCGCGTCCGCACCCGGACGGCCGGGGACCGGAAGGTAAAAAGAAGGAGAGAGAGAAAGGAGGGCGGGTGCGTCCACGATGATGGCAAGAACCTTCAACCCACACCCTCTTCTCTCTCGCGCGCGCTCTCTCCGTGCTCACCCCCTCCCTCTCTCGCCTCCCTCGCCTCCCCTCCCGCTCTCCTCTCTCTCCAGATCGACCAGCTGGCCGACCTGGCCGTCCTGAACGCCCGCCTCGCCCCGCCGGGAGCGCCCGGCACCCCGGACCCGACCGAGGTGCGCAAGCGCCTGGAATTCCTGCGCACGCGGCGCGCGCTGTGGGCGCGCGTGTACGAGGCCGTGACCCGCCGGGACGTGGCGGCCACGCTGGCGGTGATCGAGGCCGCCACGGCGGAGGTGGAGTCCGCCCTGGGCGAACGGGCGGGCGGGCGGGTGGGCGTGGGCGAGCTCGGGGCCCGCCTGGCCGGGTTGAGGGTGGACGTGGCCGCCGCGCGCGCCCGCCTGGCCTCCTCCTCCGCCGCCCTGGCCGCGTCCGCCTCCCGCCTGGCCGCCCTGCGCGCGGACGCGGACGCCCTGGAGGCCGCCCTGGCGCGGGGGCAGGCCTGGGCGGAGGCGGGCGGAGGAGAAGAGGGGAGCGGTGGGGCCACGGCTGTGGCGGCCGACGACTCGCAGCCCTCTGCCGCTCCCCCAACCTCCTCCCTCTGGTGGCCCATCGCCTTCTCCTCCTCCATCCGCCCCGGCTCGCTGGCCGCCTTTGACCTGGCGGGCGACCCCTGGGTCCTGCTACGCCCGCACGCGACAGCGGCCACGCCCACCCCGCCGGTCTCCTGCCTCCTGGACGAGTGCGCCCACCGGGCGTGCCCGCTCTCGCTCGGGGCGGTTACGCCCGGCGGGGCGGCCCAGTGCCCCTACCACGGCTGGTCGTTTGCGGCCGGCTCTGGCGCCCTGGTGGACGCGCCCTCCACCCGCGCCCGCCCCCGGGGCGTGAGCGTCCCCGTCCTGCCCGTCGTCGAGGCGGACGGGGTGGTGTGGGCGTGGCGGCCGCCGGGCGGGGCGGCCGCGCTACGGGTGGTGGCTGTAGCCGCGGCCGCGACGGCCGAGGAAGGGGAGGGGGGGGCGACCCCCAACCTGCCGCCCCTGCTCCCGCCGGGCCCGCCGCCGCCCGCCGCCGCCCCGCCGCCCGGGTACGTGGTCGTGGCGGAGGCGACCGCGGAGACGATCGACCCGCCCACCGCCGTCCTGGCGCGCCTGGCGGCGGGGCGGGCGGCCCTGGGGGCGAGCGGGGGGGGGGTCGGAGCGGCAGAGCCGGGCGGCCTGCTGCTGCGGGCTGTGCTCCGCGGCGGCGGCGGGCTCGACGCCGCCTCCTCCCCACCCGTGGTCGCCACCCAGGTCGGCAGCGGCATGCTCGTCACGGCGGCCGGCCCGCCCCGGCCCGGCGACGACGGCGGGTCCCGCCCCCTGCGCCTGCTGCACGTTGTGTCCCCTTCCGGTGGCCCCTCCAACCGGTCTGGGTGTCGGCTCCTGCTGCGGGTGTGCGTCTCTGAGGATGTGCCCTGGCTGGCGAGGGCGGGACCGGGGGCGGCGGCCGGGTGGGCGGCCCTGGCGGAGGCGGCGGTGAGGGAGGACGCGGGCCCGCCGGCGGGAGGGGGAGTGCCGGAGGTCGGAGCCGCCCGGACGGCGGGGGAGAGGTGAGAGACGACAGAGAAGAAAGAAAAAACTGCTGCGAGTCACTTCCGCGACGCCCTCTCTCCGTCCCCCCGTGCCGGGCGACACTAGTCAACACCATCCTGCCAATGGCTGCCCCACCCCGCGACCGGGGCGCCATCCTGGCGGGCCACCTGGGCGGTGCGGGCGGCAGCGGCGCCAGTGCTGCCCCTTTGAGCCAGCTCGCGCCCGCGCCCACCGCCGCGCCCGTCATCGACCCGTCCGCGCCCGCCGACCCGGCCGACCTGCAGTACGCGGTCGCCCTGCCCGAACACCTGGACGCTCCCGGGCCCTGGCCTGTGCGGCGGTGAGTGTTAGAGAGAGAGAGACAGAGAGAGGGAGACCCCGTGCCGGGGCCTGACACGAAAGCATTCGATCCCCCCCCCCTTCTTTTCTCATGCCCTCCCCACACCCCGCACAGCTCCATCCTGTCCCCGGAACGCCTGGTCTCCCGCTTCACGTCGCCCGACGAGGGCATAGTCACCCTGTTTGATGTGCTGGAGTGCGCGATTGGGCGGTACCCGAACGTGAGAGGGGAGGAGAGAGGGGAGAGGAGAGAGAGAGAGGAGCCGTCGCGTCGGGGGCTGGCCAAAAAAACGCTCGCTCGCTCATGTTTTTACTCCTTCAACACAGGAGCCCTACCTGGGCCAGCGCCAGCGGGACGGGCGGGGCGCCCTGGGCCCGTACCACTGGATGACCTTTGCCGAGGCGGGCGCCCAGCGCGATGCCATCGGGGCCGGGTTAGTGAAAGCGGGCGGCCTGAGCGCGGGCGACGCGGTCGGCCTGTATTCCGTCAACTGCCGGGACTGGGCGCTCGTGGACGCCGCCCTCCACGCCCACGCCCTGGTCGCCGTCCCGCTGTACGACACCCTGGGCGAGGACGCGGTGCGGTACATTGCGGAGCATGCGGGGCTGGCTGCCGTCGCCTGTTCCGTCGAGACGGCGCCCGTCCTGCTGGCCACCCTGGCCGCGGCCGACGCGCCGCGGGCAGTGCGGCTGGTCGTCGTGTTTGGCCTCCCGCCGGGGTCCCCCCCGCCGCCCGCCCCGCCGGGCTGGGCAGGCACCGTCTTGACCCTGGACGGCGTCCGCGCCCTGGGAGCATCCTCCCCCTCTCCTCCTCCCCCCACTCGCCCCCGCCCGGCCGACACCGCCCTGCTCTGCTACACGTCCGGCACGACGGGCGTCCCCAAGGGCGCCGTCCTCACGCACGGCGCCCTGGTCGCCAACGCGGCGGGTTCGCGCGCGGTCGCCAACCTGGGTGGCCCCGGCGACGTCCACATCTCTTACCTTCCCCTAGCCCACATCTACGAGCGCGTCAACTTCTTGGGCGCCACGTACGCGGGCGTCAGCGTCGGCTTCTATTCGGGCGACGTCGCCACGCTCCTCGACGACGTTTTAACTTTACAACCCACCATCTTTGCGTCCGTCCCCCGCCTGTGGAATCGGATCTACGACAAGGTCCTGGCAGGCGTCAAAGAGTCCAGCCCCTTAGCCCGCCGCCTGTTCGAGGCCGCCTACGCCCACCGCAAGGCCGCCTTAGAAGCGGGGCGGGACGGCGGCCTGGTGGGCGCGTTCTGGGACCGCCTCGTCTTCTCCAAGATTCGGGCCAAGGTCGGCGGGCGGGTGCGCCTCATGACTACCGGTTCCGCCCCCATCGCGGCGGAGGTGCTCGACTTCCTGCGCGTCGCGTTCGGGGCGACCGTCCTGGAAGGGTACGGCATGACGGAGACGGGGTGCACCATCACGCTGACGTGGCCGGCGGAGCGGTCGGCGGGGCACGTGGGCGGCCCCCTGCCCTGCTGCGAGGTGAAGCTGGTGGACATCCCAGAAATGGCCTACCTAGCCTCCGACACGCCGCACCCGCGGGGCGAGGTGTGCGTGCGGGGGCCGTCTCTCTTCGCCGGCTACTACAAGGACGCCGCCCAGACGGCGGACGTCCTGGGACCGGACGGCTGGCTGCACACGGGCGACGTCGGGGAGTGGCTGCCAGGTGGCCGCCTCCGCATCATCGACCGCAAGAAGAACATTTTCAAATTGGCCCAAGGCGAGTACATCGCGCCCGAAAAGATCGAGGGCGTGTACGGGCGGTGCCCGCTAGTGGCTCAGACCTTTGTGTACGGCGACTCGCTGCGGGCGGAGCTGGTGGCGGTCGTCGTCCCCGACCCGGACACGGTCCTGCCCTGGGCGCGCGAGCGGGGGCTGGTCCCCGCGGGGGCGGGGCCCGACGAGGCGGTGCGCAAGGTGTGCGCCTCCCCCGCCGCCGCGGCGGCCGTGCACGCGGCCATGGTGGCGGAGGGGCGGGCCGCCAAGCTGCGCGGCTTTGAGCAGGTGGCGGCCATCACACTCACGCCGTCGCCCTTTTCGGTCGAAAACGGCCTGCTCACGCCGACGTTCAAGGTCAAACGGGCTGCCGCGGAGAAGGCGTTCGCGGGGGCGATCGGGGCCATGTACGCCCGGCTGAAGGAGTGAGATGGTTATCAAAGAGAGAGAGAGAGAGGAGGAGGAGGGGGCATGCGGGAGCCGTGCTTTTTGAGAGGGAGGGGACGCGCCGTTAGGAGGCGAATATGTGGGAGTGTTGTGTTTGCTTTTGCTAGTGTGCGTCTACAAAAAGAAGGAAACAAATCCCTAAACCAACACGCCCGCCGTCGGGTCATACTTAGCCGCGGGCGTCTGGGCCGGCGGAGGAGGAGGAGGGGAGGGCGCAGACTTGTCCTGGCGGGGCGGGTCGACGGGGCGCCAGGGCTGGCACACCTTGTCGCACACCTTCAGCTTGGCCGCGTCGTCACCCGGCGGGGGGCCGGCCACGAAGCCGGCCGCGCCGGAGGGGCAGGTCACCTTGGTCTGGCTCCCGTCCGGGGTGAAGGAGCAGGCGGGCACGCCGCCGGCGGCGGGCGAGGCGGGGCTGGTGGTGGACCCCCCGCCGCCGCCGCCCCCCGGGCACTCCCACCATTTCGTCTCCAGGCAGCCTCCCTTGGAGCACCAGGCCACGCACGCGTCGCCTGCGGACGCGGCGCCCTTCGTGAGGCCGATGACGCCTAAGGAAATGCCCGTCGTCAGCAGACCCAAGCAGACGGTGCGCAGGAGGAGGGAGAGCAGGATGCGCCCCGCCGGGCGGCGCCCGACGGGGGGCGTGCGCGCGCCCATGGTGGCCGCGGCAGCCGCGGCGGCCTCCACACCAACCGACCGCCGCGCCCACCCACCCCCGCCCGGCCCACCCGGCCGCCCCACCAGCCCCGCCGCCAGCACGCCCGCCACCGCGGCCCCCACCGTGTACCAGTTGTCGTGCAGGGGCGTCAGGCCGATGCCCGCCAAGGCCCCACCCACCAGGAGGAGGATGAGGAGGGAGAGCGGGCGGTGCGCGTATGACTGCCAGTGCAGGACCTGGAAGGCCGCCGCCGCGCCCCACAGGGCGGCCGCGCCCGCGGGCGCGCCCACGGAGTCTGCCCGGGGCAGCAGGTTCGCGGACAGCAGGGCGCCCGCCGCGGAGCCGCCCACAAAGATGAGGGGCACGGTCAGAAAGGGGAGCAGCGCCGACCGCCCGACCAGGCGGCCCAGGGACAGCGTCAGCGACAGCGTGGCCAGCAGGTCGATGGCGCCCGCGGCCAGCCCGGCCGACGCCGCCAGGCGCCACCACTGGCCCGCCAGCAGGGCGGGCGTCGACTTGGCGCCCAGGCCGTACAGCGTGGCCGGGGACGCGCCCGCCATGGGGTTGATGGAGAGAGGGGCGATGGACCACCCATTCTTCCAGAGCGCCACGATGAACAGGGCCAGGAGGGCGCCCTCCAGGGCGTACAGGGAGAGCGTGGCCGCTGCCCGCCCCGCCCGGGCGAGCGGGGAGGGCGGGGCCGGGGCGGAGGCGTAGGGCAGGGGGCCGGTCGCCGCCGCCCACACCGGCAGCGGGGGCGGGCGGGGCCACCCGGGCGGGCCGCCGGCCCCGCCGCCGCCGCCCGGCTGGGGGGACCGCCCCGCCGCGGCCGCCTGCAGGGCCGCCCACTCTGCCTCCTGACGGCGGAGGGCCTCCGCCAGGGCCGGGTCGGCCGGCGGGGCGGCGCCGCCGCCGGCCACCGCACACCCCCGCCCGCTCCCGCCGCCGGCCGCGGCCGCCGCCGCCGAGGCCGCCTCCGCCTCGCCCTCCGCGACCGGCAGGGGCCGGACGTGGCCGTCCGGCCCCAGCGCCCACGCCATGTGCGCGCCGCACCAGTCCTCCACCGACCGGCGCAGGGCGACGTTGGGCGTCAGCGGGACGGGCCGCCCCAGGCGCTGGCCTGTGGCCGGGCAGGTCGCGTTCCCCGCCGCCAGCCACCGCTCGATGGCCGCCCGCTCGTACGACTGGCCCGTCGGCAGCATGACCGGGTCTCGGAACAGGGTCAGCGCGATGGGGCAGAAGAAGGTGGGCGGCGCGCCGGAGTCGGCGGCGTGCGTGTCGATGTCAGTGCAGCCTGCAGCTGCAGCCTCATCCTCCTCCCCGTCCCTGCTCCCCGGCGGCGGCGCGGTCGCCCCGATTTCGGCCAGCCATCGGTCCGCCAGGGCGCGGTCGCCCCGGGCCTTGCGCAGGAGGTCCCGGTAGAGGCCGGCGTCTGAGTGGGAGAGGGAGAAGAGGAGAGTGACTGAGAGAGGAGGTGGAAGGTGGGTGAAGGCGGCGGAGCGCGCTCGCGCGCGCGCGGTTAGGGGTGGTGGTGGTCCCGAATCTGTCGTCGCGCGCTTCAATCGAGCTCGCCCGGTGTCTGCCGCGCCGACACGCTGGTCGACGTCGCAGACAGGCGCAAACGCGCACTGGCACGTGAAAAAGAGGGTGGCCGTCGACCTGGGCGCGGCGAGCAGAAGGGGGTAAGCGCGCCGGCGCTGGGCGTCGGCGGCAATTTCCTCTTTCCTCCCTCTCACCTCCGTCCCCGCTCAGCGGTCGGCTGGCCAGCGTGTCCCGGGCGGCCTCCCGGGACAGGGGTGGGGCTGACGGTGCGGCTGAGGCGGCGTCGGGCGGCATTGTCTTGCGATGCGTGTGCGCAAGGGAGAGAGAGAGGGAGAGGCGTGGAGGGGCAACACGGGAGTGGCCCCGTCAACCCTCCCGCTCCCGGACGCCCACCCGCCGCTCCCTCCCTCCATCCGGGGCACCCAAGGCCCGGCCCGCCCAAGAGCAAGGGGACACGAAAGTTTACCGTCTTACTCAACTCTCCCTTCACACCCGCCCCCCCAGCGGCAGGCCCGCCCGCAGCCCCGCCGCCACCCGGCGCCGCATCGCGTCCGCGGCCGTCTCCTCGGGCGGCGCGGCCTCCGCCGCGAGGTGGCTCCCACCGGGCGTGGTTGCGCCCGCCGCCGCCGCTGCCGCCGCCGCGTCCGCGGCCGCCTCCCCGCGCAGGGCCCGGGCGACGGTGGGCGGCAGCATGGCCGTCAGGCTGCCCGGCAGGCCCGGCAGCCCCCCTGTCGCCCGCCCCTCCTCCTCCTCCGCGTCCAGCGCGCCGACAGCGCGCTCTACCCTCTCGGCCGCGGCCTCCAGGCGGGCGCGGACGGCGGGCATGCGGGCGACGGCCGCCGCGAAGCGGGCCTGCAGCTCAGCGGGGGGCGGGGGGTCGTCCGCCTCGTCGGCGTCCGAGTCGACGGCGGGGCCGGCCTCGGCGGTGGCGGTGGCGGCGTCGGCGGCGCCGCTGTTCCCGCCCGCGGCCGCGGCCGCGGCGGCGTCCGCGGCGACCGCTGCCTCGTCCGCCTCCGCGCACGCCCGCATTTCCGCGGCCAGGCGGTCGCCGATGATGCCGGGTGCGGTCGAACGCAGCTCGCCCACGCGCACGGAGGCGGACTCGATCTATGTGAAAGGGAAAAGAGGGGATGGTGACAAGGAAAGGAGGGGATGATGAAAGGAGAGGGGTGCGCCTGGAGAGACGGGGGGAGACGCCACACGCGCGACTCTCTCTCTCTCCCTCTACTCACCGCCTCCTCCAGGCCGCCCAGCTCGGCGTCCGCCTGGAAAGCCCCGCCCCAGGCGCCCGCCGCGGCGGCGGCGGCGACGGCGGCGGCCGCGTCGTTGTCGGCGGTCGCGCTGTGTGGATGAGAGGGAGAGGTTTGTGTAAGAGAGGGTCGATCGAGGATGGCAGTCCCCACACACATACGTAACGTGCGTATCACACATACCCGTCAAAGGTGGTGCACTGCAGGAGGCGGGCCATGATGGCGTCCTGGTGGCGTTGGTGTGGAGAGAAGAGGAGTGACGAGGGGGTGGTGAGGGGTCAGCGGCGAGCGGGGCGCTCTGCGCGCACGCCGCTTTCTCTCCCCGACCTGCTGCTCCCGTCTCTTACCACGCTCGTCTGCAGCGCCTTTTCAGCGGCCTTGCGCTCAGTGTCGGGCGCGTCCGCGAGGGAGGCCTGGTGGGTGTGAGGTGAGGTGAGAGAGAGGGCGCGTTGTGTGTGTGTGTGAGAGAGAGAGAGAGAGCAGAGCGGCGGCGCATGCCGCGCGCCGCATTGAAAATGCACGCGCCGCGCGCGCGGCCCGCACGGTCAGCGCCCACCCCTTGCCAGTCCTCCGAGCGCGTGCGCAGGGACTCTGAGACAGAACACGGCGTGCGCAAGCACACACATATGCGCGCGCGCGCGCGCTCGCACTCCACTCACCCGGAGTGCCCGCCGCGACGTCGTCGTCAGCAGCTGGTGCAGCTTGGCCACGTCCGCCCGGGAGGCCAGGGAGACACGGGCGGAGGGGAGGGGGGGTGCGGTGGTGGCCATAGCGTGCTCGTGCGTGAGAGTATGTGCGCGAG
>Ga0114918_10004602_pt1 | contig 11962 bp, 12 predicted proteins | sample LantaG_FD_87015 | JGI IMG/M metagenome (GOLD analysis project Ga0114918, IMG submission 87015) | Deep subsurface microbial communities from Baltic Sea to uncover new lineages of life (NeLLi) - Landsort_02402 metaG | ecosystem: Environmental > Aquatic > Marine > Oceanic > Sediment | place... | reverse complement strand
TATTAAACTCAGGTGAAGTCGGAAATATCGGACTTGAACACTTGAAACAAATAAGATCTAAAACTATTTCGAAGTGGAACAAAATTGGTTTCCTAGAAGGTTTAAAAGGTCACGTAAGAGAGAACATTGCTCAGTTATATGAAAACCAAGCATCAGCTCTTTTAAACGAATCTACGAGTTCAAACTCATCAGGTTCATTCGAAACAGTTGTTTTTCCAATTGTAAGGAGAGTATTCTCTAAATTATTGGCTAATGACATCGTTTCAGTACAAGCTATGAATATGCCGATTGGTAAATTATTCTTCTTTGTACCGAAAACAACTGGTAGGAATCATGCAGCCTTAAACGGACCAGCAATGCAAGCACAAGAGTGTATTGTTTCTGCTTGTGGTGAAACATCACTTTCAGTATTTCAAGAAAAGAATCTTTACGATATCTTTTATAATGATGGATTATTTGATGCATCTAAAGGGCAATCAACAATATTTTCGGATGGTGGAATTAATCCAGTTATCTTAAGTGCTAACGGTGAAACTGTTGATACAGCGTTTGCTGATCAACCTTTAGCTACTGATGGTAGTATGAGAGGTTTAACTTTCTGTATTACTGGATTTACTGGTACAGGTGCTGGTAGAATGGTTGGTGCAGATGGTAATGAAATGGATACTGAAGCATTTTTAGCTTCATTACACGTAGTAAATGGTGCTAGTCCAATTATGGCTGGTGACGGTAGTGGTAATGTAGTTATTGCAGCCAATGCTAACGTACCATTTAGATTAGTAGCTCAAAAATATGGAAAAGGTATTGTCGATTACGGTGATATTTGTACTCCAGCAGGTTGTTTACTAGTTGAAGTGGATCTTACAACACCAGCTTGTGTTAGTTGTAGTGCTAATACCTTCGATGGTTACATTGGTGGTAGTGACGCAACAACATCAGCGGCAACATTCAGTGTAAACTGGATGACATATGCATCTTTAGAATATGCAACTGAAATGGGTGAGGTATCATTCGAACTTGATGAAGTTGTTGTTTCTGTAACAGAGAGAAAGTTGAGAGCAACTTGGTCTCCTGAACTAGCACAAGATGTTAGTGCATTCCATAACATTGATGCTGAAGCTGAATTAACAGCTTTATTATCTGAACAAGTAGCAGCTGAAATCGACAGAGAGATTCTTAGAGATTTAAGAGTAGGTGCAGCTTGGCAATTGAGATGGGATTACAATGGTTGGAAACGAACTGCTAGTGGTGGTTTCAACGCTTACACTCAAAAAGAGTGGAATCAAACGTTGATTACTAAAATTAATCAGTTATCAGCTCAAATTCATAAATCAACTCTAAGGGGTGGTGCTAACTTCGTTGTAGTATCTTCTGAGGTATCAGCTATTTTTGATGACTTAGAATACTTCCACGTATCAAATGCATCTCCAGAGCAAGATCAATACAACATGGGTATTGAGAAAGTAGGTTCATTAGGAGGACGTTACACAGTGTATCGTGACCCTTACGCACCAGCTAACTCAATAATTGTTGGACATAAAGGAAAATCGTTATTGGATACTGGGTACATTTATGCACCTTACGTACCATTACAATTGACTCCAACGTTACAAAACCCATTCAACTTCGCACCAACGAAGGGGATAATGACAAGATACGCTAAGAAAATGGTTAATAACCGTTTCTATGGAGCGTTGACTGTTGATGGTGTTGTTACATTTGACATCAATGAGTTGAGATAGTCTTAGTTAGATTATAAGTAACTTTAAAAAGGGGTGGATTTATTTCTACCCCTTTTTTTGTTTTATAAGATATTTATTATTAAATTATAACCAATATGAGAATTAAGAAAAAAGATGTGTTATTAGAAGCTCAATTAATAGATTCTACTTCCGAATTTACCCCACAAGAAAAAAAAATGTTAAAAACATTAAAAAAGAAATTCGGTGCTGGTGGTTATGACTCTAGTTATAACAGATGGGATGGTGCAGCATTTCTAATTGAGGAAATGGGGATTCCTTATGATCAAGCATATGACCTATCTTTAACTCATTGGTGGTACGGCGATAGATTATATGAAGAAGTTGAATCAATCTATAAAAAAGAAGATAGGGGATATCTTTATCAGAGAGTAATACAACAATTATTAAAACCATATATAGAAGGTAGGGATGAAACACTTGGGGATATAACCACAACATGGGAAGACCCTGATCATATAATTTCACAAGAAGGTTTATTTACCATTAAAGATAGTGTTACATTATGGGAAGGACCTGCGGGATTTACTTTATACATCCCAATGGAAAATCGTAAACTAAGGGATGTATCAGATAGAGAAAATACGCGGGAATTTTACGATGTCTCAAATAAAAATACTCTGTCGGTGTCTATTAAATTTATACCATACATTGAAAAAGGTCACCCTAAAATGGATACACATGTTAAGTTTGACGTAACATATGCTGTTGGGGATTCTACTATTAGGGGGAATAAGAGTAGTGAAATTAATATGATGAGTTTTGATATTCCTATGCCCTCTCCATTAGATAAAGGTAGTATCTATAAAATTTTTACTGACTCTTTAAATGACGTATTGGAGAAAATAGAAAGTATGACTTTTGGTTTGGTACCACCCGATGATGATCTTGAGTCATGACGAACTTAATGTAGTTGATCCACTTGATTAACTATATTAAATTTAATAGAGTCTGTGAGTGTTTTAACTTGTAAATTAGAGGTTAATTTGATGTCTATATGATATTCATTAGGTATCATCCAAGAAGTGTCTAAAACGAAGTAATTTTTAAGGTAAGCTCTATTAATATCTTCCCATTCAATAACGTTAACTTGTGTGTTCCCTTCTCTCACCCATAACCTATATTGTAAACCATCAATAACCTCACTTTGATTAATGGTGAATGGTATTCTTGCTGAAACTAATATTTTTCTTTTGTCCCCTCTTTTAATCTTTTCATCCCTTTTAACACCACTTAATGATATTGCGTAATCTATTGGTAGTGATTCATTATCACCGATATTGTAATAATCAGTGTCATCCTTAATTTCAAACTCTAATGATACATTTGGTCGATTAACTCCCCCTATATTAATATCACCCCAAGTATCCATAAATAAACAACCATCCTCTTGCGTTATTGGAACAAATACTTCAGCGTAATAAATACCTGTGGTTACATGTACAGTTTGTGCGGTTGTTATTGATGAAAATACGTTACCAGATTCATCATAAATGGTAACACTAGGGTTATTATCGAGATTAGTTGGTTCACCACCTAAATTACTATAAAGGTATATCTTATTTGTTTTACCCCTATAAAAGTTTTTTCTATCATCTATAACCGTATCGTTATAAGTGGTTTCTAAAAATGGTTCGTAATATGTTTGGGTATGCCTACTGAAAAACCCAACGAACTGTGCGGGATTTTTAATAAGTATTTCTAAATCTCTCTCAAATGCAATACCATATCCATAATTTGTTGTCCCACCAGTAATTAAACTATTAACCTCATCGGACATATCCATTTCGATATTTTCATTACCTTTATCAAAATGTTGTGTGGTTATTGTAATTGCTGATGGTGACCCTGAATAAACACCACCGTCATCCCAAGAAGTTGTTGTTGTAGCATTTAACCAATTACTAGCACCTTCAACAAAAGTTATGTTATCTGAAGATTCAACTACACCCCTATCTTTATCTCCCGATTTAAATATTCTTTGGTAGTCGTATCCACATCCCTCGTCCCATGATTTATTAACTCTAAATAATACCAGATCGAATGAGAAAGTTCTTCGTTTACTATCTAATAATTCTTGTGCTTGTAGGTCTGCGTCAAAAAAAGAACTATTACACATTTTAAGTGTGTGAACCACATTGGATAAATCTCCTAGCTCACCATTATTATATTGTGTTTGTAATGTATCAATGTCGAAATATAATAAATGTCTAGTATAATTAGTGGTCGATTCACTACCACCATAATATAATTCAGCGATAGGGTTTCTACCAGTATTAATAATAGTATCCTTAATTAATGTGTTGTTTTTATCTATGTATGTTCTAGTTACCATTTTTATATATAAATATACTAATTACTGTTAATGTTTTTATTTAATATACTATCTAAGTCAAAATTTAAAACATTTATTTTATTAGGTAAATCTGTGGAAGGCATACCATGGTAATTATGTATATGTAATGATACGTATCTTTTTACTAATTCTAAAAATTCTACTAATTTATCACCATACACTAACGGATGGGCTTCATTATTTATTTTTTCTTGAACTTCATCAGTGATTAAACTTTCTGGATTAGTTAAATCAAACGTATGGTTACCATCGTGACTTATTAAATTAATTTTACTACCTACCACATTCAATACACTAGATTTTTTATCTTTATCTGGTATTAGTTTAATAACTTTAATGGTTTTTTTAACTTCTTTTTTTGCATCTGAAAAAAATGCGACTTGGTTTAGTACCGCTTCATCACCACCGTTGGTTTTCAATACTTCATTAGAGTTAGATTTTAGTTTCCAATTCCCAATTTTAAATGTTGTTATAAATGTTTGTGCGGCAATTATCGCAGATTCTCTATTAGGGAAGGTGGTGGGTAACATTTCCGCAATTTGTTCCTTTGTTGATATATTTGTAACCTTTATTTCTACAATAGTATCCCCAACATTTAAAATATATTCGTTAGGTGTTAAACCCCCAGCTAATGTATTTGGGTCAGTTCCTTGTGTTTGTGTATTAATTTTAACATTTATTAATGTTTTTGCATCATCATACACATAATTAGTTATTACTTTTTCCTCTGTTGTCCTTTTTAATTGTTCACCACCATATTTAAGTTGTATATACCCAAGATCTTTATTATTAAATTCATTTCTTTCGGGCGTATCTATAAATTTGCCAGCTCTTATCCATATTTCACCATTCTCATTTTGTTCACCCTTATCTTTAAAAATTATATCAGCATTATTTCTACCTTGTAAACTTATATCTAATTTATCTGGATATGACCCCTGAAAATCCTTACCTACGGGATTACTTAATTTTAGTTGACCGTCTGACATTAATGACCTAGCACTTTTTTTAGGGTCGAAATTTAATTTAGTTATTTCAGATACAACAGGACCGATCCAAAATCTTTGGGTTTGGTATTCTGCATACTTTGCAACGTGTCTACTCTCGTATTGAAAAAGAAAAACTATCTCACCTTCTTTTGGTAATATATTTAAGTATTTTGGTAGTAGGGGTACACAATATGGTAAATTTGCATCGGACACATCTTTATCTATCCCTTCTATTCTACATTGTATTCTACCAGTTCTTTTCGAGTCTACCGCACTAATAACCTCACCAACCCTTATCATTGGTATAGTTTTATTATCTCTACTATCTTTATATCTATCTCCCATTTATTCTATACCTTTATGCCGTTTGTTTAATATTGTATTACCTAAATAATATTCTTTTTCTATGTCCATTAAATTTTCTAAAAGAGTATCTATTTTATTTTTAAGTGCGATATGACCATGTTTTAAAGATTCTAATTCTTCTTTTATTTTTTTATTAGATTTATTACCCCAATCCATATGTTCTACTTTAATATCCATTACCTTATAATCCCATAACCTTTTATTGTACCAACATATGGTACATCATTAACTCCAATACCTATTGGTGGTGATTGACCTGGAACACCTGCATAAACAGTAACTTGAACCGCATAGGGTGGGATCACTATCTCTACTTTTGCGTTAGCAATTAATTCTTTTAATATTTCTTCTACCCTAATTCTTTCCATCCTTAAATCCTCTTCTGATGGTGTATTAGGTACACCCGCTTCCGATTTTCTAGTTTTAATCTCATTATACACTCTCAATGGACTAATACCAGTTTTATTTACTGGGACACCCTTCCGTATAATTTCTTTATTTATAGGTTCAGGTGGCGAGTATAGTGTCATTAACCCATTAAAAAATCCAAGTATTGTTTTTATGCTTTGTATTGCTGCCATAATTCCATATTTTTATTCACAAAATTTACCACCTTTAGATTCACCCTTTTTAGAATTACCTAAACCAATTGCTGGAACTGGTAAATTAACTTTATTTAGTGCTGTTCCTACTTTACCCACAGCATCTTTTACATTACCCATAGTTTTTTTAATTTTATCCTTTGTTTCCTCCCGTATATTAACATTAACTAATAAACTTTCCAAGGTTAACTTCTGAATTTTTAATTTCTCTTGTACAATAAATTTTAACGCACATATTATTATTGGTTTTAAATTTTTTAAAATAAAAGGAATCAAAAGTTCATATATTAGTTTCCTTAATAGTTCACCTAATATGTTACCGATAATACATGCATTAAACTTTAAAAATTCTCCAGTAGAGGTGTATCTACTTTTATTTTCAACTAAGTAACCCATCATAATTATAGGTACGTTAACCTTGGGTGATAGTGTTAATTTAGTCGTTACAATAGATAAACTATTTAAAAAATTACCAATAAAATCTCTTCTTGCCTTATCTACATCCCCAGAATTAACATTATTAGCGCTTTGTTCTGACATACTCCTCATAGACTTATCTATTTCACCAGCTTTTTCAGAATTACTCATATTAGGGTCACTTAATTTATCATTTAATTCTGTTAATGATTCTATACTAACTGATGCCGTTTTTTTACTACAACATTCAGTAAATGGTCTAACACCCTTTTTATTGTTTCTCACTGCCTCCTTTATATTTTTTAGTTCCGGAGAAGAGAATTCAAAAAACGTGTCATCTACCACCACCTCTGGATCGTCAAGACCGTTATCTATCATTTTTTCTAACCCTTTCTCAAACTCAATTTTTTTAGTGACACATCCAGTTGACATATCTACGTTACTAGTTATCGAACCATATAGTAAATCTATAGTAGCAGGAATAACTTTCGATATATCAAAAGGTGGGAATTGACTACCTACATATTCATTAGTAAATGTGGTTAAAGACTTTCCACTATATGAAGGGTCAATTTTAACATTAAAAACATTATTTCTGGGGTTCTCGTTTTGTTGAGCTCCGGGGGTGGTGGTAGAAACATTCCCTCCTTGCTCAATAAATGTAACAGATACTATTGGATTGTTACTTTTTGGGTCACTCCATGTCTGAGGTACATTACTATCTTGGATTCTATCATATAAAAATCTGTTCATATCACCCCCACCATCATATAAAAATTTTCCACCTATTGAGTCTGGCGCAGTTTTAAACATACAATCTCTATCTATTTGTTCCAATTCTACATTAAAACCCACATCGAATAACCACTCAGGTATCTTAGGGTTTATCTTACAAGTGTAACATTTTTTTATTGCTTCTTTTATAATGTCACCCAATCTTTCTAGTAAAGGTTGTAAATTATTAACCAACCAGTCGACAATTAATGCCCTTATCTCATCTATTTTTAAATTACCTAAAACAGCCATAATGTCCCTAAGAAAATTAATAACTGCAAAATTTACATTAATAGATGGTAATGATGCGTCAATATTTAAAAAAGGTGGTCCAGCACAAAAAGATCTAATTCCTTTTATTTTATCTAAAACCCATTGTTTCTGTTCGCGTATATCTTCTATAGTATCACATATTCTATTTTGTGCTCCTTCTCCCATTTAATCTAAATCATATTTTATATCATCTTTTGATTGTTTTTCATTAAATAACTCTCTTAACGTGTCTTTATCTTTTTCTGAAAATGTTACATCACTAACATTTTCATCATTAGAGGATCTATTATCTGATACTATTTGACTTTGTAACTTTGCTAGTGATAACTTCTTATCAATAGTAGAATCAATTAATTTTAACGTATCATTATTAACTTTACCTATCATAGATTCATCATTAATATCATCTATTTCAACCCGATTTTTTCTTTCATTTAATTCTTTACGAGCACTATTCATCATATTACTACAATCATTATAAATTTCTTGCATAAACTCACGTAAACTATCTTTATCTAAATGTATCTTAGTTTTTTTTGGTCTTGACATAAGGTTCTTTTTACTATAAATATCAAAGATTAATATTTTTATAATGATCCTTGATCTATCTTAATATTTTTTAACACAGAATATATTTTTTTAAATCTTCTCATAGATACTCTAATATCTTTAGTGGTGAGACCAGATATCTCTCTTATATAGGACAATATTAAATTTTTGTTGTATTTATTACCACTTTCTACTCGTTCAAAGATTGTTTCCCAATTATCTAAAACCTCAATTAACGCGTTACCTACCCGCTTTTCATTTTCACTAATTTTTAAACTATCTAATTCTTCTTTAATACTCGATGATATTTCCGTTATAAAAACATCCAGCGGTGTTTTATCTTCATCTTCTATATTATATATATAATCGTCCATCTTCTCCACAGTTGAGTACATATCTTCATATGATAAATCAGATTTCATCTTTTTATCGGATTTTAATAACTGACCCAATAGATAATTTTTACAAATGGTACCAAAATAGGAGTAAGCTTTTTTATTCCTAGATGGTTGAAACTTTTCCATCTTTGTTGCTAAAAAAGAAAGAGTATCAGAATGAATGTCTTCATAAGTATAATCTTTTCTATATAATTTATACCGCCTAATGATAGATTCTATCATTTTGTTTAGTGGCGCCTTTAAAAATGTATTATATATTTTATTTCTTTCTTCATAATCATCGGTGGTTAGAAATTTAACAACAGCTTTTTCTTGATCTGGTCCAAAGTATAAATTAGTTGTCCTTTTTCTACCCCTTTTACTGTCGGGTTTTTCGGACATTAATTCGTTTCTAGTTCGTATGTTATTTCTCTATCTTCAGTGAAAAAATATTCTTTTCTAGCTTTATTAACCCAAAACTTACTTTCCATTACATTTACAGTGTTTTTATAGTGATCAAATAATGAATCTTTTCTATTGTTAGTATGTTTATAACCTAGTTTTGGTATTACCATAATTGGTATGGATAAGTAACTCATTCTTAATAGGAATTCATATGTAAATGTTAATTTCATATGTGTTTTTATACCACCATTTTCTTCATATAATGATTTTTTAACAATCATCCCATCGAAATTAAAATTCTGAATCTTCTGTAGTGTGTTATTATCTAATAACCCCATTTCTTCACTTACATTTTTACCCCATATAGTTTCATTTGTAAAAGAAATAAATTGACCATTTTCATCACATTCAAATACTATAGGTAGAAAAACCCCAACTTCAGGGTATGCATTTAGATATTCTACCCCATTTTTGATCCATATTTGGGACATCTCATCATCATATTCTAAAAATGTAAAATACTCAGTATCACATTTACTAACACCAAAATTCATTTGTGATGGAAACCCATAGTCCCCATTTGTATTCTCAACCACCCTAGTTATTTCTTTTATCTCACCGTAATCAAACTTATCAAGTAGTGTTTTAAGTTTTTTATCTTTAGACCTAACTATTAATAATTCTTTAGGTTTAACTGATTGTGTTGCGATACTAGTTATTGCTTTTTTTAATAAAGTTTCTGTATTTTCTTGTATCTCATGTATTGGTAATATTACTGTTATATTGTTGGACATATTTAATAATTTTTATTTTTTGTTATTTTTCAATTTGTAATTCAGGTGTAGCGTTTAATTTCTCCTGTTCTTTTTCCGCAATGGTTTTCAGTTCAACTATTCGTCTACCAAAAATTCTATTATATACGTCTTTAATAGATTCTTTCATCTCATCTTGAGTATATTTAGATTTATACTCTTCCATTGATTCTAATAAATTAGTAGGGATGGCATCCTCTAAATATAATCCAACTATTGTCGCAATTATATCTGGTATCGCATTTAAATTTGCTGTCCATATACCATTATCATTTAAATTTAAATTACCATTTTCATCCACAGCACCCATCCACTCAGGAACCATTCTAGGTATCTTACCAACAACAGGTGTTCCACATTTCATAGATTCTATTGGGAATGTACCGAAACTAGCTAATTCGTCAACCCATACACTTAAAAAGGATTTGGATAACTCCTTAGCGAATTCTTCTCTAGGTAATCCAGACATATCTCTAAATGTGATGAACTGATATTGTGGATATTTTTGGTAAAATACTTTAACTATTTTTAATACTTCTCTTTTATCTCTAGCTGATAATGCAACTGTAGGTATCTTTGGTTTTTCATTTTCTTTGAAGTATGATGGGATTGATATAGGGACGATTTCAGTTGATAAATTTCTAAATATCGATTCTATATAGTTTTTAAGGTTTTCATTTGTGGTTATAACCTCATTAATTCCAAAATTTTGCCAATTCTCACCGATTTCTAACATCTCAAACACATATTCATACGATTGTAGAAAAACTAATCGTTTACAAGGAAATTTAGATGTTTGTTTCATAACGCTAGCGAATGCTTCCGGTATAACAACAAAGTCCGATGGCCCAACTTGTAATGTTTGTGATTCTATAGAAACGTGTGGTAAATTGGCGTATTCTTCACCTAACCACTCAGCGATACCAATACCAGTTTCATCTTCTCTAAGTTTATAATCATTTTTATCGTGAAGGATTTGGGCGTTAAACCCTAATTCTCTTAATAGTTTAACATGTTCATATATAGTTGCAACACCAGCAGTGGGGTTACCTTTAGTGTCTAGAGTGAAAAAATAAATACCGAAATTTTTATCGGTTATTTTTTTTATTGACTCATTTATCGCATTAATTTGTTCACTCATAATTTCATTTTTTTATAGTTCTTTTATTATTCCTTTTATTAGTAATGTATTAAAAGATAATTTAAAGGGTATCGGCAACGAATTTAACGCCATTATCCCCATTTTATCATCTATCACTTCAACACAACTTAATAATGTACCTACAAGGTCTCGATACATTTCGTATTTTGCAACATCTATTTGTAAGGTAGCTTGTGTGATATTTTCCGGTGCCTCTACTGTGGCATCAAACTCATTATCTATTTTAACTGCTTCTGACATTGCATCAATGTCTAAATAAAATTCTTTTCCTCCAATCTCTAATAAAATATTATCCATATGTTTTTTTAAAAAATGTAAAATAAGTATCCCCTTAAGTAAACACTTAAAATTTATTAATTTATATCTTCAAACTCAACAGTTTCCGTACTTAATATCTTTTCTAAAGTATTTCTATCGTCTAATAACTCTTTTAAATCGACTAATGTGTAATCAGAATCTATATTTTTATTATATTCGTTTATTACCTTTATTGATATCTTACCCGATGGTTTAATTTTTAACGTTTCGGGATTGGCGGTTATTAATATGTCAACATGATCCCATTTTTTATCATAATCTCTAACAAATATTATATTATTTATTTTAGAGGATAATTTAGATAAAAAGAATAAAGTTGCTGGTTTGCTATTATTTAACTCTTTGCTAATAACAATTGGTGTATGACCTAAATCTTCAATTATATTATGTAGTTGGTTTAGGTGTTCTACACTATTTAATTTAACTTCACCTGCGTGACCGAAAATCTCTAATGCGGCATCTACATACATAAACTCATTAAGTTCCTTTGTACCACCTGAAAATTCAAAATAGTCTAATAAATCTAAAGTTTTTATATCTCTTTCTGGTAATTCTTCTGTTTCTTCTTCCGAATCATCTATATCCACTGGGTAATATTTATCATAAACTGACTCAAACTTTGTTATGAAATCTCTTATAACACCATCTATTGTAATACCTACTTTCATACCTTTTCTATTTTATAAATCTTAAATATTTCTTTCTTAGGTAATTGTTTAACTTTAGAAAAATATTCTATAGCCAATTCCAATGAATTTTGTTTAGTGGTATTTATTACTTCACCAGATATATTTTTTAATAT
>Ga0114918_10004601_pt1 | contig 11963 bp, 9 predicted proteins | sample LantaG_FD_87015 | JGI IMG/M metagenome (GOLD analysis project Ga0114918, IMG submission 87015) | Deep subsurface microbial communities from Baltic Sea to uncover new lineages of life (NeLLi) - Landsort_02402 metaG | ecosystem: Environmental > Aquatic > Marine > Oceanic > Sediment | place: Baltic... | reverse complement strand
CATCGGCAGCGCGCGCTCATTCTCTGTCCTTTCCTTTTCTTCCCGCGCGTCCACTCCACCCATGTCCGACACACCATGCGGTGGCGGCCGTGGCCGTGGCCATGGTCCCCGCCGCGGCCGAGGCCGAGGCGGGAACAGCGGCGGGCGCGGCGACGGCCTGGCCACGCACGCCGGCGCCGGCGCAGGGCCGGCCGGGCCGGCCGACCCGGCCCGCGGCCCCTCCCTTCCTCCTCCCGCCTCCTCCCGCCGCGGCAAAGCAAAGCCGGGTGATGGCGTGGCCCACCCAGGTGGCGCCACCCCAGGCGGCCGCGTGGCCACGCACGCCGCCGCCGCCGCCGCCGGCGTGGCCGTGCACGCGGCCGCCACCGCCGCCGCCGCCGGCGTGGCCATGCCCGCCCTCCTCGCCACCACCCGCCCCCTCGCGCCGGCACCCCCGCCCCCGCCCGTTTTCCCGCACGCCCTCATGACCGCCGCCACGGGCGCGGCCGTGCGCGCCTTCGCGTGCACCGCCGCTTGGGATGCCGCCTGTGCGGCCTGGATGGAGGAGCAGCTGGGCGACGCCGCGGCCAGGCTGACGCCCGGTCCGCCGGGGCCGGGGGGCGCCGCGGGCGCCGGCTGCGGCTTCAACGCGGCCATCGCGGCCGCGACGGCCGACCTCGACCGCATCGCCCGGGCCGGCCTGGGGGGGCCGGGCTGGGCGGGCGGCGGCACGACGGCCGGGCGGGGCGGCGGGCGCGGCCGCCGCCTGCCCCCCCTCCCCCTCTGCACGGGGCTGCGCCTGGCGCCGTACGGCTCCACCGCCGCGGGCCTGGCGTCGCCCGGGGGGGACTGCGACCTGGGCCTGGCCGGCCGGGTGGTTGTGCCCCGGGGGTGCGTGGACCCGGCCGCGCCCGGCCCGGCGCGCCTGGGCGGGCCGGACTCGCAGCCCGCCGACGACGCCGTGTGCGTGGACGTGGCCGACCTGGCCGGCCCCGCAAAGGCCACCCTGCTCCTCTCCCTCGTGCGCCGGGCGGAGGGGCGGCGGGGCCTGCTGGCGGGGCGGGCGCAGCTGGTCCTGCACGCGCGCGTGCCCCTGGCCCGGGTCGTGCACGCGCCGACGGGGCTCACCCTCGACCTGTCTGCGTCTGGGGGTGCGGCGGCGGCCAAGATGGCGGCGGTCGGGGCGCTGGCGGCGGCGGGCGTGGCCCTGCCGCCTCCCCCCTCGCCCACTCCGCCCCTAGGCCACCTCGCCCCGGCCCTGGTCCGCCTCGTCAAGGCCTGGGCCCGCACCGCCCGGGTGGGCGACGGCGCGGCGGGGACGTTCAACTCGTTCGCCCTCACCCTGCTGGCCCTGCACCACCTGCAGGGCCTGCGGGCGGGCCTGGCCGAGCCGGGGCGCGGCGGCCCACGCGCCGCCGCCGCCGCCGCCGCCGCCGCCGCCGCCGCCACCGCCGCGCGCTGGAATGAGCGATACCCGGCCGCCGACGGCGCGGCGGCCGCCTTTGCGGCCGGGCGGGCGCCCCTGCTGCCGCCGCTGGCCCGCCTGGCGGCCGGCCTAGGCCTGCGCACGTGCGAGGACGGCGCGCCGGCGGGCGCGCCCAACCCGGCGCCGGCCCTGCGCAAGCGCGCGGCGGCCGCGGCCGCCGCGGCCGCAGGGAGCTGGCCGCCGCCGTCGGCGTCCGGCCCTGCGCCCCCCCCGCCCCTGCTCACCTTTGCGCTGGGCACCTTCTTCGCCCGCCTGGCCGCGGCCCTGGACGTGTGGGAGCTCCACCCGCCATCCCCCGGCGACGGCGTCGCCGCGGACGTCTGGTCCGGCGGGTGGGCGTCCATCCCCGCGCCTGCCGAGGCAGCAGCGCGCCGCGGTGGTGGTGGCAGGGGCGGCGCCCCCCTCCTCCCGCGCTGGCCCCGCCGCCCCATGGCCGCCGCGATCGCGGACCCCCTGGACCCGGCCGACAACACGGCCCGCACGCTGGAGCCGTCCCAGGCGGGCCGGGTCGGCCGGGCGGCCCGGGCCGCGGCGGGCGCGCTGCTGGACCTGGGCTCTCCCGCGGCGGCCGCCCGCGCCTGGGAGGCCCTGTTTGGCGAGGGAGAGGTCGGGTCGCCGTCGCCGCCCTCGCACGTGCGGGACGCGCCGCTGAGCGTGGCCACGCCGCTGGCCAACCCGGGCCTGGGGCGGGCCTACCTCGCTGCCGCGCGCGTGGGCACGGAGGTCGGGCTGGCGCTCTCCCCCGCCTGCGGCCTGCTGTCCTGCCCGCCGCTGGCCGTGTCGATGGCGGCGGCGGGACAGGCGGGCCCGCCGCCCTGGGCGGGCGGCCCGGCCGAGGTCGCCACCGCCGCCGCCTTTGCCCGCCTGGCCGCCGGCGGCGGGGGCACCACCCCCAGCGAGGAGGAGGAGGAGGAGGGGGGAGACGACGCTTTCGGCGCGCCGTCGCCGGCGTCCGCCCGCTCCGCCGCCAGCGACGGCGATGTCGACGCCCCGCCATTCCGGGACACTTTGGAAGTGGTTGGCGCGCTGGACGCGGACTTCACCGCCTGGCAGGCGCGCCTGGTGGCGCTCGGCCTGCCGACGCCCCTCGCCTGGTGCGAGGGCCCGCTGGGGCGGGCGTGGATGGCCGGGCTGGTCCGGGGCGAGGGCGAGGGTGGAGGGGATGATGATGATGATGAGAGTGATACGACGAGCAGCAGCGTGTACGGGGATGCGGGCGAGGAGGAGGAGGAGGAGGGGGAGGAGGAGGAGGAGGGGGAGGAGGAGGAGCTGTGGTGATGGAGGTGATGGAGAGACCCCTCTTCGTAGCGAGACACCTCCCATTCTCGCCTCCTCCTCCCTCTCCCGCCCCACACCCCCAAAGAATGCAGGCCCTTACCTCCCCTCACGCCGCCACGCTGGGCCGGCCGATGGCCAGCCGGCGGGCACCGCCGCGGGGTGGCCTGGGCGGGGCGGCGCCGCTGCGGGCCAGCGCGGCCGGCCGGTGCGGCGCGCCGCCGCCGCCGCCGCTGGCCGCCCGCCCGCGCTCCCTCTCCTCAACCTTGGCCTTGCCTGCGCGCCGCAGCAGCCGTCCCACCTCCCTCCTCGTCGTCGCCGCCTCGCGCGACTCCGACCCCTCCCCCCTGGAACGCGCCGCCGCGGCGGGCCCCTACCTCATCCCCCTCGTCGACGCCCTGGGCCGCGGCCGCTTCCTGTTCACCCAGTTCCCCGCCTTTTTCGGCCTCCTCCTCACCCCCGTCCGCCCGCTCGCCCAGCTGTATTACGGCCTCCCCTTTGCCTCCCTGGCCGTCTTCTTCGCGGTCTACCTGGGCATCGTCCAGAACGCGTCGCTGCCCCGCTTCGCCCGCCTGCACGCCATGCAGGCCATCCTGCTGGACATCCTGCTCGTCCTGCCCTCCCTGCTGGAGCGCGTCTTCGGCGGCGCCCCCCGCGGCGGGCCGGGCCTGGACCTGTACATGTCAGCCTCCTCCACCATCTTCCTGTTCGTCCTGGCCTGCTTCTTTTACAAGGCGGGGTCCGCCCTGGTGGGCAAGGCGGCCCGCCTGCCCCTGGTCGCGGACGCGGCCGAGGCGCAGACCCGGTTTTGAGTGTTTCAGTGGTGCCAGCCGCCCGCGTCGGCGGGCGGCGGCGGAGGAGAGACGATGGCAGGCGTTTTTTGTGTGTGTGTGAGTGTGTGCAACCCTTTCCTCCCCCCATTTTTTTTTTCACACTCACGCGTGTGCACGCACACACACGGCCCGCCTCCCTCTCCCGCTCCCTCCCTCCCTCTTCACTCACGTCGTGTACTCGGCGTTGATGGTGACGTACTCGTACGACAGGTCGCACCCCCAGGCCAGGCCCGCCCCGGGCCCGGGCCCGACCTCGATGCCGACCGCGACCGTCCCGTGCACCGCGGCCGTGCCCTTCAGGTACGCCGAGGCGGCCGCCTCGTCGAACGCCAGGGGCTGGCCGGCGCTCATGAGGGCGATGGGGCCGAGCGTGATGTTGAGCGCGTCCGGCGGGAAGGGCACGCCCGCGTACCCGGCCGCGCACGCGATGCGGCCCCAGTTGGGGTCCCCGCCAAAAATGGCCGCCTTGACCAGGGAGGAGCCCACCACCGCTTTCGCGACCTGCCGGGCGTCCGCGTCGGACTCCGCCCCCGCCACCGCCACCTCCACCAGGCAGGTCGCGCCCTCGCCATCCCAGGCGATGGCTTTGGCCAGGCCCTGGAGCAGGGCGGTCACGGCGGCCGTCAGGGTGGCGACCCCCGGGTCGGCCTCGCTGGTCATCAGCCCGCACCCGGCCGCCTTGCCCGACGCCAGGCCGATGACCGTGTCGTTGGTGGACGTGTCCCCGTCCACCGTGATCTGGTTGAAGGACGCGGCCGCGCCCGCCCGCAGGATGGACGCCCACAGGGGCGGGGCCACGGCGGCGTCCGTGGTGAGGACGGCCAGCATCGTCGCCATGTCGGGGTGGATCATGCCGCTGCCCTTCGCCATGCCGCCCACGCGCACGGTGGGCCCGCCCGGGGCCAGCTCCACCTCCAGGGCGGCGGCCTTGGACACGGTGTCGGTGGTCGTGATGGCGACGGCGGCGTGGTGGGCGTCGGCGGGGCCCGGGCCCGCGCCGGAGACCAGGGCGGGCAGGGCGGCCGCCAGGGCGTCCAGCTTGATCCGCCGCCCGATGACGCCCGTGGACAGGAGCAGGATGTCCCCCGGGGCGCTAGCCGCCGGGAGGGCAGCCTTTAAAGCCGCCGCGCTGGCCTCGCAGTCCGCGGCGCCCGCAGCCCCCGTCGCCGCGTTGGCCTGGCCCGCGTTCACGAGGACGGCCCGAGCGGTGCCGCTGGGCGACGCGGCCAGCGCGGCTTTGCAGAACGCGACCGGCGCGGCCGCCATCACATTTTTCGTGAACACGCCCGCCGCGGACGCGGGCTCGTCCGCGATGACGAGCGCCAGGTCGGCTTTGGGGCCGGACGCGCGCAGGCCGGCGTGCATGCCTGGAGGGTGAAGAGAGGTGATAATGGCGGGGGTTCAAGAAGAGGCAAGCAAGAGTCTCTCTCTCCCTCTTTTCTCTTCTCCATCCATCCTCTCCTCCTCACCATTGGCCCTGAACCCCTTGGGCGCGCACACCCCGCCCTCCACCGCCTTCCAGGGGCCGGGCGGGATGAGGATGGGGGCGGCCGGGATGTCAAAAGGGCCGGTCGGGACGGGGAGGGCCTGGGGAAAAGAGAGCGGGAAGAGAGAGAGAGAGGTTGAGAGCGCCGGCTAGGTCGAGAGCCCGCCGCGCGGAGGAGGCGAGCGTGCTTTCGGCTCCCTCTCTCTCTCTGGGCACGCAAGAGGGACTCGTGCATTTCACGTCAGTTCACGCGTCTGCCCACGAACCCTACCTGTGTGGAGAGGGACGCGCCCCGGCAGGGCGTCGCGGCGCGGCGGCGCGGCGGTAGGCAGGCGGCGTCGGGGGCAGGGCGCCGCGACCGGGCGGGCGGGCGGCCTGTGTGTTTTGTGGAAGGAGTGTTGCACGCGTGTGAGAGCATTCTCTTCGCCCATTCTATGCAAGGCTGGCAAGTACATTGGACAAAGGTCCAGCCTGTGGGAGCGGGAGGGCCGCGCGTCGCGCTGGGATGCCAGCAGCGGGCGCCAATGCGTGACGGGGAGCGTCGGCCGCCCTAACACTTTTTTTTTCACGCGCCCGTCCCAAAGTCCTCCCTCTCTCTTCCTCCTTGCACACACCTGCCAGCCCTGGCCGGACGTTGACGTCGCCAGCGACCGGCGCAGCGCCAGTGCGGGCGGTCGGGGCGAGGGTGGAGTGCATGGAGTGTGTGACTGTGTGGGGGGGAAAAACCGCTCGCTCGGGCTCTCAATTCGCGTCTGTCAATCGACGCTCGCTCACACTCGCCACTCGCGACCCGCACACCATGCCGCCCCGCCCCCGCCAGCCCGCCCCCGCCGGCGAGGCGGACGCCCCGCCTCCACGCCGCTCCCCCGCGGCTCCCACCGCTCCCCCCGCTGCCGCCGCCAACGAGACCGACGACGACTCGGCCAACGAGGAGGTCGCGCTCGCCCGCCCCTCCTACTCCCCGCCGCCCACCCCCATCGCCCTGGACGCGGCTTTCCTGGGGACGGCCCTGGCGGCAGTGGGCCTGCTCTTTGGCCGGCGGGCGCCGGAGGCGTACATGGTGCGCGCGAGAGAGGGAGAGAGAGGCGTTTTGCGCCGGCCGCGACCGCGCGCGCTCAACCTCGCGCGCTTCCCGTCATCACATGTTTTTCTCTTCTCTTCCTTCTCATCACACATAGGACGAACCCTTCCACGCCGGCCAGACGGCGGCCTACTGCGCCGGCAATTGGACGCACTGGGACCCCAAAATCACGACGCCACCGGGGCTGTACGTGGCGGGCGTGGCCTGGGCGCGCGGGCTGCACGCGGTCCGCCACGCCGCGGCCGCCCTGCTGCCCGGCCGCTTCCCGCGCCCGCCGCCCTGGGGCAGCCCCGCGGCCTGCTCCCTGCTGACGCTGCGGGCCCTGAACGTCCCCCTGGCCGCCGCCGGCTTCGCGGCGTCCGTGGCCGTGCACCGGGCCCTCCACCCGAAGGCCTCGGCCGACGTGGCAGCGCTGACCGGCCTGGCCCTCGCCCTGCTGCCCACGCACGCCTTCTTCGCCTGGCTCTTTTACACGGACGTGGCGGGCCTGACCCTGCTGCTGGCGTCCTGGGCGGCGTCGCTGAGAGGGCGGTACTTTGCAGCGGGCCTGGCCGCGACGGCGGCGGTCGCCGTCCGCCAGACGCACGCCGTCTGGGCCGGCCCGGTCCTCCTGGCCGCCCTCATCTCCACCGCGGACGCCTCCCGCCCGCCCGGGGCGCCCCGGATCGCGGAGTCGGGGCGCGGGGCGGCCCGCCAGGGCGTCGCCTTGGCCCGGGCCCTGCTGGCCCGCCCGCGGTCCACGCTGGGCCGGGCCTGGCCCCTCCTCCTCCCCCAGGCCGCCCTCGCCGCCCTCCTCGCGCGCAACGGCGGGGGCGTCGCGCTCGGGGACAAGGCCTCCCACGCGCCCGGCCTGCACGCCGCGCAGGCGGTGTACGCGGCGGCCTTTGTGACGTGCGTCCTGGCGCTGCCCCACCTCACCCCTCGCTCCGCTGCCCTGGCCCTGCACGACGCGGGCGGGCGCACGGGCGGCCACTTTGCGCGTGGCGTGCTCGCGCGCTCCTCGGCCGCTTGGCTGTCCCTGCGCGCCGGCCTGGCCCCGCCCCACCCGCACCCTTTCCTGCTGGCCGACAACCGGCACTACACCTTTTACGCGTGGCGGGCGTACGTCCGCACGGGAGCGGCGGGCGTGGTGGGGCTGGCCGTGTCCGCCGCGGGCCTGGGGGCAGGGTGGGTCCTGGCGCTGCTGCGGGCGGGCGCGGCCGCCTGGGGTGGGGGCGACCTGTGGGTGGCGGGCCTGGCCGCCACGGCTGGTGCGGCTCTCATCCCGGCCCCGCTCGTCGAGCCCCGCTACTGGACCCCCCTGGCCGCGTTCGCCCTGCTGGCGGCCCCGCCCGCCCGCCCCGGGCGCCTGGCGCTCACGGTGGCGGCCTTTGCTGCGGTGAACGCGGTGGCGGTGCACGTTTTCCTGGACCGGCCGTTCAGGGCGGCGGGTGGGGGGGTGGGGCGGTTCATGTGGTGATGAGAGGGAGGGAGAGGGAGAGAGAGAGAGGGAGAGAGGGAGAGGAATATAGTGGGTGTGGGGGCGAATGGAAAGAAACAAACACGAGGGGTGTGCGAGGTAGGTGTGGAGAGGTGTCTGGTTCACTCGCGAGACCGCGGCGCTGTCTGCTCTCTCTCTCTCTTTCTCTCTTCTGCACAGCCATGGCCTCGCTAGCCCTGTCCAGCCAGCCTGCTAGGTCAGCCGTCTGTCGCCCTGCAATCCCGCACCGGCATTGGCTCCGGCCGGCTGCCGCGCCGGGGCTGGGAGGAGGAGCCCGGCGCATGGCCAGCGCCGCGCCCGCTCGCGCTCCCCGCCCCGACCTCCGCCCCCGGGCCGCCGGCCGGGGCAGCGGAGGCCGCCCGCCGCCCCGCCCGCCCGCGCCGTCCCTGCCCTCCCTCCTCGGCCCCGCGGGCGTCGCCGTCGTCGTCCTCCTGGCCCTGGCCGGCGGCGCGGTCCTGCTCCCGCTCGTCCTCGCCCCCTTCCTCCTCCCGCTCTTCATCATCCCCGCTGTGCTCGCCCTGGGCGCGGCCTTCGCCGCGACCGCCCTGTCGGTGCCGCTCATCCTGGCGGTCGGCGTCGGTGCGGCGGGCGTGGGGCTGCTGGGCTCGGGCGCGGCGCTCGCCCTCCAGGTCGCGGCCCTGGGCGGGCTGGCGGCCGCGGGCGCGGGCCTCGCCCGGGCGGCCGGGGCGCGGGCAGGGGGAGTGGTGGGGAACGCACCGCCCTCCTCATCGTCCGGCGTGATCGATGTCGACGGCATTGTCCTGCCGGCCGAGTTCAGCGATGCCAAGGCGCGGGCTGAGGAGGAGGACGCCGACGCCCGGGAGGCGGCCGATGCGCGCGCGGCCGAGGCCGACGCGCTCGCTCGCTTCGACGCGGAGCTGCGGGCGCGGGAGCGGGCGCGCCAGGTGGACCGCGGGGAGCGGTGGGATGAGTGAGAAAAGGGGAGTGGCGGCGGCAGGCAGCAGCAGCGAGGAGGAGGACGGAGAGAGAGAGAGGGGGGGGGAGGGCGGGTTGATGGGATGGAAGGGTAGTTGAAGGTTGAAGAAAGAAGCACACGCCCCGGGGCGCCGCGCGGCCGCCCCAAGGAAACAAGGAGGCACGCCACACACGAGCACACACACTACAAAAGGAACGGAACAAAAGGAAGGACGCGCCCCCCCGGCTCTCACTGCTCACAGGAGCCGCAGCGACATCGAACACTCCCACCCCCACACCCCACCACCACCACCACCACCGCCGCGCCCGCCTCCCCATCACCTCACCCCCCCGTGGCTGGCGGCCCGCCCGGCGGCCCGCCCGGCGGCCCGCCCGGGAGGTCGTTCAACAGCCGCGCCCGCTCCGCCTCCGGCATCTCCTCCAGCCGCTTCTCCATGACGGCCGCCTCGTACGCCTCCAGCTGGCGCACGTACGTCATGTTCTTGGTCCCCACCCGCCACAGGTACGAGCCCACCCACCCAAAGGTCAGCCCCACGAAGACTGTCAGCTGGACCCAGTTGCCCGCCGTGCCCGCGTCCATGCCGCCCGCCTGGAGGCCGTAGTAGGCGGCGTAGCCGGCGCCGAAGATGCCCGCCCCGATCAGGATGACGTCCTTGCGGGAGTAGCCGAATGAGGGCTGCCGAGAGGAAAGATGGAGGGGGGAGGGGGAGAGAGAAAAAGGTGGGAGAGGAGGAGGCTGAGGATGCGCGCGGGGTGGTGTCTTTTTTTGCTGCTGCTGCTTTTTGCCGCCGCCTGTCGCCTCCGTCTCTCTTCAGAACTTCTCACCTTCTCATCGCCGCCCCCGCCCGCGTTGGCGCGCACGGTCACGCTGCGAGGGCGGGTGGCGGCGCGGGCGGTGCGGGCGGCGGGCGACGAGGGGGCGAGGGCAGGACGGGCGCCGGCGGCGGCGAGGTGGCGCGCCGGCGGGGCCGGGCGGGCCAAGGCAGCGACGGCGCGGCCTGGGGTTGTGCGGCGCATGGGAGTGCCTGCTGCAGGGTGTGTGTGGTCATGTCCGGGAGGGTGTCAGTGTGGTCAGGTGGGGAGCAGGGTGTGGGGGCCGGGGGCGGTGGGGCACAAGAGCGAGCGCACGCGCCTAGTAAAAACATGGACGAGCTCAATTCATTCTCGATCTCTCTCGTCTCCTCCCCGTCCACGCTCTCCGCTTACCGGTGTTCGGTCGCGCGGTGCTGACGACGCAGGCGGTGCTGGTGGAGGCCATGGTGTGGGATGGGCGACGTGCGTGCTGAGTACAGGAGATGTGTGTGTGACCTGCCAAGTGATGGCTCGAAGTTCTCACTCACCCGTCTCGGCCACTTCTTCTCTCGTCCCGCCGCCCCGTCGACCTCTCATCTATGCTGGCCGCGTCCCCGGCCGCCGCTCGGCCAGCCCGGCTCCTGACCACTCCCAATCGCGCAGGCCGCCCTGCCCTGCCCGCGTCCGTCCGCGTGCAAGGTAAGGAAAGGCGCGAGGGGATGACAGTGCGCGAGAGCGTGGGAGACGATTGCCGCGCTAAGCACCCGACAGGCCGCCGCCCCGCCCCACATCGCCCTAATCAGGCACCCCAGGCCGGGGCTTCATGTCTGGGTGCAGCGCTGATGAGTGTGAGGGGCGGATAAAAGGCGCGCCACCCCCCCTGGGCCCGCACCCCCTTTTCTCCTCGCCTCAGCTGTTACGGCGCGCCCGACCCTCTCACGCGCTCTTCATTTCCTCCCGCACCCCCTTCTCCCAGCCTCGTCCTCCTCCTCCTCCGCCGCCGCCGCCGCCCGCGCCTGGATCGCCGCCTGGCGTGGCAGGAAGACCTTGGGCGGCGGCATGAACATCGCGCCCGCCTCGCCGCCGCCCGCCCCCGACGCGGCCGCCGCGCGCGCGTGGATCGCCTCCTGGCGGTCGCGGCCCCGGCCCGCCCCTCCCTCCCTCCCCCTCACCCCGGCCGCGCTGGGCGCCGCCCTGGCGGCCGCGGCGACCGAGTACGCCCCCAAGCTGGCCCTGGTCGGCACCCTGGCGGCGGGCGAGGCGGCGGCCAAGGCGGCGGCGGCCGCGGCCGGGACCTCCTTCCCGCCCGCCCTGCTGGGGATGACCGCGCTGCTCGCCGCCCTCTCCGCCCTGTCCGCCGCGTCCCCGGCCGCCTCGGACGCCCTGGCGTCCGCCGCGGGCCCGGGCCTGGACTGGGTCTCCCGCTGGCTGCCCCTGTTCTACGTCCCCTCCCTCGTCGTCCTGCCCCTGGCCGTGCGCGGCATCGCGCCCCCCGACCTCGCGCGCATGCTGCTCATCATCGGCCTGGGCATGCCGGCGACCCTCCTGGCCACGGCCGCCCTCGTCGTGGGCATTCGCAGGCTCGTCTCCACGCCCGCGGGCCCGCCCCCACCCTCTGACCCGCCCAAGCCCTTCACCCAGCGGCACTACGTGGGGTGGAGCGCGATCGGTGCGGCCTCGCTGGCCGCGGCGGCGCTGAAGGTCGGCGACCCGGCCACCGCAGGGTCCGCCTTCATGCTCTCCTCCACCGTCCTCGGCTACCTCGCGGGCGTCTCCCTGCCGCCCGCGGTCCGTTCCGTCGCCCACCCGGTCATCGTGTGCGCGGCCCTGGCCAACGCGGGCGCGGCCCTGCTGGGGCGCGTGACGGGGGCCGGGTATGAGGCCGTCCTGGCCTCGTACCTCACAAAGGGCGCGGGCGGTGCGGCCGCGGGCGCGGGCGGCGGCCTGATGGCCCTCCTGGGCGTCGTCATCCTGTCGTACGCCTTCCGCATTCACGCCCAGCGGGCGCTCGTGCAGCGGCACGCGGCCGAAATCGGGGGCGCCGCCGTCGGCAGCGCGGCCATTTCCATGTTTGGCACGGCGGCCGCCGCGCGCGCGGCGGGCCTCTCCCCCGACCTGGCCCGCGCGCTCGTGCCCCGCTCCGTCACGGTCGCCCTGGCCCTGCCCATCGCGGCGTCTCTGGGCGCGCCCGCCTCCATCGCGGCGGCGGGCGTCGTCCTGACGGGCCTGCTGGGCGCCAACTTCGCGCAAGCGCTCCTCACCAGGGCGGGCTACAGCGACCCGATCGCCCGCGGCCTGGCGACGGCGGGCGCCGCGCACGGGCTGGGGACGGCGGCGCTGGCCCGCTCCGAGCCCGAAGCCCTGCCCTTCTGTGCGCTGGGGTACGCGCTCATCGGGGTGGCGGCGTCGCTGCTGGCCGCGCTGCCGCCGGTGACGGCGGCGCTGATGGCTCTGACGGGGTGAGGTGAGGTGAAACTCAAAACTCAAAATTCAAATTCAAATTCATTCTTGTTGGGGAATTCGATTCGAGGGCGGGGCTTGAGATTTGAATGGGATGGATTGGGAGTGTGGGGGGGGAGGGGGCAGGTGAAGAGAGAGAGTGTGTGTGTGTGTGT
>Ga0114918_10004600_pt1 | contig 11963 bp, 11 predicted proteins | sample LantaG_FD_87015 | JGI IMG/M metagenome (GOLD analysis project Ga0114918, IMG submission 87015) | Deep subsurface microbial communities from Baltic Sea to uncover new lineages of life (NeLLi) - Landsort_02402 metaG | ecosystem: Environmental > Aquatic > Marine > Oceanic > Sediment | place... | reverse complement strand
TTAGATCCATTTCATCGGGAACGAAATGTAAAAGGATTGCAGCACATTGGCAAACTGGATAAACAAATATGGGAAGAGTTTTATAAGGATTGGGAAAGCCTTGCTTTTGAAAGTCAGCAATCACTGGCAAGATTAAACAGAAAAACTGATGAAGATTATGCGCTCGACATATTATTATTGGAACCAGATATACCAACTGAAGTTCGGAAAATAACACGTGTACGGTTGGTGCAAAGATTCTTTCGTGACACGGTCTTATCGAGTTACAACTACTCTTGTACGGTATGTAAAATCAATTTATCTAAAATGCTGAATGCAAGTCATATTATTCCATGGTCGATTGATAAGAATCGAAGGGCAGACCCTACTAATGGATTGTCACTTTGTGCATTTCACGACAGAGCCTTCGATAGAGGACTTATGACTATTGATAAGGAGTTTAGAGTTATATTATCTCAAGAGGTAAAAGTTTTGGACGCTCCCATATTGCACAGAGTTGGCCTATTGGATGTTGAAGACCAAGCGATCACAATGCCAGACAGATTTCGTCCAGATCAAGTTGCGCTTGCCTATCACAGGGAGAAAGTTTTCTTGCACTAATCTTGGGAGGAAAAGCATGAATGAAAGCATAAGCTTAAGCTTGCCAGCACTTGATGTAGGTCAGATTCTGGATGCGCTCTACCTACGAATGGAAAACTGGGAATACACGGCGGAATACCTGAGAACGGGGCACATTAGTAAACCTTATTGTATTGAGGAATGCTCAAGTGTAGACGAGGCCCAGTGGCTCGCTGATTATTACGGGAGCATAATAAGATCAATTGAGGAACAAGCTGGTTTTCCTACACGAATCTGTACTTGATTAAAAAGCATTCTCTTTTGAAACTCCTGGACGGGAAAATAGGAACAGCCTCTAATTAATGGTCACAGAAACCGGTGACTGTCCTTAATAAAATCATGCGAGGAGCGCAGCGACGAAGCAATCTCACCTTTTTCAACAGCCCCAACATCCCTAATAAAATCTCTGTGACGACAATTCAGTCTCTTTATGTCTCACTGTTTGCTTTGGCTATTGCTTCTGCTGCATATGTACAGGCGTCGTTAATAAGCACGTTAAGAAAATGGACACCTACTGTTTTCGGAGAGCAGATTGCCAGAAGTTTTTCAAGAGCAATCTGTTGCTTTTGACAAGCTACCAGTAGATCAGGAGCAGCTGCAAAAAGACGACCAAGCTGATAATGGGTCTCCGTCAGCCCTTGCATCGTTGCGATTGTGTTACCCTCATCGCTCGGTGGAGCCTGAGAATCGATAATTTCAAACCATATCATGTCCGTATGGATATTTCCTCTCTCTTCCAATTCAAGTTTCATAACTGGGCCTCTAGTCAATATGCTAATAGCGCAAAACTGTGTTCTTTATATCTGTCACAATTCCATTACTTAATTCATGTTTTAATTTTTGCTTTGCTTCTTGATGAAAGCGTCAAAAACTCTTTGCCGACAATCTGTTGTGCGATCTTATCCTACTCAGAGGAAAATACACACTTGCAGCCTCCTTTCTCAAAGGCCAGACGCGCGCCGCCGATGCCTGCGAACAAGTCGATGAATTTAAGCTTTTGAAAGTATAATTCAATGCAATGATGATCTTTTCGAGTGCCTGGACAGAAATATTCCTTCTTCCATTTTCAACTGAGTTGATGTATGTTCTGTCAAGGCCTGACTTTAAGGCAAGAGATTCCTGCGTGTGATTGCGTTTTTCACGAAGTTCTCTTATCCTGTTACCTACGTCTTGTTGGATATGTGGATATCCTTTTCCCATGGCAAAACTCCAAACTTTTTGTTTTGCATAAGGAAAGCAGGATATTGACGATGGGTCAACGGACTATGAGTCACGTTTGTATTTTGTGTGTATGGGAGTTGTTTAATTTGGAAAGTAGCTGAATGAAATCACAGCATTAAGTTTTACTTATTACTCGACTTGACCTGGTTTTGGATTGTCATGCTGAACAAATTGAAATCGACACAGGTCATAATTTGCTTTAAGTCTTTATTGTAATTAGTATTATCGAAAATAAGTGATAAAACCCCACGTTTTGAAAACAAAAGCATATTACGATTCAGGTTCTTCTCAGGTTTTAATATATACCGATATCATCCGATTTAGGTCTCCATTTAACGCGGTTTATTATTTTGAGGGCTTTTCATGCCGTGATCAGCAAAGCTTCTTCTTTTCAACAGTAATAACTGTGGCCGGACTGCCCGCCCCTGTGTTTATTACCCGGCGCCACCATACTCCTTTGATTCTGGTCCAGAATATAAAACCAATGCCGACGCCGCTTATTTGATGCGCTGCCAGTTCACCCGGTGCCGGCGGTATAGCTCCTATTTCGGTGGCGATATCCACTGCCTGGGTAACCGGATCTGCTGCCGTATGGTTGTGCGCCGGAGTGATAATGTGGGCGAATACTTTACCTCCGCCGGCGGTAAACGTAACTGCATAGCACCCTGAGAAAGGCCCAGTCGCGACCCACGATACTCCTCCCGCTCCTATAGCCCGCGTGTAGGTGCCAAGCCCGTGATCCGGTGTCTGCGCTACACCTACGGCATTCCGCATTCCGTTTCCAAGGTACGGTATCCACAATCCATCCCCTGCTGCCGCTGCTTGAATTGTCAATCTATTATGTGTCGAATCCCAGGTCGCTTCTACCCGGCGGTCCTGTTGTGTAACTGAATCGTTTACGCCATTCGCAAACGTCATGTCTGTTGGTGTCTCCAAAGCGCCCCAAGCCCCGGCCAGTTGCTTTATTGATGCACCAAAAATACCACGCTCTAATTTATTGTTAAGTTCTTCTCCGTTCATTCTCTTTAGTCCTTCCCTATTAATTAATATGCCCCCGGCAAAAAAATCCACCGCCGTCTCATATTGACACCTCCTGTTATTGCTTACGAACTCTGGCGACTAATATGATGATATATACAGCAATGCCTTCGAAGCAAGCAAAAATATAAAAACTATTCCCGGCGAAGGGTCTTTGGGATTTGGGGGAGCGGGGAGCGAATTTAAGATTTGGGATTTGGGATTTCTCATTTGTGATTTTGGATTTTTTTTATTCATCATCTTCCGGGTAATCCTGCGGGCGTGCTTTCCGAACCATTTCATCTATATTTCGAATAAAGATATCTGCACTCTTGCGGGACTGGTACTGCTGTTTTGATGTGTCGTTAAGGTGGCGCTGGCCTTTTATATCGCTGTTCTGGAGGTTGTTGGCCCATGCGCGTATCTGCCGGGAGCAGGATTCGGCTTGTGATTTGAGCTCTGAGATTTGGGATTTCAAATGAGCGGCTTCGTTAAAGCGTTCCGTGAAAAGGAGCATCGAGCGGACCTCCCCGGCGGAGCCTCTCGATATATATAGAAATGCGAGCAGTTCGGCCGTAGAGCCTCGTTCGAAACCTTCGGCGATATTGTTGGAAACCGACAATGACGCCCGGCGCAACTGGCTGCGAAGATCGCCCGACTGAGAGAAGAACTTCTCTCGCGTCAGTTCATATACCCGCACGGCCAGATCGATGGCCGCCTGCCAGACGGGAAGATCCTCGAATCGCTCGTACTTCATCTTCTTGTCTCCTTTTCAAGCTGAAATTTGACATTTCACATTTCACATACATTTCACATTTCAGATTTGAGATTTGACATTTCACATTTCAGATCTCAGATTTGAGATCTCATATTTGAGATTTGACATTTTAAATTTGAGATTCCTTTTTTCAATAACATTAAAATCTTTCTTTTCCGCTTAAATCTGCATCTTTGCGTCATTTCCTCGAACTATCTCAGTGCGGTGCGGTTATTTAATATTAGCACTTTGGGGATAATAAATCAAAATCCGGTTAAAAAATTCCTTGAGAAGCATATTCGTATTGCGTATAGTGGAGAGCTTTCCATAAAGTTCCTTGCGAATTTGTTGTAATTTTCTATACTGAAGTATAATCCATAACCGAATCCTTAGATTCTAAAGGATGTACCGATGAAGAAGATACTCTATATATTGATAATTATGCTGGCGGTGGGTACTGCGGCGGGCAGAGAAGTGATGGACTCTAATTATGCCGGGCCGAGCGAGCTTTTCATGGCCGGAGCGGGTGCGGTAATTTCCATGAATCCGCACAAGGGAATCGGCACCGAGAGCCGGGGGATTCCACTTTTCTTCTATCAGAAGGAGAAACTTTCGCTTTACGGGCCGATGATGAACTATTCGCTGATAAAGGATGCCGGCTGGGAGGTTCGCGGGCTTCTCAGGATGCGGTTCGAGGGATATGAGGAAGACGACAGCAGGTACCTGCGGGGCATGGACGACAGGGAATGGACGCTGGAGCTTGGTGGGTCGCTATCGAGATCGCTCGGCGAAGGAAGGGTTACGGCGGATGTTTCGGCTGATGTGCTCAACGAGCACCAGGGCCATGAGGTCAGGCTGAGCTATAATTACGACTTCCGTGGCCCCGCCGGTATACGGGATCTGATGGTGACGCCAAGTATCGGCGTGACTTATCGCAGCAGCGGGTTGAACGATTATTATTACGGCGTGCGAAGCGATGAAGCGATCCCGGGCCGGCCGGAATACAACGTCGGTGATTCGATCGGACTGCTGACGGCACTGAGGCTGAATTATAGATTCAACGAGAGGTGGAGCGTGATGGGCATGGCCGGGGTGCAATTGCTCGGCAGCGAAATAACCGACAGCCCCATCGTGGAAAGAAATTACAGAGCTTCGCTGCTGCTGGGAATAATCCGCAGATTCTAAAAACGAAAATCCACCTTAATTATACGCCCGGTTTTTCGGGAGTATTATACGATTTTGTCAAAGCTTATTATTGCAGCGAAAGGGGTGATTATATGGCCGAATATGTAGAAGTTTTCGCCGCGAGCGATATTACGTTTGCGTATCTGATGAAGGCGAATCTTGAGAACGAAGGAATCGCCGTTCAAATCGCGAACGAGAATCTTCAGGGTGCTTACTGCCTCGACGGGATGGTACCGCGCGTGCTCGTTCCGGCCGGACAGGCAGAACGGGCCCGGCAGATTATTCAAGAGATTCAGCAGGCCGCGGAACAAGAGCAACCGGCCGATGAGCAATGAATAAACTGCTGTTCCATGGGCGATATGCCGGCCCATGCTCAGACGCCAGACGGACGAACCGTGTTACGGCGTCACGGCCCGGTTATAGATTTTGACATCGTCGATCAGGCCGGAGAAGAATTTGCCCGCATCCAAAGCCTCGGAGGCCCCGATATTCAGGCCGCCGTACGTGCTGCCCAATTCGGCCTGCGTATCTGCAATAACCTCCACATCGTCAACGTACAGCACCCGGTTGGTGCCGTCCCATACAAGGCCGATGTGGTGCCAGTCGCCGTCGGTGACAATACTGCCGGAAACCAGCGGGCGATCCCATCTGCTCTTGCCCTTAAGTTCTGTCACCAGGCTGCCGTCCGATGCGGTGAAGCCGAGTAAGTTCGATCCCCAGGGGGATCCGGTCTGTGAGATGGCGACCTGGCCGGGAGCCCCGCCTTTGATCCAGGCATAGATGCTGAACGGCGTCAGGGACGGATTAAAGATCGAAGAGGTGCTGATGTAATCGTCTATCCCGTCAAAGAGCAGCGCGCCGCCGGACTGACCGTCGGCAGGCTGCCAGGTTGGGGAGCCGTTAAGGGTGCCGTTGGCGGAACCGACGCTGTTGTCATAGGCAATGTCACCTTCCGTTTCGTCCAGCTTCCAGTGCGCCATCAGGCGATAGTCCTCGAATAAATGCTCGGAGAGGAGGATCAGGTCCTGGACATCGATAATGCCGTCACCGATGGGCGGCGGAGCAATATCGTAAAAAGCGTAATCCTGGCCCCAATGATCGATCATGAGAGACATATCGGCAGAGTCGATGATTTCGTCGTTATTAAAATCGAATCCGAGTTCCAGGGGGAAAAATTCATGACTTAGTGACGTCGGCGATTCCACGTGCCAAATCCTGAAGCCCAGGGGACGGGTGTCGAAATGACCGCACGAACCTTCGCCGCTGACCAGTAAAATACCCTTGTACTCGTTCATGATTGTCTCGTGGAAGTGGCCGTTAAGGACGGCGATAACTCCACAGTCCTCGTACAGTGCAAGCAGCTCGTTTCTTTTATCCACCGGCAAAGTATAGTATCCTTCCGCGTCAGTGGGAGTCTCTTTATACAAGGCGTAGTGCTGCACTACGAAAATCGGGGTGTTCTTGTCACGGGCTGCCTCCAGCGTCTCTTTGAACCAGGCATCATGGGTTTCGGATTCACCTTGAACGTACACTTTCCAAAGCGATGTGTTCGCAAAAACGAACGTATAGCCTTTGTGTTCGAAAGAGAAATAATCCTTGCCGAACGCCTTGCGATAGCTTACCAGACGTGAGACCGTCGGATCATTGCCGATATCGTGATTTCCCGGGACGCAGTAATAGGGGATGGTAAAATCGGCGGCCATATCCTTGAAGTCCTTAACAGATGAATCGTTAAAGCTGTTCACCATGTCACCGACGATGACCGCAAAATCGGGCTTCAGGGCGTTAACCAGTCTGACAGTCTTTTTGAACATAGTCACATCGTGTTCATAGCCTCTCCAGCCGAGTTGAGGGTCGCCGAGCTGCGCAAATGTAAAAGCCTCGGTCACGGGGGCCTGGTCGTTGCCAACTACGGTGCCGACGACAAATCCAAGTAAAACCATGCTGAAAATCAGATAATCAAACCATTTCATTGTTGCATCTTCCTTTCTGTCCCCGGCGTAATAAAAACCCGTTTGTCAAACAGAGGCCCGGGACAATTACATCTAACTTTATATATGAGAACATGCCCGGCAGTGAACGCGCCCGTCGTTTATTTCAAAACGACATATCGAAGCACGTTCACCGCCGCAGCGATTAGCTAAGCAAAAACATCAAGGCGCTACAGGCGCGGCATCCGTCGTTGAAACATCGCCTGAGACAGTCCCGTGATTTCCATTGGGTGAACTGTCATAGGCAGTCGTCCCTGAGGCCTCGTTGAATTTCCAGTAGCCCGTAAGTCCTTCTTCATTTCCCATTAGCTCCCTGCCCATGTATTCCTGGATTTCGGATTCGGCGCGGGCCCTGTCTTCGCGACGAGAACTCCCAACTCTATCAATGACTGGACGTCGGCGGTATCATCACCGACAAGAATTAACGTTCCGCCGGTAATATTAACAAGCCCGGCACCGGCCCCAAGCTTCAGAGTGCCTGCCTGAAGTGTTCCACCGGCAAGATTTATCTCGCCGTAGCCGGTATCATTTTTCCAGAGTTCAATATTGTCATCAGCAGTAAAACTGCCGCCATTGATATTGAGTCTGGCAGAGCCGGCACGACCCAGGTAAACCAGTTTTCCAGACATGAAAGTCTTCCTCTAAAAGAATTGAGATTACAATGCCTTAGTAACGCACCAAAACATTCCTTAACTTCAACAGGACAGCCGACGCAGAATCTAATCGCTGCATTTGGTTGTCACCGCATATAACGACTGACCACTGTATTATCGTACCGCCCGAATCGTTCCCACGCCCCCTCGCCACATCACCCGACATGGCCATTCTGCGGATCCTTCTGACTACCTAAAAGATAACAAAAAGTCCCTCTCAAAGTCCAGTAAAAATTCTCAAGAATGACAAAAAAATCACAAATCTCTGCTTACTTATTTGCCGCGGCGGGTTTTACGGCAAAGAAATGTCACATCCCGGGACAATGACGTATATTCGTCTCTATTTTTCGGCCTTCCCTGCTCACCTGTACCCGGGCCAGGCCACGTCTTTGAGAGTACCACCCAAAGCAACCGGAACGGGCATCAAGCATCCCCAGTCATCGATTCTCTAACCAACTCAAACTGACCGATTTTCGTCAACTATTCGTAACAAAGGACAGGCCCTGAGCCCTTCACTGCATCTAAGCACAGGCTTCGCAAAGGAAATAACTCCCGCCCTCTGTCATCCTGAGCGCAGCGAAGGATCTCAACGCTTACGGTGCTATAGCAACGCACCGGTTAATTATGCTCATCCGGCGTTTAGATTCTTCGCTCCACTGCGTTACGCTCAGAATGACAAATGTGGCTTTATGCTCAGAGATGTCCCTTTGACAAAGTCTACTCTGAGCAAAATCGTATTAGCCCTGCGAAGAGTCTTATGATTGCAAAACGCACCGCCGTTAGTCGTAGTCATCTGACTACGCGTCTGTCACTGCCCTCCGCCGGGCTGACGGGGAGCTTTTGCCGTTCGCCCTGCTTGTTTTTTAATCAAAATGCGCCAAATCCGACCCGGCAGGCATCATCGTTCACTGTAGTCATCTGACTACGCGCCTGTCACTGCCCTCCGCCGGACTGACGGGGAGCTTTTGCCGTTCGCCCTGCTCGTTTTTTAATCATAATGCGCCGAATCCGACCCGGCAGGCATCATCGTTCGCCGTAGTCATCTGACTACGCGCCTGTCACTGCCTATATGATAGATATAATACCAAATACGATTAAATTGTGCACTTTTGTCATTTCGACCGGAGGGCCACGAAGTGGCCGGAAGCGGAGTGCCTCGTCTCCGCTCCACCATAAGGTGTCCTGTGGAGGCATGAAGTTGTCTTCACCTCTTCGAATTCCTAAGAGCAGGCTCTGAGCGGAGACGAAGGGCTCGACTCCGCTGCGATTCGCTCTCCCATGGGGACACCTGACGGGGGAGATGACCCAGGAAAACGCAGTTATTAATCAGAAATTGTATAAGAAGAACTTTAGATCACCCTTTGCATTCAAAACAGTCAGTTTTAGTAATCAACTAATTTAGTAAGTCAAACTGACCGTTTTTGAGTCGAATGCTACCACAAATCGTTCAATAATAATAACATAGCACAATCTGTCATTCCCGCACCTGCTTTCGCAGGTGTAAACTTGTCCCCGCGGAAGCGTGGAGCGGGAATCCACTTAAACCGTTACGTTCATGGATCCCTGCTTTCACAGGGATGACAGCGCTAATCGGTCAGTTTGAGTTAGTAACTTCATTTAAACTTGACTTCCGGCAGGATCCCTGTAGAGTGCGTATCTGTTGAACCGTATCTCGAATAGAACTTTCGGTGCAAAAGCAAAACGAGAGACAATAAGGAGACGGACATGAGCAAAAAACAAGCCGTGATCGTGACAATACTGATGCTCTGCCTGCTGACTGCCGGTTGCGCGCAGAGCACGGTTAGTACCAAACAGAATGACAGTACATATCGCGCTACAACGCATCTGGTTTTCCTGCCCAATTTCGCGGACCGCTCATTCAGCAGCAGCAACGACTATATGGTCTCAACCGGATTCAACGATGTCACCTACATCTGGCCGAAAGGAAAGGGAAACTTTTCGAAGAATTTCAACGAAATCCGCTTCAAAGGCAATAGCATCAACTGCAACGTTGTCGATCGCCGGCTCACCATCAACGGACGCCCGGCCGGCCAGTTTGAGGAAAACGACCGCGTTCGTATAACCGGCGAAGGCAAAATTTTCGTCAACGACGTCGAGCTTAAGTCACCCGGCGATATGTAACAGACGGCATCGGAATTTCCACTTTGCGTGTTTTAAGCTTTACCCGGGAACAAATCCGGCTAAAATGCGTACATCTTAGTTCGTATCTCGTATTACGAAAGATGACTACCGTGAAAGCAGAGATGATCGAGACATTAATGAAAAAACGGAATAACTATATCATTCTATTTGCCCTTGCGGTGATAACGAACGCGGCTTGTGTCTGGGCCGGGCAGAGTTCCGCCGATCCTGCCGACGAAAAGATGAGCTATCTGGACAATGGGACGATCCGGCTCGGCGTGGACCTTAACCTTGGCGGCTCTATCACTTATCTTGCCGATGCCAACGACAGGATCAATATTATCAACAACCACGACTGGGGCCGGCAGATTCAAATGTCGTTTTATTCCGGACCGGTACCTTTTACGCCGGGCGGCAAGCAGCCATCCAAAACATGGGCCGGCCTCGGCTGGAATCCCATTCAATCCGGCGACTGCGCCGGCAACCGTTCCAGCATAGTCGAGCATCGAAATGACGGAAAATCCATTTACGTAAAATGCGTTCCCATGCAGTGGCCGCTGGACAACGAGCCGGGCGAATGCACGTTCGAAAGCTGGATACGTCTCGAAGGCAATGTTGTAAAGGTTCGCAGCCGTATTAACAATAGCCGCTCAGATACGACTCAATACACCGGCCGGGGCCAGGAGCTTCCCGCCGTATATACGAATGGCCCGTGGTACAGGTTATTCAGCTACACAGGTGACAAGCCCTTTACGAATGACAAGCTGACGCGATTCACGAAGACATGGACAAGCCTGGAGGACGCTGGCGGCTCGCCATGGGAAAACTGGACAGCCACCGAGAACTGGGCCGCACTGCTCAACGATGATGACTGGGGTCTCGGCGTTTTCAAGCCGGACGCATATTCATTCACGGGCGGTTTCTTCGGCACGCCGGGCAAAGGCACCAGTAAGGACGCGCCCACCGGCTACATCTCGCCGGTACTCAGCGAAATCCTCGACCATAATATCGGGTATGAATACGAATACGTACTTATCGTGGGCAAGCGGGACGCGATTCGCCGCTATGTTTATGAGCACTCGCAGCGTAAATCGCTGCCGGACTACCGCTTCGAGAAGGACCGCCAACATTGGATCTATCGCAATGCAATCGATGCCGGCGGGCCAATCCGGGACGAGCTTAATATCTCGCTCGACAAGGACGATCCACAGCTCATCGGGCCGGTTGGATTCTGGCAGGCTCGTGATGTTCCTAAAATTTATATCCACGCAGCATGCAGTACGCAGGATACCGGCGCAAGGCTGTTCTGGAGAACGCACTCGGAGCCTGGTTTTTCCGAGCAGAGAAGCGTTTCATTTGAGACTCGTCCGGATGGGCAATATCATACTTACGAAATTGATGTAAGCTCATCGCCGCACTATAAAGGTGCGATTACGGGCCTTCGCCTGGACCCGGTTTCGACCGGCCGCATTGGCGACTACATCAAAATAAAATACATTTCCTGGAGAAAGAAGTCGGAGTAACGTAGCGGAATTCTGATTGACTCATCCAGCAATTCACCGGTCATCCCGGCTTTAGGGTTGACAATACCGCAAATACCGCTAAAATGCGTATCTCATATTTAGTATATCGTATCTCAGGTGAGATATTTCATTGATAAACACAAAGCAGATAAGGAGAAAACAGTTGGGTTACAACTGCGTTGTACTTATAAAGCAAGTGCCTGATACCAAAAGGATTACGGGCGATGTGATGAACGACGACGGGACGGTGAAACGTTCGGCGCTGCCGGCGATTTTTAACCCGGAAGACCTCAACGCCCTCGAACTGGCGATTCAGATCAAGGACAAGTTCGGCGGGTATATTACCGTAATCACGATGGGGCTGCCGGGGGCAAGCGAGGTTCTTCGCGATTCGCTGTTCCGCGGGGCCGATGAGGCAATCCTGCTGACCGACCGCCGGTGCGCGGCAAGCGATACGCTTGCAACCAGCTATATCCTGAGCTGTGCCGTCAAAAAGATCAATTACGACATCGTGCTCTGCGGCAGGCAGGCCATCGACGGCGATACCGCCCAGGTCGGCCCGCAACTGGCCGAGAAACTGGGGATTACGCAGATTACATACGTCGAGGAGCTAACCGAGCTTTCGGGCAGAACCATTATGGCCCGGCGGAATATCGGCAACGGCTGGCAACTGGTTAAGGCCGCCCTGCCGGTCCTGCTGACCGTAACCGGGGATGCGAACGAGCCGAGAGTCGCCGCGGCCAAAAAAATGATGAAGTACAAAAACGCCTGTACGGCTGTCGAGATCGAGATGAAAATCAAGGCCGAGAATCCAGACGCCGAAGAGGCGGATGTTAAGGAGCTTGTCGAGCATAAG
>Ga0114918_10004594_pt1 | contig 11970 bp, 29 predicted proteins | sample LantaG_FD_87015 | JGI IMG/M metagenome (GOLD analysis project Ga0114918, IMG submission 87015) | Deep subsurface microbial communities from Baltic Sea to uncover new lineages of life (NeLLi) - Landsort_02402 metaG | ecosystem: Environmental > Aquatic > Marine > Oceanic > Sediment | place... | reverse complement strand
CTGCGCGTTACTGTTGACAGTCTTCCCATCGCTGATGCAGCCGAAGGCTTTGAGGACATGGTTACGGGTAGGACTTGTTATGAGGATGTTCACTTGTGGACCGATTATGAAAGTAATCCATACATTGAGTGGGGGAACAACCCACCCAATAACGTGTACGAGTTGTGGACCTAATAGAACAGGCCCGAATGGTTCTTTGAAGGAGTACTAATGAGTAAATTACATACATGTGACGCCGAGGGAAACTATGTAGAGAGTACAACCTTACACAAGATGTACGGTGTATACCTTGATGCGGGTCTGGTGGCCCTCTTTCAAGGATTATCACGAGCAGAAGAGTTTGTCGAGGATGATGAACAGTGGACAGAAGGAGTGTATGTGGTCAGGGAAGTGCAGATAGCTATTGACATACGCGACTTCAAATCTTAGGAGAAAGCAATGACTATGTATGCTGTAGTAGAAAGTGAAGAAAAGATCTTTCAAGGTAGGCGAGACGAGTGCCTCGAGTGGTTGGAAAACCACGTCGACATTCTAGAAGACCTTGACTTAGTTATAGTCAAAGAAGATGGTTCACTTGGTCGATGCGTCAGCTTTGTTCTTTGCTAAGGAGATAGCACGATGAGGCAAGGATTTCCATCGATCCATAGAATGGCTCGTTGCAAGCATTGCCCTCACCATTGTAAGCCCTGTCTTACAATAGATGAGGCTGAAGCAATCTACGCTGACACAAGTCGGCGTACATTCCACGGCAATGATATTTGTCAAGAGTGTCACAGAAAGTCTGTGGCCTCTACCCAAAAGAATCCCAAGGACAAAGATGATGGCCTCTTGGATAGTCCAGAAGGTAAGAGCCAGGATGAGCTGAACGATATGTTCGGGCGGCTCATGTTAGAGTTAGGGAGATTATAATGGACCCAAAAGAATACAGTGAGGATGAGCGATTCATCCACTACTGTAAGATCAATGATCGCACGCCACAGAGTGCTTTCATTAAGAAGAGGTACAAGAAGCCTGGGGGAAGGCCGCGAAGTTTCGTCCACGGGCGTGAGCCTCGCAAGACACGCTCACAGCCAAAAAGCTTTGAAGAGCTCATGGCGATTGAACTTCAGGCCCCTGACTTTGGGAGCCTAATGATGGCTGCTCTTGATAATCAAGGGTAGAAACAATGACGACCACGACGCGGTCTGCGATAAAGGACTGGCTTCGTGGTCCTCATTGTTGTGGAAGAGTTTCATTAACTCAGTTTAGGGAGAGTCGTGATGAAAGTCGAATTGATGAAGGCTAGCGAGTTATTACTGGAGGTAGTCGCCTACATTCACGAGCTCGAAGAGCGTGTGAGTGTCTTGGAAAAGGAAACTCAGTGTCTGGAAGACGAATATGAGACACTGAAGACACGGCATGACGATGCCAGCCGACTCAGACAGCACCATGAGAAACAGATTGGTCAAATGCTGAGTCGGCTGGATGTGATTAAGTGCCTTCGAAGCTATCTGAAGGAACACGATCTCATTGACTTCCAGTGGAACAAGTCAACCCACCGAGCGGAAGTCAGCTGGGGTGAGCACACCCTCATGTACATGAAAGAGTGGATGGAAGCGAAATACCCGTGATGTTGCAGGAGATGTTTCACAATTTTTGGCTCAGGGAGTAGTAAGATGCCACAGACACAGCAACCCATTTTGACCAAGAGTGATGTACAGTCCATCTTAGAGGGCGTAAGACCCTCCACTCTAACTCGCGACGAGTTAGAACATGCCTTGACCGTTGCCTTTGGGTGGACGGTTGAGAAAGAGGATCGTGATGAGGACCTCGTGGAATACCTCCAAGCATGTCTGGAAGGATGACATGGTCAAAAGAGTTGTATGCGACGCCTGCCGTAAACAGAACGGTAGGCGAACCACGTTAGAGGATGGGTCTCGTGTTTGCTTGACCTGTCTTGGAAATATGATGGTTAAGAACAAGCCACGATGGATCGTGGCGTGGCCCAAGGAGAAAGGCTATGACCTTTCAAGAGTGGGTGGAGAGAGTTGAAAAGCCTGCCCTAGAGTTGATGCAGGCGAAAACATTATGGTCCAGAATCGTGTGGTTCTGGCGATATGGTTGAATAAGGAGGTAAGATGACAGAACAATATAAGTTACTGAAAAAGCTCTGGGAGACTTCAAGTATAGAAGTCTCTAAGAGAATGTTGGAGAATGCTGAGAAGTTTCTTTCTCAACATCATCCCGTACATGCTGATGACCTAAGGCCAGCAGATCCCAAAGGATACACTGGGATGAATGAGGGCTGTATCTTTTGGGATGGAGCCTTTGAGCCATTCTTGTTGGAAACTCCTGAAGCTGTAAACTATCGGGAGGTCATCGCTGAGAATGGCAATGAAGAAGATGAGTCTACACTCATTGGGATTCTGTGGGTACAGACTCTCACTAAAGCGAATGCTGGTCGGTATCATTTTATGATTCTGACCTTTTTAGATATTTTGGTTCGTGGTCTTTAACTAGGAGATTGAAATGAGTAAGGGACTTCGTCTACAGAAGAACGGTCAACGTAACAGAGCCACCAGTCTACCGGTCAAAGGGCGAAAGCCAGGAAAGGCTCGCCTGAAGAAGATGCGAGTAAAGAAGTCCTGATCGTTTAGGACTGAGTGTTTTTGTTCCCAACCTAGGAGAAGTGCAATGGAAAAGACTGAAAAGAAGGCCAAGCGTGAGTTGGAAGTAGCAAGTGTTCCTCGCTGCAAGTGCGGCCTCAAGATTCGTGGCAAGAATCACAATGAAGGTCCTCACCATCAGGCATGGACTAATCACAGTACGAACGCGGTGAGAAAGGCTGAGCGAGATCGTTAAGCCGAATCCCCTCAACGTGAGGGGACGTCCTAGAGTGGTTCCTAGGGCCTGATGATGGCAGCCAATCATCTTACTGTCTTGATTAAGGAGTAGCAATTATGATGAAGCGAATTGTAGAAGAGGTGTCGGGAGAAGGATTGGAGTCTCTACTTGGAAAACGGGTAATGATCTGGTGTATAAATTACATTTATACCGGAAGTCTCGTCGGTGTAAATGAACACGATGTGAAGCTGTCCGATGCCTCAGTAATATATGAGACAGGGCCATTGACGGCGTTGTCTTGGAAAGATGCACAAGAACTACCGTCAGATTGGTATGTGCGTACTGCCTCCATTGAAAGCTACGGAGAAGTGCATCATGATTAAAACAAGAAAACGAAACCTGTCTGGGTCTAGGTCTGGGTCTTGGTCTTGGTCTTGGTCTTGGTCTTGGTCTGGGTCTAGGTCTTGGTCTGGGTCTTGGTCTGGGTCTAGGTCTTGGTCTTGGTCTGGGTCTAGGTCTGGGTCTGGGTCTAGGTCTGGGTCTAAAAAATAACGCAGAGGACGCCCTTCGGGGCGTAATGCCCTGACTTTGGATATGTTTCCTGAGTCAGTCGTTCCAAGGCGGCATTCCTGTCACTCATGCGCTTAGGCGTAAGGAGCATCGTTATGGCTACGAAGAAAAGAGTGTTGAGCATTGAAGAGAAGAAAAAGGCGGCTGATGCAGACAAGGCCAAGAGGGCGGCTGAAGCAAAAGCGAAGGCTGCCGAGGGAACAACGAAGCCCCTCCCCGATGGGTCTAAGGAGGTCAAAGACCCTACTGTTGAGAAGAGCATCGAAGAGAGCCTCAAGAAGATTGAGGCCAAGAGGATCGCTGAGGAAGAGGCGGTCAAGAAGATGGAAGAGGAGATTAAAAAACTCCAGGCCGAGCTCAAGGCAAAGAGGGATGCCAAGAAGAGCAAGAAGCAGCAGGAAAAGGAGCTAAAGGATCAGCAGCGAAAGTTGGCCCTCAAGGAAGTTGAGGAAAAGAAGGCAGCCCTTGAGGCTGCTGATGCGGCGATTATCAAGGCTCAAGCTGATCTTGAGCTCACGGAAGAGTGGAAGGCCCTATTCGAGGCCAAGATGGCCCGAGAGTCCGTGGGACCAATTCCCAAGGTTCCAGGTAAGAGGGGTGGAGGCGGTGGAGGGGGTGGAAGAGGTTCCCGTACACCAAACGGATTGACTCCAAAGATGGTTGGAATACTGGAAGTCATGAAGCCTTCCCAAGAATATGGGTCATCAGAAATTGCTGACCTTACAGGCTTCCAGAAGGGGAAGCCATTTCCTGTCATGGAAGAAATGGGACTCATCAGAGCAGAACTCCAAGAGGGTGTTCGTGGAAAACGCTTCTACATCACCGAAAAGGGCTCCGAAGAGCTCAAGAAGGCTCAAGCGGAGTCCAAGTAGTTGAACTACTCTCCAGCCCTACATGGGTCTAACCATCCATGTAGGGACTCAGCTGCGATCCCTAAGCGTAGCAAAGAAAGGAGGGTAGCATCATGCCGAGAGGACTGTCTAGGAGGTCTGGTTAACCTCACTAAAGCTAGACTGTCTCCAGTCTATGTGGCCGATCATCGCACTTGCGATTATTCTGTGGGTTCAACTCCCACGACTGGAGCTTGTGTTTCTGTTTCGTTACCTTAGCTTAGGAGAACCGCTGTGATAAGTGATGTTTTGTTGATCAAGGTGAAAACCTTGACAAAGAAAATGGCTGACCAGATTCAGGTGACTAACTACACCGAAGAGACTGGAAAGCGACTCTTGGAAATGAGACCTCTAGCCTGGGCTTCAGGTGAGGTCATTGACGGCATCCCAAATGGGGGAAGGGCGTGGCTGTTTGAGAATGAACAGCAACTCTGGTGGATGTCAGCACCCTATGGGGGAAGAGTGAGTGAGAGAGCCCCTGATTGGCTGAACCTCTATGCAAAAAATCTACCTCAAGTCTTTATTGGATGAGGAGCAAGTTATGGACAATGTAATCTACACACAATTCAAGGGGAAGATGGTAAAGGTTGGAGAGCCAAAATCTCCACCCTTCACTGACCCTGAAACAAACGAGAAGCATGGGCCTGAAGACAGGCTGAACTTCTTGATCAAGTGTGCTCATGGAGACTGATCAGGGTTTCGCACTCTACAGGGCTGCTTGGATCAGTTGAACACAGAGTTGTTGGAAACTCGCGATGACGGCTTCTTTAGCATTGTGGAGAGATAATATGGCCCAAAGTCTGATTGATGTGATTGCAAGTGCAATCAGCAATGGTGACATAACTGCCATCATGTTGGCATCTGATCTCATATCCAAGGTTAGGGTAGTAGATCTAACAGATGATCAAGCGTTGGCACTCGCAGTAATCATCCACAAAGAAAGGGAAAGAAATGAAGAGCATTAACAGCTTAAGAGACCTAGAGCAGTATGGCATCTACCCTCTCACAGGAGAGGCTGACAACCTCTCTTTCAGGACATTGTGTGAAGTTGACATGAGGGGATACAAAATCCTTTGTGAAGTATGGGGAATGAGATACACCCCTACGGCTGATCTAACACAAACTCCCCCAGGATGGGCTGAGAATTGGAACAGTGGGGGCAAGTATCCACACATCGCTAGCGTGATGATCAGCGAACACATGATTGAGCCCATATCAATCATTGCTCTACTGACCGTTGGAAACTGTCACACAGCCATCACAGTTGAGCCTGATCCCAAATGGCACTCGCCTGGAACCATTGGCTTACAGAATGATGAGTCGTACACACATGCACCCTTTGACTGTGAGAGTGGAAAGTACACTGGTCCAGCAATGGTGAACCTAGATCACTTCGGAGAACGTGAATGGTCTGACTGCTACGGCAAGGTCAAGAGAGTATTCACGATAGGCAACCATCCTCATCGTGGCACACGAAACGTCCATGCCATGAGTGGTCGAGCTCACTGACTAACACGTTACCCCGATACCCTACTCTCTGAAGAAGAGTGGGGACTCGGTGTAATTTGTTCAACTAGCCAGCAAAGGAGTAAGTGATGACATGGTAAAAACAATTAGACTAAGAAGAAAGCAACTCACAATCCGTGAGGCTGCTAAGTTGATCGGCATGAGTCGCTCTCAACTTCAACAGGCATGTCGCAAAGGCCTCATTCCTGCGATAAAAGAACCCATTGAGTTTGGTGGCCCTGAAGCTTATGCTTGGGTTATCAACAAAAAGGACGCCATTTACTACCGTAATAACAGACCAAAGCCGGGAAAGAAGAAGAAGCCTTGAAATACTCTTCACGCAATAATGATGTGACCAGGCTTTTATACATTCTACGTATTTTGTTTAAGAGATGTGTAGACTGTGGGGAGAAAGTATCTGTACGTGGTGAAGTGTGCCCATTATGTCACATTGCTGAGTGGGTCAATCAGCGACTTAGTTGAACTGTCAGATAAAACTGACACTAAACTTACCGAAGCTCTACAAGTAGCTCTAGTTCAGTACGTGAAAGAATGGCAGGAAAGGTTAAAGACATGATCACAAAAGAACAGGCTGTTAATAAGACCTGCGGAGAGTTCTGGCATGTGAGCATGAAAAATGCAGACGGAACACCAGTACGATGTCGTGTTAATGGTAAGTGTAAAACTTGGAAGACCAGACCTAATGAGTTTAGGCTACCAGTCAAGCATGGTCTACGTGATTGTTTTTACATCACAGAATCCAATGCTAGTGAGTGGTATGACCCTAGTGTCGAACCCACCAAAGACTCACTTCATCCGGAGGGTCTCTAAGATGACCCAAGAAGAAATGTATAGTGATGACGAGGAAGCTGTTCAATGGTTAAGCGAGCAGACTGAGAAGATCAAAGACCAACTCTTACGAAAGGCGTTCCCTCATGCCAGATATGGAACTCAAGATCGGTGACACGCTTCCTAATGGAGCAACCCTAGTTGACATCAAACAGAACTCTAGGGGCGACTACTACGTACTCTGTCTATATGTAGGGAACGCGCCTTACGTGACTTGGCATTTAGACCCTGACATCAGATCCTGTCACTGGGGAAACTATTTCCAAACGCTGGAAGCCGCTATCGAGGACTTAAAGCAAAGAGCTCAGTAACACTACACACTCACGCGGGGTCTAAGGAGGGACTGCCGCGTCAGTGTTCAGTGTTGTTTCTTACTTTAGCTTAGGAGAAAAGCAATGGTAGATCCGAGACCTCACCTAGAGGCTAGAATTAGTTGTTGGGATCATGTGACTGATCCACCAATCAAAGAACGGCCTTACTACATCTACAAAGATGTACCGTGTGACCCGATGATGGAGTTTGGAAGAACGTTCAAAACTTTTTACCTTTATCCAAACTTGGTTTGGCGAGTCTTTATGGACGAAGACTTAAAATGGAAGGGGTACTACACTAAAGAGCAGGCTGAAAACCTTCTGAACACTCTAGAAGCCAATGAAAATAGTGGTTAAGAGTATTCAGACTAATTTAAGGAGTTAGAGATGCTAGAACAGAAGGCTCTAAGAGTTCACATACTTTCAAGGAGGTTGATGGTCGTAAATACTGACCCCCAACGCCGATATTACAATGGATGTTTCTACAAGACTGAAACTGTATGGTCTGCGTGGGCAGTACATGAGACAGTCACCCCAGAAAATGCTGAAGAGCGTATTAAATTCTGGAGAGAACTAAATGACTACGCTGTTTCTCAGAGAGGTGAAGCAGATACTAGAATGGAATTTAAGTTTGACAGTTCTATAGGGGAGAATGCTTAGAGATGCCAACACTACCTAGATGTCAGGTATGTGACGGCTCTGGCGTAGGCGGCAGACAGATCGGCTCTGTCTATGCTTGCCCTACTTGCCTAGAGCTTGCCACAAAGAGGGCTGCACCAAAGAAGAGTCCTCTATTAGATCGACTCAAGGCGTGTGAAGAAGTTCCACACGTAATCATTGAGGCTAGAGCGGGTACAGGAAAAACTACCACGCTCATTGAAGGGATCAAGTACATGAAGGGGATGCCTACCAGCATCACACCTTCTGAACAACAGCAGTTGATATGGGACCAACTCATATTATCAAAGGGTGCCTCTACTGTAACCTTCGTGGCTTTCAACAAGTCAATTACCACGGAGCTACAAAATAGGGTCCCTACAGGCTGTTCAGTTATGACCATGCACTCGCTTGGGTTCAAAGCAGGGCAGCAAGCCTTTGGCAGACTCAAAGTCAACAAATGGCGAATAATGGACATCATCTCTGAAGTAAGTAAGCGAGACATTCGTGAACTATACAAAACAGAGATGGATGTACTCAAGGCCACTGAGCAAATTGTTGGCCTCTGCAAAATGAACCTAGTTGACTCCAAAGACCGTAAGGCACTTTGGGACTTAGTCAGCCACTACGACGTAGACCTCAATGGTAACTCTACCAAGGTCTTTGGGCTAGTTGATGTAGTTCTTGATCGTTGTAAAGATGTGTCGCGTGATCGCTGCATAGATTTCAACGACATGGTATGGCTGCCAGTAGCTCTCAACCTACCTGTAAACTCTGCGCAGGTGCTTCTAGTTGACGAGGCTCAAGATTTGAACCGTTGCCAACAGGCACTAGCTCTAAAGACCATTGGTGACACTGGTCGCCTCATTTTATGTGGTGATCCCTGTCAAGCAATCTACGGCTTCGCCGGAGCTGACGCTGAGTCTATGCCACGTATGTTGGACACCCTCAGCCAAACCTCACGTGGATGTGTTCACTTACCGCTCACAGTCACTCGCCGTTGTGGCAAGGCTATTGTAGCTGAAGCCCAAAAGATTGTGCCTGACTTTGAGTACCACGAGAGCAACTGCGAAGGGTTGATACTAGAGGCTGGCTACAAAGGTGAAGTAACTGAAGTGGTTGACGGTGTGATAAAATCCTACCATCAACTAACCCAAGACGGCGACATGATCCTATGTCGTGTCAATGCCCCCCTGGTCAGCCAATGCTTTAAGTTCCTCAAGGCTGGGCGGAGAGCTCAAATTCAAGGTCGTGACATTGGCCGAGGCTTAATCAACCTCATTAAGAAACTGAAGGCTGAGGACATTGCTCATCTTTCAGAAAAGTTGAGCGATTGGCACCACGCTGAATGTCAAAAGGAACTCGCCAAGCGAATGCCTAACGAGGATCGCTTAATAGCCCTCCAAGATAAGATGGACTGCTTGGAGTGCTTCATTGAAGGCGTCAACACAGTTGAAGAGGTCATCACAAAGATTGAGGCTGTGTTTACAGATGACCGTGACAACCCTGGAGTCAAACTCAGCTCCATACATAAGGCGAAAGGATTGGAAGCTGGTCGAGTATTCTTTCTACGTCCAGAGGGTGCTGGGTGCCCTCACCCTATGGCGAAAACTAAGTGGGCAATAGAGCAAGAGCATAACCTCTGCTATGTTGCCATTACAAGAGCAATTAAGGAGTTGGTGTATGTCAGTTAGACTTAATCCAATTTGGATGGAAAGTCAAAGAGATCTTATCTCCAAGTGTAGGCCAAGTGAGGGTAAACACTATGAAATAGTTTGCACAGATAACCGAGCCTCTAAGTTTGTGATTGCAACACTCTCTAGTGGATATGCTTTTAAGGTCATCAATCTCGGAGCAGGCGTCAAGAAAATTACTACTCGTACAGACACTTGTCCAAAGTGCGGTGGAACTGGAAAGTGTTAAATCCTCTTCAAGGGCAATTAAGATGTCAGCTAAAGTAGAAGAGTATGATGACTTTATTTGGGAAGCTTTCTTTGGAGCAGAAAAATTCTCAGATGGATCAAACCTATTAGCTATATTTCACGACGACTTGTCTATAATAGCGAGTCGTTCGGTAATAGAGGTTTATGGGGTGGGTGATGTTACTTATCGACTATGTCTACCAGAATACATGATCAAACCTTTAATGGATTTGATTTGTTCCAGGATTAATGAGGGAAAATCCCTCTCACTAGAAGAGTGGTGCGTTTCTTAACTTAGGAGATAAAGATGTCACGTTACATGGAAACTGCAAAAGACCTTCGTCGTGAAGTTGAAAGCCTACTATCCTCAATCGAGGCCTTAACAGACAAGCCTCGTGATACTTGGGAAGGCATCCTAGGGGTCAAACTAGGCCACATTGTCAACCTCTCCATTAGGTGCTCACCGCGTGGAGTACAGGGAACAGTCCGCAAGAACATCGTAGAAGAAGCTACACGCTCAGTCTATAATGTTCATATGACCAAAGAGGTTGACGAGCGTACTGGCCGTGACTACAACAAAATCCACATTACGGCGAAGGACTAACCATGCGAGTATTCTGTATGAAGCCAGAGAACCCTGATGGAGATTTCTTTTCCTCTAAAGAGCTAAGTCTAGAATTAAATGATCCCTACAAAAGGGAACTCATCAGACTACATGTCCAAAAGGAAACTCAGTCTGAACACGTATGGTTCCAAGACGAAGATCCACCTGACCTAATGATTAGGCTGGTAATTGCTGCCAAGGTTGAAGTGGAAGATTGGTTTGGACGTGGTTCAGAACTCAAGAAGCTCTTAGAAAAGCACGTCCATAAATTTGAAGGTGAAGCCTTTCCAGGCATAGAGCAAAAGAAGTGGTTCATCAAGTTCTGCAACAAGTGTTGGCTCAAGCCAAAACTACTTGCTGATTACTTAAATGGAATCCAAGACTATGACCCGACCTAAATTGGATGCAGAAGAAGAAATTCTTCTAGCCCTGATACACAACAGGCAAAAAGAGATCAGGAAATTGAAAGGCAGTATAAAGAAGCTCGAGGAGCTAACCTCTCCACAGCTTCCACCACTAGATGAGTCTGGCTTTTTACAGGCCAGATTTTACATGACTGTTCCTATGGGTATGTACACAGATTATGGAAAAGTTAGAAACATACCTGAAGCAGAAGAGCTCGCTAAAAAGAAAGGTCTAAAGGGAGTGCGTGTCAAGTGGCCTAAGCAAAGAAAAGAAGGGGACGACGAATGAATTATTTAGAGCTATTAAGGGAATTTTGTGCATGTGCAGAAGCATTGAACTGGTATGATCAACAGAGTAGTGAGCAAGCATGGTTATCGTGCGAACGTGGTGACTGGATGCTCTGGATTGCATCTAAGCTAAATGTTGACCGCAAAATAATCGTACTTGCAGCTTGTGATTGTGTAGAAACTTCTTTGCAGTACATTACAATTGGTGAAAACAGACCAAGAGTCGCAATTGAAGCTGCTCGTGGGTGGGCAGTAGGTACTGCGACTATAGAAGATGTGAAAATTGCTGCTGATGCTGCTGCTGCTGCTGCTTATGCTGCTCATGCTGTTGCTGCTCATGCTGCTGCTCATGCTGCTGATGCCGCTACTGCTGCTGCTGATGCCGCTACTGCTGCTGACGCTGACGCTGATGCTTGCACTGTTGCTGTTGTTGCTGATGCTGCTGCTGCTGCTGCTTATGCTGCTGATGCTGCTTATGGGACTTGGGCTGATGCTAAATCAAAGTCCCTGTTGACTTGTGCCAAAATCGTTCGCCAACGAATTTCATGGCCTATAATAGAGAAGGCCCTACAAGAATTTGGAGTTGCAAATGACTAATGAAGGTATTATCACTGCTACAATCTATGGAGATTGGGCCCTCTGTATATTGGCAGGAATCGCAGCAGCGATGGCCACTCAGTTCATCTGGTGGTATTTAGAAAGCAGAAAACAATAATGCCTTGGGCTGAAGGTTACTACGCTAGGAGGCTTTTCCTCCTAGTGTATGATTGTCCTTATGAGTTAAACTCATACAAGACCATTCTCTGGTGTAAAGGATACAAGTATGCCAAAGATACCGAAGAAGTCTCCACAGAATAAAATCTGGGGGCTGCATTGTTGGACACCTTGCAGAAGTGGTTATATCGCTAGAGTGATATGCCCTTCAAGAACCAAGGCCATAGAACTATTCTCAGAATACTATGACTTTGAGGAAGAGAGTGTTAGAGAGATCCCTGGTCTACAGTTCAACTTAGATCAGGGATTAGAACCAAACTCAGTTGAATGTGATGAATGGTGAGGAGAGTTAGATGAATGGTTACGTTTGCTTTTGGATGGGTCAGAGGTGCGAAGTTTATGCACACACGAGTTTAGAAGCTAGGGAAAAGG
>Ga0114918_10004590_pt1 | contig 11974 bp, 9 predicted proteins | sample LantaG_FD_87015 | JGI IMG/M metagenome (GOLD analysis project Ga0114918, IMG submission 87015) | Deep subsurface microbial communities from Baltic Sea to uncover new lineages of life (NeLLi) - Landsort_02402 metaG | ecosystem: Environmental > Aquatic > Marine > Oceanic > Sediment | place: Baltic... | reverse complement strand
GCAGACCACAGTCGTGGCAAGCGCCAGACCCGGACTGTGCGTCAGCGCCACCAGGATTGCAGGAACCGCAGCGATCGTCGGGCCGATGTTGGGGACAATCTCCAGGATGCCGGCAAAGACACCCAGTAGCAATGCGTACTCCAGCCCCAGGAAAGTGAGCGCGATAGTCTGCATCACGCCGATGATGAGCATCAGTCCGATCTGGCCGCGCAGATAGCCGCCGATCGTGTGGTCCAGCATATGCAGGATGCTGCCCAGATCATCCCGGATCGCGCTCGGCAGCATGCGGTGGATAGAATCCTGCATCAGGTCGATATCCCGCAACAAGAAGAACGTCCAGAAGGGCACAATCGTGATGCCGAGGATAATACTGGTGGTGTATGAGATCGCGTTGAACGTACCCTGAATCGCTTGCTGGAAAGCCCTGGTCACGAAACTCGAGAGATCACGTACAGCATCGTCGATCTGCAGCCGCGCGCGGTCCGGCAAAAGCTCATACTGCTTCACAACCTGGTCAAACCATGCAGAGATCTGTTTCCAGATGACCTCGCGTGCCGCCCACAGCTGTTCTGCCTCACGCAACACGATGGGAACGACCATTGAGATAAAGCCTGCTACAGCCGCAACCAACAGCAGATAGCTGATGATGATGCTGACGCCACGAGCCCCACGCGCCAGAAAGCGCAGCCGCGTCTTGTTGCCGAGCCATTCGATGCCACGTTGAATGGCTTTCACCGCAGGCGCCAGCACATAGGCCAGGAGCAGGCCGATCATGTATAGCCCCAGGACAGACCGTGCCGCCCAAAGCGTGAGCAGCAGGCCCAGCATCGCCGCTGTGAGGAGCACCACGCGCTTCCTGCGTTGTATGGGAATCCGGTGCCAGAAACCGAGCCAGCTGTCCACCTTGCCTCCGTACGTGCTCGAGATACGAGAGATGCGACCTACCTGATTCTAGTCGTCGTCAATCCTCAGTATAGCCAGGAAAGCTTCCTGCGGGATGATCACATTCCCCAGCTGCTTCATACGCTTCTTGCCGGCCTTCTGCTTCTCCAGCAGCTTCCGCTTGCGCGATACGTCACCGCCATAACACTTGGCGGTCACGTCCTTGCGCAGCGCCTTCACATTGACGCGGGCCACAACTTTCGCGCCCACCACAGCCTGAATCGGTACCTCATAGAGCTGTCGCGGGATGACTTCTTTCATCTTGCGGATCAGAGAGGCCCCCTTGCGGTAGGCCTGTTCGCGATGCACAATGATCGCCAACGCATCCACCGGCACCTTGTTGACCAGCACATCAACCTTCACTAAGTCATCGACCCGGTACGAGTCAAACGCGTAGTCCATCGACGCGTACCCGCGGGTCGCCGACTTGATCCTATCGTGCAGATCGATGACCATCTCCGCCAGCGGCATCTCGAACGTCAACATCACCCGTCGCGTGTCCAGGGACTCAGTCAGCAAGAAATGACCTCGCTTCTTCCGGAAGATCTCCATCAACGCACCGAGATAGTCCGTTGGCGAAATCACTTGCACCGTCATCCAGGGCTCCCGCACTTCTTCGACCAAGGACGGGTCGGCAAGATCTGCCGGACGGTGGATCTCCACTTCTTGGCCGCTCGTCAACAGCACCTGGTAGGCCACACTGGGCGCGGTGACAATCAAGTCCTGCGCGTACTCGCGCTCCAGACGTTCCTGGGTGATCACCATATGGAATAGCCCCAAGAACCCGCACCGGAATCCGAACTGCAGCGCCTGCGACGACTCCGGTTCATAGGTCAGCGCAGCATCATTCAGCTGTAGCTTTGACAGCGCGTCGCGCAGGCTCTCATAGTCATCGGCCTCAGAAGGGTAGAGGCTCGCAAAGACCATCGGCTTGGGCGCCTGATAGCCGGACAGTGGCGTCGCCACCGGACGCTGGGACTCTGTCACCGTGTCCCCGACCCGCGCTTCGCGCACGGATTTCAGACCAGTGGCAATGTACCCAACCTCACCGGCCGACAGACTCTCGACCTCGACCATCTCCGGCGTGAAGACCCCCACCTCAACAGGCTCGGTCCTGCTCCCGGTTGCCATCATCAGCAAAGGCGTCGTACGATCCACACGTCCCTCATAGACCCGCACGTAGGCGATCACACCTTTGTACGAATCGTAGTGGGAGTCAAAAATCAGGGCCTGCAACGGGGCGTCAGGGTTCGCGGTCGGCGGCGGCGGCACGCGCTCGACGATCGCCTGGAGGACAGCCTCCACATTCGTGCCCTCCTTCGCCGACACCGGAATGATCTCAGCCGGATCGACGCCCAGAAGGTCCGATATCTCCCGGGTCACAGTCTCAACATCCGCTGTCCCCAGGTCGATCTTGTTGATGACAGGCACGATCTCAAGGTCATTTTCGAGTGCCAGGTAGAGGTTGGCCATCGTCTGCGCCTCGATGCCCTGGGTTGCATCGACAACCAACAAAGCACCTTCACAGGCGCCTATCGCCCGGCTGACCTCGTAGTTGAAAGCCACGTGCCCTGGCGTGTCGATCAGATTGAGCTCATAGCTCTCACCATCCAGCGCGGTCCACTGCATCTGCACCGCCGATGCCTTGATCGTGACACCCTTTTCCTGCTCCAGATCCATACCATCCAGGACCTGGGAGCTCCCTCCCGCGAACGTGCGAGCCTCCACGGTGCCGGTGAGCTCCAGGAGACGATCGGCAAGCGTTGACTTGCCGTGATCGATATGCGCGATAATGCTGAAGTTACGAATGTGACTCGAATCCACGGTATCACCCAGTCTGCAACTAGCAAGTCCTCGATCCTCTGACGCCGTTCAGAGAACCGCAGCCTCAGACAGCGCACTCTCAATCCAGTCGGCGGGCCCGTCGCCCTCAACGCCCAGCTGCCACCAGCCGAGGAACTCGATGTTGCCGGCCGGTCCCTTCAGCGGCGAAACCATCAGGCCGCGCAGCCCCAGTCCGAGCTCTTCCATCGTCGCGGTCACATCCTCGAGCACCGATCTGTGCACAACCGGATCCCGGACAACCCCGCCTTTGCCGACCTTCTCCCGACCGGCCTCAAACTGGGGCTTGATCAGGGAGACGATCTCGCCCGCCGGAACGAGCCAACCCACCGCAGTCGCATAGATCAAGCGCAGCGAGATGAAGGACACATCCGAGACGATCAGACTCACAGGCTCAGGCAGCGACGTCAGGTACCGCGCATTGGTGCGCTCAATGATTACTACACGCTCATCCTGGCGCAGGGTCCAGGCCAGTTGCCCATACCCCACGTCAATCGCATAGACCTTCGCAGCGCCATGTTGGAGGAGACAGTCGGTGAACCCGCCCGTGGAAGCGCCAATGTCGGCTGCGATCCGGTCCGCCACACGGATCGGAAAACGCTCCAGCGCCCCGGCCAACTTGTCACCGCCGCGGCTGACGAAGCGCGGCTTGGCCTTCAAGTGAATCGCCGCGTCTACCTGCACCCGGGTACCGGCCCTATCCACCAGAGCCCCGTCGACCAGCACCTCACCGGCCATGATCAGTCGCTGCGCCACAGCCCGACTGCGGGCCAGACCACGGTCGACAATCAGTCGATCCAGTCGTTCTTTCGTCACCCTTGAAGGATACCTTAAAGGGTGCAATTCGTCAAAGCGACATTACCTCAGTCAACGTCCCCAGGGCCTCGTGCAGATCAGCCGGTAACGGTGCCTCAAAACGCAGAGGTTCCCCGCTTACCGGATGGTCAATCTCAAGCTCCCGCGAGTGCAGAAACTGTCTGGGCCAAGCCGTGGCCGGCCCAGACAGACCGTAGACCGCATCCCCCGCTAGCGGATATCCCATCCAGGAGAAGTGAACCCGGATCTGGTGCGTCCGTCCCGTCAACAGCTGCACATCCAGCAGCGTATACCGCCGGCCGTCCGCATCTCTGTAGCGGGTCACGACGTGCCAACGCGTACGTGAAGGTTTGCCATCCCCACGGACGGCCATACGCTGCCGGTGCCGCCGGTCCCGCCCGATCGGCGCCTCGATCATCCCATCGTCCTGTGGAACAAACCCCACCACCAGCGCCGTATAGCGTTTCCGCACCGTACGCCGCTTGAACTGGGCCTGGAGCCTGCGCAGAGCCAGGTCGTGCTTCGCCACCACCATTACGCCCGACGTATTGCGATCCAGACGATGGACAATGCCGGGCCTGATCTCCCCACCCACGCCGCTCAGATCCGGACAGTGCGCCAGGATTGCGTTGACCAGCGTCCCCCCACTGTGCCCGGCCCCTGGGTGCACTACCATCCCGGCAGCCTTGGAGATCACCAGCATATCCCGGTCCTCGTACAAGACGTCCAGCGGGATCGCTTCCGCCAATAACGCCACGGGCTCGGGTTCTGGAACAGACACAAAGATCACATCCCCGGCCTGCATCTTGTGGGACACCTGAACGGCACTGCCATTGACCGTGATGGCCCCGGCCTCGATGAGTCGCTGGACCGCGGTGCGCGATAGGTCTGCCAGGGCAGCTGCAACATAGCGGTCGACACGCTCTCCACCGCGCGTCACCGTCAGCAGCTCAGGTCCCCGCTCGTCGTTCATACTCCCCACTCCAGACCGCACGCTCGCCTCGCTCAACACCGGCGCCACATAGCCCAATTCAAAGGGCCAAGACACCGCGTCTTGGCCCCGATAGTTCTCCGCTCTGCACGGCAGGCTTGCCTAAGGCCGCGGTGGATGGATGTACATCCCGACGCGCTGCGTCTCATCCCCTGAGGTCACCACAACGGTTCCCACGATCACATCACCTCGGCTCGTCGACGTCACCTCGAAGACAACAGAGCCCGGCACGTTGACCGCACGCACATCGGACTCATCGTTCCAAGCATAGGTATAGCTGCAGTCGCCGCCGTGGCCCTCGGCAAAGATCAACACCTTCCAACCGTTGTCTGGCGTGTTGACACAATCCAGCGGCCAGGCATCCACTCGCAGGGGCTCACCACTGCACGGCGGCACGTCCGGTGCCGGCACCTCGTCCGCCATGGCCTCCACGACCGCATCCAGAACTAGCGCGGGCATCGGTGCCGCCTCCGTAGCGACCGCGGTCGCCGGTGGGACAGCTATCGGCTCAGCCAGCACAGTGAAGCTGCCAACATCTGACCACTGGGAGGGTCGCGAAGAGCCGGCCATGACCAGCGTGGACGGCGACAGCACAAGCTCTTGGGTCGGCATCGGGGCAGCGACGATCTCAGTCGGCGCAATCCACTGGTCCGTCACCCGGTGGTAGAGCCATAAGCCCACTGCGCACGGAGGACCTTCATCAGTGCAAGTCGCCACAAGCGACGTCGGGGCAATTCGAGGGATCACTGGAGTGCCCTCCGGCGTCAGATTGACATCCCCAAAAGCATACACATCAGCTCGATCTGCGTCAGCAACCCATATCGGTCCGGCGATCTCGCCTTGATCAACGGCAAAAAACGCAACCCACCCACCCTCATCCAGTCCGTGACGCGCTGCGACAGCATGAGCGTAGTCTTGCAGGATCGTGGTGGCGAAGCGCTTTGGGCCGCGATACATAATCTGCGCCCAGCCGCCGTTATAAGCAGCCAGTGCGTTGAAAATATCACCTTTCCCCTGCTTCACCACCGTGGCCAAGGTCCGGGTTCCCCAAAACAAATTCGTTGCAGGATTCAACAACTCGTCGTGTGTGGGACGCCACGCAAAGCCGGCCTCCCTGGGCATGACCTGCATCAGGCCTACTGCGCCCACAGGGCCCACGGCGGCGGCGGCGCCACGTGATTCCATCCACACCAATGAAGCCAGCAAATCTGGGTCCAGTTCCCGTCTCTCTGCCTCTTGCGCGATCAGTGACTCCCACTGTTGGACCCGGGGACTCCAATACGGGGCAAGGTCGTTAGGGCTGCGTTGCAGAGATAGTCCTCCCACGCTGTCCGTGTCCGCCGCCATGGCCTGCCCGTGGGTTGGCACAAAACCCACAAACGCGCTGATGACCAGGATTGTCAAGACAGTAGGGATCAGTCGTTTCATCAAGTACATCGCCTCACTAGGATCACTTGTCCTTGGATTTCTCGCTTCAGCTACTGCCGGGTACAGCCAAACGTCGACTTACAACTGTGTACTGCCGACGCAACAAGCAACTATACGCAGATCCTGAAGACTGTCAAGTTCTCAGGTGCTCCGCTACGAACGGCGCACACTGGGAGAGCTCGGACGGGCACGCCCGCGCCTAACCTTCCTCCCCAACATCCGGCGCAAAGATGCTCTGAGCTGCTTCCAGGTATGGTGCAAACTCACTTTCATCTTTGCCGACCGCTCCGAGATAGCGTTCCAGCAAGTGCATAGGCGTCATCGCTGCCGGTTCCATACCGTCGAGGCGATCACGGACCGCTCGATCTACTTCCCGGTTGATCTGAGCATGGAAAGCTTCCGCCAGCAAGGGCACGAGATCCGCATCCCGTAGAAGCGGCTCCTGCTCGGGAGACATCTCCACGATCAGCCGCACCACGGCACCGGCAAGATCATGCGCATCCACAAGTGCCTGGACTGCGCTCAATGGTGCCGACTCAGCGCGAACATCGGCGCGCAGCGTCACGAACCGCCGTGCCGGGAGCTCAACGTACCGCCAAGACGCGCGTCCCTCCTCGAGCTCAACCCAACAGAATCCCTTGGGGTGGTGCTCTTCCCCAAAGTCGACGCGCTCCAGACTGCCCGCATATACCACCGGAGGAAGATCGTGCGCATTGAGATTCTGGTGCCGGTGGACATGGCCCAGCGCGACATAGGACCACCGCGCATCAACCAACGCAGAGATAGGCAGTGTCACGTCTCGCCCTACCATAATGCTGCGCTCGGACCCCCAGTGGGCACCGGCCACCGAGAAATGTCCCATCAGCACAGCGGGAGCATCCTCAGACAACTGGCCCTTGAGCGCCTCCAGCATACCAACGACAACTTCACTCACCGCAGCGTCCAGCTCTTCCTGACTCATCCGCCGGAACTGCTCGCGCGACAGCAGTCGCTGCCGCACAGGATAAGGAATCGTTACGATCTGTACCGGGCCACGCCGGGTGACAATCCGGTGCACCGCGGGGCGATCGGCGACAATCACGCCCGGCACCCCCAGGGTCGAGAAAATCTCGATGCTGGAGGCTCGCTGTGACATCACCGGCACATCGTGATTCCCGACCAACAGCACCACCGAGATGCCGGCCTCCGATAGTGCGCGAATCCGTTGGGCGAACTCCCGTTGATCCGTTGGGCTTGGACGTCGACTGCGAAACGCATCCCCGGCAAACAGCACCAGATCGGCATCATGCTCAACGGCATACGCGACAACATCATCCAACCGGCCCAGGAAATCCATCACCCGGCGGTTAAGGCCCGTGTCAGGATCCAGACGGCCGTAATTCTCCATCCCGATATGGAGATCCGAGAAGTGCACGAAACGAATGGGCTCAGCCATCCTCACATCCTGGGCAGTACGACCCCTCGCTGCCCCTGGTACTTACCCTTCTTGTCGGCATAGCTCACCTCGCAGGGCGCATCCCCTTCGAAGAACAAGACCTGCGCGATACCCTCGTTTGCATAGATCTTGGCCGGCAGAGGCGTCGTGTTGCTGATCTCGATCGTGATATGGCCATGCCACCCCGGCTCGAGCGGCGTGAAGTTCGTCACAATACCACAACGGGCGTAGGTCGATTTTCCCAACACCGCACCAAGCACGTTCCGGGGCATACGAATGTATTCCAGGCTGCGCGCCAGCACGAATGAGTTCGGGGGAATGATACAGACATCCCCCGTGAAATCGACCATGGCGTTCCTCGCCAAGTTCTTGGGGTCCACCAACACCATATCTCCCATGCCCGGCGTGAAGACCTTGAATTCGTCAGCCACCCGAATGTCGTAGCCATAGGAAGAGAGACCATACGAAATCACCCCGTTGCGGATCTGTCCGTCCACAAACGGATCGATCAACTGCGCTTCCAGTGCTTGTTCACGAATCCAGAAATCAGGTTTGAGGCCCACGAAGTCTCCTTGTCGAAGTCAGTGTTTGGCAACGCAGGAAGGTTTACATCCGGTCCGGCGCACTCGTTCCCATCAAGTGCAAGACGCGAGCCAACACCGACTTGGCTGTGCGAGCCAACATCAGTCGTGCGGCCGACAGCTCAACGTCCCCCGCGTTATCAGACACAATCCGGCAGTCGCGATAGAAGGCGTGGAACGCCGAAGCCAGCTCCCTCGCATACGTCGTCAGATGGTGCGGGGCCAGATTGGTCGCCGCCATCACGATCAGCTCAGGCAGAACCAGCATCTTGCGGATCAAAGCCCGTTCGCTCGGGTGGGTCAGCAACGATACATTACCGTCGGCCTCAGTATCCCAGCCCTCCTCTTCCGCATGTCTGAGCACACCAGCAATGCGCGTGTGCGCGTACTGAACGTAGAACACAGGGTTCCGGTCTGACTGTTCCACAGCCAGATCCAGATCGAAGTCCAGCGTGACATCGACGGTGCGCGTCAGCATATTGAACCGAATCGGGTCAGGACCCACCTCGTCCACGAGCTCGCGCAGGGTCACAAACTCCCCCGAACTCTTCGACATACGGATCACTTCACCGCCGCGCATCAGTGTCACCATCTGATAGATGATGAACACCAGCCGGTCCACATCCAGACCGAGTGCCTTGGCCGCTGCTTGGACACGCGGCACGTCACCGTGGTGGTCAGCTCCCCAGACGTAAATGGCCTTGTCAAACCTGCGCACAGCCAGCTTGTTCCACAGGTACGGCATGTCCGATGCAAGGTACGTAGGACGATCCTCAGGATTTGGGATCACCTGTGGAGAGCGGATCAGCACGGCGTCCTTCTCCAGATCCTCGTGCCGGAACCACGTGGCATTGTCATACTCCACCACGTAGCCCCCCTCGGACAACTGCGCCATCATCTGATCGAAGAGTCCGGACTGGTAGAGCGACTGCTCACTGAACCAGTTGTCGAAGTGCACCCCAAGTTGCTTGAGATCATCCTCGACTCCGTGCAAGACCTGCTCGATGCCCCAATGACCCAGCTCACGGACCGCCACATCGTGTTCCTTGTCCAGGTAGGCGCGGCCGAATGTATCTTTGGCCAACTGCGCCAAATCCGTAACATAGGGCGCAGGATATCCATTCTCCGGGAACGGAATATCGGCGCCCAACAGATCACCATAGCGAGAGAGGATGCTGCCGCCGAAGTGACGCACCTTCGAACCGCAGTCGTTGACGTAGTACTCTCGCTGCACATCATAGCCGGCAGCCTCCAGCACAGAGGCCAGGGCATCACCGATCACCGCATTTCTAGCCGAGCCGATCGTAATCGGGCCGGTCGGATTCGCGCTCACGAACTCGACTTGCACGCGTGCGCTGTTGCCGAGAGTCTGATTACCCCACATCTCACCGGCGGCCAGAATCACGGGCACCTGAGAGGCCACCCACTCCTCAGCCAGCGTGAAATTGACAAAGCCGGGCTGGGCGACATCCACCTTGGCCACAAATGAGGCCATGGGAATGTGCTTGGCGATCGTTTCTGCGATCTTGATAGGTGCTTGATGCAGGACCCGCGCCAACCCGAGGCAGATCGGAGACCCGTAGTCCCCGTGAGCACCGTGCCGGCTTTGCTCCACAGGCAGCATCTCAGGAATATCAAACGCAGGAAGATCACCCGCTTCCTGTACAGCGACGAGACCAGCTCTCAACAGCACCGCAATGCGATTCCGCAAGTTCGTCTCAACAGACATCTAGCGTCAGGTCTCCTCTTGCTCTCACTACACCCTAGAGGTCCAACTCACCCAGAAAATACCGGAACTGCTTACGCCACCACGGCCAATCGTGGCTGACGTTGAAGCCCCAATAGTCAACCCACGCGTGAACCCCCAGCGAATGCAAATCCTCCTCCAGAGCGCGCGTCTCGCGGAGGGAGTCTTCTTCCCAAGCCCCCTGCCCCACACTGATAATGATATCGCTGGCGCGGAACTGCTCTATGTAGCAGGGATCGGTCAGATTTGGAAGATAGCAGAGCGGGAAGTTGAAATACACGTTGTCGTCCATATAGTCGCCGACAAAGTACTGAGGCCCGTATAGGCCGCTCAGAGCAACCAAGGTGCCGAATGTGTCAGGATGCTTGAAGAAGAAATTCGCTGCGTGATAGGCCCCCATACTGCACCCGGTCGCCATCAACCGGCCTTGATAGCCGCTGTAGTCACGAATGAACGGAAGCAGTTCATCCAGAACGTACTGCTCATATTGCAGATGACGCCACCCACGATCCCCTGGAAACATCCAATGCGCCATCCACGCCTCGCAGTCAACGCTGTCAATCGTGAACAGCTGCAGCTTGCCGGCATCAATAAACCAACTGGCGGCCTCAACCATCCCAAAATCCTCAAACTCGTAAAAACGCCCACACCCGCTGGGGAATACGGCAGCCGGCATCCCGGCGTGGCCAAAGACCCTGAACTCCATGTCTTTGTTCAAGCTGCGGCTCCACTTCTTGTGGTACTCGGTATTCATGTATATCTCCTCAGTGGGGAGCCATGGCTAGCTCAGTAGTGCCCCGGAGTGTCGGATGGTCCGGTAGGCGCAGAACTAGGTTCAGAACAGGGAGGAAGTGTGCCTCCTATCAACAACCACAGCGGCGCAACTCCCGTGAAACCAACGTTGGGGGGATGACACACCATCCTCCCAACGCTCTTGTAACAAATATTGCCCGACAGAACCCCACCCACAGACATCTCGCTGCATACCTCACGCGCGAGGCATCTCCGTCAGAGTCCGACGAGCCGTGGACATCACAACAGATCCCCAGCCAGACCTTAGGCGCGACCGGCGCTACGGAAGATATCGATCTTGTGCTCGACGATGGCCTGCATGGCGTCGATGCACGGCGCGAAGACCTTGCGCGGATCGATCTGATCGGGATTCTCCTGAGTGAAGGCCTGCATAGTGCGAATGAAGGCGTTCCGGATCTCGGTATCGATATTGATCTTGCAGACGCCCGTCTCAACAGCCCTGGTGATCTGATAGTCGGGAATGCCCGAAGCACCGTGCAGAACCAGAGGCACGGAAACACGATCGCGGATTGCAGCCAGCCGATCAAAGTCGAGCTTCGGCACACCCTTGTAGAAGCCGTGTGCGTTGCCGATGGCAACAGCCAGGAAGTCAAACCCGGCATCATCCACAAACCGCGCGCACTCATCAGGATCGCTCATCAGAGCGTCGCGCTCGCTGACAACCACGTGCTCCTCTGCACCACCAAGGCGCCCAATCTCGGCCTCGACGGGGATACCGATGCTGTGGCAGGCCTCGACAACCTTGCGGATTTCAGCGACGTTCTCCTCATACGGCAGGTGGGATGCATCGCGCATGATGGAGGTGAAACCGGCACGCAGCGACTGCATAACGACCTCAAAGCTCGGGCCGTGATCCAGGTGAATGGCAACAGGTACCGTGGCCAGCTTGGCGGCCTTGGCCACGATCATCGGTAGAAAGTCGATGCCGGCATACTTCAGCGCCCCGGCCGAGATTTGCACGAGAACAGGAGAACGCTTGACCTCAGCCGCACGCAGGATCGCGTGAGTGATCTCGAGGTTGTTGGTATTAAAGGCGCCAACGGCATACCCGTTCTTCTGGGCATCCAACAGCAGTTCTTTGCTGGTTACTAACATTCTACCTCCTAGGCTAGGGGATAAGGGTGATGAAGGGCTTTGTCTCGCCCGTGGGCACCGTCAGCCCACGAGGCTAGTGATACCCCGTTTCTCGGAAATGTCAAACCCTAGCGTCAAATCCGGCACCCCACCGCCAACGCCTCGCCCGTAACTTCTTTATCCTAACGCTGAACTGGTTCACAACAAGCATCACGACAGTGCACCGCTGGCGGCGCTCCGACCACACATAGTTCAGCCCATTCCCACCATCTTAGTGCTATTCGGCACGAATCTTGTGGGCGCCG
>Ga0114918_10004588_pt1 | contig 11978 bp, 18 predicted proteins | sample LantaG_FD_87015 | JGI IMG/M metagenome (GOLD analysis project Ga0114918, IMG submission 87015) | Deep subsurface microbial communities from Baltic Sea to uncover new lineages of life (NeLLi) - Landsort_02402 metaG | ecosystem: Environmental > Aquatic > Marine > Oceanic > Sediment | place... | reverse complement strand
GGAGTTTGGCAAGGGAGATGCTTTTCATGGCGGGTCGTCGCCTTGTTCGCAAACTCCGGTCACGGTTATCGTTACGTCTGAGCTACGATCTAGTGGCCCCTCAGGATCGTTGCCGCATGGGAACGCGACAACCGTGTTGCCACCCGCTCCGGGGATCGGAACGGCTCCAAAAAATATGTCCGTATCTTGATCAATTATGATTGTCCAAGTTCCGTCACCGTTGTAGATGGCCGTATAGAGAATTGGATATCCCTCGACCGCTTCTGGCGGCAGACCGATCCGGCCCGGCCCCTCAAAAACACCGCAAGATATCATTGGTAAGTCGAGAGCAATAATGGTGGTGTCGCCCCAACCTTCGCATCCGCTGATATCTTCAGTCACCGATACTGTGGCATTGGGTGCGTACTGCGTATCGCCCGCCGTGCAGCAGCAGCAGCATGCCTGCTCCGTGCCGACCTGGCCGTCACGCATGACGATCTTGCCGTCTTGGACAGTGATGAGCGTCATGCCGTCGCCGTGGCACAGGTGGTGATGCTGAACCACTTGAGGCACGCCTCCTCGCTGTGTCCCAGCAGCTGCTCCTCGTCCCCGACGTAGCCGTCAATCGTGGCGAGGTCTACGCTGCCAAGAATCAGCGTGCAGGTGGCCGTAGACTGCTGAATCTCAATGACTACTGGCTCGGCAGTGTAGTACTTCACCTTGCTGAAAATGACGTATCGGGTCTCAGCCGTGTTGCTGGTTGAAAAGCCAACCGAGGGGACGCACAGGTTGCGGACGCTTGCCGTGTTTGGCGTGCTCGTGACGTTGTAAAACGTCACGGTCTTTAATGCGTTCAGTTGCCAGTTGCCGGTGAAGGTGCCGAGTTTGATGGCAGCAGGTATCGCGTCTGCTGCACGCCCAAACGTTAGCGGTGCTTCGTCGCGGCTGCCCTGCTCCACGATCCGCACGACGTTCGCAATGCGGTCGGCAGCGGGTCGCGTGAATGTGATGCGGGAGGTAGACACTCAGTCCTCCAGCACCTGGAGCAAGAGCCGCTGGCCCGCGTCGCTGGCAACAGCCCCGTAGTTCCCAGGAGCGAGGCGGAACAGCCCGGCCTCGCCAGGCTTCAACCGCACGGCAGCGAACAGCGTCGTACCAGAGAGCCGACCGAAACTCACGGTGACGGTGCCCGTCGTGTCGCTGGAGAGCGAGCGTGCAAGGCACAGCCCGACCGCACTCATGCTCACTGTGCTGATTGCCTGCGTCGCCGTGCCGAGGTCTAGAGTCACCGCGAGGAAACCGGAGGTCGCCATATCGGTCGTGATGTTCGACGCGTTGACGTTCTGTTGAAGCGCACCCTTAGTCACGTTCAAGTTGATGGAATAATTTACGTCAGCCATGTGTTCTCCTAGCTCGGCGGTGTGCCGAAATACGTGCTCATCGTGATTTGTTTGTAGACGCGGCGATTAAGAATGGCCGGCAGCGTGCCGCCCGCCTGCTGCCCGCCGCTGCCGTTTAGGGCGACCGGGTTAGTGGAGGCAACGTCTTCGCCGTCTGGCCCCTCGACAAACGCTCGCTTCTTCACGCCGCCAGCGATGAAGTTAAACCCGATGTCAGGCAGTAAAAGATTCCATCCGCTCTGCCTGCCAAGCAGTTCACTCTTGATTTTCCAGTAGCGAACGTTCTGCCCGTTGATTTCTTCCTGCACCTGCTCGCCCGAGATGCCCTGTACTTTCACGTGGTTCTCTGGAAAGCCGAGATAGGAGGCGTCGTTGACCGCGTTCGTCACGGCTGCGGCAAGGGCCGAGGGAAACGCTTGACGGTTTGATTCAATGACGATTTTCTGCTGCCCCTCGTCAACGAGTAGCCCCTCGAAATAATCGCCAGCGGAGTTCACGAGAGGCTTTTGTGTCCCTCCGTCGTAGTAGAAGAGGGCAGGCACCGCGACACCTTGCGTGATGAAACTCCACCTGTCGGCTCGCTGCCACGGCAAGAGGCTGTACTCTTCAGCCTCGTTCTTCGGGATTTCGTACCGGGCAATCAGTTCCGCGTGATACCGCGAATCCTCATACGCCTCGTTCACCTCTAGGTCGTAGCATCGAGCCGCTGCAACCTCCGGGTGCGGTGCACCGTGAATCACACCTATCGTGCTGACCATCACGCCAGAGTTCGTATTCGGGTCGTTTAGCGTCAGCACGAAGCGACGCTGCATCTGCGGCGACTCGCCCAGGCGATGCGTGTTGACGCGGGGCAACTCTCGCCAGGAATTCACGCTCATCAGCCGGTCCCCGCGAGGATGTCTACACGCTGGGCTTCAAGTTTCTCAATGTTCTTATTGAGCTTCTCGAGCTCTTTTGTCTGCTTCTTCGCCTCCGATACGGCTGGATCTTCTCGAAGCGTGGCGAAGAACGCGCCGATGCCACCGGAGCGGATGTCGCCCACTTCGACCGAGCCAGTGCGGACGGTGTTCAGTTCCTCCAGGCGGGCAAGGTCAACCTCGAACTGCCGCTCGCGGAACGCTGCCTGTGCTTCCTCGATTTTCTCGCGGGCCGCCACCTCGGCATCGGCTCGCTTCTGTGCCTCGGCAAACAGTTTCTTCGTGAGTTCATCCGCAGCCTTTGCTGCCGCCTCGCGCTCTTCGGCCGCGCCGCTTGCGATATCGCGTTCGCGTGCGGCGACTTGGTCAAGCGACGCCAGCCTGGCGGTCGCAGCGTCAGCGGCTGCGGTGTCGCCAGCCTCGCGGGCGAGCCGCTGCTGCTCCTCGACTCGGGCGATTTCGTTTTCAATAGCGACAAGGTTCTGAGCCGCCTGGAATCGCTGGTCGCTGCCGCCGAACTGGCTGGCGATCTGCTGCTGCCGCTCGTTCGCCTCAATCAGTTTGTCTACAGCTGCGATTTCAGCAGCGGCACGCCGCTCGGCTTCTTGCGCGAGCTTCTTGTTTTCGTCTGCGGCTTGCTTGGCCAGGGAAATCTGTTTCTCAAACTCAGCCGTTGCCAGTGCCACGCCGCGAGCGTATTGCTCGGCGTTCAGTTCCTTGTCGTCCGCTTGGTCTTGCAACTCCCGCAGAGCCTGCTCGAACTTAAACGCTGCATCAAACCCAGCCTGCCCGAACTCGCCCGCCTTGTTGATTGCAGCGTCCAGCCCTTTATTACTGTCAGCAATGGCGGTGTTCAAACTCTTGATGGCTTCCGCCTGCCTCTCAGCAGCCTGTGCGGCTGTTTCCGCCAGCCCGCCTGCCGCTGCGCCGACACCGCCAAGACTGTCCGCAGCCTCGTCAGAGGACGTTGCCCAACTGATAAGAGCGTCAGCGGCAAGTCCGATTCCCACGACCAACACCCCGACGCCCGTAGACGCAAGTGCCGTGCGAATTGCGGCACCCAGTGCGGCCGTAGAAATAGTCGCAACGCCGGCACTCGTGGCGTACCCAACAATGGCCGCACCAGCCGCAATGAATGTGCGGACGAGAGATGAGACAGCACCTATTAGGATTTCTCTATTGAGAAAAACCATCTGGGCTACGACCGCAGGCAGCAAGAACTTACCGATGCTTTCGAGAATAGGGGCCAGCGACTGAAACACCGCGACAACAGCCGAGCCAACAACAGAGGCAACAGAGCCGAACGCTTGAAAGAGGGTGCCTACTTGGTCAAGCACGGGACGCAACGCTGTGCCCAGTGCATCCGCAATGTTTGCGATGCCCCCGATGAGGTCCGCAAGCACGGTTGTCGTTGAAGTCACCACGCCAATAAACGGCAGCAATGCGTTCTGCGTCAGAGCAACCAGCGAAACGCCGATGGCATCAAACGAGGCTCCGAGGGCAACGAACCTCGCACGGTCCTCGTCAGAGAGAGCAGAACCAAACCGCTCGATGTCAGCAGCTGCACCCGGCAACTCGTTGAAGAAAGGAAGCAGCTGCACGCCCGAACGACCGAACAATGCAATCGCCGCTGCTGAACGCTGCGCAGGGTCTTCAATGCTCGCCAGTTACTGGCCGATAAGGGCGATCTGCTGCTGCTGCGAAAGTGCAGCGAAGTCTGTGACCGACACGCCGAGGGCTTGAAGGGCAGTCGTTGCCTTCTTGCTCTCTTCGTCCGCACCTGCCAGCGTGTTTTGTAGCCGAGCAAACGAGCCGCTAAGTTGCTCAACCGAAACGTCCGCCCGCTTGCCTGCCTCTTCAAGCACTTGCACAAACTCAAAAGAAATGCCTAGCTGGTCTGCTAAGCGGCCAAGCCGCTCGACACGGTCCTCAAGAGTCGCAAGACCTTGAGCCACCGAAGCCGCCGCCGCACCAAACCCAACGATGCCAGCCGCCGCAATCGTGAATGGGTTGACGAGCCCCGCGATGGTTTGCCCGACGCTTGTGATTCCTTGACGCAAGCCGCCGGCAAACACGCGAGACAAACCCTCGCCCGCACTCGTGAGCCCCGACAGGCGACCCGCGATGTTGCCGAGCGGACCTGGCAGGATTGCCAAGATGCCAGACAACTCGTTGAACTTGAGGGCGGTGCCATCAGCCGCAGCGTTAATTTCTTCAGTGCGAGCACCGAGCCCCGCAGCGGCACGCTCGGCGTCGGTCAGCCCCTTAGCCGCGCCCTCTAGGGCACGGTTGTAGGTTTCTTGGTCAATTCGCCCCGCATCAATCTGCTCGTTCAGTTCTCGCTGCGTAGCGGTGAACCTTTCAAAGTTAGTGCGGTTGCGTTCGATAATCTGAGCGGCTCGCTCGAACGCTGCTGCTTGTTCAGAAGCGGCTTCGCCAAGTTTGGCGAATTCAGTTGCGAACTCCGTTGCCGACCCGCCGTCCCGCAACGTGTTGATAAGTTGCTGCGACCGTGCAGCGAAGTCAGCCTGAGCCGCCGCTGCCGCACTGCTAGTGCCCGAGAACTTATCGAACTGCTCGCTCAGCTTGTCCGCCTGGTCGCCGAGCCCAACGAGCGCACGCTGCACCGGGTCGAGCTTCAAGCCCGTGGCGTCAGCGGTGACTCGCAGCGCGAGCGACAGTACGTTAGCCATCGGTCAATCCCATCTCGCGTCGCAGTTGCTTCAATGCCGCTAGGTCTTGGTCTGGATGCTGCGGCGGTTTCTCTAGGGGAACAAAGTCTGAAGCCTCAGGGCGTTTCTTGTCTCGCGGTATGTGTGGGGCCAGGAGTGCCGAAGCCAGCAAGCCCGTCTCACGCCACGAATCAGGCAACGCCTCGAAGTACCTCGTGTATGCAATCCACTCCGAAAACTCTCTGGAATCCATACGCTCGCCAAGCTCTCGAACGGTCATGTGCAGATACCCGGCAAGCCGGAACATGAACCGCCGCGTCGGCGAGACGTTTAAGATTTTCCCAGCTCTACCACATCCCTTTCGCTCATGTTGTTGTGCTGCATCGCCCGGTCGAACAGCCGACCCATCGCCGCGCCGCTCTTCGCCGCCAGTTTGTCTACCTGCTCTCGCGTGAACAGCAGTGCGCCGTGCTCATCGCACAGAACCCGCTGGAGGTACTGCGTGCGGAAGTTCACGATGCCGGTTTCCTTCTTGCCGATCCACTGCCGCTCGTAATCGTCTCGCTCGCCTACGCTCATCACGCGGACGTAAACGTCACCCTTCCACTCAGGCACGTGGACCTGGAGCAAGCCCATATCGTCAACGGCAAGGATCTGGTCAGCGGTCAAGGTCATTGAATAGCTCCTATGGGGTTGTGTCACCGCTGGGCACCGAACCGGCACCAACGGTGTCCATCAACCTAAACACGTGTGCAAGCCTGAGAACGTCGTTCGCCTCAGCCTGGACAACAACGTCCTGGTAGATGGCGTCTTGGTTCAAGAGCGTGATGTTTGGCGAACCGGGCGCGGTTGTTTGCGGCACGGTGATGTTGAGAACCTTCCGCTTGCCGTACTCAGAGCTTTTGAGGACAGGCGCAAATGCGGTATGGGCAAACGTGCTGATTCGCACCTGACCTTGGTCAAGCGTCCACACGATGTCCCGACCTACAGGCGGGCCGCGTTGCAAGTCCATTTCGACCTGCCGCACGAGGTCGATAGTTGCCCCGCCCCATTGGGCTACGGCGTTCTGCAAGACGATTGCCACGACGGTGCCTCCGTCGCGACTAGCGGGCTACGCTGAGGACGGCCTGCCCACGGATGGCGTCGTTCACCGCGAGCGTCAGCGTCGAACTTTGAACCGTGTAGTACGAGGCAGTGTTGCCGCCGACCAGCGTGGCACTCGCAACCTGGATGTGATACGTGCCAGTGCTGCCGTCGAGGATGATGGACTTGCCGATGTAGTCGAAAGTCACCTGCCGGCCCGAGCTGCCATCGTCGGCGGGCATAACCAGCGGCCGAGCGATTCGGGCCGCGAGCTCGCCTACTGTCTGCCCGAGGTGGGCAACGTCAATCTGGGAATCCGCAGCAGCCGCCGGGTTCGTATTGGCAATGACGATGTTCGACACGATGAATGTCGAGGTGAAACCGCCGGTTCCCAGAATCAGCTTGGTCGCGCCAGCGGTATCGTGCGGTGTAAAAAACGACACGGGCAAGTCTCCTCTATTCTGGACCCCAGAGCACGGTATATGTTTGCGTCACGCTGTAGACCGGCGGCACCTCGCCGCCCTGCAACTGGACGATGCCGTCCGCCTCGCCCTGTAGCGACGAATTGCGGACGCCTACCGCATTGTTCCCTAGCGGTCGCCATCCATCCAGAGCCGCCCGGCACTGGTCAGCCAGGTCGCGTACCTCGCTGTAGGTCAGGGCGTACAGTTCAAGCACGAGCGTCACGGTCGCCACGCCCGACGAGCCGCCAAGCGTCATCTCCCGCTGAATCGCCAGCCGCCTCCAGGTGGCGAACGGCAGCGCGGCGGATTCCGGTGCCAGGAGCGGGAAGATGCGAAAGCCGATCAGCCGGGCCACGGTCGGCGACCGGGCCAGCTGGTCCGCGATTTCGAGCTCTGGCGAGCGGAGGATACTCATGGGTCAGTCGCTCAGGGTGCCAGAAAACTTGCCGAGAGCGTCGAGTGCCTGCGACAGCGTCAGGCGTAGCTCCCGCTGGAGGATCTCGGCGACGGTCGCCTGCGACTGGTCCCACGCGGTCTGGAGTGGCGGCTGCCCAGTGCTGCCACCGACCTGCATTGGCTGGATTCGGAGTGCCGATTCGCCTTTCTTGCCCTTCATGAAAAAGGCTCGCGGCAGTGCCGGGTCGGTTTGCACCCGCTGGCCATCTTCGCCTCGTGGCGGACGAGCGGTCTTTTGAAACTTGAAAGGGCCAAGCTCATTGAATGAGGACGCGATGACGGCGTTCTGCCCGCTCACTTGATGACCGCGAACGTCTGCTACGGTGCCCGACCGCGTAACTCGCGTGTGAGGTCGCCGCTGGTACGGAGTGTTTGAGAGCGTCGTGACAAACCGCTCTTTTGTGCCCTTCTCTAACCACCATTGGTGAAAGCCTCTGTCCTTGCCCGCCTTGATTGAGCCGCCGCGTGCGCTGCGAGCATTCCCCTTCGCTGCCTGCGTGTAGCCCACAAGACCGACCGCGTTTCCGTCCTTCGCGTAGCCCTGGATTTTCTTAGCGACCGCCCGCTGTAGGTTGCCTGTTGGTCCCAGCGGCGTGAGTTGCTTGAGCCGCAGGAACATCGGCTCAATCGCCTTCTCTAAAGCCTTCTTCAAAATCTCGGTCTTCTCTTTGGGCGTGAAGATCTGCCCCAGTGCTTCCTGCAAGCCACGCAGTTCCGCAATCTCCGCACTGATGACGATGCCTGCCGTGCTCATTGCGTCACCACCTGCTCAGTGCAGAGAGCCTCGTGCTCCGTGCGGTTGTAGTGCTCGAGGAGCGATGTCATCTCCAGCACCCTGCCCCGCCACAAGAACCGCATCATTTGGTTCATGCCGGGCACGTACCGCATCCGCACCCGGTGCGTTGCCTCTGTCTGCTGCTGCCCGCTCAGGAGAACCTCGCGTGCGGAGAGCCCCTCTACACTCGCCCACCGAACCGCGAACGTGGCGTATGAAGTCACGCTCTCTCCTAGCCGGTTGCGGCTAGACGTTGCCTGCTGAATCGTGACTCGCTCGCGGAGCTTGCCAGGGTCAATCACGACGCGCCCCACATCAAGAGGGAGTACGAAGCCGTGCCCGCCGTGCCCACCATGTTGATGGAGAAGCTCGCGGTCTCGGCGGCGAAGGACGCTGCGGCCTGCCCCACCTTGCTGTAAATCGTCCAATCCTCGATACCGCAGCCGCCTGAGCCGTCGCACTGCACGAGGGCATCTGAGTCAGCCGCGAATACTACCCGGTCAACCTGCGTGAAGGACACGATATTCCCAGCCGCGTTGCGGTAGGTCGTTGGATTCACCGGCACCGACGAGACTGCCGTGCCGCAAGTGCCATGCACGATGGCAATTTTGCCATCGTCAAAAGACATCGAACTCGACAGGCTCAGCACCTTGAGTGCGGTATCGCCATCCTTGTCGTGATACACAGCGTCAACGATGATGCGGCCGTCCAGGTGGCTCATGCGTAGTTCCCCCATTTGGCTGAGTCGAGAAGTGCCTTCACGCCGAAGGGGATTTCATTCGCCGTCATCGTGTCCGCTGCCATGCGTCGCTCGTACCACAGCCCACAGAGCCACAGGATGGCGTTTCTGACCCGTTGGGGCACAGCGGCACCCGTGGCACCCCGACCGGCGAACCACCGCACAGTGACCGCGTTGAAGTCGTGGAGGTGCTCAGGCCAGCTACTCGAGTAGGGGTAGCGAATCACGCCAGGCTTCGCGTCCCGATCCACGCGGTAGCGAGACTCCGCGAGCGTCGCGGTGCTGCCGTTGTCGAGCGTGTACGTGATGGTGACGGCCGTGAAAGTGCCGCCCTGTGCCATCGGCGGGCGGGGCAGTTCAATCTCGACCGGAAACATATCGAGCTTCATCACGTACTGCGTGTGCAGCATCGTCTCGTCTAGGTAGGTCTCGCAGTATTCACGAGCCGCCACGATAAGAGCGGAGATGTAGGCATCGTCCATGTCGATGTCTACGCGGAGGTGCGCCTTCGCCTCCGCGAGCGACACAGGTTCGACGGTAGGCTCAACCGTCCGATTCAGGCTGCGGTATTGCACGGGGTGGGCGTCCTCGGCGTTTCGGTCTGGCGTCTGCCTGCTCGGTCACGGGCTCGGCGGTTGCTTGTTCCACGAACAAATCGGTTTGCCCGTCACGCACTGCGATGCCGTCCGCAACGAGCCGGTGAGCCAGAGCCGCCGGTTCGATGTCGATGGCTTCGCCTACGCGATAGGTCGAGTAATTCGCTATTAGCTTTATTCTCACTGTTGGGGGACGCTCCATGCAGTTTTCGGTTTTCCGTTCGCGGTGTAGTCGCCCACGTACTGGAACACGGGCTTCTGTAGGTCGGGGCCGGGCCACACGGAAACGTACTCGCCGTGCCCGATTGAGACTCGCGGGGTGACATACGCCCGATTGCCGCCCTTGCGGAACTGCCGCCAGAACCAGATGTCGGCGTCGATTCGCCCCTCACCGTATTCGCCTGCTGCGTTGGGCTGGTCTTGAAACCACGGCTTCGGCGTTCTCTTCAAAGCCTTGGTCGAGATGACCGTGCAGCCGAAGTGAGCGGAGTCCACCTCCTGCACTGGCTCTGCGAACCACGACATCGGCAGATTAGTCGAGCCTTCCGGCGGCGGGCTGTCGAGCGTGCCAGGCAGCGTGAACATCGGGCGACCGTCTTCACGCTTGACCTGGAGCGGGGCCAAGGCGTCGCACTGAAAAGCCATCGACATGGCAATCAGTTCCTCGATTGTCCGCTGGTCCCAGAAGGAATCGTAGTCGGTGCAGAGGATGTATTCGGTCGAGTCAACGAACTGCTCCATGCACCGCTGGAGCACCTGCCCCCAAAGAGCACCCTGCCCCAGCGTCGGGCGAATGTGGAGCGGCATGAGTGCTTGAATCCAGCCGAACACATTGGCGAGCGGCCCGAATCGCGGCCCGCTCATCACGCACTCGACCCGCACCTCAACCGGGGTTTCACCGACTTTGACAATCACGAGCACCTCCACAAAAAGAATGGCGGGCGCGACACAAGCCGCACCCGCCATCTAATGTCATGATGCTGTCAAGCCTCAGCCGCTGTACGCCTCGAGCACGTTCTTCTTGGCGGCAGTGTCCGGGCCTTCGGAGCCCTTGCCGAGCCGAGCCACGATGTTCGTGTTCAGCGTGGTCGCGGGAGTGGCGGCAACCTTGAGGTATCGACCCTTGCCCCGGCAATCGACATCGAGCCGCACAACGCTCGCCTGGTTGGTCACGGCAACGCTCGCAGCCGGTACGGCCACGGTGTAGACGCTGGCACCAGCCGTCACGGCGTCGCCCTGCGAGAGCGTCAAGACGCTCAGGACAGAGGCAGCCGTGTGAGCCGCGACAGCCGACTTGGCGACCACAACCTCAATCGAGGCGTAATCGTAGCCGAGCGTATCGAGGGTCAGGGTAGCCGTGGTGGTCGCCGAGGTGCAGGGATCGCCCACGACCGTCTTGCTGTTTTCGAGATGATTCACGAGTCAGGGTCTCCTAGATAGGGGCAAGAGTTACGAGGCGAACCGGAGTGCAACGAGCGGGCCAGCCTTCACGTTGTCGCCCAGGTCATGGACCACAATCGCGTTGCGAGTCGTGGCGAAGGTCAGGGTCTGGTCGAGCTCAATGAACCGCTCAGTGCTCGTGCGGATCGAGACGGCACGCCGCTCGCCGAACGTCGCAGCCTGAGCCAAGTCGCCGAACAGGCAAGCCACCTCGCTGTTCGTGCCGGTCAGGTCAGACTCAAGCGGATGAGTCAGCACCACCGGGAAGCCGAGGAACTGGAGACCAGCACCACCGGCAACGTCGGCGACGTTGTTTCCGTTCGACGCCATCATGAGCCGCAGCATGGACGAGCCATAGCCGGCGGGCGAGATGTACCACTTCGCCTGACGCCGAGCGTACAGCGGCAGCCGTGCGACGGTGTTGGTGAAGTCCGAAAGGTCGAGCCCCGTCGCTCCACCGAAGATCGTGTTGCCCGTGTCAGCACCGACCACGCTCTTGGTGTGCGTGCCGTCGATGATGGCAACCGCAGCACCCACGATGCCATGATACGAGTCGTTGGCACCCGTGCCGATGAAGCCGGCGTTGTCGATAGCCTCGGCGAAAGCCTGGGCACTCTCCACTGCCATCGCATCGGCGAGGTCAATCACGGAGTCTTCGAGCAGCGAGTTGGGCACTCGGTTGTCGATACCCCAGAGCTTGGCGACCAGCTGGATGTTGTCGAAGGTGACATCGCTGGAGGTCGGAGCGGAGTTCTCGCCAATCGCACGAGCCGAGAGGCCGCCCTTCCGGCGAGCCATCAGCATCGTGTCGGAAGCCATATTGACCCGGCGAGCGTTCGCGGGGAACGCTCCGAATTCCTCGACAAGCCGGATGATTTCCGTGCTCATCTCGTCGCTGGTCAGCACGCCGCCGAGGGCGTTGATTCCGCCTGCCTGGGCACGACTCTCGACGTTGTGGTCTTGGCACCACCGGCGAGCCTCGGCATCGCCGAACGTGTAGCCCTTCACGTGCATACCAGCGCGGTACGCACTCTCGCTCGAACGGAAAGCCCGCAGGGGACCGTGCGACTTGGGCACGGCGAAAACGGTTCGCTTCTCCACGGTGCTCTCCTCAGTGTTTGCCTTGACTCGTGCGGCGGCAGCACCACGCTCCAGAATCGCCCGCATTTCGACTTCCTTGGCGGCGACCCGCTCGTGAAAGGCAATCCTTTCCTTGAGCCTGTCAGCACGGTCGGCGAGCGAACGAAGGGACGATTCCTCTTCCTCGCCCATCGCCTCGGCGGGAGCGTCGCCCTCAGCCGGAGCCTCAACCTCGGTCATGGCCTCCATCTCGGCGACAACGGCAGCCAGTTCGTCGAGCAGCAGCTTGATCTGGGAGACCTGTTCCACGTGTGAGCTCCTATGTTCGAGGCGCGGCGACTGTCGCCGTCTCCTCTGAACGTACGAGCCGTGGGCGG
>Ga0114918_10004587_pt1 | contig 11978 bp, 6 predicted proteins | sample LantaG_FD_87015 | JGI IMG/M metagenome (GOLD analysis project Ga0114918, IMG submission 87015) | Deep subsurface microbial communities from Baltic Sea to uncover new lineages of life (NeLLi) - Landsort_02402 metaG | ecosystem: Environmental > Aquatic > Marine > Oceanic > Sediment | place: Baltic... | reverse complement strand
TCGTCGCGCCCGGGGCGGCTTTGCCGGGCCCCGCCGCGGCGCGCGGGGGGCGGGCCGCCGCGTCCTCGGTGGGGGGCGGGGGGGGGGGGGGGGGGGGCGGCGGGGGCGCGGCCGGCGCCCCCCCCCCCCCCCCCCCCCCCCCCCCCCCCTGTGCGACCTCACCGAATGCGCGCCCGCCGTTCTCGCGGCTGTTTTTTTCGAATGCCCGGTTTCTGACTGACAACGCCCACACCCTCCCCTCTCTCTCTCCACACTCTCCTCAGTCCCGCATCCACGACGCCGCCCGGGCCTTCGCCGACTCGGACGGCGGGGGTGGGCTGACGGACGACGCGGACGTGGGGCGGGCGCACAAGGTGAGTGACGTCGGGAGAGAGCGCGTCGGTTTTTTGCACGCCGACGGACCCGCCCGACCCGCCTCACTCACTCTCTCTTCACGCACCATCAGTCCACGCACGCCGCCATCTTTGCCGCCGCCGCTGAAGGCGACGAGGACGCTGCCCCCTCCGACGTCGGCGACTGGTCGGCGGGCGAGGCCGACGTCGCGGCTGCGGCCGCCTGGGCGGCCGCGCACCAGCCCTGCTCCTCCCGCCGCCGGGTCGGCGGCGCCGCCGCCGCACCGCCCTCCACCTCCCGCCACCACCGCCGCCCGGTCGCCGTGGGTGAGGGCGACGACGAGGACGCCACCGATCCCATCACCGCGGCCCTAGCCGCTGACACGGACGCGTGGCGCGCCCGCCGCGACCGGGCGGCCGCGCAAGCGGCGGCCGCGGAGGCAGACGCCGCCCGCGCGGCAACCGCCGCCGCGGCCGCCCGAGCCGACCTGGCCGAGCTGGGCGCCGCCCTGCGGGACGCCCGGGACGGCCTGGCCGACGTGGACGCGGCCAAGACGTCCGCGGAGGCCGCCTTTGCCGAAGTCAAGGCCGCGGCCGACGCGCGCACGGCCGCCGCCCAGGCCGCGACCGAGGGGGCGGCCGCCGCCGCGGCCGCCCTGGCGGACCGCGAGGCGTCGGTGGCCGCCCGCGAGGAGGCCGTGCGCGCCAGTCGCGAGGAGGTGTCCCGCTGGGAGGCGGCGGCTCTGGAGTCGGCGGCCGCCGCGCGCGACGCGGCCGAAGCGGCTGCAGGGCGGGAGCGGGCGGCGGCGGCGGCGGAAGCGTCCGCGGCCAAGCGGGACGCCGCAGCCGGCCGCCGCCGCCGACGCGGCCGCCGCCCATGCCCGGGCCACCGCCGCGGCGGAGGGCGCGGCCGTGGAGGCGGGGCGCCTGGCCGGCCTGAAGGCTGACCTGGCGGCGCGGGCGGAGAGCCTGGCGTCCGCGGAGGCCGCCTCCCGCCGGGAAGCTGCCGACCGCCTGGCCGACGTGGCCCGGGAGGTGGCAGCCGCGGACGCGGCCCGATCGGAGGCCCTGGCCGATGCGGCCCGGGCGGCCGCCGAGGCGGGGGCGGCCAAGGAGGCGGCCTTGTCGGCGCGCGACGCGGCAGCGGCGGCTGACAGCCGGGCCGAGACGGCCGACCGGGCGGCCGCCGCCGCGACCCGCGCCCGGGACGCGGCCCGGGCGGAGGAAGCGGCGGCCGGCGCGGCCGCGGCCGGCCACCGGGCCGCCTCGGAGGCGGCGGTCGCGGAGGCCGAGGCCGCCCGCCGCGACGCGCTGACCGCCCGCCGGGAGGCGGACGACGCAGCCGCCTCCGCGTCTCGCGCCCGGGACCGGGCGGCCGCGGACGAGGCCGCCACCCGCGACCGGGCGGCCGCCTGGGAGGCCGCCGTCGCGGCCGAGGAGGCGGCCCTGGTCGGGCGGCGGGCCGAGGTGGAGGCGGCCGAAGCGCGCTCGGCGGCAGAGGCGGACCGCCTACGGTCCGCCGCGGCCGGCGCGGCGGCCACGGCCGCCGACCTGGCGTCCCGCCGGGACGCCCTGGACGCCGAGGCGGCCGCCCTGGCGTCCGCCCGGGCGGACGTGGAGGCCGGCCGAGCCGCCCTGGCCGCCCGGGAGCAGGCCCTGGCTGCGCACGAGGCCGCCCTGGCCGACTGGAAGGCCCGCTTCAAGGCGGACGCGGCCCGGTCCCTGGCCGAAAAGGAGGCGGAGCTTGCGGCCGAGGCTTCCGCCCTGGACGACGGGCGGGCCGAGGTGCGAGCCGCCAGGGCCGACCTGGCGGCCGCGGTTGCGGCGGCCGAGGCGGACGCGGTCGCGCGCGAGGCCGACCTGGCGGCCCGGGAGATGGCCAGCGGTGAGGCGGTCGCCGCCGCGGACACCCGGGCGGCGGCCGCGACCGCGCGAGCGGCCGGCCTGGTGGCGGCCGCGGAGGCGCAGGCCGCGGAGGCGGCCGCGGAGGCGTCGGCCGTGGAGACTCGGGCCGCGTCGCTGAAAGAGCAGGCCACCAGCCTGGCGGCCGAGGCGGGCTCGCTGGACGCCCGCCGGGCCGATCTGGGCGCGGCGGAGGCGGCCCTGGCCGACCGGGAGCGCTCCTTGGCGGCGGCTGTCTCCTCCACCGACGCCCGGGCGGCCGCCCTGGCCGCCCGGGAGGCGGAGGCGGAGGCGGAGGCGGTCGCTGCGGCCGACCTGCGGACAGCGGCGGAGCGGGTCGCCGCCGACGCGGAGGCCCGGGCGTCGGCCGCGACCGCGGCGTCCGCCGCGGCGTCCGACCGCGAACGGGCGGCCGACGCGCGCGCGGCGGCCGCGTCGGCGGCGGAAGCCGCCGCCTCGGCCGCGGCCGAGGCGGCCCGGGCGCAGGCCGCAGACGCGTCGGCCGCGGTCGCGGCCGCCCAGGCCGCGCAAGCCGCCCTGGCCACCCGGACAGCCGCCGTGGACGAGGCCCGCCGGGCCCTGCTGACCGCGGCGGACGACGCTCTTGCGTCTACTGCGGGTGGCAGCGTCGGCTCCGGCGACGAGGCGGCCGGCCCCGCCGCGGGTGCTCTAGCAGCCTGGGCGCGCGCGGAAGCGGCGGCGGGCCTGGCGCGGGTGACTGCCGCGTCCTCCTTGGCCGACCCGGCCTCATTAGCTGTCCACGAGGCGGCCCTGGTGAAGTGGGCGGCCGAGCTGGACGGCGCCACCGCCCGGGCGGCGTCCGCCAGGCGTGCCCTGCGCGCGGCGGCCAAGGAGGCCGCCCGGGCCGAGGGCGCCGCAGCCGCGGCGGAGGCTGCCGCCTCCGCGGCCGGCCGGCGCGAGGCCGCGGTGACTGCCGCCGCGGCCGAGGTCGCCCGCCGGGAGGACGCGGTGACGGCCGCGGAGGGCCGCCTGGCGGCGTCCGCCGCGTCCGCCGCCGCCCGGGACGCGGATCTGGACCGGCGGGAGGCGTCCGTGGCGGACGCGGCCGCCCGGTGCGCGGAGGCGGCAGAGGAGCGGGCGGCCGCCCAGGCGGAGCGGGCCGCCCTGGCGGGCCGGGCGGACGAGGTGGCTGCCGTCCAGGCGGCCCTGGCGGAGGCCGAGGCCCGGGTCGCCCGGGACGGTGCGGCCCTGGCCGCCCGGGAGGCCGCTGTGGAGGCCCGCGAAGCTGCCGTCACTGCCGCCGCGGCGGACGCCCTGGCCGCGGGCGCGGCCGCCGAGGCGGCCGCCCGCGCGGACGGCGGCCGCCTGGACGAGGAGCGGGCGGCCGTGGTCGCGGCGCGGGCCGCGGCCGACCAGGCACGGGCCGAGGCGGAGGCCGCCCGGGCCGCCCTGGACGCGGAACGGGCGGCCCTGGAGGGCGAGCGCACCCGCCTGGCGGCTGCTCGGGAGGCCGCAGAAGACGCGGCCTCCCTGTCCGAGGAGCTGCGCGCCCGGGAGGCCGACCTGACGGCCGCGGTGGCCAACACGGCGGCTGCGGCCGACGCGCTCGCCCGCGACCGGGCCGACCTGGAGGCGGCGCGGTCCGAGGCGGAGGGCGCGACCTCGGCCGCGGCCGCGGCCCGGTCGGCGGCCGAGGCCGCCCGCCAGGCTGCCGCCCAGGCCCAGACCGAAGCGGCCGCCGCAGCCGCCGCCGCCCAGGCGGAGCGGGAGGCCGCCGCCCGGTCCCGCATCGACGCGGACAAGGAGGCGCAGGCCGCGCGGGAGGCCGGCGCGGCCGCGGCCACGCGCGATGCGGCTGCTATTGAAGCCGAACGGGCGGCGGCGGTGGAGGTCGTGGCCGCGCGCCAGGCCCGGGAGGCCGCGGCGGAGGCGACCGCGTCCGCAAAAGCGGCGGAAGCTGAGGCCCGGTCCGCCAAGGCGGCCGCTGAGTCGGCGACCGCCGCCGCCGCCTCCCAGGCGGGCGCGGCCTCCCAGGCCTCCGCCGCCCTGGCCGCCCGGGAAGCCGCGGTCGCGCGGGCCGAGGGCGAGCTGGCCGGCCGGGAGGCGGGCGTGGCGGCGGGCGAGGCCCGCCTGGCCGACGCCCTGGCGGCCGCGGACGCCGCCCGGGCGGCGGCGGTGCAGGCCCGTGAGGCGGCCGAGGCGGACGCGGGGCGTGCCGCGGCCGAAAGCGCGGCCGCGTCCCGCGCGGCCGCGGCCGCCGCGGCCGCGACCGCGACCGCCGCGGACAAGGAGGCCGCTGCGGCCGCGCGGCTGGCCGAGGTCGACGCCCGGTCCCGGGCGGCGTCGGAAGAGCTGGCGGGGCGGGAGGCCGTCCTGGCGGCCCGCCGGGTCCGCCTGGAGCAGGAGCTGTCGACCCTGGAGGCCCGCGTCAGGTCGGAGGCGGAGGCCGCCCGGGCCGAGCTGGGTGGGCGGGAGGCCCGCCTGCGGGCGGCCGAGGCGGCCGCGGCCGAGGCGGCGGCCACGGCCGCGTTGGAGGCCCGGTCCGCGGCCAAGGCCGAGGTCGCTGACGCGCTGCGCGGGGCGGAGCGGGTCCGGGCGACGGCCGAGGCGGCTGCAGCCGCGTCCGCGTCTGCCGAGGCCGCCGCCCGGCGGGCCCGCCTGGACGCGGACGCGCGGGCGGCGTCGGCCGAGGCGGCCGCCGAGGCGGCGGCCGGGCGTGAGGCGGCCGCCCGGGCCGCCGAGGCGGGCGCGGCCGACGCGCGCGAGGCCGCCCGGGCCGCGTGCGACGAGGCTTCCGCCCGGGCCGCGTCCCTGGCCGCCGCCCGGGCGGCCCTGGCCGCCGACGCCGACCGTCTGGCGTCCGAGAAGGCGGCCTGGGAGGCGGGCGCGGCGGAGCGGGCGGACGCGATAGCGGCCGCGGCAAAGGCGGGCGAGGCCGAGGTGGCCGCGCGGGCCGCGGCGGCGGCCGCGAAGGCCGCGACGGACGCCGCGGACGCCGCCCGCGCGGAGGCGACCCGCCGGGAGGCGGCTGAGGCCGAGGCGGCTGCTGCCGCGGACGCCAAGGCTGCTGCTTTAGCTTCCGACTGGGACCGGCTGCAGGCGGCCCGGGCCGCCCTGGACGCGCGGGAGGGTGAGGTCAGGTCCGCCGAGGCGGCCGCCAGGCGCGGCGTGGCGGCCGCGGCCGCGGCCGTCGCGGAGGCCGACGCCAAGGCCGCGGCCGCCGCGCGCGTGTCCGCCGACGCGCAAGCTGCGGCGGTCGCCCTGTCCGCCCGTGAGGCCGCCGCCGCCGAAGCGTCCGCCGCCCTGGAGGCCCGCCTGGCCGACCTGGCGGGGCGGACCGCGGACGCGGAGGAGGTGCGTGCACTGTATGAGCAGGTGACGGCGCGCGAGGCCGCGGTTGCGGCGGCGGAGAAGGCGGCGGCGGAGAAGGCGGTGGAGGCGGCGACTCAGGCGTCCGCCGCCCAGGCCGCTGTAGACAAAGCGGCCTCCGCCCGGGAGGTCCGCCTGGCCGCCCGGGAGGCTGCCCTGGACGCGGCGACGGCCGCCCGGTCGGATGCCCTGGCTGCGCGCGAGGCGGCGGTGGCTGCGGCCGAGGGCGCGGTCGCGGCCGCCCGGTCGGGCGCGGCCCACGACCGGGCCGCCGCCGACGCCCGGGCCGCCGACGCGGCCGCCGCCGCGGCCGCCGCGGAGAAGCTGCGGGCGGAGGCGGACGCCCGGGCGGCCGCAGCCGCGGCGCGCGAGGCGGCCGCGGCGGCCCAGGGCCGCGCGCTCGGCGCGGCGGCCGCGGGGCTGGAGGCGCGTGAGCGCGCCGCGGCCGTGGCGGGCGCCGCCGCTGCCGCCCTGCAGGAGGGCGCCGCCTCCGCCGCCCGCTCCGTCCTGGCGGCGGCGGGCGGGGGCGGTGGCGGCACTGATGCGGGCCGCACCACCGTGCGCAGCCGCCTGGGGCGCCGCGTGTCCGGGCCGGGCGACGCCAGCCCGCTGGCGCTGTTTGGTGGGGGTGGGGGTGGGGGTGGCGGCGCGGGCGCGGGCGCGGGCACGCCCGCCGGCGCCCGCCTGCGCGTCTTTGACAGCGACGCGGCCCCCGCCTCCTCCTTTGCGTCCGCCCTGTCAGGGGCGGATGGAGCCACCACCGCCGCCGCCGCCCCCCCGCCCGAGACGCCGGGCCCCGGCGGCCCGGAGCGGGCCCGCCTGCGCGCGGCCTGGGCGCCGCTCGAGGCGGCCGCCGCGCGCGGCGCCGCGCGCCTGGCCCGCCTGGAGGGCGTGACGGCCGCGCTGACGCCGGGGGGCGGGCGGGCGGCGGACGCCTCCCTGCCCGACCTGGCGCCCCTGAGGGCGGACTTTGCCTCCCTGGCCGCCGACGCCCGGTCCGTGGTGGCGGCCGTGTCCGCGGTGGGCGGGGCCTCCTCGGCCGCGGCCGCACGGCGGGCGGTCGACGCGCACGCGGCCGCGGTGGCGGCCTGGGAAGGCCGCCTGGCGGCGGCCGTGACGGCCGTGGTCGGGGCCAGCGGGGCTGGGGTGGTCACGCCCGCGCCGGTGGCTGGCAGCGCGGCGGGCGGCGGTGGGCGGCGGCGGCTGTCGTCGGAGGGTGGGCAGGGGTGAAGAGAGAGAGGCATGGGGAGATGGAGACATGGAGAGAGAGGGAATGGTTGATCGAGCGAGAGAGGGACCGTGTCTGGGTGTGTGAAAACCAAAGGACGTACACAACAATACTCTCTCTCTTCACCCGCCCCGCCGCTCCACCACCGCCTCCGCGGCCGCCAGCCCGCCTTTGGTCGTCGCCACCCCCCCGCCGCCCTCCTCGTCCAGCGCCAGGCGGGCCAGGTCGGCCGCCTGGCGGTCGGCCTCCGCTGCGTCCCGGCCCGCCACCCGGGCACGCAGGCCGGGCAGGACGTCGGAAATGTAGCGTGCCTTGGCGGTGTCCAGGCCCTTCATCAGGTCGCCCAGGCCCGCTCCCGTCGCGGCCGACACGGACACGGCCGGCATGGCCGAATAAAACTCGTCCAGGGCCAGGGAGAGCGAGCGGGAGAGAGTGGCGGCGTAGCTGCCCTCCCCCTCCAGCGCCGCCGCCAGGCCCTCCCAGTCCTCCAGCCACCCCACCGCGCCACCCCCGCCATCTGCGTCCGCCTTGTTGAAGACCAGGAGTAAAGGAAGACCGGTGCGGTACAGGATAGAGCAGGCTTGGAGCATGTTTGACACAAACGTGGTCGGGCTGGCGCACCGCGGCCCGTCCACGATGAATGCAATCGCCGTCGGCCCCGACCCGGCCAGCGCGTCCGTCATGACCGCGCCGCTCGCGGACCAGGTGAACACCTCGATCTGGCCGGGGGTGTCAACAGCAATCAGGCGTGGCGGCGGGACGCCCGCGGCTGCCGCCTTGGCGGGCAGGGCCTCCAGCAGGCTCACCACCTGGTCGAAGCGAGTGGCAAACAGGTTGAGGGCGGTGACGATGCCGCCGTTGGGGCCCAGCCCGTACTCGGCCATGACGCCCTTGTAGTTGACGGTGTCCCGGATGTCGATAGAGGCCGGGAAGTCCACCTCCGCGGCCGCCGGGTCCAGGTTGACGAGGTAAATCGGAGGCGGAGGGGGCGGAGGGGCGGTACCGTCACTGGCGGCGGCGGGTGCACTGCTGCTGGCACTCCCTCCGCCTCCTCCGATGGCCTCCTCCGCCTCTGCGTCCGCCCGGACGTGGGCGTCCAGGGCGCGCATGAGGGTGGACTTGCCGGAGCCGGCCATGCCTGAGAGTGGATGCTTGATGTGAGAGGGGGCGGGTTGGTGGCGCCGGCCAGGCCAGGGCAGTGCAAGCATTCGCGCGTGTGTGCGCGCTCACGCCAGCCCTCAGACGCACGTCCGCACACGTGTAATGCAACACAGGAAGCATGCCTGACCCCAAAGCATGCATAGTGTGGTGCGTGCTGTGTCCCTGGGCGGAGCCCGCGCGCGCCAAAATCACTTGCATTCCCCTCCGTCTCTCACCAACGACGAGCACGGTCAGGGGCCGGGCGGCCGCCTCCTCGTCCGTCAGGATGGTGGCAGGGTGACGGGCGGTCATGGGAATGGCCGCGGGTGGGGGCTCGGGCGGGGTGGGAGCGGCAGAGTCGGTCATGGTCGCGCGCGCGGAGTTTCCTTTTGCTGGCCAGCAGCGCCGGCGCAAATGAAGAGAGTGCGAGCGGGGAGAGGCGGCGGCGGCCCGTGCTCTCACCTCACTCTCTCTTCCAACCTCTCGCCATCTGGTTGCGCGCCCCCTCACAACGCACACACACACGCGCGCCGTCCGCCCCTCCCTCTCCTCATCCCCACATGCTGGACGCCCAAGAGACTAGGCACGCGTGCAGCAGAGAGAGGGGCCACGCCCGCAGCGCGCGCGGCGGCCCAGGCCTCCCCTTCTCTCGTCAAGACCCTCCAGCAGCGAGTGACCCTTCCCCTCCCGCTCCCCCTCCTCCCTCCCTCTCCTCCTCCTCACCCCCCCTCCTTCCTCCCCAGGTCCGCCCCCTGGCCCGGCGCCTGGGCGGGCGCCGCACGGGCCCCCACCCGGGACGGGTTTGGCGCGCAAGCCTCGCCGCCGGTGACCGCCCCCCGGCCGCCCTCGCCGTGGGGTGAGTGTGGAAGGAAGAGAGCGGGAGCGGGGGCGCACGCGCGCGCGCGGCGACTGCAGGTCTCTCTCCATTTCCCTCATCGCCGCCCTCTCCCCGCCTCCACAGTCCCGCCCCCCGCCGCCGCGCCACCCGACATCCTGACCCTGGACACCAAGGCCAGCGGCTGGGAGGGCGGCCCTGCTACTGCTGCTGCTCACCACCACCACCACCACCCGGCCGTGCCGCCCTTAGCCCTGGCCCGCCTGGGCGCGGGCGGCCCGCCGCCGCCGCCGCCGCCGCCGCCGCACGCGGGGTGGGCCGACACGCGGCCCTCCACCTCCTCCTGGGGCGGTGGTGACGGCAGCGCCGCCTCCGCGGCCGCCTCCCACCGCCCCTCCATTGGCGGCGGCTGGGACGGCTCGCCCGCCGTGTCACGCCCCGGCACGGCGTGCATCGCCCCCAACGGACCCGCCGCCCGCCTGCTGCCCGCGGAGACGGCCTGGCTGCCCGGCAGCCAGGCTGCGACGCCCCGCCCGGGCACCGCGCCGCGCGCGCTGCCCTTCGCCGGCGGCGGAGGCGGCGGCGGCGGCGGCCCTGCCATCCCCCGGCCGGGGACGCCCCTGGTGGCGAGGGAGGTGCCAGAGCCTCCTGCCACGTCTGCCGCCGCCGCGCCCTCCACGGCCGCGGCCGTGCGGGCGGTCGCCCTGGCGGCCGCCCGCCTGGCTGGGTTGGCCTCTGGACCCGACCACTCGCGCCCAGTGACGGCCGTCGCCGCCGAGCCGGCGCCGCAGCTGGCGCAAGCCGCCGCCGACTTCTCCCGCCCGGGCACGGCCCTGGCGCCGCCGAACCTCAAACAGCCCCTCCCGTCCGCCGCCCCCACCCGCCCCGGCACGGCCGCCGCCGCCCTGCCGCCGTCCTTGGTCTCCTCCCTGCGTGCTGCCCTGGCGGCGCCCGCGCCGGGCGGGTGCGGCGACCCGGCCGCGCCCGTCCGGTGCACCGTGCTCCGGGAGCGGGGCGCTCGGGGTGGTCGCACCTACCGCCTCCTGCTGGAAGGGACCGGGGCCTCGCAGGCAGGGACCCCGCCGCCGCGACAGCTGGCCGTCGCCGCCCGCACCGGGCGGCGGACCCTGACCATCTTTGACGCGGGCGGCCCAGCCGCCGTGGTGACGGGCAACGCCCTGGGCTCGGCCTACACGCTCACGTCCGCGCCTGCGGGCGTCGGCAAGGTAGAGGAGGAGGCCCGCCTGGCCAAGGTCGCGTACCGGGCGTCCCTGGCGGGCGGGCGGGGCCCCCGCCGCGTCGCGGCCGTCGTGGCGGTGGGCGGCGGCGGCGGTGGCGGGGGGCGTGCTCCTTTCCTCCTCGCCCTGGCCAACTGCCCGCCCCGCTGGTCGGCCGACGCCGGCGCGTACACCCTGGACTTTGGCGGCCGCGTCACCGTCGCCTCCGTCAAAAACTGCCAGCTGGTCGCGGCGAGCGCCGGCGCCGGCGGCAGCGGCGGCGGCGGCTCCCCATCCACCCGGCCAATCCTCCTCCAGTTTGGCAAGACGGGCCCGGACTCCTTCTCCCTGGACTACCGGGCCCCGCTGTCCGGGCTGGCCGCCTTTGGCCTGGCCCTGACCGCCCTGGACGGCAAGCTGGCGTGCGAATGAGAGAGAAGAAGAAGAGAGACAGGCGTCCTGTTGACTCCGCCAAACCGGGAGACGCGCCTTCGAGAGGTCGTCGAAGGTGGTCAAAAAGAGGAGGGACACAAAAATGCAAATCACTCTCTCTCTCAAAGCATCAAAATTTCTCACTTCTCATCTACGGCCCCCTCTCTCTCAGCACAAAGGACGGGTACTTGGTCGTCACGCTGGCCAGGGCGGGCAGCGTCATGAACCCGGCCACGCCCGGGCAGCGCGCCACCAGGGCCCGCCACTCGTGCGGGTGGATGACTCCATCCCCGGCTGCGTCAGCGTCGGCCATGGCAGCTCCCACCAAAGCCTCCACGTCCGCGTCCGACAGGGACAGGGCCGGGTTGTCCCGCACCAGCCCCGCCAGCAGGCGCCGCACCTCCCCCGGCTCGATGGCGCCCGTCCGGCCCAGGTCGTACATGCGGAACGCGAAGTCCGACTTCGCGTCCAGGGGCGCGGCCGGGTGGAAGGCCGACAGCCCCCGCACGAACTCTGGGAAGTCGATCAGCGCGTTGGCGGCCGTGTCGAAGGCGGTGAAGATGCGGTCGGTCAGCAGGGAGCCTCCCGCGGGTGCGCCGAACAGGGCGGTCGACAGCTCGTCCTTGTGGATGAGGCCGTCCTGTGTTCGGGGACGGGGAAAGGAAGCGGGGGTGGGTGGGTGGAGGGATGGAGGGATGGAGGGATGGAGGGAGGGATGGAGGGATGGATGGATGGAGAAGTGATATGAGTTGAGGTTCGATGAAGGGAGGGCGGGCGGAAGTGCTTTCACCCTCTCCTTTCTTACCTCCACCAGGCTGTTGCTGATGGACCGGAACAGCTCCTCCAGGGCGTAGACCTCGTCGACGCTGACTGGGTGTGGAAGGGAGAGAAGGCGGGGAAGAGAGAGTTGTTGGGGAGATGAGAGGGAAGTTCGCAAGATTGGCGCGCCCCGGGCCCCGCCACCCATCGCTGTTCCGCGCAGGCACACACACAAACACAAACACAGCACGGCCCCCGGGTTGCAAAACGACGACTCACAGAACGTCTCGGCCGCCAGCTGCTCGTGCGTGGGCGCGGCGCTGGTGCTGGTCAGGCGGCGTGCGTTGGCATTGCCTGGAGCTGCTGCGCCTCTCCTGGCGCCGCCACCGCCGCCGCCGCCGGGCGAGGACAGGCAGGCGCCCATGGTGGTTGGGCGTGCGCTATCTCTCTCTCTCTCTTTGTGTGTGTGTGGTCGCGCGCAGCAAGCACGTTAGGAAAGGAGAGTGAGAGAGAACCTATGCATTCCTCTCCACTCACACCCAAAAAAATGATCTCCATCACCAGGGCCGACGCCCTGACCGCCTGCGGGTGCGCCTCCTTCGCGTCGGCACTGGCGGCTCGGTCGCCCTTCCTGGACCTGGCCGCCCTGATCGACGCGGCGCGGGCGGTGTGGTGGGGAGAGGTATGAGGAGGAGGGCGAGTATTCTTCTCGCTCTCGCGTCCCCCGACCCCGCTGCCCCCCCCCCCGCCCCGACCGCGCCCGCCCCCCCCCCCCCTCCCCCCCCCCTCTTCCACGACGGAGC